>ERZ856578.2090-NODE-2090-length-34383-cov-145.842331_pt1 | contig 34383 bp, 19 predicted proteins | sample MGYA00514384_ERZ856578 | MGnify/ENA primary metagenome ERZ856578 (study PRJEB29103, sample SAMN06111958) | human gut metagenome | biome: human gut; feature: ankylosing spondylitis patient; material: healthy_person | host: Homo sapiens | place: China:Hangzhou... | reverse complement strand
GGCGGCGACGGGATAGCTTAAGCAGGACAGAAGTGACCGTATGAACGTCCGTACCTTTAATGATAGCAATCATACTATGTATTTCTTCTATGATGACGGTTCACGTTCGGCTGAAGTCTTCGAAAATGAAATAAAAGGATTTAGAGGAGTCTTCCAGTGCGACTGTTACTCTGGATACCGCAATATCGGAATCGGAAATCTGAAAGGTATGAAAAGACTTCCATGCCTGCAACATATAAAACGGAAGTTCCTGGATATAAAGGATAATACCACAGCCCAGCAAATGGCAAAACGCTTCGGTCTGTTGTATCACTTCGAATATAAACACAAAACAGGCAAGTATGGATGGACTGACGAAGACCATCTTCAGTGGAGACAACGCTACTCAAAGGTGATGCTTGAAAAAATCCACAGAGGATTGGTTGAAATTAAAGACCGTCCAGGTATACCTCCGGATGACCCTCTCAATGCTGCTGCTGAACATGCGTTGAAACAGTGGCATGAAATCCCTGAAATCTTCACATCACCTACTTACAGGCTTAACAACAATGAAGTTGAACGGATAAACAGGTATATATCACTGACAAGACGACGGCTGACAATTGGCTCCCATACCGGAGCTAAAGGAGCTGTGCTGTACCGTTCACTAGCCATAACATGCCATAGATGTGGAATAAACATATTTGAATACTTCTGCGACATTATAGACCGTTGTGCCGCATGGCCTCTTAATACCCCTATAGAAAATTATCGTGATTTGCTTCCCGACAGATGGAAAAAAAAGCAAAGATAGCCGCCCAAAAATATGGACGGCTATCTTTTTACAGGTTATACGCTATCGCGGACGGTTGTACGTAGATTGGTTGTAAACTACACATCCCCCTTATAATACATATCTCCAAAAACTCTGTTGACATATCTTCAATTCCATGTCTTTTCAAAATCCGGATATCATAAATATAACTGTCCAGCCCCCATTCCTTTTTCTCGCCGCATGATACAAGTATTACGGTTGCACCTACCAGCAGAGTGTTTTTCAGTTTGGTTGATTTCAACATAACGCCTGTTTCCTTTATTTATAGAGAGGTCCATAATTCTTGCAAGCTCTATAGTCACTGCCTTCCATATCCTCGCCAAAAGCGCTCCATGCACTGGAACGGAAAATATTTTCCTCAGAAACATTGTGCATGCATACCGGGATACGAAGCATGGAAGCCAGAGTAATCAAGTCAGCACCGATATGACCATAACTGATAGCGCCATGATTAGCCCCCCAGTTATTCATAACAGTATATACATCACGGAAATACCCCTTACCTGTCAGACGTGGAGCGAAGAAAGTGGAAGGCCATGTACGGTCAGTACGTTCATTGATAGCCTTGAAAACATCCTTATCCAAATTTACTGTCCAGCCTTCGGCAATCTGCAATACCGGACCTTGACCTTTTACGAGATTCAAACGGCACATTGTTACCGGCATTTCACCACGAGTCAGGAACTGGGAAGAGTAACCACCGCCACGCATATATTCGCGACTGGCCGGATGCCATTTAGTTGCAGAAAGACAAGCTTCCACTTCTTCTTCCGTAATTTCCCAGAAAGGCTTCATTACCGGTTTATTGTCACGTGTCTGACAACCTGTTCCATCAAGCGTACAAGAGCCGGAGTTGATGAGGTGAATGAAACCGTTTGCCGCCTTACCTTCCAATTTCTTACCCGTTACCCGTTCTATGGCATTCGGACTCCAATAAGTACGCACATCCGCAAATATCTGTGCCGTATTGGTCAATAAATGATTGAAGAGCATTGAAGTACAATTCAACGTATCATTTTCCGTAGCGAAAGTAAATGCTTCACGGATACCGTTCCAATCAAAAGAAGTATTCAGAATAGCTTCTGAAAAATCGCCGTCAGGCTTATAATCCGTCCACTGGCGCTGTCCCTGGAAACCTGCAGCAATCGCATTGTGTCCCATTGATTCTTCCTTGAAGCCCATTTCAGCCAATTTGGGATTACCAATCATCATATCACGGAAAATAAGGGTCATTTTTACCACATATTCCCAACGGGCATCTTTCTCTTCACGGGAATATACCAGATGTTCCGGATTAAAGTCTGTCCCTTCATTACTCTTGCAATACTTTTCTGTCCATGCCATGGCACGTGCGAACTCTTCATGGTCATAAATGCCCAGCTGGACACGACGTTCTATCTCACTGGCATCCACATACTCATTACGCATGCCCAAATACTCCTGGAAGAAATCAGGATTGGGAATAGAGCCTGCAATGCCCATGGATACACTGCCGATTGAAAGATAGGATTTCCCCTTCATTGTAGCCACAGCTATACCTGCACGGGCAAAGCGCAACAATTTTTCCTGTACATCTTCCGGTATCTCCATATTGGTCACCTCCTGTACATCACGTCCGTAAATGCCAAAAGTAGGCAATCCCTTCTGGGTATGACTTGCCAATGCTGAAGCCAAATAAACCGCACCCGGACGTTCTGTACCATTAAAGCCCCAAATGGCTTTTGGCATTTCTCCGTCCATATCAATAGTTTCGAATCCATAACACCAGCAAGGAGTTACAGAAAGTACAACACCTACTCCACTATTACGGAATTTTTCAGCCGCCATAGCGGCTTCAGCCACTCCACCAATAGTTGTATCTGCAATGACGCACTCTACGGAAGTGCCGTCACTATGACGTAAGACAGAAGAATAAAGCTCGGCCACTTTATGGGCCATGTTCATAGTCATATCTTCCAATGACTCACGAATACCTCCACGACGACCATCAATAATAGGTCTGATGCCAATTTTCGGCTTTCCACCGATTAATCTTGAATTTCTCATGGTTCAACTGATTTTATTTGAATTAATTCAAAAAAATAATTGTTTAAGTTAATGCATAAAAGAAGCATATAGATCAGTAATCAGTCAACTCTAATTTTTATTACAATCTTCTTCACTCTTTTACATTGTTCCGTAGCTATACAAGGTTGATGCAAATCTGTCGGGAAAAAGAGGAAAAAATGTCCTGCATCAGCTTTCAACTGCCGTTCCATATTCGCATTATAAAACGCAATGTCCTTTTTTACATTATATGGGACAAGCTCTTCTACCGGATGATGGCTGAGACCGATATACTCTTCCCCTTCTATCACATATTGCAAATCAATATATCGGCGATGAGATTCAAACAAGACATCTTCCTTTTTCTTCGTTTGGTATTCATCTACAGATACAAATACATCTTCACTCAAAATCTTTTTTCCAATAGTCACTGAATCTTTCTCTATATTATTCAGATAATCAAAAGCAAGTTTCCAACGCTCAGAATACTGCATATAATGTTCCGTAAAAGAAAGTGTGTCAATGGATTGACTTGGAGCAACTTTAAAAGAATGTAATACCTGTCGCCAGTTTGTTCCTGATTCCGCTATTTTAGGATGACTTAGTTTATTGCTTTTTCCACAAGATGTAGCAGCTAAAAGTAAATACATAACGATTAATAAATTATATAATTTCATCTTTTCTCCTATTTACAATATTTACGCTAATAAAACCTACTAAAAATATGACTATTGTACCTAACACGATTGTAAGATTGGTATGAAATGGACTTTTAAACTTGCCCCAAAAGCTATCTGTAAAGAATACTGGTGAGAGGCTCATCCAAATAACTACAATGACTCCGCATATAACCCCTAATATCGCATCCACATTACGGGCTTTCCGAGTGACATATCCCAATAAAAAGAGCCCCAATATACCACCGCTGAATATGGAAGACAAACTCCACCAAGCATCCAATGCACTTTCCACATTAAGCAAGGCTAACGCCACGATAATCCCAATGATTCCGATGATAACATTTGAGCCATATAGTATACGCATCGATTGCTTTTCTGTAGGCTGCTTGCAAACGAATCTTTTATAATAGTCTGTAAGTATAATTGTGGCAGAACTAGTAACGCTAGTGGCGACAGTACTCATTCCTGCAGCAAATATAGATGCTATCAACAAGCCTGTTACCCCGACCGGTAGCCCATGTACGATGAAATACGGAAATACAGAATCTCCCGTAATATGGTTCGGCAACAATTCCGGTTGCACCTTATAAAAAGCATACAAAGCAGTACCTATCATAAAAAACACCATTGAAACCGGTATGAATAGATATCCTCCGAAAAGAGCAGAGAATTTGGCTTCCTTTTCATTCTTGGCTGTCAGATAACGTTGCACGTAGTTCTGGTCGATGCCATAGTTCTGCAAATTGATAAATATTCCATAAACCAAACATACCCAAAACGTAGAATCAGACAAACTGGAACCAAAACTCCCCAAACTAAATTTATTGTCTGCCATCGCAATATCAAACGTCTGTTTGGGACCATCCGGCATATCGAGCAACAAGATAAGCATACAAATCAGTGCCCCACATATCAGTATGAAGCCTTGAATAGCTTCTGTCCATATGACTGCCTTCAATCCGCCAAGCATTGAATATAGGATAATTACTATACTCGTAATTATAATAATCATCTTTATATCCCATCCAAGCAGAGCGTTCATCGGTAAAGCCAATAAATAGAGAATAGACCCCATACGAGCAATCTGAGTGAGCAAGTAACAAAGGGAAGCATAAGACCGTGCCCATATGCCAAACCGCATTTCCAGAAAACTATATGCGGATACGCTTCCTATACTGCGATAAAAAGGGACAAAGTAGCGGGCTGCAAAATAAGAAGCAATTGGAATAGAGAGGCTGAATACAAATGCATTCCAATCTTCCATATAAGACTTCCCCGGATATGCCAGATAGCTTATACTACTTACATAAGTCGCGAAAATAGACATTCCGACAACCCATCCGGGAAGGCTTCGTCCGGCAGAAGTAAATTCATCAGAAGTACGTTTCTTGGAAAAGAAAGAACACCCAAATAGAACAATTCCTCCTGTAAATACCAAAAAAACAATTGTATCTAAGATTGTCATATTATCGGAGTCTTATGGTTTTAAGTCAAGATTCATATTCAAACTATCCAATGCCTTCCTCACTTGTTCACGCTCCACTTTCTCAAAATGATTAAACGGAGCTGCCACAAAGTCACTGCATATTCCCAGTAAAGACAACGCACATTTCAATCCCTTCAAATAGCTGGAACCGTATTTGCCTATTGTATATATGGTGGCGCTGATTTGCATTATGATTTTCTGTATACGATACAGCTCTTCAAAATCATGCTCTTTTGCGGCATTATAAAGTTTCACGTACAATTCAGGGAACATGTTCGCACCTCCGTTTATACCTCCGTTTCCTCCCATCAAGACACTCTCACCAGTCACTTCCTCAGGTCCCACCAGCATTGAGAAGTCGTGGCGGTCGCTCATCACATACATTACCGACTGAAAATAGACAAGGTTGGCTGAACTGTCTTTAAATCCTATCACCTTCGGATTCTCTGCAATACGCCGTATTGTCTGTGGGGCGAAGTTGACTTTGGTATGTGTAGGCATATTGTATAGAAAAAGAGGCAATGGTAATGCTTCAACCAGTTGTTCATAGAACTCGACCAGTTCCGGCTGAGCAGAAGCAAAATAATACGGAGGGGCTGAAACAACAGCCTCCGCACCATAATCAGCAGCAATTTGAGACAGTCTAATACTCTCCACAATAGATGTATCCGAGATACAGACCAATACCGGTAACCGTCCAGCCGTAATGCGACAGGTTTCCCGAATCATTTCTTGCCGCAATCTATAACTCAGGCATTGAGCCTCACCAGTTGTTCCCAAAATAAAGAGAGCATGCACTCCCCCATCTATAAGATGTTCAATCAGACATTCCAATCCCTTAATATCCAGCATATCGTTATTCAACAACGGAGTAATCAGTGGAGGGATTATACCCGACAACGGAGATTCTAATAATCTATTCATAACATTGTTCTTTATTTAGTTCGTTATAATTCGTACTTAATTCGTTATTCTTATTGCAAAAGATGGCGGAAGTTCCGTAGTCATCTCCTCGGATAGCATAAAGCTGATAGGGAAACATTCCGCTTCCGTGTGTATGTCCAGCCTGCGGAAAGAAGAACCGGGAATCAGTAGAGTCCCCCTAGCTTTTCTCTAACAAAGAGAAGAACTAGAGATAGATTTGAAAAAAGAATAACTAATACCCCTTCATTCTATCTGCTAATTCTTGGGACACCTTCCACCGCACTTACTTCTTTCTGAAGAAGAAAAATGTGAGAGAACGCTCTTCATTCAACTGGTAACGTGTCGGATTGTCCAATCTGACCGGCAGGACAAAAGCTCCAGTATGTGAATCAGAAAAGAGACGTTCCTTATCCAGCTTTATAAACACATGGTTTTCCCTTTGTCCGTTTTCAAGAGAAATGGCATCTGGCAATTCATAATAGTCGGCAGGCAGTAGCACTGCATTCTTAAATGCATCATAGCCGTCAACTCCCATCGTAGCATTGCGTACTGCACTTTCCAACGTATCAAGAGCGATAACCAGTTTGGCAGAAACCGCTTCTATCGGTGCCAGGCCGGAGCGGTACATCCCCACGACGACAGAAGTATCCAAACGTGAAGAGGGATATACCTCTATTGACAGATTGGCAGTCTGCCCTCCATCTCCTAACACAGATTGTGGCATATACAAGAGAGAAATTCCCCACTCCTCATCTTTCGCATTGTCTTCACAAGAAATCAGAACAAGAGAGAGGCACACAATTGCTATTATACAGTATTTTACAGTTTTCATATTCTTTTTTTTACTTGATATACATGTTAGTTCTTACCATCCAGGGTTCTGCTTCAATATCTCTGGATACTTGTTTATTTCAGATTGGGGTATCGGATAAAGATACATCTTCGACTCGTCAAAGGCCCTATCCTCAACCTTGATTCTTTGATAGGAGAAAGCACCGGTAGATGCATCCTTCGTGATGCGCGTTCCATAAATAGGTCCCCCCAATATGTAACCTTTCCCCCATCGCTTCAGGTCCCAATAACGGTGATCCTCAAAAGCCAGTTCTACCTGCCGTTCTCTTTCAATGGCGTCTTTCATCTCTTGATAGCCATCAGCCACAACAGCGGGCATATCCACACCCGGCCTGCTGCGAAGCCGATTTATAGCTTCACGGGCCGACAAGGTATAACCGGTGGGCTTGTCATCCGGTCCATAAGCTTCATTCATGGCTTCCGCATAGTTCAGCAGTATCTCACCATATCTGAACACAATCCATGATTTCATTGAAGTTCCCTCCGGCGAACCCTGCAGCTTCAGATTCGGAGAAAGGAATTTCTTCAGATAATATCCCGTGCGTGAGGCATTCCTTTGATCTATCCCATCAACGCCGCCCACGAACGTCTCTATTTTACGTCCGTTCCAATCCGAATTGTTTACAACGATACTCATCTGCATACGCGGGTCAACCTTTTCATACGGTTTGTCGGCAATCCATCCTTCCTGTTTCTCATAAGCCTCAACCAAATTGGCCGTAGGGGTAACACCCGATTTTCCTCCTGGGGTTCCAATCGGATAGCAACTCTTTTCAAGCGCATTAGAGTTGAAATGACGGACATAGAAGATGACCTCATCAGAATTGTACGATTGCGGGGCCTGAAACAACTTCTGGTAATCGTTGTACAGTACATACTTGTCCATGTCAATAAGTTCTTTGGCAGCCAATGCCGCCTTCTCCCATTTATCCAGATTGTTTTCCTTGTTGTAATACTTGCTTGCCGCATAAAGAAGGATTCTACTCTTGAGGGCCAGTACCGTGCCTTTTGTTACCCGCCCATGTTCATTAGGCTTACCCGCAGCGCCCCAGTCCACCGTAACCTTGTCTTTAACTACATCGCATTCCCGGACTATAAAGTCCACACAAGTCTCGAAATCGGCACGAGGTATCTTCAGATTATCCTCCAAAGATAAAGAACGTTCAACTAGAGGCACCCCGCCATACCTTTTAATCAACTCAAAATAATAGAAAGCCCTCAAGAAACGGACCTCTTGGCGGAAGAGTTCGATATCTTCACACTGCTTCTCATAATTGGCCATGCCGGAGGAACTGATTGTGTCAGCAGCCAGTATTTTTTTGTAGTCTCCACTGTTTTCAAGGAAAAGACAGCACTGCCTTACTCCTTCATAAAAAGCGGCATACACATTATCCGGATTATAATCTTTCCCCCATGTCCCCAAGTTGAAGGCTTGTACAGCGGATGAATAGTCGGTCTCTTCCGCTTCGTCACTGACACATGCCCTCAACGTGTTGCCAAACTTGTAGAATCCGGATATCTCGTAAGCATATCCATAAGCACCCATCGCTACTGCCTTCATCCTATCATAATTGACATATATCTGTTCAGGCTTCAGGTTTGTATCAATATTGTTGTCCAGCAAACTTTCACATCCCATAATGCCCAGCAGTGACAAACCTAATATCATGTATTTCAAATTCTCTTTCATATCATTCATTCTTAAAATTGTAAATTGATACCTATGTTATATGACTTCGAGAGTGGATATCCGGTCATTACTTGTGGATCATAATCTTTCAAGGGAGTGAAGGTTAGCAAATTGGTTCCACTTACATACAGTCTGATTCCACTCATCTGAAGTTTGTCGGTTAGTGACTTCGGCAATGAATATCCAAATTCCACATTCCTCAATCGCAGGAAACTTGCATCTCTCATCCAAAAAGAAGAATAACGGTAATTGTTCTTATTATCCGATGTGGACAAACGCGGATATGACGCCGTATTGCGCGTATCTATCCCTCTTTCCGGATAATATGCCCATCTTCCTAAAGCAGTGGTAGGTGCCTGCCCGTTGTTGTAGAAAGCAAAAGCATACTGATTATTGGTCAGCATGACGCTACGCATTGCCTGTCCGAAAAGGAACGCATTGAAATCAAAACCTTTATAAGCAAAGGACAGTTTAATGCTATAATTCAGTTCCGGAAGATTGGAATGCCCCAAATGTAGTACATCGTTTTCATCAATTATACCGTTTTGGTCTTGGTCTTTATACCTGATATCACCCGGCTGTACCCGGCCAAATGTCTGGATAGGTGTATCAGGTGCATTTATTTCTTCTTCCGATTGGAAAAAGCCAACAGCCTCGAGACCGAACAAGTCATTTACAGCATGCCCTGTCCTTTTGGAGAAGTTGTTCTTACGGAACACTTCCGCCTGATAGTCGATTTTATTCTTGGCGTATGCGATATTACCCGCTATTTCGAATCTGAAATCATTGATTTTTTCATTATAGGACAGTTCCAACTCAAAACCTTTATTGGACACTTCTCCCAGATTCTCATAAGGAAGAGTCATTCCGACAACAGAAGGGACCTGAGGTGCCTGCACCACAAGAATTCCTTTCCTCTTTTCTGTGAAGATATCAAGTTTACCATTCAACTTATTGAAAAGAGCAAAGTCAAATCCCAGATTGTATTTGTAGTTCTTCTCGTACGTAATATCCGGATTACCCAAACGTCCCTCCTTAATACCTGTCACAGAAGAGATTCCAGACGAACCGAGTTGGTATGAATATTGGGAATTAACATAATATGTCTGATATCCAAAACGGGTGGAGCCCAAGTCTGCAGACCCCAATATACCTCCGGAAACCCTCATCTTAAGAAAATTGATGAAGTTGTTATTCTCCAGAAATTTCTCATTGGACAGTACCCATGCAAAAGACAAGCTGGGGAAAAAACCGAACTTATGTCCTTTAGAAAGATTCTCCGAACCATTATAAGAGAAACCGAATTCCGCAAGATAACGATTGTTATAACCATAGCCGAGACGTCCAAATGAGCCTGCATTCAGATAAGCCACATTGTTTCCGTCCACTTCATAACGGCTATACATTGCGCCCAGCATGGTATGAATCCTATGCATCTCGTTGATTGACGTTTCATATTCCACGAATCCCTGATAGGACTGGCGAGTCCATTGCGAGCGTGTACCTTGGTTTATAGAGAATTCCCCTTCTGTTCCAGCCACCAGGGTCGGATTGCCAGCTTTGCCATTCTTTTTGGAAACATACCATCTTTGATAATCACGTGATATATCATAATTACTAAGCGACCAACTACTGAACGAAATTCCTTCCGAAAGTTTCAATCCAGGCAAGATGCCGCCCAAGTCTTGTCTGAACATCACATCTGCTTGTAGCGTCCTTTCATTCGTCTTTCTTTTCCCCGTCATAACCAATGTACCTAATGGGTTGTTAGTGTAGACTGGTGTTGCAGCCCACGTTCCGTCCTCATTCTTTATTGGGAAAGCATTGGATGGAGTAGTAGCCAACGTATTCCAGAAATTTCCGCTATTGGGATAAGTACGCGACAAAATGACCGCACCGATATTAGCACTCAACGAGAACACCTTGTTTATATTGACGTCTACATTGGCTCTTGCGTTGTATTTGTCTGTTTTCCCCAGATTATGCAATTGGTCGAAACTCTTGTCCGGATTCTTTATATAGAACTTTTGAGAGTTCATATACCCAAGAATCAGATAATATCGCACATTGTTATTTCCGCCTCTGAAAGAAAGGTTTGTATCCGTATACGGAGTATTATTCACCAATGTTTCTTTATACCAGTCCACATTAGGATAAAAATAAGGGTCTGTACCGTCTTTATATGCTTTGAGTTCGTCATCTGTATACTTAGGAGTCCAGATGCGATTATTGTCATTACTCACTGCTTCATTGTACAAAGATGCGTAAGTATACGAATCGACAAAATCTGGCAATTTTATGGGAGAAGAGATGCCTCCACGCAAATTGAGCCTGATGTCTATTTTATCCCTCTTCACGCCTCTCTTAGTCTTCACAAGCATTACTCCATTTGCCCCCCTAATACCATATATAGCCAAAGCCGCAGCATCCTTCAATATTGTCACCGATTCGATTTCTTCCGGTAACAACTGATTGTAATCTCCCTCGAAACCATCAACCAGAACCAATATATCGCTATTGTTATAGGTACTTTTTCCTCTAATATAAAGGTCAGGAGCATCTGAACCTGGCTCACCAGACGATTGCATCACTGTCAGTCCAGCAATTTTTCCCGCCAGATTGTTCCCTAAGGTTTGTGTAGGTATGTTTGTCAGTTCCTTACTGACAGTAGAAGACTGCGCCCCTGTATACAATTCATAAGATAGGGTTTCAAAAGCCAGTTGAATATCAGCGTTGTACTCAACCGGTTCCAATATGACCTCAATTTTTTTCTTTTTCCCCAATGTTAAGGTCTGGCTTTTATAACCGGCATGTTCAACAGTTATAGTCTTGCAACCATCAACATTGAAAAAGCCATTTTCATCTGATGTCTCTATCAACTTTCCATCCGAGATGATTGTCGCATCAGACAATGGATTACCGTTCTTGCCACGAATTGTTCCATTTATCCTTTCCTGGGCAAATAAACCTATATGTGTCCCCAAAAGCACAAACAGAACCAATATTATCTTGATGCAGTAATTATCATATCTTGTTCTCATATTTTTATTCCGATTAGATTAATATCCTGGGTTTTGTAACAGATTGCCTTTATCCACCTCACTCTGTGGAAATGGGTGGAAATATAATTTATTCATCCATAACCTTTCCTCAAAAACCCTAGGAACATAAGACGAATAAGCCGTAGGATTATCAGGATTGTCCTGCACTAAATCAAAAGCAACCATCGGTCCACCTATGACACCGGAAAGGTGTGCAATACGCCATCTGCGGCAATCATAGATACGATGGTCTTCTGCAAAAAGTTCGATAAAGCGTTCACGATGAACCAATTCTCTGAACCTCTCTGTTGTATTGTAACGGGAATCCTGTCTGACAATTGCAGGCAGACCAGCCCGCGTACGTATGGCATTCAAAGCATCATACGCTTCCTGAGGAGGATTGGAATTGTATTCATTCAAAGCCTCGGCATAGTTCAAATAGAATTCAGCGAGTCTGAACACCGGAAATTCCTTATAGTTCTCCCCTTGATAATCATAACAGAATTTTAGTAATCCCGCGCATCCGTGCAATTCACCTGACTTCGTTCCAGGTAAGGCATTGAAGTTCCAAGTGAACCGATTGGGGCACATCATTGGGCTTTCCCCGAATATCCATGCCGTAGCCAATAAACGAGGCTCCATTTCGTGCATTTTACCCAGATACTCACTGAATGGTCGAGCTTCATCCAATTGAGGCCAAGTCTGGTCACTCCCATCATTCTTGTAGAACTGCTTTAGTCCGCTGAATAGGATAGCATTTCCTTTATTGAAATCCATAATGTTTTTAGAGGACATATAATATCTGGTGAAACCATCCGAACCGTTAGACCCATTTCCTATAGTTTTATTCGCCAGAATAATCTCTTCATTATCCTCTTTTGAAGTTGCGACAGAATAATCTACATAAGGATTCCCCGTATTTATCAGCGAAATCTGACCGGTTTCTTTAGCCCAATCAAGCAACGCTTTATTAGCATCTACAGCTTTTCTCCATCTTTCTTTATCAAAATTCGTATAAGAAATCAGAAGATCATTCTGGTCGCCATACGATGCCGGAGGAAGCACAGTATTGTTATATAGCGGACTGGCTGCATATAACAATGTCCTGGCCTTAATGGCATATGCCACACCACGGGTCACTCTTCCCCTCCAGTTTGTTGTATATTGGTCAACCGTCAATGGGTTACTGATTGCTTCATCACACAATTCAACAATATAGTCCACGCATTCCTCAAATGTGGAGCGGGTTATCTGTCCAAAATCATCACTGGCAGAAACAGAGCTTTTTATCAATGGAATACCTCCGAATGAACGCAGAAGAGTATGGTAACGCAGAGCTATCAATGTCTTGCACTCCATCTTCATTTGGATTTTCTCGTTTTCCGGTATATCAGAAACCTTGTCTACATTCTCCATAAAGATAAACGCCTTGCGAATACCGGCATAGCAATTGCCATAGTCTATCTCCATCAGACGTGAGTTATTCGGAACATATCCAGATATGTTTATTTCAGTTGAGGATGCCCAACCTATCGAATAGTCACATTCGTCGGTAATGGCCGCCCTAATAGAACGGTGCATGGGACCGCTATTTCCGTTCAGTGGAAAACCGGAGGGAATAATCTGCCTATACGTTTCCCATAGGAACGGCTCGGCATTCACCCGTGAAGAGAATACTGTATCCACATTTATAGCAGAAGAAATCATTGGCATTTCCAAAAAATCGCTACATGACATCTGTAAACCGCCCCAGAATGCTGCGATAGAAAACCTGAGAAAATGAATTATATTTTTCATAATGATATAATGTTTTTTAGAATGTAAGATTTAACCCTATATTGAATACTGCCATCTGAGGGTATATGAATCCTCTTCCGCTGGCAGTCTCCGGATCATAATTTTTCAGTGAAGTCCATGTGAACAGATTACTGCCATTAGCATAAACCCTTAGAGATTTCAAATCCATCTTCTGGAGCACAGATTTGGGTATCGTATAGCCTATCTCAATATTTTTCAATCTCAGATATCGGGCGTTGTGCAACCAGAAATCCGAGTTTTCTGAATTGGGAGAGCTATTTCCCATATTGCTCAAACGCGGCATCGTTATTTTCTGTCCATTATCGAAGCGTTCCTGCGTCCATCTGTTTTTATGTTCTTCAAGGGTCATAGACCAGTCATTGAAAAAAGCAAATCCAATCTCTCCAGTTTGGAACACCATTGAGTTGTCGCATCCTTGCAGAAGGATGGACAAATCAAAATTCTTCCAATTCAATCCCATATTAATACCAAAACCTACTTCTGGATATCCTGAGTATCCGACAGGTACAACATCCTTTGAATCTATAACTCCGTCCCCGTTGATATCTACATATTTTATATCTCCCTGCTGTACCCTATTCCCATAGAAACTATAAAATGGCCTATTGTAAACATCCTCCTTATAGTTATACAATCCTTCCGTTCTATAAGCATACTGCTGTCCTATCGGGAATCCAGTCTGCATCATCCAAGGATATTCTTTCATCGCCTCCTCTTTATATAGCACCTTATTTCTAGCGTATGAGAAGTTTACTCCAAACCAATATTCCACATTCCGAGCCTTGTCTCTCCAGTTAAAATCTATCTCATATCCATGATTTTTAACTCGTCCTATATTTGCGGCAGGCATACTTGTTATTCCTATAAATGCCGGAATAGTTTGCCTGTCAATGAGAATGTTATTACGCTTTTCCGTAAAATAGTCGAAATTCACGGAAAGTTTACTTTTGAACAGATACACATCAATTCCATAATTACACTTTACGGCCCGTTCCCAAGTCACATCGGGATTTCCCAATTTGCCTTCCCACGCAGCGGTATATTTCTGCTTATCCAGACCAGTAGTTCCAAACATATAAGACCCACTTCCATATTGGTAAACGCCAAGCAAATATAAGAAACGGTTACTACCGAGTTTGTCATTACCCGTTTCGCCATAAGACCCTCTAACCTTGACATAATTGACAAAATCATTTTTTGGAAAGAATGCTTCTTCTGAAAGTACCCATCCTATAGAAAATGCAGGGAAAAAGCCAAATCTTTTATTCTTCGGAAAATTTTCAGACCCGTTGTACCCAACACTTACCTCTCCCAAATATTTACTTGCGTAGGAATAGGTCGCACGTCCTACAACACCTTGCATGCCTGCAGGCACACTATATGCAAGATCCGGATTATAGACTTTACGCTGATTATACAGGAATAATCCTCCTACTTTATGAACTTCATCAAATGTTCGGTTATATTCTATGGCCGTTTCAAAATATTCAGCCCGATTTACACCAGTTCCACCACTGTAGCCAAATGCACTCTCATAACCAGTTTGTATGAAACGGTTCTCTCCTGTTACTGCATCTTTCAAGACACTGTAAGTATCTATTGACTTTGAGCGGTTCTGCCACTTCTTGTAGTAATGGTCATATGCATACATGGCCTTTATCGATAGTCCTTTGGTTATCAAGGAGCTAAAATCATATTTTAAGGACACATTCATATTGAACGTATTTGTCAGATTCTCGGCATATCCATTCATGCCTAAGAGGGAAGCACTAGATGTGCCTCTACCATTCACAACACTTAATGGATCATTAATATAGCTTGTAACCAGTTTCCCGTCTACAACTCCCGGACTGACCATCGGAGGATTACGAAGCAAATCAAAGAATACGTTATAGGCAGACGTTCCAGGAAAATGCTCTTTCCCTATCTGATTCCCCAATTTGATTGAAGCAGAGAGCTCCTTAGTCAATTGAATGTCAAAGTTTGACCTTAGATTATATCGTTGATATTTGGGGTTAGGGTCAAATCCTGGATTCAATGAATTCAAATCTTTTACATTATATTGACCACCTTGGGTCAAATAACCTAAAGAAACAAAATATCTTAGTAATTTATTCCCCCCCCTTACATTAGCATTTATTTGATGCATAAAGGAAAAGTCTCTTACTAAACTCTTATAGCGCTCATTATTAGGATAGAAGATAGGGTCTGATCCATCCTTAAACTTCTGTAAGTCCGTGTCACTAAATATGGGAGTCCCTCCCGGATGATCATTGAGATAACCTTCATTCTTCAATAAGGCATAATCGTAGGAATTTAGGAATTCAGGAATTACTGTCGGTGTTTGAATAGATGTATTGAGGCCCAGGCTGACAGTAGGTTTACTTTCTGTCCCCACCTTTGTCGTAAGTATAATTACTCCATTAGCTCCTCGTATACCATAAACAGCAGTCATTGCAGCATCTTTGAGCACATTGACACTCTCTATTTCATTCATATCTATACCTTCCATTGACGAACGTTCCACTCCGTCTACAATAATCAAGGGACTACTATCATTCATAGTACCCATTCCTCTAATCTGTATGCTTGACTGGTCATATCCAGGTTCCCCGCCTCGCTGAATAAAAGTCACACCAGGCAATCTTCCCGCTAACGCATTGCTGACGTTAGCAACCGGAACCTTGACAAGGTCTTTTCCCGAGACAGATGCGACAGCACCTACGACAGTCTCCTTTTTCTGGACACCGTAACCTATAACAACGACCTCTTCTAGTTTTTGCAAGTCTTCAACCAGTGTTACCTTATCCGGTAACTTATTAGCTGGTATTCTTTCCGGTCTACAACCTACGTAAGTAAATAATAAAGTTGATGAGGCAGAAGAAACCGATAAAGAGAAGTTCCCATTTGTGTCGCTTATTGTTCCATTTGATTTATTTAATTCCTCTATAATAGCCACACCAATTAAAGGTTCCCCCCTTTCATCAATGACCATACCCTTCACTTTCACTGCCCCCCCTTGTGCGATTACCGGTATTGAATCAGTAAACGTACAAACGATAAATAGAAAGATACACAACAAAGACGTTCTCTCCTTTTGTAATATATTTGTCATACTTCTCATTTTAAAGTAAAAAAATTTACAGGTCACAAAACTGTAGCCTATAATTGATCTAAATAAAAGAACTTACGTTAAACGCTTTTCTAATTAGAAATACGCAATTTTTAAGAAGAACGGTTGTGAACATCATGAAAATTGTACGTTTCATTTTCGCGATTATAAACAAAGCTATTTTTCATAGTCATATATATTAAAATTAACACAAAAAACAACTCCTTATGGAGACTCCATCCTAAAAGGGGTAGCCGGTAAACCTTCCTTATTGTACAGATTCAGTTGTCCGGGATTGTCACTCCAGCCATATCTTACCGCTACAGGATGTAATAGAGTGTCGTTCCATACAATAACGACATTTTCACTAATCTTCGCCTTAGCCCAAACAAACTTGTTATCTTTTCCTGCGATTGCAAAACCATTGATAACCCCATCCCCATCCTTAGACACCAACCCCGACCCAACATTATCGAATGAGATGATAATCTTATTCTTCTTCGTTTTCATGGAGCGGAAAGTCGGGCCATCAGCTACAATGTTTTTCTTCCCATAATCGAACTTTAGGGCATGAAGTGCCAGCCGTTTGCCCACATCTTTTTTGTTCTTGGGATGAATATCATCGGCCTCACCGATGTCGATGGTGACAGCCTGACCGGTTTTTGGCAAAGACAATGCCTGGGTTTGTGCCTCGCGTATTTCAGCCCATTTGCTATTTTGCGGCATTTTGTCAGTACTTCTGTAATTGGCCAGCTGTACCCAATAGAAAGAGAACTCGTTATTCCAACGGGCACGCCAATCATTAATGAGGTTGGGAAATAGAGTCCGATACAAAGCAGGGTTGTAATCGTTACTTTCTCCTTGATACCAAATTACCCCCTTAATGGGAAGCCCAGTCAGTGGAGCAATCATTCCATTGTACAATAGTGATGGATAAGCATTTGGACCGAATTCCACATAACCATATTTCCGGCTGTCCACGGCAACCTTATATTTCCACTCCTTGGCCAAGGGGAGCTTTGTACCACCTATTTCTAAATAGAGCTGATCTCTTTGTCCGCTAAAGCCTCCCTCACCGGAATAGTCACTGACACTAATGGTAATAACATTTTTGCCTTTTTTCAGAATACTTGTGTCAAAGGCATACAAGCGTTCCTTCTGATAGCCGGTTGTCCGCCCCACTTCGACCCCGTTAATCCAGGTGATATCCGCATCGTCAATTCTTCCCAATGACAATACAGCTTGCTTTCCCTCTTGATTATCCGGCAAGATTATTTCAATGGAGAACCATACCGTACCATTCATATCGGCCAATGTCGTTCCCGACCATCCTTGGGGGAGACACATGCTTCCGTCAAAGACTGGGCTAGAGTCCGCAGCATACCATTTTCCCACAATTCCTGGATCCACATTAAGAGCTTTCTCAAAAGCCGCTTTCCGAATTTGATTGGTCTGTTCAAAACTGTCCATCTCTATTTTTTCCGATTCTGAAAGTTTTTTAGTAAATTCAGGTATACCGCGGATACCGTCCGGACTGGTCCAGGTTTCAACTACAGTACCTCCCCACGAGGAGCATATAAGTCCGATGGGGATATGAGTATTGGAGTGGATCTCTTTACCAAAGAAATATCCTACGGCAGAGAAATTGCCTACCGTAGAAGGCGAACAAGAGTGCCATGTTCCTCCCACATTCGTTCTCGGATGATTGGCTATAGCCCTTCCGACGGTGAACAGTCTGATACCCGGATAGTCCGCACCAGCAATTTCCGCCATAGCGTTGTTGGCATTATTGAGGTGGAATTCCATATTGGACTGCCCACTACATAACCATACGTCACCAATTAGGACGTTGTTGAATTCAACTTCAGACTGTTCTCCTTTAACAACGAGTGTATAAGGGCCTCCATAGGACGACGCATCCAAATAAGTACTCCAGTTCCCGTCATTTGTCGATATAGTCTTTCGGGTTTGCCCTTTAAAACGAATTTCAATCTTCTCATTGGCTCCTGCCCATCCCCATACATGAATAGGGGAGTCTCGCTGCAGGACCATATTATCCGAAAAAAAGCTCGGCAACGTAACTTGCGCCCTTACGGGAAAAGTACAAACGTTGCATAACAATACAAAAAACAATGTTTTAAGTCGCATATTATTGAATTATTTATTGGTTCTGAAATCCAAGAAACGATGAAAGGTCAGATAATTGGCATTATGCTGGTTGTCCGCTTGACCGGTACGATCATCAGAAGCCGTTCGTGAGACTGCTATGATGTCATCCCCTTCAATTAGCCAGTCCAGATACTGGAATCCATGATGGAAAACGTCGTCATGATGCAATAAGATGTCCTTGACATGCCATTGTTGCAGATTGTCTGACCAACACAAGGCAATGGTATTCCGTGTCCGTTCATTATTCCCCCCTCTATCTTCGGGCAACACATAATTACTCAGTGTCCAGTATTTTCGACTGACAGAATCGTAACGTATAGTGAACTTCTTGCACCCTCCAGGAAGATTGACGAATCCCCGCTGCGGATTAAAACTCAAGAGCCCCTCTTGCGAGATATCAACAACTGCTGCCAAATCATCTTTCGAATAATGGACACGGAGAATGTTTTTCAAAGTATTGTCTTTGGCGACCACCATGTTTCCCTCAAGCCATGCCGAAGCCTCCGGCAGCCATGACTTGTCGAAAGACAGTTCATTGCTTGCCATCCAGTTATCGGCATTGAGCAAGTCAGCATCCTCATCAACATGCACGGTCATTGCTTTAAAATCACCCCAACCGTTTATTTTTCCCTGGTTTTCCAATGCTCTCCATATCTTGCCTTTATGGAATATGACGGGGACAGGAGCGCAATGATAGAATCCTTCAAGAAGTAAACCGCTATTTCGATCTTTTGGGGTGGTCCACGAACAGCCTCCATCCATTGACCTTAATATGACAAAGTTACCATATCCTTGACAACCTTTCGGACTTACCCCTATCAGATAAAGTTCCTTACCACGTGTAAACAAGGTGCCCCAATTGAGCTTGTCAATATGAGCACAAGCGTCCCACGTCTCCCCCTTGTCTATAGAACGATATACAAAAGTATCTGAAACACGTCCGTTGCCAAAATAATCATGAGATGCCACATACGTTCCGTCTTCCAGCACTGCAATACTTGGCGAGCCTACATAACGGTGTGTTGCAGCGATGGAATTGTGTATGACAGTCCCCGGAGGAGGTGTAAAAGGTTTTGCCGTAAGAGCCTCTATCGTTGCCGTTTCTTGTCTAGAAAAGGGCGTACCATCTTTTCGCAATATGTCGTGAAACCATACAGATGGTTCACTTCCGTCTCTTATCGGCTGGTCCCATGCATAGATAGTATTGGTTTTCCCGGCAACAAATCCCCAGTTGATAGCACCGACTGCATTCTTTTTCAGCATGGGCATGATGGTCTGGAATGTACTGCAGTCCCTGCGGTTCATATATTCCGTACATACCATAGGTCGTCCATATTGTTTCAGTTTATCTATCTCCTTTTGGTGAGACAACGAATCCGAATAATTGTGATAGGTGATCAAATCGGAGTTCTCCAAAAGGAAATTCTTTATTTTCAAAGTGCTTCCTCCCCAAATTCCGGCGGTCAGCGGTTGTGAAGGATTAACCGAACGTGCCCATTCAAATACTTTTTTCAGTAGTGGTAGGCTTCTATTCTTGTAGTTGCTATTCCCGGCCTCATTATACAGATCCCAAAAAACAATTCGTTTGTCGCCAGAAAAGGCTAGAAGAATATCCTTTACATATTCCTCAAGTGTTTGTATCAGCTCTGCCCTTTCGTACAATAAATCGCCTGGATCGCGTACCCAACCGGAATTGTGCACGCCTGGCACAGGAATAGGCTGCTCTCCTACCTTGTAAGTGGGATTCCAACAATCATCAAAAAACACAAAGACGGTGGAGATTCCGTATTTACTTGAAATGGAGAGATATTCTCTAATTCTTTTCTTGAACCCCTCTTTATCCGTTTCCCAAGCCAGATGATGCAGATAGACTCTCATGCAGTTGAAACCGAGAGCCGCCGCCCAACTTAATTCCCGGTTGATGGTCACGGGGTCAAATGATTCCTTCTGCCACATTTCCAACTGATTAACAGCTGTGCTTGGTTGAAAGTTGCATCCTCTCAACCATTCCCGTTGGACATACCATGCATTGATTTTTTCTGCTGGCCATCGGGTAACATATCCTTTACCCGCAATGAACGGTATGTGTAATAGTACTATACAGAACAGTAGTAAATATTTTTTCATATGTTATCTTTTTAATATTTTACAATTGAATATCGGTCCGGCTACACTTCTGTCGTCAAGAGCCTTAAAGGATACTGTTATTTTCTTCCTGTTTTCAGTCAATTCAAAAGGAATGTGATATAACTTATCCACAAAAGCATTTCCCCACCAATGGATAATGACCGTTGCAATAGAGATATCGTCTATCTCAATGTTGAATTTATAGATGTCTCCCAAATTTCCCCAGTAACTGACTAGCAGATCCTGAGAGATGTCCGGACGAACTTCCATTTCGAACGAAAACCATCCTCCGTTGACCGCTTCCCGAAATTTCCGGCCATTGAGTTCTCCAGTTCTAGCCTTTTCTCCCTTGAAGTCATGATCACGCTCTGGTTGCATCTCTCCTGGCTGAAAGCTTGACACCGTCTGTTCCTTTATCCATTTTTCCCTATCTTGTCTCATCAGAATCTCATCCTTTCGAGCTGTCCACTCTTCAACGGTGTAATGTTCAAAGTAGACCATCAGCGGTTCCCCCCTCATTTGATAATAAGGTCTCATCTTTATGGCATAAGGGCGGGCCGTTTCCAAGATAAACTCCAAAGGTTTGCCTGCAGGCTTCAGAGAGAGAGATGCATCTTCTCTGTCATCTATAACCACCATAGGGAAATGGGAATAATTTTTTTCTTCAAAATCAGCAGACAAAACGATTGGACCGTACAGATAGGCTCTTAAACTATCATCGCCCAGTGCAGCTTCCGAAGTCACTTTCTTAGGAATGACAATACTAATTCTGTCTCCGTCTTTCCATTTTCTGGTGATAGGGATGTATTCTCCGGGAACCGCACTGACAATTTGCCGCTGCCCGTTGACAAAAAGAGAGACATTATCTTCTGCCCATCCCGGATAACGCAGATTAAGGGTAAATTTCTGTTTTCCTAAGGAAGAACTGACCATGTAACGGACAGTATCCGATGCTGGATAGGCTGTCTTTTGTTCGAAACGTATCCCCCTCACTTTCCAGTCCAATACAGACGGAATAAAGAGGTTCACATAAAGATTATCCTGTTCGTCCGTATGATAGATAAATTCGCCATACCGTACATGATTCTCCAGACCAGTGCCTACGCAGCACCAGAACGAGTCGAACGGGGTGGAATAGTTGCGTTGTGAACCTGCAGCAAGAGGAGACATATAGCAGACCATACCATCCTCAGGATTCTGTGATGCCAGTATTTGATTATACAAGGCGCGCTCATAATAATCAACCTTGGAAATATCGGGATTCAGGCAGAAAAGGTGTCTGGTCAGTTTCAACATATTGTATGTATTACAGTTTTCACATGTCTTATCAGTTATTCGGTCACAAATCCGTCCCGGTACACCAAAATGCTCAGCCTCACTATTCCCGCCAATTACATACGAATGGTTGTGGACGACCGTATGCCAGAAGAAGTCAGCTATGTCATACAGTTCTTTATTACCGGTCAACTCATATTGGCGGATAATGCCTACCACCTTAGGAATCTGTGTGTTGGCATGCTTGCCTTTCAGTTCATCTTTTGAAGCAGCCAGCGGCTCTATAAAGGCTTTATGGTTCAGACGCAGAGAAAGTTCCAAGAATTTCCTGTCACCGGTTAAGCTGTAGAGTTCTGCCATTGATTCATTGATTCCTCCATGTTCACAAATTAGGATTTTCTGTATTTGTGCATCACTCAACTGCGCGAAAAGGGCATATAGCCCTTCTGCCAGTTGATAAAGCACCTTATAGGCTTGTCGGTCTGAAGTATAATGATATACATCTATCAGCCCAGCACACAGCTTATGCATAGTATAGAACGGTACCCAACCACCGTTCAAGTCAAAGCCTTCAGTCCGAATATCCCCGCAATATATTTCCTGGAATAACTTTCTAGCATTCGGGAAAGCAGCGAACAGACCATGAAAGTCGAACGCCCGCTGGCAAACATCTAGTTCATTCACACTATATCTGATACGTTCAAGCGCTCTTTCGTCATCTGTCGAAGCGTACATCATTGCCAAAGCGGAAAGATAGTGTCCCAAAGTCTGTCCTGTCACTCCCCGACTTTCCCATCCTCCATATTTAGAGGCCTTTTGTGCCAATCCCGCCTCTTGTCTGAATCCTGACAACAGTCTATCCGGATTCAGAGAAAACAGCCATTGCTTATCCAGTAGCAAGGCATTTCTAAAAGGACTTTCCGTCAGTCTGATGTCTGACAATTCAAATTCCTTCAATTCGCCTATAGTCTGCCTTACTGTACGTCCGTATGTATACAATATAGAGATTGCGAAAAAAAAGATGCATCCAAAAAGATTTTTCATACTCTCTGCTTTTTAAGTCTCAAACACCCCGCCATCACTTTCTGGTCTATTATGAAATCAAGTATAAAACGACCAAATACCGATGACGGTATATTGCGATTTAATCACAAGAAGAATTACTTAAAAAGGAAATTACTTCCAAAATTCATTCTGTTCCAACAAGCCATTTATTTCAATTTCCTTTTCTGGCAATGGCCATACCAAACTTTTCTGTCCCAAATAGTGCCTCAGATTGATCGGAACAAAAATCTCTCCCCATGCCCTTTCCAACTCTCCCCAACGTATCAGATCATAATAGCGATGGCCTTCGTATACAAGTTCAATTCTTCTTTCATGTTTTATGATTTCAAATAGTTCGTCAGCATTCAATCTTTTGTTTTTTCCTTCAACGTCCTGAACTATAGGCATCATAACAGTGGGACGTTGCCTTATCTGGTTTATGAGACCCAAAACTTCATCATAATCATAATTACCAGTTCTAACCAAGGCTTCAGCCCTCATCAATAGAATGTCTGCATAACGAAGGGTGTATACGTCTTGGGGCATATCATCCATCTCCAAATCTGTTTCCTCCACCCATTTACGGAAATGACAACGCGTCAAAGTGTAATTCTTGGCATCATACAGTACTTGTCCATTTTCTATAATTTCTCCCTTAATCCAGGGAGTCCGGTGAGTTATAATGGAAAATCCCATGCGTGGGTCTCTATTTACATATCGTTGTGTATCCTTAAGAAAATCATTATGCACCTCATCCTTATATATAGGCTGCTGTGTTATATCTCCCTTGAATAAAGGGGATTTGTCTATAGGAAGTCCATCAATACAATAATAATCATCCAGCAAATCCGGTAAGGGAACAATAAATGGCGGAGGAACGACACCTTTCCATCGGCCGATACGAGTTCCTTCACGAGGCTGTATTCCTCTTTCAAAACAAGCTGACATAATGATTTCCTTAGATTGTTCGGCTTCCGGTGTGAACAACTTTCCATAATCCGGATATAGCTCATAGAAGTTCATATCAATGACATCTTTAGCAGCCTTAGCAGCCTCTGTAAACATATCATTATACAAATACACACGTGCCAATAGTCCTAAAGCTGCACCTTTTGATAAACGCCCGTACTCACCGCCAGCAATTCTGTCTTGTGTAGGCAATACTGCTGCGGCTTCTTTTAAATCGTTTATTATAAAAGAAACAATACTTTCCCTAGATGTTTTAGGAACATTGGCATTGATAACCGTCTGTGGTTCTGTTATCAGGGGGACATCCCCAAAGGTCATGCTTAAATGCATATAATGGTTGGCTCTTAGCATTTTTACTTCTGCAAGCATCCTTTTTTTCTTGGTTTCATCAAAAATGATGGATTCTACATTTGCTATAAATTTATTGCATCTAGCTATTCCTTTGTAATGCATTTTAAAGAAATCGTATATGACACTTGTCTGTGGAGTATGAATACCTCTACAAATGTCATCTAATGAATGTCCCCAACCGAAATAGGCATTATCTGTAATTGCTTCATATTGCATAATACCTATTCCCCACGGGCCTTCATAATACATAGATTGAAAAGTATCATAACATCCTGCAAGACCTAACAGGGCATCCTCTTCTGTTTTCCAGAATGTATCTTCGGATATGTTATTAAGTGAAGTTCTGTCCAAGAAACTGTCAGAACAGCTTGTGACAAATAAAAATATGACAGAAATAAAAAGTATGTTCGCTTTCATGACGTGTATTATTAAAAAGTTATGTTTAATCCGATAGAATAAGATTTCAATTGAGGATAATTAAAATTTTCCGTATCACCTGCAAATTTCTCGGCATCCCAGTTCTTTACTTGAGTAAAAGTCAGCAAATTCAATCCTGTAAAATATACTCTCATACGTTGTATTGCCAACTTTTGACACAAACGGTCAGGGACATTGTAACCAAATTCCAGATTCTTCAGACGAAGATAGGAAGCATCCTTCATCCAAAAAGTGGAAGTTTCACTATTCTGTGTTCCTTTCATTCTAGGCATATTACCGTTAGGGTTTTCTATTGGGTCGTATCTATCCAACCAATCCGTCAGAATATTCCCTTGACCTGGAGCGTCTTTATAAAAACGATCTACGCCAGCAACTCCCTGAAAAAACAAAGAGAAGTCAAAATTTTTATATGAGGCAAATATGTTAAAACCGTAAGTCAAATCGGGGAACGGAGAACCGATGACCACCCTATCATATTGAGAATCCACTTGTCCATCTGGTACGCCATTCGGACCACTGATGTCCTTATACTTTATGTCGCCCGGTGCCACATCCACCCCATTAAAACGTTTGGGACCTTCCTCTATTTCTTTTTCACTGCGGTACAAGCCTTCAGCAATATATCCATAGTAACTGCCAATCGGTATTCCTGCGCGATAAATCGCATTTCCACTATACCACTCCAAGCCCTTGACATCTAGAATTTCATTTTTGATTTTCGAGAGATTTCCCGAAACAGTATAGTTAAAATTTCCTATATTATCATGATATGTAGCAGTCAGTTCCCACCCTTTATTGACTACTTTACCCGCATTCTGCTTGGGAGCATTCAGATTTCCCAATGTTGCATTGATTGGAAGTGAAAGCAGTATATCTGATGTTTTTTTATAAAAATAGTCCGTTGTAAATTCAAGTTTTCCATCAAACAATGACAAGTCCAATCCGAAATCGGTCATAGCAGTGGTTTCCCACTTGATATTGGAGTTGCTAAGGTCAGTGACAGCCACACCTCCCGCAATGCTATTGTCAAAAACACAGTTCTGCCCAGTATTGATCAATTGCACATAGGCATAATCATTAATTTCTTGATTTCCCAACGTTCCCCAGCTACCTCTTAATTTCAGATTGGAAATTGTAGGAAAATTATTTTTGATGAAAGATTCTTCAGAAACTCTCCATGCTGCCGAAGCGGAAGGGAATATTCCCACCCTATTATTTTTAGGCAAACGCGAGGACTGGTCCCTACGTACATTCCCTTCTAACAGGTACTTTCCATCCCAATCATAGTTTATTCGCCCGAAAAACGACTGCAACGCAGTTTCCACAGCTTTTCCTGACACTCCGGGATTCTTACTCCCTGCCGACAATTGATAGATTTCATTATTAGGAAAGTTTTCGATACTGCCTTTATGCTCATCATAGCGCTCAAATTGGACAGAATGACCAGCCAACAATGAAAAACTGTGCTTTTTGACTTTGAAGTTATACGTAAGGAGATTCTCGTTCAAATAAGAATAGGCCAGTTTAGTATACTTGGAGGCAGAATTAATTAGTTCCTCCTGTACGACATTCCCGTCCGAATCATAATAATAATCGGTAGGCGTGAAAGAAGAGGTAAAATAGTTTCTATATTTTGCTCCAAGATTTGTCTTGAACTTCAGGTTTTTCCAAATGGTAATTTCTGCAAAAAACTTTCCGTCAAAACGGTAATTTTCTTCATAATGATCGCCTATATATGCAGCCTTTACCGGATTATGTATGGCTACCATACCGGCACCCGCATTTCCGTCCACTGCTCCCCATAGACCATTAGAATATTTGACTGGTACAGTAGGACGTGTGAACCAATATAACTTTCTCATAATTCCATTTCCACCTCCTGTTCCCTGATATGGCTCATCAATCCGATCTCTGCCTCCTGACAGATTGAAGCCGAAACTGAAATGCTTATTGACGGTATAGTCTATGTTGGATCTGAAGTTCAGCCTTTTGTTGCTGGTACCTATCATTATACCGTCCTGGTCCAAATACTCGAGAGAGTTCATATAAGAGGCTTTCTCAGTACCACCCTTGATAGACAAATGGTGGGTATGCATGAATGCTGTACGGAACACTTCCTTGTTCCAGTCCGTATTCGCGAATTCATCTGGGTTGGAACCGTCTTTCATTTGCTGAATCATATCGGTAGTATATTTCTCATACCCTTGGGTCTCGTTATACAATTTAGCCCAATCCCATGAGTTGCAATAATCGGGTAAAACAGTAGCTTGCTGCAATGCAAAATTACCTGCATACGAGACAGAGAGTTTCTCCTTCTTCCCCCTTTTAGTGGTTACCAATATGACTCCATTTGCCGCCCTTACTCCATAAATGGAAGCAGAAGCCGCATCTTTCAGAACAGTAACACTTTCAATGTCATTCGGTGCCACATTGCTCAACGAGCTCTCCATACCGTCAATAATGACCATCGGGTTTGTATTGCCTAACGTACCGATTCCACGAATATTAATTGTCGGATCATTTTTCCCCGGTTGTCCTCCTCCCGATATGATGGTTACTCCCGGCATGCGCCCTTGTAACATTGTACTCGTATTTGATACTGGTACTTGGACAATATCGTCAAAGTTTACAGCAGATACAGAACCGCTTAAATTAGCTTTCTTTTGCGACCCATAACCCACCACAACTACTTCATTCAGCATCTGCGTATCTTCCGTCAAAATTATATGCAGATTTGTCATTGTCCTCACTTTCATCGTTTGTGTGTTATAGCCTAAAAATGAAATGGTGATTTCACTGTCTGATGATACCACTAAAGCAAACCTGCCGTCAATATCGGTAATTGTTCCATTTGTTGTTCCTTTTTCAGAAATGTTTGCTCCAATTATTGGAATCCCTTCACTGTCTACAACAGTGCCTGTAATCTGTTTCTTTTGTTGTGTTATAGAAAAAGCGCTTACCTCTGTAGCTGCAGAATTACCAGGAATGCATAACATAAAAATGAATGCACCATAAAAAAACAATTTCCTATTCATAATATAAAAGATTTAATGATTTGCAAGCAAAACTATGTAAAATGGAGATATGGCAGCATAGGAAATCATGCATTTATGGAGCGTTAATCTTGCAATGCATGATTTATGATGCATCAATAATGAATTTAATGCTATATTTGCATCCATTAGTTATCACTAAAATATCTCAATGCTCTTTGAAGTTTTTGAAAATCAGCTAGCTATTAGAAGTAATTAAATTTGTCTAAGACCTATTTAATAGCTAATTTCAAAAACAGTAAAGAATGAAGAGTATTTAGTGATCTAAATTTATTTAATTTTTAAATATCCACTTTTTATAGGTGTACTATTTTATATAAATATCTGTTTATGAAGTATTTAATATTTTTTTTAATCACATTGTTTGTATCACATATATCTGCACAGCCATATAACATATCACAATTAGGACTTGAACAAGGTCTGACAAACAGCTATATTGTCAGTATAACACAAGACAAGGATGGCTTTTTGTGGTTTGCAACAGAAGAGGGACTGAATAAATTCGACGGAATACATTTTATAGGCCATTATAAGCATACTCAAAGTATAAGTGGTAACGAATTAAATCGAATATATGCAGATAAAAACAAACCTATAATTTGGATAGCAACCCAGCGAGCAGGATTAAATGCATATAATTATGAAACTCAATCAATGGAATTATTTTCACATGAAGATAACAATCCCAATAGTATTATCACCAATGACATCACAGATATCAAACCGGCAAATGGAAACAATCTATGGATTAGTACATTCTATCATGGAGTAGACTTGTTTGATACGAAAAACAAGTGTTTTACCCATTATAATAATCAGACTCTACCGTCTTTGTGTTCAAACAAGACCTGGACAATTATGGATGATGGAGAAGGGCACTTATACATAGGTCACGCGGGGTTTGGTATGAGCATATTATCATTAGCTAACAATACGGTGAAAAACTATACAAATTCACCCTGGAAAAGTAATAGTATTCCAGGAAATGATGTACGATGCATCTATAAGGACACACATGGCAATATATGGATAGGGACAGAAAAAGGGCTATCAATCTTTGATGACAAGAAAGAAGAATTTGTCGTACCTTCTCATCTACCTCAAGAACTTAGTAATTCTTATGTATTTGACATCTATCAAACAAATGACGATAAATTATGGATAGGAACAGAATTAAATGGAATTTTTATCATAGATTTGAAACGAAATTTTTTAAGCTCCCTTGAAAAGGAAATGGATATTGAACATATAACTACTAGTGACAACAAAAATTATAGTCTGTCTAACTCTACCGTGCGCAGTATTTTTCAAGATGAGTTCGGAAATATCTGGATTGGAACTTATGGGGGAGGGGTAAACTTTATCAGTCATGTGCCTCCTTTATTTAGTTCTTATAACTATTCTCCCATTAGTACAGATCTGCACAGTATAAATAACCGTATTGCGTTGAGTTTATGCACAGATGTAGATAATAAGTTATGGATAGGGACAGACGGTAGCGGAATTAGTGTTTTTCAAAAAGGGGTTCGTACTCATACTTATGATAAAAAAAATGGAAATCTGACCCATAATTCTGTTATGGCACTATACAGAGATTCCTATAATAATATATGGATTGGGACATTTCTAGGAGGATTGAACTATTATGACTCTAAAACCAGAACATTTCAAAGTATAGAACTTAACGGAAATGCAAAACTGGATGTAAGATGCTTTTTTGAAGATAGCCAACATCGAATATGGGTTGGAAGCAGAAAAGGTATTTTTGTAATTGATCCACATCGTAAAAAGGTTATAGCTCATTACAATCATACAAAAAATGGCCTGCCTAATGATTTAATAAGAACTATAAATCAAGACCCTAAAGGGAAAATATGGATAGGAACTTTTGGAGAAGGACTTGCAGTCTATACACCAGAAATGAAAGAGGTTGCTCGTTTTAATACTAGTAGTGGCTTTTGTTCAAATTCTATAAATTATATATTTAAAGATTCCAATGAACAAATGTGGATTGCCACAGGTGAGGGGTTGGTTCTTTTTCCCAATATAGAATCGACAGAATATATTGTATACCAGAGAGAAAACGGTTTAGAGAACCTTTACATCCGTTCTATTATAGAAGATGGTATGGGGAATATATGGTTTGGCACGAATGCCGGTATTGGATGTAAACTTCTAAAACAGAATGAATTTAGGAACTACAATTCCTATAATGACAAACGGATGGGCAGCTTCATGTCAGCCGTGACGAAAGATTCAAAGGGGATTATTTATATGGGATCCATGGATGGAGTATGGAAGTTTGACCCCATGACAGTATTGTCTCGGCAAGATGCTAGTGAATGTAATATTACAAAAATGAAAATCTTTTCGGGAAAAACGCTGTTGGATAATCCTGACATAATAAGCTATCTGAAACCGGAAAAGCAACAGATAAAACTTAACTATAATCAAAACACTTTTGAACTTTCATACTGTGTATCAGACTATTCTTTATCTAAACAAGTGGAGTATGCTTATAGGTTAGTGGGTATGGATAATACATGGTATACAGCCGAGGAAAACAATGCTATATTCAGAAAAATTCCTCCAGGGGAATATGTGTTCCAAGTAAAGTCCAGAGTTAAATATATGAATTGGAGCAATAAAATATCTTCTTTGTATATTAAAGTTAAACCTCCTTTGTGGTTGACTTGGTGGGCTATTTCATTGTATGTCATGTTAACTATTTTCAGTTTATATTTTTTCTTGCGAATGTATAGAAAAAGGGTATATATTCAAAGTTCATATAAAATAATGCGAGAAAAGCATGAACATGAAAAAGAACTAAATGAGGAGCGTTTAAATTTTTATACAAATATTGCACATGAATTGCGTACTCCGTTAACTTTGATATTGGGACCATTAGAAGATATGCAGAAAGATACCGAATTGTCACCTAAACAACAAAAACGGACTACTGTTATTCATCAAAGCGCACTTCGTTTATTGAATTTGATTAATCAAATATTGGAATTTAGAAAAGTTGAAACGCAGAATAAAAAATTGTGTGTAAGTAAGGGTAATCTTGTAACCTTAGTTCGGGAAGTTGGACTCAAATATGAAGAATTGAACAGAAAGCCTGGTATTGAATTTTCTATATTTATTGATTGCGAAGAACTGTATATGTTTTTTGATAAAGAAATAGTCATAATTATATTAGACAATCTTATATCTAATGCTATTAAATATACGGAAACAGGAAAAATTGAGCTTAAATTATATACTTATCTTAAAGAGGGAGTTTCATATACTTGTATTGAAGTAAATGATACCGGATATGGAATTGAGCCTAAGGAAATTTCTAAAATATTTGACCAATATTATCAAGTCAAAAGCAAATGTCAAATGGCTGGAACAGGAATAGGACTTTCGTTGGTAAAACGGTTGGTTCAATTACATGAAGGAGAAATTACTGTTGAGAGTGAAGTCGGAAAAGGAAGTCGATTTTGCTTTACTCTTTTAACACATAACTTCTATATGCAAGCATTACATATAGAAGCAGAAGAAACTTCTGAAATAAAAGAGAATGATAGTCTACCGGATCTTTCACCTCAAAGAGAATTACTCACATTATTAGTGGTAGAGGACAATGTGGATCTTTGTGACTATATAAAGGATTCTTTCAGCAACTTTTTTAATGTCCTAATAGCTCAGAATGGTAAGAAAGGGGTTGAATTGGCCTATAAAATGATTCCAGATATTATTGTAAGTGACATTATGATGCCGATAATGGATGGAATAGAATTATGCAAATTACTAAAGAATAATATAAGAACAAGCCATATACCAATTATCTTATTGACGGCCAAGGACTCCATCCAAAATAAAGAAGATGGTTATTCAGTAGGCGCGGATTCTTATCTAACCAAGCCGTTCAGCGCATCTTTATTACTTTGCCGCATTAACAATCTTATGGAAGCACAAAAAAGAATGGCTGTCCATATAGAATCAGATATTATGTACTTGAAAAAAAGTCAAGAACTGAATGATTCACTTAACAAATTTGATAACGAATTTTTACAACGTATAACTAACTTAATAGAGGAAAATTTGAGTTCTCAAAAAATAGATATAACTTATCTATCTGACAAGATGTGTATGAGTTCCTCCAATTTATATCGTAAAATAAAAGCTTTGACTGGACTCTCTACAAATGAATTTGTACGTAAAATAAAACTAAAAAATGCAGAACGATTATTATTGGAAGGGAAATATTCCATTTCGGAAGTAGCCTTTATGGTGGGAATGAACAGCGTTGTTTATTTTAGAGCTTGTTTTAAAGAAGAATACGGATTGGCTCCAAGTCACTACTTAAAACGATTGAAATCGTGATTAACAGTATTTAGCGGCAATATTTGATAATAAGCGACTGCTCAACTACATCTTGTGTATTCGATTTTTCAGTGAGATGCACTCCATTGTAAGTGCGTCTCAATTTTCATATGCCAACTTATCTCAAGGTTGTTTTTGAGTGGCAGTCTCTCTTTTTCCTGCATTTTCCCGGAACTGTTCCGATTATTTCCTCCATACAACCGGCGGTAGTTCCTTCAAGTCTCTGTCTGATTTAGGAGCCAGATAATAAGGAAGTTTGCCTATCACATCATTCAGCCACTCTCTGGGATTGACACCACGTTCCTTACATAAGCCAAGCAAGGAGCAGATTATAGCCGTATTCTCAGCCGCTTGCCGTTTTCCATAGAACAGCATGCTCTTTCTTGACATGACTAGTAGCCGAAGGGTATTACAGCGGTCGAAGACAAGCGCATCAAAGGGAAAGGGATACTTGGGAAAGCTGAAAGTTTAGGGTATCCTTGAAAAGCCATGTTTTCAATCCTCGTGACTCCCTGCAGTATGATTACTTCCTCCGGTTCATTGTTGAATGACATATCTGCATTTTCCGAGAAGCAGCATCCAAAGCCAGCCTTCCAAAGTGCAGCATCTTCTACCTGGTGGATAAATTTCTGGTGGCTGATTGTAAGCTGGTTGTCTCCGAAACTAGGGACAATACAGTTCCTTTCAAGTTCTTCAAGTGTAATACCCGAAGTGTTACTCTCAATAAAATTCGGATGTTCCTCCTGTTCTTCTTCCGATACGATTACAGCATCTTCGATAAATTCAGGTTTAAGCATACCCATTCTGCCCATCATTCCGATTGTTCTTGGAATGACAGTAAGTTCATTAGTCATTGTTTCCATACTCTTTGTTATTTTTTAGTCGGTTAATAAAATACGGTGAAAAAACAAAAAGCCAAGAGGTGTCATTTCTTTGCTTTTATGAATATACCTCTTAGCTTCTTTATCCCTTTGAGTATTGAAGTTGCTACCTCCAATACCGTTATTATCACGTCCGCTTTCTTGTCATAATCCATTCATCAGACGTACTATCAGTTTTCAGTCGCAGCAGCAACGGCCTTGACTTCACTCGTGGCAGTTTTTTTCTTCTTGCCACAATACTTTTCTGCAAGCTCTATTACTACTGAACTTGCCACGATAATCTCGGCCACATAAGCTGCGACCTTCAATCCTTTAATTAAATTTCCCATTTCTCTTTTGATTTTAAATTGTTAGTTATTATGTTTCTATTCTCTATTTCTCTTATATACTTTTTTCATATATAAGACTTTGAGGGGAAATCAAGGAAGGGGGAGAAGAAAAAAAATAAACCGGTCTTTCGACTGGTTGTGATAGTTGAACCGTTATAAATAGCTCCTCGTATTTACTTGGCCTATCATGCGGCATACATTCTTTCGTGGGGAACTTTATGTCTTGTCCACATACTGGAATTGCTACGCATCATCGAATCTCCAACTTATCCATCTTCTGAAAATAAGCGTGACCCGGTAATTGTTTTTATCATTAATGCTTGAAGCTGACGCACCTTTATTCTAATGGTGCTGAATTATACTCCAAGCTATCTTATCATATATAAGAGTTTGAAGGCTTTGGAAATGGAAAGCTGACTATAAAAATTACTCGATAGAAGGCACAGATTAATAATAAAAGTATTATTTTTGCAAATGAGAATTAGACATATAGGAATTTACTAATTAGCAATAATTCAAAATAAAGATTTAGTATTAACAAGCAGCATTATACTATAGGTAAACCATAGTGTAAACCGAAAGAGATGCAATAGAGTATATACTATTGATAATCAGCCGTTATCAGTTTATCTCTCGCGAAGTCTGGGGGGCGTGTGGTCGCAAGTTCGAATCTTGTCATCCCGACTGTTGAGCATTAAGGAGTTAAGTCTAAGACTTAACTCCTTAATTTTTATAGTATTTCTTAATGACAGACTTGCTGCCATAAATATGCTGAATATGTACAAAAAGAAGACGGTGCCTATTCGCTTCAGCGGGAATAGCTCATCAAATTACTGGAATTCTCGTAAGAAATCTCTATTTTTGCACTTTAAACAAGAAAAATTATGGGAGCAGCTAAATGGATAGG
>ERZ856578.2089-NODE-2089-length-34393-cov-9.071628_pt1 | contig 34393 bp, 38 predicted proteins | sample MGYA00514384_ERZ856578 | MGnify/ENA primary metagenome ERZ856578 (study PRJEB29103, sample SAMN06111958) | human gut metagenome | biome: human gut; feature: ankylosing spondylitis patient; material: healthy_person | host: Homo sapiens | place: China:Hangzhou... | reverse complement strand
AAATCGACATCGCCCTGCACAACCGGGTAACAGAAGAAAAAGACCGCCTGGAGATGACCACCAGCCAGTACATCGCAGCACTGCTCACTGAATACTACAAGATGAAAGATGAGAATGGAGGAATTAACATGACAGGCAGCAGAACGATGGCATTCCAGATTCCCGAGGAACTCTTCCAGCGCATCAAGACCCACCTGGCCAGAGAAACGGCTCGGACCGGCGTAAAGCTCACCCAGCGGGACTTCGTCCTGGGCCTGATCGAGCAGGCGCTGGCGGAAGCCGAAGCCAGCCTGGCCCCACAGGAGGACCCTGAGAGCACCGAGGAAGCCCCGGAGGACAACGGAGCCGCCGGTACCACCCCAGACGCCAGCGAGGCCAGCACGGAGGCGGAGAGGGGCACAGCGGACATCGAACAATAACACAAGGCGTCAAAGCAAGGGGCCGGAGGACACATCTCAAGCAGATGCGTCCTCCGGCCCCTTTTTTGTTTTTCCTAGAAGGGGGGTGAACATGATACAAACGTCAGAAAAAACTCGTTTTACAGAGGCTGAAATGGCCACTGTCCGAGACACGGACCTTCCAGATCTGCTGATCTCCCTGGGCTACCAGGTGAAGCGGATCGGCAGGTACTACACCACGCAGGAGATGGACAGCATCCGGATCAAGGACAGACGTACCTGGTTCCGCTACTCAGAGGGCATCGGCGGAGATGCCATCACATTCCTCCAGCGGTTCTATAACAAAAGTTTCCCGGAGGCCGTGGAGTACCTGCTGACCTGGCATGGCCGCGCCCGTGACTCTCCCCCGGTGAGCACTCCGCGGCAGACCAAGGAAAAGGAGGAAAAGGTCCCCTTTACCCTCCCCCCTGCCAACGTGGATCACCGCAGGGTGTTTGCCTATCTCCGCAAGCGTGGGATCGCACCCCAAGTGATCCGGGGCTTTGTGGAGGCTGGATTGCTGTACGAGGACGCCCAACATCACAACTGTGTCTTTGTTGGCCGGGACCAATCAGGAGCGCCGGTATTTGCCAATCAACGAGGAACCTATGATTGGAACGGCAGCAGCTTTAAGGGGGATGTCCCAGGCAGCAATAAGGACATCGCATTTCGACTTTACTGCAGCAAGAAGCATGATGCAGTTCTTGTCTTTGAGGCCCCAATCGACCTGATGAGCTTCTGCACCCTGCACCGGAAAGTAACCTCCAACGCGGTGGCACTGTGTGGGCTGTACGAAGGAGGACTGCGGACCTATCTGCGAGACAACCCACACATACGCCGGATTATTCTGTGCCTGGATAACGATGAACATGGTCGGCAGGCAACCCAAAAGCTCCGAGAAATGTTCTCCGCAGAGGACTATGAGGTGTCTCAACAACTTCCTCCACAGGGAAAGGATTGGAATGAGTATCTGCTGCAACGAAATGTGCTCCGGGAAAGGGGGTGACAATTTCCAAAAGAAGAAATAACAATATGATTTCCGGCAAATCAAAAGAAAAATTGTTGTAGGAGGAATCCAGTATGAAACGCATTTTGACCACGATGTGCGCCCTGACCCTGCTCCTGGCGGCATCTGTCCCTGCTCTGGCCGTTGAACCGGAGCAGAGTGCCAGTTACTACCCCACATCGGTGGAGGAGTATATGGAGGGAGACAGCCCCAGGATCAAAAAAGTGTACCAGCTGTCCCTGGCAGATGACCCATCCCAGATTCCCACCGAGGATTTTGAGCGGGATGGCCGCCTCTATTATCTGCTGGATATGACGCGGAAGGACGAGGTTGGGGTGGACATCCAGACCATCACCCAGACCAAAACTCTGGCCAGCGAGACCAACAATATGGAGAAGATCCTCCAGAGTCTGGAACCGCAGATGGAGGTAACCACAGAGGACGGTTATACCGGCACTCTGACACTGGATCATACCACTGTTAAGGTAGCGGCAGACGGTTATGCTACCCGGACAAAGGATCTCTCCGCCACCCGCACCTATCCCAATCTCTCGGAAGCGGATCTATCTTTGATTCCAAAGAGCATTGAGGACAATGGAAAAAGCCTGACTCTGGCAGACGTCCAGTGGGCCGAGACCAGTGAAGCCGGGGCGGATGGGGCCGTCACCCGATATACTGCCACCGCCAAATATACCGGCACTACCAGCAGCACCTATGCTACCGGCTACACTGTTACGGCAGACTATACCGGCCAAGTTTCCAAAACCAACTGCTCTGTGTTGACTTATACCGCCATTTTCGGCAGCATGGAGGTCCCCGAGGCGCAGACAGACCCAGCCCCCACAAATACCCCTTCCAGCGAAAACTCAAATGGGGCCACGGCAGAAATTGACATCAAACAGCCCCTCCTGATTGGCGGTGCGGTTCTCCTACTGACTGCAGGTGGGGTTTTCCTGTTCAAGCGGTACAAAGGAAGGAGCTGATTCAACTGAAGCTGAGAGCACTTCTGCTGGCCACCATGCTATGCGCCCTATGTGTGGGCCAGGCCAGCGCCCTGGAATATACCATGGAGGCCCCGGACGATTACCTGTTCGGCAGACCTACCAGCGATGACACCATCTACGAATGGGAAGATCCCAATGTAGACCGGAGTAAGAACACCGCCCTGATCCCGCCTGGATTTGGCACGCCTACCAGTTACCTCCCCGGCAGCGGCGACCCTCTGACGCCCAATCTTATCCCCGGCGCTCTGGATGGCGGCGGGCTGGTGTCCCAGACAGGGAGCGTCAACTATCCTGTGATCGACACAGGAAATGGGGGCAGTTCTGGCCAGGACGTCGGCTATACTGCCGTCACCAGCGATCTCTACTACTCCGGCGGACATCTGGGGACGCTCAAGATCCCGGCTATCGGCCTGTCTACCAAGGTCTACGAAGGGACAGACAGCAGCACTCTGGCAAAAGGGGCCGGTCATTTCCCTGGCACTAGTATCTGGGACGGCAACTGCTGCATTGCGGGTCACAACCGCGGGGTCCGGGATGATTTTGGAGACCTGCATACCCTGGAGCCAGGCGATACCATTACCTGGACCACCAAGCTGGGCACACGCACCTATCAGGTGGTCAGTGTAGAAAAGGTATTGGAGACAGATACCAGCGGCACCGCCACTACCAGTGACAACCGTATCACGTTGTTTACCTGTGTGCGGGATCAGCGGGCATACCGCTGGTGTGTCCAGGCTGTGGAATGCTAAACGCAGTGCATCTCCCAAATTGGGAAATGCACTGCGTTTTTTTCGCTTAGTTTCTGCGAAACCCTGACTGAATTACTTCCAGAAAGAGGTGATGAACAGATTGTTGTTCATGCCTCTTTCTGTCCATTTTAAGGAGGGCTTATGAAAAAACTGCTTTCAATGTTTTTGGCCTGCGTTTTGCTGCTTGGAATTCTTCCGACCTCCGCTTGGGCCGCGGATAGTGTAGAAGCGGCGCTGGGCGAAGTGGACATTTATAACGGCGGATATGAGCTGGGTTATCTGTCCATCAACGGAGCTGTCAAGAAGCAAGACTACACCTATTTCATGTATAAGAGCAATGATGGGACAACCAAAGAAGTTCCGGCATATTGTGTGAATCCGTATCTCAAAGGTGTTCCCCAAAAGGTAGAACCCGGCGAAAGCATTAAATATCTTGCGGAGGAACGCTCCAGCGATCCCAAGGTGGTGGGCATTATCTCCAACGGTTACCCCCACCGCAGTCTGGGTGAACTGAATTTGGATAACAAGTATCAGGCGTATTACGCCACAAAGATGGCCCTCTGGTGTTATTTGCTTTCCACCTGGGACATCAACAATCTAAAGGTGGCCCCCGGCCTTTCCGGTTCTGAACTGGACATTGGCAACCGCATCCTGGCTGCCGCCAAGGACATCTACAAGCGCGGCACCACCTACAACTATATGCTCACGCCCAAAATGACAGCCACCCCAGACCATTCCGTGGCCTATCCTGTCAGTGTTGAGGGTAAGGACTACTATCAGCAGGTGTTTACGGTTTGGAGCGAGACATGGGTCTACGATTACGACATTTCTGTCGCCTTTCAGGACCCCTCTGCCGTTCCCAATGGCACCCGGATCGTCAACATGGACAACCAGGATGTGACCTCTGTTGCTGCGGAAGGAACCGGAGACGGCTACTCCGCTCAATTCAAGGTGCTGTACCCCGCGGAATCCATCCAGAACCAAAGTGGCAGCGTCCAGCTTGCACTGTCCGCCTCCGTGGCGCAGTATGCCGCCTTGTATGCCATCTGCCAGGAGAAGGATAAGTACGGCGACCTGCAAAATTATATCTGCGACCTGGATAACAATGTACGGCTGGATGTGGCTGCTATCAGTAACTATTATGACGGTCAGGACCCCGACCCGGATGAGACCGCGCTGAAGATCGTAAAGCTGGAGGAGGGCACAAAAATCCCACTGGAGGGCGCGGTGTTCTCTGTGTACGATCCAGAGGGACGCAAGGTTGGCTCTTTCTCTACTGGCCCGGACGGGACCGTGGTAATCCCTCTGACCCTTGAGGGCCACTATACGGTAACCGAGGAGATCCCGCCCCGGTATCATCTTTTGCCGGATGAGCGCACCCAGCACGCGGATGTGGAGTACAACAAGATTGCAACCCTGACTTTCTGGAACGCCCCCTACGGCTCACTTCGGGTGGAGAAAAAGAGTGACACTGGAGATCTGCTTTCCGGTGTAACCATCCAGATCAAGCACTTGGAGAGCGGCCAGACCCGGAGCGGTCAGACCACCACCGGAGGTTCCATCACCTTCGACCAGCTTGAACCCGGCGCATGGGAAGTGCGTGAGCTGGCAGGAATCGAGGGCTGGAAAGCTGTGACCGATACCGTTCAGACGGTCAATGTGGTGTCAGGCGAGGAATCCACCGCTACCATTATCAATGAAGAACTTCCTGGTCTGCGGATCATCAAGTATGACCGAAAGACGATGGAGCTTATGCCGGATGTGGCGTTTGAGATCTTCCGGGATAATGTTTCTCTGGGCATCTTCCGTACCAATGAACAGGGCGAAATTCTCCTGGTCAACCAGCCCGAGGGCAGTTATCGGATCGAGGAACGAAACCCCGGAGACGATGAGCATATTATAGATACCACCCCCCAATATGCGGAGTTGACCACGGGCATGGGCATTGTGGAACGGGTGTTTTATAATGACCAGCTGCCCGGCATCCATCTTATCAAGGTAGACAGTGCGGATCTCAGTAAGCCGATTGCCAATGTCAAATTCCGCATTGAGGCGGTGGACGGCTCCTGGGGACCGGAGGAATATACGACTTCGGAGGATGGGACCATCGACCTCTCCAAGCTCCCCGTGGGCGCTTATGTGGTGACTGAACTGGAGTGTCCGGGATATGTGATTGACGAGGCACAGAGGATCATCCACCTGGATGGAAATGAGACGGCCCAGTTTGTCTTTACCAACAGCAAGCTGCCTTCCCTCCGCCTCACAAAAATCAGTTCGGATGGCTCCGCCCTGGCCGGAGTGACATACAGACTGACCCGGATTGAGGATGGCAGCCGGTATATGGATCAGACCACTTCCAGCACAGGTACGATCATTTGGGAGGGCTTACAGCCTGGAGTATATTCCCTAAAGGAAACCGACACAGTATCAGACCACATTTTGGATGAAAAGGAATATCATGTAGAATTATTCCCCGGTAAGGACAGCACCATCGTTTTGGAGAACGATAAGAGGCCAAACCTCACCATTTGGAAGCGTGACGCAGACAGCGGCGCTCCCGTGGAGGGCGCAGTTTTCCTTGTAAAGACAGCAGACGGCCACAGTGTGGCCGAGGTGACCACTGGCCCGGATGGTTCCGCCAAGGTCCCCAACCTCCTGCCTATGGTCTATGAGGTAATCGAGAAGTCTGTGCCGTCGCCTTACCTGCCGGACGCTCCCAGCCAGCTTGTCACTCTCTATCCCAATCGGGACAGAACGGTATATTTTGAAAACCACAAAAAGCCATCTGTCACCATCCAGAAGGAAAACTCCGTCACTCATGACCCCATTGAATCCGCCGAGTTTCACATCACATGGTCCAGCAATAAGACGGAAACTGGGGAACAGCGGGATCTGGGAACCTTCCAGACAGATGAGGCGGGTCAGATCATCCTGGAGGCCATTGAGGATGGCTGGCTGAAAATTGAGGAGACCAAACCTGCGCCTGGCTTCCAGGCTCCCGACAATCCTGTTACGGAGGTCTATGTCAAGGGCGGCGAAAACAAGACCATCACCATTTCCAACATCCCCCTGTCAGCGTTGGTGGTCTACAAGCAGGACAGCGTGACCGGGGCTGGAATCTCCGGCTGCCGCTTCCAACTGAAATATCTGGGTGGCGAGGTCAGCGGCAGCGGTGGCACCGTGATCGGCACTTACACGACTTCGGCCAACGGCTCCTTCACTGTCACTGGGCTCAAAAAGGGCTACTACATCTGCGAGGAGTTGGAGAGCGACAGCAGCCACGTGATTGACGCCGCGCCCCAGTCCTTCTATATTTCCGGCGAGGATCAGGACATCGTGACCCTCTACTTCTCCAACGCCCCCAAGGGAGGCGTCCTGGTCAAGAAGGTATCGGCAGCAGACAATTCCCCGCTCTCCGATGTGGAGTTCCTGGTGACAAAATCGGACGGCTCCGTGGTGGGTGATGCCAACGGCAAGTTCGTGACGGATTCCACCGGCAGTTTTCTGGTGGAAGGGGTAGAACCTGGAACTACACTGGTCATCAAGGAAACCCGTGCCAAGCCCGGCTTCCTGCTGGATGATGCACCTCAGACCGTTCAGGTCAAAGAGGGCCAGACCGTCACCGTAGAATTTCGGAACCAGCCTTTGGGCAATCTGGTAATTGAGAAGTGGGGACGGAACGGCTCTACGGAAGTCCCCCTGGAGGGCGTCAAATTTGAGATTAAGTACGCCAATGGGCAGTATGTGGATGCCGCAGGAGGCACGTTGTCCAGCAATGGTATCTATTATTCCGACTCCACAGGTAAGGTCATCCTGTCCGGGATCACTGGCACGGTGGTAGTGACTGAACTTGAGAGCGTGCCTGGGTACACTATCGACCCGGATAGCCAGAGCCAGACCGTCACCATTAACCCCAATGACACCCAGACGATCCGGTTTTATAACAATGCTGTGGGCGGCGTGGAGTTGATTAAAGTCTCCGAAGCGGACAAGACGGAGCGCATCCCCAATACCACCTTTGAAATCCGGCGAGTGTCGGATGATGCCCTGGTGGACACCGTGACCACCGGGGAGAGCGGCAGCGTCTTTGTGACACTGGAGGATAACAATTATTATGCCGTGGAGATCGAGAGTGCCGAGGGGTTCAAGCTGGACAGCACGCCCCATTATTTCACCATAAAGAATGGGCAGACCACGAAACTGACCGTAACCAATGCGCCCATGTCCGGCATCCTGCTTCACAAAATTTCTACTGCTGATGGTAAGGGCATCCCTGGTGTGTCGTTCATCCTGTATGACAGCGGCCACAACCCCATCGACCAGCAGACCACCGACGACCGAGGCTATGCCTGGTTTGAGGACTTGACCGAGAGTGGCCGGTACTATCTGCGCGAACTGGAGAATGAGGGGTATATCCCAGACACCCAACTCCGTACAGTCTATGTCAAAGCTGGGGAAACCACATTGGTAGAGTGGGAAAATACCCCCATCACAGGACAAATCCAAATCGTCAAGAAGTCCGCCGACTACAACCCCACCAACGGACTGCCTGCTGGAACACTGCTGGAGGGAGCCGTGTTTGAGATCTATGATAAAGCGGGTAACCTGGTAGACACCATCCGCTCTGATAGCCGAGGGCTGGCCGTGTCCAAACCTTTGCCTCTCTCCCGCTATACCATACGGGAGGTCAAGGCTCCGGCCAATTACGGCGTAAATGAAACGGAACTCACTGCCTATCTTGAACATGAGGGACAGATCGTCAAATTTGAGGTGACCAACAAGAGCCTAACTACCGGCGTATCCATCACCAAAACCGGCCCCAAGGAGATCATGGCAGGCCAGCCGGTACGCTATACCTTCTCCGGCATCGCCAATAGCTCCAATGTCCGGCTGGACAACTTTTATTGGCGCGATACCCTCCCCGCAGAGGTACGGCTGGACACGGTGGTCACCGGAACCTATAACTTCCCCGGCACCTATAAGATCACCTATCGTGTGAACGGCGGCGAGTATCGGACCCTGGCAGACAACCTGTCCACCAGCAAGAACTACACCCTGGCTGCCTCGGCCACCGCACTGGGCCTTGCCAGCAATGAACGGGTCACAGAGGTCATGTTCGTCTTTGGACAGGCCCCTGCTGGCTTTGCCCAGGTAGAAAAGCCGTACCTCCACTGCACCGCCGTGGCCAACCTGGCCTCCACCTCCTTTGTCAATGTGGCCGACGTGGGCGGCGTCTACAACGGCCAGTGGGTGCAGGCCGTCAGCCGTTGGGTGACCACGGTGTACGGCAAACCTGTCATTCCCACCCTGCCCCGGACGGGGTATTAAGCCCTTGGGGGACTCACAAAAGCTGTGAGTCCCCCTCTTTCTTACAACCAATTATTCTAACAGAAAAAGGAGAAATGAACGATGTTGAAGATCACTGCCACTGGAAATCTGACCAATGATGTGGAGCTGAAGATGAACGAAACCACGGGCAAGCCCTATGCCATCCTGCGTATCGCCTCGGACCGCCGCTATCGGGATCAGGAGGGCAACCGGCTCACCGACTTCATCTCCATCAAGGTGCGCGGCCCCCTGGCCGAGTTCTGTGCCGCCTATGCCTGGAAGGGCTGCAAGCTGGCCGCCTCCGGCGACTTCGAGACCATCACTTTTTCTGACGATCCCACCCGCCAGCCCGGCTTTCTGATCAAGGCTACGGAGGTGGAGCTCCTCTCCCCCCGTCGGGCAGAGGATGCAACCGCTGCCGGGCAGAACCAGGGCGAGTGTGAGGCCGCCTGATGAAGAACACTGGGATCATTTACAGCAGCACAGAGCGCACCCCTGTCGTGCTGCCTGAGATGGCCGAGCTGCTCCCGCCTTTGAGCGAGGAGCAGCTCGGTGCGCTGGAGGCGGATCTCCTGAAAAATGGGTGCTATACCTCCATCATCGTCAATGAGGATCTGGTCGTCATTGACGGGCATAACCGAAAATCCCTGTGCGACAAGCACGGCCTGCCCTATCAGATGCTGGTGTTCGCCTTTGACGATCTGCTGGAGGCCAAGCAGTGGGCGCTGGACACCCAGAAGGGCCGCCGCAACCTGGACAAGTGGGAGCTGGGCAAGATCGCCCTGAAGCTCAAGCCGGAACTCGAAGCCAGGGCCAAGTCAAATCAATCCGCTGCAGGCGGTGATAAAACAGACAAGGGAGCGCTTTTGGTGAATTCACCAAAAGCGCTCCCCCCTGTGAACACGCGTAAAGAGATGGCACAGGCAGTCGGCATCGGAGATCAGACCATGGGGCGTATTATGCAGATCAACGAGCACGCCCCCGCAGCGGTCAAGGAGGCGCTGGACAAGAAGGAGCTGTCCATCAACCAGGGCTACCAGATCACCAAGCAGGTGGAGGATCTGCCGGAGGAGCAGCGGGAGCAGGCCGCCCAGGAGGCGTTGGACATCCTGAGAGCAAAAAAGGAAATCCAGGAAAAGGACGCGGAGATCGACCGTGAGGGGAAGATCGCCGGAGTCTTCTGCAAAGCATACGAAAAGGCGGTCCTGCTGGACCCCACAGAAGAAAATGTCCGGATCTGGGCTAAATGCACCCGCATGACCAGGGACGAGATGGAAGATACGGTGAAAGAATCCCGTGAATTGGCGGAGGTGTTTCGGACCATTGCCGACCTCATGGAGCGCCTCCTGCCGGAGAGGGGGACGCTATGACGGAAATGAGTGTCCGCCAGTGGCAGGAGCGGTTCCGTGCCGGGGATTTTTCCTCGAAAGATCGTGCCGTTCAGTGTGAGGCCGGGTGGTATGACTGGTTCTGTCAGGATGACGCGCTGGCCGGACGGCTCCAGAAGTTGAGCAAGGTGGTCATGGGGATCACCGACCCCTATATCCTGGACCACTACTATGTCTGGTTCAAGAACAACTGCCCGCTGTCCGGCCCGCTCTATGATGACGTGCGGTTTGAACCGCTGCATGGTGACCGCAACGGGAGATATTTTGTGGTCATCCGGGACAGTCCCCATGAGACCCATAAGTGGACCATCTACACGGAGCGCCATGGATTTGAACAGCCGGAATTCACCTGTGCAAATGTGCGGGATATGCTCCGCCATATCAACACCATGGCCCCGGAAACCTGGCGCGATGATCCGCAGCCTGCAAAAACACCGCGTTCCCCTCAAAAAAAGCGAAAGGAGGCAGAACGATGAACCGGGAAAACGCGGGTGCCAAGCCGACTGCTCCGCCCAGACTGCCGCCAGAGGCTGAGCAGGAGATCCTGGAGGCATTGTTCGAGGGGATGGAGATCCACTCCAGCGAGATCGCTGCAATCCTGAAAAAGCATGGCGTGTGCGGGGATGTGGAGGCCCTCCAGGACAGCTACCGCAAGCGCCTGGGCCAGCGTCTCATGGCCAGTCTCCGGGATGATACCGGGCGGCGTGAGGTGCTGGCCAACGGAAAAGGCAGCTATGTAGTGCTGGAGGGCTGCGGCGACAGGCGGCAGCTCAAGCAGATCCACCGCCGCATCCAAAACCAGATGAATGGGCTGGATCTCTCGGCGCGGAAAGTGTCCGGCAGGCTGACTGTTCTGGAACGGCTGTCCCACAAGTGGAGAAGGGCTGGTTGAGATGGACGCAAAGACATTCTATGAGCAGATCGCCCCAGAACTGGACCCAGGGGGCTTCAAGCTGTACTTCACAGCCCAAAGGCTGACAGGCTTTGAGCTATATAAGCAGTTCCCTTATGAGGACTCCCGCGGGATGTTTGAAATGATGAACGGTCATCAGCTCATGCGCTATCTGCTGGCGGATCAGTTCCATGCCATCCGCTGGGAGATCGTTCCCGGAACTGGCTATGAACACGCAATCCTCCAACCCATTGATACTACCGCACCAGCCTACCAACAGTTTGAACGCAGATTATATGAAACGCTGATGCAAAATTGCCATCTGAATCCACTGGAGCATGAGCAGGCAGCGCGGGTTACACAGAAACAACGCCGTCGGAACGGGCGCAACTCCAGATGAACGGGGCTGTTGCCACAGGATGCCGGGCAAATAAAAAGAGGTGATCATTACGGCAGAGCAAGACCATGTTACTAAAATTACAGAGGACAATCCGGATGCTTTTTGGGATTTGATTTATCAAGCAAAAACCGCTTGCGGCCAGGATATGAAAGCTATGGAGCACTTTCTCACAGATCGTCTGATTTCCATGGGGCCTGAATCCGCCATGGTTTTTCATAAATGCGTATATATATATTCGAGATTGGCAGACCAATATGGGCTTTGGGACGCAGCCAGCATTGTCAAGGAGCGCGGTTGTTCTGACGAAGGATTTATGGATTTTCAGCCATGGCTGATCGCTCAGGGCAAGGAGACTTATATGGTAGTCTTAAAAGATCCGGATACACTGGCTGACGTGGAGATATACGGAGACTGTTGTTTCAGAGGCCTTTCCGATGTTGCTTACAGGGCCTATGAACAGCTTACAGGGCGAAATATATATCTAGATCATGTAGAAGCACCCAAAAATGTAAAAGACTTATACAGATCTTTGAAAAGAGAGATCGTGTACAAGGATGGCATTCAGTTTCCAAGAGAAATGAAAGACCTGCCGAATTTTTTGCCAAGATTGTGCGAGAAATACGGAGGGGCAGACGGAAGCCAGATACACCCGTATGTGTGGAATCTGGAGATGTCTGATGTAAACGCACTGCTAATTGAGGGAAAGACATTTGACAAACAACAGCGCGCCCAAAAAACGAAGTCCCGCAAAAAAGGAGGAACGCCGCGATGAGTGGCTCGATCATCATTGGCATTGATCATGGCTACGCAGCCATGAAAACTGTACACTTTTCGTTCCCCACCGGATTGGTGGAATATGAACATGAGCCGTACACTCAGAAAGATGTGCTGGAATACGGCGGCAGATACTATGTAGTGGGCAGCGGTCGTCAGCCCCTCCAGAGAGATAAGACTCAGACCGAGGACTACTATCTGCTTACCCTGGCAGCCATCGCCAAGGAGCTGGAGCACCGGGGTGCGGAGCACACCGCCAGCATCCACCTGGCGGCGGGCCTGCCCCTGACCAGTTTTGGCCGGGACAAGAAGTCCTTCCGTTCGTATCTGTACCGGGATGGGAGCGCCATTCCTTTCCGCTATGAGGGGCAGGACTATACCATCACCATCCAAGAGGTGTCCCTGTTTCCACAGGGCTATGCTGCCGTCCTGACCCAGACGGAGCTGCTGGACGAGCCGTCCGTCATTGTGGCAGACATAGGCGGCTGGACGGTGGATCTGATGCGTCTGGACAACCGCATCCCCAACGCTGCCTCCTGCCGGAGTCTGGAACTGGGCATGATCCGCTGTATCGATGAAATCAGCGAACAGGTGCGCCGGTTGTTTGGGCTGTCCATGACTACCGCTCAGATCGAGAGCGCCCTGCGGGGTAGCTCCGGCGGGATGGATGAGCGAATCAGGGCGGTTATTCACGCCCAGGCAGGCAAGTACGCCCGAAGCCTGCTCTCGGCAGTCACAGAAAGCGGCCTGGACATCCGAGCCATGCCCACCATCTTTCTGGGTGGCGGAGCGGCGCTCTTAAAACGCCACCTTTCGGCCACAGACGGCCTGTGCCGCCCGCTTATCCTGGATGACGTATCCCTGAACGCCAAAGGATATGAGCGCCTTGTAGGGCAGATGTCGCGGGGTGTGGGCCATGGCGGGTAAGCGGCGGCTCAACCTTTCTTTTTCTCTGGCATCATCCCAACAGCGTGAGGCGTGGCACATTCTCAGTTCCATCCCTGCCGGACAGCGGACAGACGCTGTGTGTCGGATGGTGTGTAAAGCCCATGAACAGGATGCCCTCCTGTCTGCCATCCGTGGGCTGATCCGGGAAGAACTGCGCCATTTAGATCTGACAACAGAAAAAAGCCAGCAGGCACAGGCCGGGGACATGGATGAGAATGTCCTCGGCTTTCTTCTTGCCCTGCAGCAGGAAGAAGATGAGATCACCTGATACGCTATTTTGATATGTTCGCCGGGATCAGCGGTTTTCGAACGGATACAGTGTTTGCAAGGTTTTGAAACATCTTTTAGAAGGGAGCAGTGACATGAATGAAGTAGGACTAAAAGATCAGTGTTTCGGCGTGGAAGTGGAACTGACCGGAATTACACGTGAACAGGCGGCACAAGCCTTGGCAGATTATTTTGGGACGGAGCCTCGCCGTGGGGATGACTACTACGACAGCTGGTATGTGCGGGATGGGGAGGGAAAAGAATGGCGGCTGATGAGTGACAGCAGCATCCGTGGTGAACAGAAAGTGGGTGCCAGATACACCTCCACCTCAGATCCGAGGTATCGTGTGGAAATGGTCACGCCCAAACTGACCTATGCGGAATTGCCCAAATTTCAGGAATGCGTCCGCCGCGTCCGCACTGCAGGGGGAAAAGTCAATTCCTCCTGCGGTATCCATGTCCATGTGGATGCCGCAAACCATAATCGCCAGAGCCTGAAAAACCTGTTGGGCATTATGTATTCCAAAGAAGATATTCTGTTCAAGGCACTCCAGGTTAACTCCTATCGCATAGCGAACTATTGCCAGAAAGTACGGGAACCCATGCTGCAAAAGGCACGCAAGCTTTCATCCGAAGAAACCAAAAATCTGACACAGCTGGAAACTATCTGGTATGAGGGGGATAACGGCAGCACGGAGCACTACAACTGGACACGGTACTATGCGCTCAATCTCCATTCCGTGTTTTTCCGGGGGACCGTCGAATTCCGCTGTTTTAATTCCACCCTCCACGCAGGCCGCGCTGCTGCCTATGTGAATTTGTGCCTTGCCATGTCGGCCCAGGCTATCGCCCAGCGCAGCACCGTCATGCGCAAGACGCAAAGCGATAATGAGCTGTTCACCTTTCGGGTATGGCTGGTACGCCTTGGGTTGAATGGACCCGAGTTCAAGCACACGCGGGATCATCTTCTGGCCAACTTGGACGGGGATCGGGCATGGCGTTATGACAAGGACAGTTACGATGTCAATAAGAAAAAGAAAAACCGAAGCAGTGAGGTGGCACGATGAAAATACGCATTGAAGATACCGTGTACGAGGGTACCGGGACAGAAATCATGGACCAGCTTCGGAAAGCTGCCTTTGACCCCACGGAGTTTCCGGACACAGAGAGCTATATCTGGCAGCTTCGCAGCAATTTCATCCGCATGACAAATCAGGACTGTCCCCTGCCGGATCGTGGCGTAGAGGCGCAGGCGCAGACCATGATCATGGCGCTGGCGAAGATCGGCGCACTGGAGGTGTTGGACCATAGCTGAAGATAAATTGTATTTCGCCTACGGCAGCAACATCAACCTGGATCAGATGGCCTACCGCTGTCCCGCGGCCCAGGTGGTGGGGCCTGTCGTGCTGGAGGGATATGAACTGCTGTTTCGCGGCAACGCAAGCGGAAATGGCGTTGCCACCATCAAGCCCAAGGAAGGGCAGCAGGTACATGGCCTACTTTGGCGGATCACACCGGGCTGTGAGCGGTCTCTCGATCTCTATGAGGGATATCCCCACCTATACGAAAAAGAGTCTGTTGCTGTGCGGGATCATGCGGGGCGGCAGCTGACTGTCATGGCCTACGTGATGACGGATGGGGATCGGTGGCGCTCTCCTGCTCTGCCCTCGGAATATTATTACCAGGGCATTCGGGAGGGCTACCGGCAGAACGGACTGCCACTGTCCAAATTAAAACAGGCGTGGCAGCATTGTGCCAAAGAACTGGATCTGGAGACAGTCAAACGCAATCGCGGCTATATAGAACAGACCAAATCCCCCAAAAAGCAGCACGGAAAAGAGAGATAAGATGCCGGATAAAAAGTTTTCTATCTATGATGCATCAAACGGGGACCTCAATCCACTGTTTACAACAAAATTGCAGGAGACAGCCTGCGTAGGTTGCCTGCGAGGCGTGTTCACAGGGCGAGAGATTGGTGACGGTGTCACGGTGACCTGGATGCGGCAAAACCGTGATCTGGAGTCTCCAGGTTTTCTTGCAGAGTTAAATGAACTGCTGGATGAACTGCGAAACAATGGTACTTTGAACAGTTTTCCCGCCATGGAAACGTATTGCAAAGCGCATCCAGAGGCACGAATGTCTGATCGGCAGACCTTCTACGCATTCCGCATGGACAGCAGCCAATATCGATACCACCTTCGGCTTTTCCCGCAAGTGCAGAAATTCTACATCTTCTGTTATCGAACGGACCGGATGCGGGCAGACCGCCCCAGACCGGATTTCAATGCGCTATATGGCAGCAAAAAGAAAAAAAGGAATCGGGGGAATGATCGCACATGAAAGTATTAGTGGTAGAACCGCAAAAGCCCTGCCGTGTGCAGGAGATTGAAAGCCTCCCGGATATGCAGCAGCTCGTAGGAGGAGATATTGAAGCTGTGTATCCGTTCCAAGAGCCGGTTGCCCTGGTGTGCAATTCTGAGGGAAAGCTCCTTGGTCTGCCGATGAATCGTCCGCTGTTGGATAAGGACTATCTGCCCTATGACATCATCCGCGGCACCTTCTTCGTCGCTGGACTTGGCCAGGAGGAGTTTATTTCCCTGACGGATGAGCAGATTCAGCGATACAAGTCCCTGTACGACAACATGCAGATCCTTCCTGTGCGAACGGCAGCCGGAGAACAGGGACGGATCGTTGGCGACCAACACATAAAAAAGAAAGGGAAAATCGACCATGAGAGATAAATACATTTTGACCGCAGAGTCTGTTACCGAGGGCCACCCTGACAAACTCTGCGACACCATCGCGGATTCTGTTCTGGATGCCTGTCTCAAGGGTGACTCCTCCGCCCATGTGGCCTGCGAAGTACTGGCCACAGCTGGCAAAGTGCTGGTGGCCGGAGAAATCTCGGCAAAGGTCATGCCGGATATCCCCTCCATTGTCTGCCGGACCATCCGGGAAGCTGGGTACACTGGGCTGGACTATGAGATCGAGGTCATCACCCACGATCAGAGCGACGATATTGCTTACGCTGTGCGGGAAGGAGTCCAGACCGGGGCTGGCGACCAGGGGATCATGTATGGCTTTGCCTGTGATGAGACAGAATCCTATCTTCCTCTGCCGGTCATCCTGGCCCACCGGCTCACCCGGCTGCTGACCAACGCCAGAAAAACCGGGATGATCCAGGGCCTGCGTCCGGACGGCAAGGCGCAGGTGTCTGTGGAGTACAACTTCGATATCCCCGTGCGTCTTGCATCGGTGGTTCTGTCCTGCCAGCATGACCCGGAGAAAGACCTGGACCAGCTGCGGGAGGAACTCATGGACCATGTGATCCAGCCCGCACTGCAGGAGCTGCCGCCCGATGGAGAAACGGAGATCCTGATCAATCCATCGGGGCGGTTTGTCTATGGCGGATTTGAGGCGGATACCGGCCTCACGGGCCGCAAGCTGATGGTGGATACCTATGGCGGACTGGCCCCTCACGGCGGCGGTGCGCTGTCTGGTAAAGACGCCACCAAGGTCGACCGCAGCGGAGCCTACATGGCCCGCTATATTGCAAAAAACATTGTATCTGCCGGTCTGGCGGATCGCTGTACCGTCACTCTGGCCTATGCCATCGGAAAGGCAGAGCCTGTGGCGGTCAACGTGGATACCGAAGGAACCGGCGAATACCGAGATGATGTGCTGGAACAGGCCGTCCAGGCAGTCTTTGACCTGACCCCCGCTGGGATGCGTCACGCCCTCGGACTGGACAAGCCCATCTTCGCTCAGTTTTGCAACTATGGCCACTTTACCCATCCGGACGCTCCCTGGGAGCAGACGGACAAAGCGGAGGTACTGTGCAACGCCTGTCGCATCAAGGAAGCAGGTGTGTCGGACCGTTGAAACATGTTGCCTCCTGTTCCTTTGGCAAGGACAGTCTTGCCACCATATTACTGGCTCTGGAACATGGGGAGCCTCTGGATGAGGCAGTATACTGTGAGGTCATGTTCGACAAGGAGATCTCCGGCGAGGTGCCGGAACACCGAGATTTTATTTACACCACCGCCATTCCGGCTTTAGAACACAGGGGTGTGAAGGTAACCGTCCTGCGCAGTGAGAAAACGTATGTGGATCTCTTCACAGGCAAAATCACCCGCGGTCCCAAGAAGGGCCTTCTGCGTTCTTTTCCTATCTGCGGACGGTGTGCTGTTCAGAGAGATTGCAAGCTGAAACCGATCCTGCGATACCAAAAAACGCTGCCGCCCGACACAGTTCAGTATATTGGGATCGCCAAGGACGAGCAGGAACGGCTGCTTCGATTGGCCGGAAACCGGGTCTCCTTACTGGACAAATACAACTGTACAGAGGAAGATGCAAAGCAGCTCTGCCAGCGGGCAGGGCTGCTTTCGCCTGTCTACACATTTACAACCCGCGGGGGCTGCTGGTTCTGCCCTAACGCCAAAAGAAAAGAACTGCGCCATCTCTATGACTACCACCCAAACCTGTGGGAACGGATGTTGGAGCTGCAGGCCTTGCCCAACAAGGTAAGCGAGAAATTCAATCGCAGCGAGACCTTCTCCGACATTGACGCGGAGTTCCGTCTGGAAGATGCGCAGGAGAGTCTGTTCCAAAATGCTGCATAAAAAAGGAGATGAGAACAACGAGCAATCAGAAATATGAAATCACAGAGATCTCACACGAAAGGTATCCCTTCCTTCATCGTATTCGGGCCTTAAGGGATATTGGGAAAAAGGTAAAGGCTGGGGAGCTGGGCGGCTTTGTTGAGAGCGAGAGCAACCTGTCATTTGAAACGGGAGATGATGCCTGGATCTTTGGCGACGCGATTGCGTGTAATGACGCCTATGTGGATAAGGGCTCGGCCTTATATGGAGAATCCATTGTTTGCGGAAATGCCTATGTTTCCCAAGGTTCTGCTCTGAGTGGCCATGCCCGCGCGGAGGATGATGCCTATATTCGAGGTAGCAATCTATGCGGCCACGCCAGAGTGTCCGACTGCGGGATGGTTTTGGACTCACCGGACACAGGACGTGCGCCTATTCTATCCGGCACCTGCGCTGTATATGGCAGGGTGTGTGGCGATGTGCATTTAACCGACACTGCCCTGGTCATCAGTGGTGAGGAGATTTGTAACGATTCTCTTGACACCTTGGTCATGGATGGAAAAAGCCGTTCTGTGATCCGGGATTCGTCCCGAGACGAACTAGCTCCTCAACAACCGCCCCCTCCCACGCCCCAAAAACAGAAAGGGCGTGAAATGAGCCGATGAACACGCTTTTTGAACAGGAACTACGGGATCTGTTTGGAGATGGGACAATCGTCCATAAGCCTATTTTTATCGGGCGTACCTGCTTTGGCACGCTGGGCGGAGATTTACGAGTAAGAATCGAATTCGATGACCCCGCCGTCCTGCGCAATTATGATTCGCTTTCTGTGAAGGTGATCAACCGTTTGAGCGGATTGGTCGACCACATCGATCTTCCCATTGTCGATCTCATTGGGCGCAAAATGATACCTGACAATCCTAATTTTCCGGATGGAGTCGCTCCTCATATTTGGATCTACAATGGAACAGTTGAGTGGTATGGGTATAAACCAAATGCTGCAGACCGAGCCGCCATCCGAAGCACCGTGGCACAATACTTGAATATGTTTCGTGAGCCATCCCTGGAGCCGGTCAAAATCCATCCATCGTCGCCCAAGAGAAAACAGCGGGACAGTATTTCCAGATAAGTCTCTGCACATCAAAACCACGAGAGGAGTGACTAAGTGAGCAACTTTTTTGAGCAGGAACTCCGCAAACTGTTTGCGGATGGGTCTGTGATCCATGATCCGGTCTTTGTAGGCCGTGCCTGCCTGGGTGGCTTGGACAGAAACCGTCAGGTGAGGGCTGAATTTGTTACACTAGGTCATGCGGATCACTATGCGGCTCTCCGCCTGACGCTGCTGGACAACGACCAGGGTGTGTTGGACAAGCTGACTCTTCGGTTCAAGGATGTATGGGGGAAACAGAAGATCCCCAACAACCCCTACCTGCGGGATGGCGTTGACCCGCATATTTGGGTAGATGGTAACCGGATCGATTGGTATGCCTATCATCCTACCAAGGAGGACTACCGGCAGCTCCGGCAAATGGCCAGCGACTATGTGGAGACCTTTCGCATTCAAGTCCCGGCAAAAGACCACGGCCCCAAATTGGTGTACATCTGCGCCCCCCTCCGAGGTGAGGTGGAGAAAAACATTGAGTTTGCCAGACAGAAAGCCCAGGAAGTCTTTCAGGCGGGCGACATCCCGGTCTGCCCCCATCTCATGTTCCCGCCCATCGCAGATCCGGGCGATCCGGCGCAGGACCTGGCCGCACGGGAGATGGGTCTGCGGCTGGTAGAAAAGTGCCAGCAAGTCAATGTCTATGGGCCGGTCACGGAAGGGATGTGGGCGGAGATCCATCGTGCCAATAAACTGGACATCCCCGTTGTGACAGATTCCAAACCGAAGGGACGCACTTCGCCCAGAAGAAAGAAAAGCGCCAAGCGCGAGGAGGTCAAATGATCCAAGAAAAGACCACGGAGGACCTGCGGCACATGACCAACGAGGAGGGGCTGATCCTCCAGGGCTGCGGCGGCGACCTTCAGGAATGGGTGGACGGCATCAATGATCTGCTCACCCAGGAAGGAATCCTGCTGAATGGGACCAAATTTGAACATGCATCCACATTCCAGCACGACGGTCTCACAAACCTGATGTTCTCTTTTGAGGGGGTGCAGCTGAATGTGGGAAAGCTTGCGCTGTGGCGGATTCAGACGCACAGTCAATTTGGCGGCACTTGGCTCAGTGATTATGTACCCAACCGGCTGGGCGGGTTTATCCAGGAGCAGAAGCTCGTAAAGCCCAAAATGGAGCTGTTGGGCCGGGATGGCAATATCTTCTCTATTATGGGTACTGCCTCCCAACTGCTCCAAATGGCAGGCATGCATGATCAGAACAAGGAGATGATTGATCGCGTCACCTCCTGCCGTGACTATGATCAGGCGCTGCATATCATCAGCGAGTATGTGGAGACGGAGCTCTCCGCTGAACAACCCCCAAAAAAATCCAACAAAAAGAAAGGCAGGGATTCTCATGAACGATAAATGGGAGATCATCCACGGCGACGCGCTGAAGGTTCTGCGCGAGTTCGCCCCTAACACCTTCGATGCGGTTATCACCGATCCCCCCTATGCCTCCGGGGGCCGAACCCAGGCTGAGAAAAACAAGTCCACCGACAAGAAATATTCCAGCATGGGAGAAAGCGCGCCCCCTCCCTTTGACGGCGACTCCAAGGATCAGCGATCCTGGACCCGTTGGGCCGCTGAATGGCTCTATGACGCCCGCAAGGTCTGTAAACCCGGTGCCCCTGTGTGCATGTTCATCGATTGGCGGCAACTCCCCGCAGCCACCGATGCGCTCCAGTGGGCGGGGTGGATCTGGCGCGGCACAGCTGTCTGGGACAAAGGTAACAGCCGTCCCCAGAAGGGCCGTTTCCGCCAGCAGGCCGAGTACATTGTCTGGGGTTCCAATGGGGATATGCCTATCAGCAGACCCGTCCCCTGTCTGCCCGGCGTATTCAAGTACGGCAATCCCCAGAACCGCATCCATCTGACGGAGAAGCCATTGCAGCTCATGCGGGATGTGGTGAAGATCACCGAGCCAGGCGGGCGCATCCTGGACCCCTTTGCCGGTTCCGGCAGCACGGTGCTGGCCGCCGTGCTGGAGGGCTACTCTGCCACTGGCATCGAGGTCACCGACGCCTACGCCGCCCTGTCCAAGGAACGGATCGCACGGGAGCTGGCCCAGAGTGCGTGACGGCCTGCTGTCTGCCGATTGCCCTTGATAACACCCCAACAGGCGGGTATAATGAAACAACAGGAGGAGGTGCGCGCATGAAAGTCGAGTTCACCTTTGACAAGGAGCAGATCCAGCAGTACGGATATACTGTGGACACTGTGCGGCAGACTATCCAGAAAAACTTTGCGGCAAAAGGATTACCCTGCGTTTCCAATGGCGAGAAGCTGTCCTTTGTGGGCTGTGGCGGCGAAGAAGATTTCTCTAATATGTGGGCCATTTTGATGGCATTGCTTCGGACAGATTGGTTCCCCAAGTTCGCAGCTTCCTGCACTTGGTACGATGACGATGGTACACAGGAGGATGTACTGTCTCAGGCGTGGAAAATCCAGAGACGGAAGATGGCCTAATATGTCCAACATCGGAAGCAGAAAGCAGATCACGTTCGATTTGCATCAGGAGACATTGAAGCAGCTCTACCCGCATACGGAGCCGCCCCCAAATGCTCAATACTATAAAAAGGCGTATCAAGATATCCGCCGATTCATGACGGCCAACGGATTTGAGCATCGCCAATATTCGGTGTATGTCTCCGCAGATAAATTGACTACATTGGATGTGATTGGTCTGATGGAGCAGTTGGCGGAACGATTCCCCTGGTTGAGTCAGTGTGTCAATGAGATCGATGTGACCAATATTGGCGTCCAGCACAGCCTCAAGCATGTCCTTGAAAATGCGTCCAAACCTTTGGACGTGGATCTGAGCGAGATAACCTTGGAGCCGCTTCCCAAAATCGAGCGACATGCCCCTCCAGCGGGATCACGGATAGCACGGAAAAGAAACCGCTCTTCGGAACGATAAATCCGGGCAGGGTGTCACATAAGACACCCTGCCCGGATTTTTTGACATTCAGGGTGCTAACATAGACACCCTTGTGTGGAGATGATCATGCCAGAGGAATATTGAGCATTCCAGCCCACAATAAGCGTCGCCGCTCTGGTCCAGAGCGGTGATTTTTCTTTTTCGAGGAGTTGGCAGGCTCTGCCTGCCCGGATCATAATCCACCTACCGCATGAGAAAAGGCCCCGCTTCGGCGGGGCCGCACCAACGCCGCCAGGGGCGGCGTTGGGCAAGCATAGCGCAAATGTACATTTTGCGCGCTTGCAGGGGAAACCCCTGACCCCAATGCCGCCTGCAGGCGGAAGGTTTGCGGCAGAGCCGCAGAAAGGAGGCACGCTTGGGGCTCCCAAAAGAAAAACACCATCTGCACATCGAGCTGACGGCGGAGCAGTATCAGCAGCTCTGCCGTCAGGCCAAACTCTGCGGACTATGCAAACGGGCTTATATCGTCCGGCTCATCGATGGGACTCCGATCCGGGCCAGACCCTCCCAGGAAATCAAGGACCTCCGCACGGAGATCCATCACATCGGCAATAACATCAACCAGATTGCCCGCAGTGTCAATGCCGGTATCGCCACGGCAGAGGATGCCAGGCGTGGACTGTTCCTGCTAGATAAAGTCTATGAGTTGATGTACCAGGTGGCCAATCCGTAATGGCTGTCACCAAGATCCTGGCTCGAAAAGGTCGGTTGGATATCGGGATCGACTACATCCTCAACGGCGATAAGACGGAGCAGAAGATCCTCACAGCCCATCAGGGCTGTGAACCAGGCCGGGAGTGCCGTCAGATGCTGGAGACCAAACGGGACACCGAAAACATGGGGGGCGTCCAGTACTACCATATTGTCCAGTCCTTCAAGCCCGGCGAAATCTCTCCCGAGCTGGCTCTGGAAATTGCCAAGACTTTCGCTGCGGAGCATCTGAACGGTTACGAGGCGGTAATTGCCACCCATGTGGATCGAGGGCATATCCACTCGCACATTGTGTTCAACTCCGTAAATGCGGACACCGGCGAGAAATATCATAGCAATGCCAGAAGCTATTACTGCCAGATCCGGGCCATCTCAGACCGGCTGTGCCGGGAGCACGGCCTCTCCGTGATCCTCTCTGGAGAGTCCTCCAAATCCATGAGCTATCTGGAGTGGCTGCGTCAATCCAAGGGTCAACCTACCTTTCGCTCCATGCTGGAGGCAGATCTCCGGGAGTCCATTGAGGACGCCAATGACCTGGGACACTTCTTCCTGCTCATGGAGCACAAGGGCTACGAGATCCGCCACGGAAACCGTCTGGGATTCCGTCTGCGGGGGCAGGAGCGGTTTCAGTATCCAGGCAGAAAAAATGCCGCATTCACAGAGGACGGTATCCGTGCCGCCATCCTGGGCAATTTGGAGGAAATCGAGACAGGTCAACGGGCCGCTTTTGCGGACAGACCCATGTTTCGTCCCTACCGCAGACACCCCAAATACACGGGCTTTTTGGCCCTGTACGTTCATTATCTCTACCTGCTGGGAAAAATCGAACAGCGACAGTATCCCCCCAGGATGACGCCGCACCTGCGGCAGGAAGTCATGAAGTTTGAGCAGTACCGAACACAGTTCGCTTTCCTGCGAGAGAACAACATTTCCACCACTGACGAAATGACCGCCTATCAAAGCCGCACAGAGGAAACTCTGGCCAATCTGATGAAGCAGCGCACCATCCTCAATGTGCGCAAAAAGAAGCGGCAGGCGCTGTACGACGCCCTGGCGGATGTGGAGGCCCTGGCACCGGCCAAGGCACTCTATGAGAATGGGCTGTCCGGCATGGAAGATGAGTTTGCCCGCTACATGCAAGCCGTACGCCTATTGGAACAGTGCGGCATCCCTCCAGAGCATCTGACAAAAGAAAAAACAGAGGTGTATAACCAACTTGCCGATCTGAACCGGCAGATCCGCGCAGAACGCAAAAAGCTGGCTCTGTGTCGGGAGATCCAGACGGCAAGTAAGCAGATGGAAGAAGATATCCGCAAAACCGAAACAAGAGGAAAAGAGGTGGAACACGATGAACATCGGAGGCGGTGAGGCTGCCGACCAAATGGTTCGCATGATGTTGACCGGCACAGAAGTGACGGTTCGGCTGGGTGCATCCGCTCTCAAAAATCTACTGGCCATCACGCTGGCTTTGGCAAAGCATCACAAGACCCTGTCCGGGAAGGTCAACATGGGAAAAATGCTCCGGGAGACACGGGATATCCGAATGTTCCCCATGTCGCCGGAACAGTATCAGGCATTCAAGCAGAGGGCAGTCAAACAGAAGATCCTATTTTCTGTCATCCGGGATTCGGATGGTCGCGGCAAGGTGGTAGATGTGGCCATGCCAGTCACAGAGCTGGAGCGCGCCAATCTCATTTTTGAGCGCATCCGATACCTTCCGCAGGATCGCCAGAGTACACCAGCCAAGGAGCAATCCCCCATGCGGGATTCAGTGATCCGGGAGGAAAAAACGCCAAAAAAAGAGTCTCGGTCGGAGTTCGACTTGGCCGGTATCAGCGGCAGCTCCAGTATCTCCAAGAGCGAAATCAGTACGGAGACGACCCATAAGCGCCCCTCTGTTCTGGCACAGCTAAAGGGGTACCAGGAGCAGCTGAATCGGCAGCACAAAGCGGCTCCGGCCAGAAGTAAACAAAAAGGACACCCCAAACAGAGATAATGCCCCTACTGTTGGGGAGTATGTTCACACTCACAATCAATTACAAACAAGTCATTTGGTGTGCATTTTAGCAATAAACACAGGGTTTCAATTCGCTCCAATTTAATAGATTGAGTTTCATTGTTCACCATGCGGTTGAAATTCTGATAGCTCATTCCAAGTTGCTTATAGAGCCAATATTTTGTCCTGCCCTGTTTCTCCAGCAATTCCAACACATTCAGTTTCACCATATCTCATGCTCCTATTATCTAATGCTATAGTTAGATAATATGGAATTGCTCACTCGAAGGTATAGACTATTACATTAGATAATGTTATAGTCTACGCCGAAGGAGGAGTGGTTTATGCATGAGCAAGAACTACGGCAGCACCGTTGCTGCTTTACGGGACACAGACCAGAAAAGCTGAACATCTCAGAAGAACAGTTATGTGTACGATTAGGACTGGAAATCGACCGAGCGATAGAAGATGGGTTTACTACCTTTATTTCAGGTATGGCAAAGGGGGTAGATATTTGCGCGGCAGAGCTGGTTCTTAAACGCAGAGTATCAGATGACCGACTGAAGCTGATCTGCGCACTTCCGTATGAAAATTTTGGGCTTCATTGGAGTGCGTCTTGGACTAGTCGTTATGTGGAGGTGATACGGCAGGCAGATCTGGTGCGCTGTATTAGTCAGGAGTTCTCCTATTCCGCATACCAGCGCCGCAATGAATGGATGGTAGATCACTCCGGACGGGTGATCGCGGTCTATACGGGTGAGAGCGGCGGAACCAGAAATACCATCGCTTACGCCAAACAACAGCACATTCCGTGTGTTATCATCACACCATAAATAGGGGGACTCAGCAGACGAATCCATCCGCTGAGTCCCCTGTGTTTTTCTTGGAGGTGAATTTCCTGAAACAAAGCTCCAGGGCCGGGGACATTGTCCTGGCCCTGTTTTTCTATGTTCCGGTGGTCTGGGGTGCATTGCTCATTGCCCAATCCTTGGGGCGTGGATTGCCGGAACTTCTTACCAACCTGGCAACGGCGCTCCAGCACCCGCTGGATATCCATTGGACAGACAAAAGCCTGCTGTCCATCCTGATCTGCACCAGCCTCTATATCATGGGCCTATGTATCTACGCCTCGGAACAGCGGCGCACTCGGGACGGCGAGGAGCACGGCTCCGCCACCTGGGGCTCTCCACGGCAGGTCAACGCCATGTTCCGCCAAAAAGAGAACAAGATCCTGACCCGCCATGTCCGCTTGGGCCTGGACACCCACAAACACCGCCGCTCCCTCAACGTCCTGGTTATTGGCGGCAGCGGCGCGGCCAAGACCCGCAGCTATGTGAAACCAAACATTCTGGAGGCCAACACCAATTATGTCATTACTGACCCGAAAATGGAGGTGCTCACTGCGACCGGAGGGTGGCTGAAAAGCAAAGGATATGACATCCGGGTGCTCAACCTGGTCAACCTGGAGGAGTCGGACGGATACAACCCATTCCGCTATCTGAGAGACGAAAAAGATGTCCTCAAGCTGGTCAATAACCTCATTCAAGCTACCACACCAAAGGGCAGCCATGAATCTGATCCGTTTTGGACCAAAGCCGAGACGGCGCTCCTTCAGGCCATCATCCTCATGCTGTTCCAGGAGGCCCCGGAGTATGAGCAGAACTTCTCCATGGTCATGCGGGTGCTGGAATACGCGGAGGTTCGAGAGGAGGATGACGAGTATCTCTCCCCCCTGGATTTACTGTTTCAGGCCATAGAACGGGAGAACCCGGAAAGCGTGGCTCTGCGGCAGTACAAAGTATTCAAGCAGAGCGCGGGCAAGACAGCCAAGAGTATTTTGGTCTCCGCCGCGGTTCGTCTGGCCCCCTTTAACCTACCCCAGATCCGGGCCATCACGGATCACGACGATATGGACCTCTATACCCTGGGAGAAAAGAAATGCGCTCTCTACGCCGTGATCCCGGACAATGACAGCACCTTCAACTTCTTGGTGTCCCTGCTCTATTCCCAGGCGTTTCAGACACTTTATTACAGCGCGGACCAGATCCATCATGGGGCGCTGCCCCGGCACGTCCACTTTGTATTGGATGAGTTCGCGGCCATGCCGCTGCCAGGGTACACTCGTGAATTGGCCACCATGCGTTCCCGCAACATTTCCTCCAGCACCATCATTCAGAACATGGCCCAGATCAAGGAACTGTACAAGGACTCCTGGGAGACCATCCCCGGCAACTCGGACACTATCCTCTATCTGGGCGGCAACGAGCAGAGCACCCATAAGTATATCTCTGAGGCCCTGGGCAAGGCCACCATTGATACAAAGACCCATGGGCAGACCAAGGGCAAATCGGGCTCCTACTCCACCAATTTCCAGATGAGTGGACGGGAGCTGCTTACCCCTGATGAGGTCCGTGCGTTGGATAATCGCTATTGCATCTTGTTTATCCGGGGAGCAAAACCCGTCATGGACCTAAAGTATGAACTGACCGAGCACCCCGCTATCCGCTACACCGTGGACGGAGGCGGAGCGCCGTATATTCACCATGGACACAACACCACACCGGCCATTCCAGGCACACCGTTCTTCCAGGTTATTTCTGCCGATGAAACCAACAAAGAAAAGGAGACTGCAGCATGAAACATGATCTGACCACCCGTAAGTATGAGCGCCGCGCACGGAAACTGTACGCCCTGTTTTCCTGCCTCGTTCTGGCGCTGACCGTTATGGTTGTCCCGGCCTTTGCCGCAGATGATCCGCTGACGGTCGTCAACAACCTTTCCGAGTTCATCTTCTCCCTGATTCGAGCCATCGGCCTGATCCTGCTGGGCTTCGGCGTCCTCCAACTGGGCCTGTCCCTCAAGAGCCATGACCCCTCCCAGCGGGCCAATGGCATGCTCACCATCGCCGGTGGTATCGTGATCACCTTTACCAAGGAGATCCTCACCCTCATCACCGGCTGATGAGGAAGAAACGCAAGAACACCCACGGCCCTGGAATGGGCTGTGGGTGAGAAAGGAGTGGCTGCAACATGAGATACAGCCTGTATGGGAGGTGAAGTGATTGGGCAGTGGAAACTGGATCGTAGACAATCTGAATTCCGCCCTGCAGACCTGGAACGACAAACTCGCAGAGATCTGGACCCTGATCAGCACGACCCCAGAGGACTTCAAAGGCGGCGGGATCTGGAACGTGATCGTCAGTATCAACGGGGCGCTGCAAGCCATTGGCTATGCGCTGTTAGTGCTGTTTTTTGTGATGGGCGTAATCAAGACCTGCGGCAGCTTTACCGAGATCAAGCGCCCGGAGGTGGCCTTCAAGTGCTTTATCCGCTTTGTGCTGGCACAGGCGGCAGTGACCTATGGCATGGAACTAATGAACGCCCTGTTCCAAGTGGCCCAGGGGGCAATATCCACCATCATGGACGCATCCGGCATGACTGCCATGTCACCCACCACACTGCCGGAAGAACTCATTACCGCCATTGAAAGCGTGGGGCTGTTGGAGTCCATCCCCCTTTGGGCGGTGACTCTGCTGGGCTCCCTGTTTATCTGGGTCCTGTCCCTCGTTATGATCCTGACCGTTTACTCCCGCTTTTTCAAGCTCTACATGGCCACCGCCATCGCGCCTATCCCCCTGGCCAGTTTCGCGGGACAGCCCTCCAGCAGCATTGGCGTCGCTTTCCTCAAAAGCTATGCCGCCATCTGCCTGGAGGGCTGTATCATTGTGTTGGCCTGCGTCATTTTTTCGCAGTTTGCCTCCGCTCCGCCCGCTGTGGGCGACGCTTCCACAGCACCGGCCACACTGGTCTGGAACTACATTGGCGAGTTGATCTTCAATATGCTGGTGCTGGTTGGTTCCATCAAGATGAGCGACCGGATCATCCGGGAATTGATGGGGCTTGGTTAATCATCGTCAAACAGGTCGTCCACCCGGATCTTATATCCGCCATCCGCTTCTGGTTCCCCGTACATTTGGGCCTCCCGCATCCGGTTGAGCACGATGAGTTCCAGCATCTTGTCCTCTCTCCTCCGGAGCAGGATGTCCTGGACCTTCCGAACCAGGGAGACCACCCAGGACAGGACTACCACCGCCAGCAGCGCATACCAGATGACGTTGGCCAGCGTTTGATTGGCATAGTACCATTCATGAAAAATGGTGGGAACGATCAGCGCATAAACCAGTGGGATGGTCAGGCGAAACACCGCTGCCAGGCGGAACACAATGGAGAGCAAAATCATTACGCTCCCGAGCATCAGATATGCCATACGCTCAACTCCCTTCCTAAGTTGAGCAAATGGTACCATAGCCGGACAGGCTTTGCAACGGTCTGTCCATGAAAACCAAACAGAAATGCAGGAGGTGATACCTTGGAGGTACGCATCAATAAAGAGGTGCGGAATTACCAGGAAAGTCTTTTTTTCGGCCTGTCCCTGCGGCAATTTTTGTTTGCCCTGCTGGCCGTTCTGGTGGCGCTGGCCGTGTACTTTTGCCTGCACCCGGTGCTTGGAACAGGCGAGATCGGATGGGTGTGCATCCTGGCCGCGTTTCCATTCGCCCTGGGTGGTTTTTTCACCTATAACGGCATGACGCTGGAACGCTTTCTCATGGCGTATATCCGCTCGGAATTTTTCATGCCCAAACGTCTCTTGTTCCGTTCAAATGATCTCTATGTCCAACTCATGGAACATTCATCGATAAAGGAGGCCATTCGACTTGATTAAGACCCTTCAAAACACATTGAAGCAGGACAAGGAGCACCTTACGGTGCCGAAGTCCGTTCAGGACACCATCCCCATCCGCCGGATCTGGCCGGATGGGCTTTTCCAGTTCGGAGGGAAATTCTCGAAAACCATCCGCTTTTCCGACATCAATTACGCCATCGCTTCCAAAGAGGACAAGACCTCCATGTTCCTGGGCTACTCGGAACTGCTCAACGCCCTGGACACCGGCTCCACCACCAAGATCACCATCAACAACAAGCGGCTCAACCGCCGCAATTTTGAGCAGGAGATCCTGATCCCGCCCCAGGGGGATCATCTGGACGGGGGGCGCTCCGAGTACAACGCTATGCTGCTGGACAAGGTCACCGACTCCTCCAACAGCATGGTGCAGGAGCGATATGTCACCGTCTCCACCCATAAGAAAACGCCCGAGGAGGCCCGGACCTTCTTCGACCGGGTCATGAATGATGTGACCACCCGGCTCAATCACCTGGATTCCCACTGTGAGGAACTGGACGCGGTGGAGCGGCTGCGTGTGCTCCATGATTTTTACCGGGTGGGCGAGGAGTCCCGGTTCCATATCGATCTGCGGGAGTGCATGAAAACAGGCCGTTCCTTTAAGGACGCCATCTGCCCGGACAGTATGGAGTTTCGGAAGGACCACTTCATCCTGGGCGACAAATATGGCCGGGCCATGTTCCTCAAGGAGTATGCCAGCTACATCAAGGACTCCATGATCAACGAACTCACCAGCCTGAACCGCACCATGATGCTGTCCATCGACGTGATCCCCGTCCCCACCGATGAGGCTGTGCGGGAGATGCAGAACCGCCTGCTGGGGGTGGAGACCAACGTCACCAACTGGCAGCGGCGGCAGAACAGCAACAACAACTTCTCCGCGGTGGTGCCCTACGACCTGGAGCAGCAGCGGAAAGAGACGCGGGAAATGCTGGATGATCTAACCACACGGGATCAGAGGATGATGTTCGCCGTGGTGACTCTGGTGCATCTGGCCGACAGCAAGGAGGAGCTGGACAGCGACACAGAGACCCTCCAGTCCATCGCACGCAAGCATTTGTGTCAGCTGACCACTCTGAACTGGCAGCAGGACGCGGGCCTTGTCACCGCCCTCCCCTTGGGTCTGCGGCGGATCGACGCCCTGCGCACCCTTACCACCGAGGCCCTGGCCGTCCTCATGCCCTTCAAAGCCCAGGAGATCCGGGACCGGGGCGGCATCTACTACGGCCAGAATGTCATCAGTAAAAATCTCATCATTGCCGATCGCAAGCAGCTCCTCAACGGCAACGGATTTGTTCTGGGCGTGTCTGGCTCCGGCAAATCCTTTACCGCAAAACGGGAGATTACCGCCCTGGCCCTCTCTACCCAGGATGACATCCTGATCATTGATCCGGAGTCGGAATATCGGCCCCTAGTGGAAGGGCTGGGCGGCGAGGTGGTGGAGATCTCCGCCACCTCCAGCAACCACATCAACGCCATGGACATGGAGCAGGGCTACGGCGAGGGTGAAAACCCCGTGGTGCTGAAATCGGAGTTCCTGCTTTCTCTCTGTGAGCAGTCTGTGGGGGCCGGAAAGCTGTCTGCCAAGGAGAAGTCTATCATCGACCGCTGTACAGCACAGTGCTACCACGACTATGTGCGGGACGGCTGCCGGGGCCAGGCCCCCACACTCCAGGACTTTCACGCCGAACTGCTGCGCCAGCCGGAGGCCGAGGCGCGGGATGTGGCTCTGGCCCTGGAACTGTTCACGGAGGGCAGTCTCAACACCTTTGCCAAACCCACCAATGTGGACATGAGCTCCCGCATCGCCTGTTATGACATCCGGAAGCTGGGCAAACAGCTGCTCTCCATGGGCATGCTGGTGATCCTGGACAGCTTTCTCAACCGAATCACCCGCAACCGCCGCCTGGGGCGGAATACCTGGATCTATATCGATGAGATCTATCTGCTGTTCCAGCATGAGTACAGCGCCAACTTCCTGTTCACCCTTTGGAAGCGGGTGCGGAAGTACGGTGCCTGCTGTACCGGCCTGACCCAGAATGTGGACGATCTGCTCCAGTCCCACACGGCCCGGACCATGCTCGCCAACAGTGAATTCCTGGTCATGCTCAACCAGGCCAGCACCGACCGGCTGGAGCTGGCCCGTCTGCTGAACATCTCAGACAACCAGCTCTCCTACATCACCAATGTGGACTTTGGGCGGGGCCTCATCAAGTGCGGCAGCGCCATTGTGCCCTTCATGGACAATTTCCCCCGTCATACGCAGCTCTATAAACTGATGACGACCAAGCCCTCTGACTTGGCCGCGTAATAAAACCAGGGAGGGGCCAAGGCCCCTCCCTGCTGGAGTGAGGTGAGATATATCGATAAAATCAAAGAGAAACCGCAGGTGCAGCACACTTTGAAAGAACGGGTCAAGTCCGCGCCGAAGGAATTGATCCGGCGGGGGCTGGATGACGGCACAGAACGCCTGCGGGGCCAGCTGCGGGACACGGCCCAGCACGGCCAGCGGGATGACTTCGGCGGCGACCAGCTGGGCGATGCCGAGGTGAGCGGTGTCAAACGGGCGGAGCAGCTGGCCGAGCATCTGCTGGGAAAACGAAAGAAAGGTGCAAAGCACACCCCGGATGCAGGCCCGGACGGATACCCTGACCGTCACGATCCGCCAGGAGCGGCAAGACCAAGAGATGACGGCACTCTGCCTCCAAGGGGCCGCCGCCGCGGGAAAGAAGCGGGAGATCTGCTCCGGACGCAGAGTGCGGGCAGAAGCCAGCCCCAGCCGCAGTCCGCACTCCAAACGCCTCAAAAAAGAAATATCAAGACCAAGGACGCCTATCTGAAGATGCAAGCCGATCCCGCGCCTGCCACACCGCCAAGCGCCTTGCAGCAGGGAAAAACGTCCTTTGTGCGGGAGCGCCAGGGCACCCTTCTCCGCAGCAGGAAACTGGAGCAGCGCTTGCCTGTGAGAAAGGTCGGCCCCTTGGCAGCTCCTCCCTCGGGAAAACGGCCACAAGGTACAGAGGCCCGCAAGCAGCTACATCAGGTGTCCGGGCAGACAGGTGGTTCTCGTGTGCAGCCCCGGCCTCACGGGGAGGTCTCCAGGCAGGCTATGGGCAGCACCGCAAAGACGGCAGTAAAAGAACGAGGCGTGCCGGTCAAATCGGCTGGCCATCCCATTCGCAAAACGGCTGGGATTGGAAAGCCGGGTGGGAAACCGCCTGTAAGAGCGTTTCCGGCCCGACAGGCCCGCCGTGCGGCGGAGGCGGGAGCCAGGCTGGCACAGACTCAAAAGGCCGCACAGGCGGCCCGTGTGACCGCCAGACAGGCCGCACAGGCGGCAAACCGCGCACTACGCGCTGTGATCGCGGCAGCTAAGGCTTTGGCCGCCGCGGCCACAGCAGGCGGTGGGGTGGTGATCGCGGTGGTGGTTGTCATCTGTTTGTGCGGCATCATCCTTGCCTCACCGCTGGGGATCTTTTTTGCCGGACCTGATGAAACAACCGGAGCCATCTCTCCCGCCCAGGCGGTGGCACAGATCAACGGCGAATTGGGAGAGAAGATCTCCAGCATGCAGGCGGAGGGTGGATATGACACGCTGGAGATCCAGGGACAGCCGCCCCCCTGGTCTGATATTCTGGCGGTGTTTGCCGCCAAAACGGCGGGCGCTGCTGATGGAACGACCGTGGCGATATTGGATGCGGCCAATGTAGAGGCCCTGCGCACAGTCTTCTGGGACATGACAAAACTTGCCTCCTCCTCCAGAGCGGTGGAGCATCCCGCCTCCGGAGACACTCCGGCCTGGACAGAGCAAATACTCACTGTGACGATCACCGCCAGGACGCCGGATGATATGCGGGTATTTTATTCTTTCACAGAGGAACAGAACAAGGCTCTGGATGAACTGCTGGCAAATTCCGACATGCTGGCTGCCTTGACCGGGGATCTCACGATCTCTGACGCCACAGCAAAGAAGCTGCTGGCTGACCTGCCCGCTGATCTGGACCCAGAGCGCCGGGCTGTGGTGGAAACAGCCTGTAGGCTGGTAGGCAAGGTCAACTACTTCTGGGGCGGGAAGTCTCTGGTGATTGGCTGGGACTCCCGCTGGGGCCAGCTCACCAAGGTATGGGCAGACGGCAGCTCGACTACCGGAACCTACCTGCCCTACGGGTTAGATTGCAGTGGATTCGTCGATTGGGTATTTTACAATGTTACTGATGGAGAGTACGTCATAGGCCACGGCGGCGGCGCGGCCAGCCAGCATACCTACTGTACGGCAATCTCCTGGGCAGACGCGCTTCCCGGCGATTTGGTATTCTATCCGGATGACACCCATGTGGGAATCGTCGCCGGTTGGGATGAAAACGGCAATATCCTCATCGTCCATTGTGCCAGCGGTTATAACAATGTGGTTATTACCGGGAAAGAGGGGTTTACTTCCGTCGCCCGACCGCAGTATTACGCCCAATAGCAATAAAAACTCACGGTGCAATGCGATTTCAATAATTTTCGCGTTGCACCGTGAGATCGGATGTTTAACTTTTTAGTACTCTCTTTAGGTCAGTTTACAAGGAACTACACGCAGACCGTGAAACGGGCTGCTGACAACAAACGGCGCTATGCTCCCGGCTGGGTGCATAGCACCTGTTTGTTGCGGGGGTTTCCAAAGGGGGCAGCGCCCCATTTGGCACACGACTTTGCGGAGCAAAGTGTAGTGTGTTATACGCTCTGTCGGCGTTGCCCTGAAAATACCGTTGCCGCCGGGGAGGGCAAGGGCATTTGACGCGGCAGGAAAGCAGGGCTTTGTTTGGGGCTGGTAAGCCGGAAACAAAGGGCTGATTTCAGCAGCAGACAGGGCGTATTATGAAAGCCCCCGTCCCTCGTCCTCCGCCCCCGGCCTATGGGACAAAAAGTCCCAAAGCTCTGGACACCGTGACCAGATGTGTGGCCACACTCCGGGAAAAGTAGCAGGACGGCAGGAAACCGTCAAGGCTGAAATGAATGGGCTGACGCCCGGCCTTGACCGTTCCCCGCCGCCCCGCTGGATGGGTGGACA
>ERZ856578.2083-NODE-2083-length-34487-cov-4.415955_pt1 | contig 34487 bp, 30 predicted proteins | sample MGYA00514384_ERZ856578 | MGnify/ENA primary metagenome ERZ856578 (study PRJEB29103, sample SAMN06111958) | human gut metagenome | biome: human gut; feature: ankylosing spondylitis patient; material: healthy_person | host: Homo sapiens | place: China:Hangzhou... | reverse complement strand
CCCAACGTTGTAACGTTTTGACTGAGACGCCCAATAATTCAGCAAAATCTTTTGGTTTGTAATTAGTGATATTAGATATGTTCATACCAATGCCCTCCATGAGTATATTTTACACATTTAATCACCATTTACAATATTTTTGGTTACTTAAAGTACTCTCCTTTTATGTATTGCTTGCATTTTTATTTTTTCTGTGATAGAATGAAAACAAGAGGAAAGCCGAACGGCTGACCACGTTAGTTATTTTCTAAAATAACCGCTGACCTTGCCGTGGGGCGGTTATTTTTTTATGTATGCAATCAGTAAGGATACAACAATACTTGTAAAGGTTAACCCTATCATCAGTATTTCGTAGTCCGACATATTACATCACCCCCTCTCGGGGTTCAACCGCTCTCTGTCTGGTCCTCTTGTCATTTTCATTTTACCACAATGATCGACTGAAAACAAGTGTTCTTTTTCTGCGTCACACGCAAGATTCGAACACACAGCAACCGAAAGGAGAAACTCTGTGGCTTACGACGGAATCGTTACCCGGGCAGTTGTCCGGGAACTGCAAAACAACATTTTACTGGGAAAAATCGAAAAGGTTTATCAGCCGGAGGCGGATGAACTGGTCTTTCATATTCATACGAAGAACGGCAACCGCAAACTCTTCGCCTCCGCAGGCTCGGCACATGCGCGGCTACATTTCATCGAATCCAATCCGGTCAATCCGCCGGCGCCGCTTTCGTTCTGCATGCTGCTGCGCAAGCATCTGCAGGGCGGGCGCATTACCGCTGTCAAGCAAAAGGATTCGGAACGTATCATCGAGATCTCACTCGAAACCCTAAATGAACTCGGCTTTGCGGTTTCCAAAAAGCTGATCTTTGAGATCATGGGCAAGCACAGCAATATCGTGCTGGTCGATCTGGCAAGCGGCAAGATCATCGACGCCATCAAGCGGGTTTCCTTTGATGTCAACCGCGTGCGGCAGATCCTGCCGGGTCTTGCTTATCAATACCCGCCGGCACAGGACAAGCAGCCGTTTCGCGAGATCACCGCGGAGGCGGTCGCCGCCCTGTCGCCGGACAGCAAAGCGATCCTGCAGAGCATCGGTGGTATTTCTCCCGCCTTTGCCGGGGAACTGGCGCTGCACACAGGTGCGGACCGAGCCGCCTATTTTGAACAGGTCAAGGCGCAGATTGAGGCAGGCATCCCTGCCGCCTATGTTTACGAGGATGACAAACAGCATCCGGTAGAATTCTATCCGGTACCGCTGACCGACTACGAAGCAAGCTGCGAAACCTTATCCTTTGACAGCATGAGTGCCGCGCTCGCCTATTATTTTTCCAAAAAAGAATCCTCCAATCAAGGTCGGCAAAAATCGCACGACCTGATCAAAGCGGTAACGGCAAGTCTTGATAAGATGTACCTAAAGAAAAAACGTCTCTCCGAGGATCTGCTCAAGGCGGAGAACTCCGAAGATTTGAGGCTGTTCGGCGAACTCTTGACCGCAAATCTGCATCTGGTGCAGCCGGGCATGCGCGCCGTTCGCGTCCTCAACTATTACGATGGCAAGGAGATCGAGATCCCGCTGGACGTCAAACTCCCGCCTGCCAAAAACGCCCAGCATTACTTCAAGAAATACGCCAAGGCAAAAACCGCTGTCAAAGAGAAGCAGATCCAGCTCGCAGAAAACGACAATGAAATCAATTATCTGGAATCCGTCCTTGCGTTTCTGGAAAACACCGAAGACGTCAAGGAGATCGAGGCGCTGCGCAGCGAACTGGTTGAAACCGGATACTTACGCCGCCGCAAACAGGCCGGCGGCTTCCGCGAAAAAAAATACAAACCGGAGCCGTACAAATACACGCTGACCAACGGTATGACCGTTCTCGTCGGCCGCAACAATAAAGAAAACGACATTCTGACACTCAAGACTGCAGGCAATAAAGATCTATGGCTGCATACCAAGGATATTCCCGGTTCCCACGTCATCGTGCAGTGCGGCGGCGTCCAACCGGACGAAGCAGCCATCTTTGAGGCAGCCGCCATCGCCGCCTATCACAGCAAGGCGCGCGGCTCTGAAAACGTTCCTGTTGATTACGTACCGGTCAAATATGTCAAAAAACCGGCAGGCGCCAAACCCGGCATGGTCATCTTCACCAATAACCGCACCGTATGGGTCAACCCCAAACTACCGGAGCAGGAAACAAAAGCGTAAAGCCTTTTCATCAAAAATCCAAAAACAAAAGCAGAGAGCCGATAAACGGCTCTCTTTTTGTCGAAGCTTTGCTTATTCTTCGTCGTCTTCCTCATAATCGTCTTCCACATCGTCTGCAGGCGCATCCAGCGTCTGCTTGATGCTGAGGCTGATTCTCTTTCTCTCGGTATCGATGTCGAGAATCTTCGCATCTACAGTCTGTCCAACGGTTAATTCGTCCGCGATGTCATTCACTCTCTTGTGCGCAACCTCGGAGATATGTACCAGTCCGTCAAGACCCGGTTCCAGTTCAACGAATGCACCGTATTCTTTGATCTGCACAACCTTACCGGTTACGACCTGTCCGATCTGATACTTTTCGTTGATCACAGACCATGGCTCCGGTGTTGTCTGCTTTAAGCCTAAGGAAATCTTACCCTTTTCATCATTCATGGATAAAATCTTGACCTTAACCTTGTCGCCAATGGAGAGCACTTCCTGCGGGTGCTTCAGCTTGCCCCAGGAAATTTCGGAAATGTGAAGCAGTCCGTCGATGCCGCCCAAGTCAACAAATGCGCCGTAGTCGGTAAATCTCATAACAGTACCTTCTACGATATCGCCGACCTGCAGCTTGTCCCAGACTTCTTTCATTCTCTGTTCTTTTTCTTCTGTGAGAATTACCTTGTGGGAGAATACAGCTCTGCCTCTCTTCTGATCCACTCTGGTCACTCTGACCGGAAGCTCCTGACCGATAAACTCTTCCGCATTTTCAACATATTTGTCGGAAAGCTGGGACAGAGGAATAAATCCGGATACTTCTTTATATGCCGCAATTACGCCACCATTCACCTGCTTAACCACTTTCACGTTAATGATAGATTTGTTTTCAAGCGCTTCAACAATTTCATTCCAGTGTTCATTCACTTCTAATTTCTTCTTAGAAAGTAAAATCACGCCGTCACCGTCATCTGTCTTGATAACTTTCGCCTGGATTTCATCGCCCTCTTTGAATAAATCTGTCAGCTTCTGGTCTCCTTCCAATGTTACTTCTTCTTTCGGAATCACTCCGTCTTTTTTGCATCCCATGTTAACGATGATCTCTTTATCAGTAACTTGATGTACCTTTCCGTTAACAGTTTCGCCGATTCTTGGTAGTCTTAAGGACTTTTCGATGTCGTCCATTAAGTCCATCATGTTCATTTCAGTGATGTTTTCACTCATGGTAGCAATAACCTCCTTAATTACGCATTCAGGCGTCGATGCACCTGCTGCAACTCCTATTTTATTATATTTTGCGATTTTGTGCAACGGTAAATCTTCGATTTTTTCAATAAAATATACTTTTTTGCAGGTTTTTTTTGCGATTTCGGCGAGTTTTTGCGTATTGGAGCTGTTATGCCCTCCGATGACAATAAAACAATCACACATTTTTGCCAGTTTCATACAGCTGTTCTGCCGCAGTGTCGTTGCATTGCAGATGGTATTATGTATTTGTGCTTTCTTTCCGGCCGCTGCAAAGACCGCCGTCACTTCATCGAGCAGCTCGCGGCGAATCGTCGTCTGGCAGACGACAAACAGGTTGTCCGCATGTATGCGGCGTGCCTCTTCAGCAGTATGCACCACCAGCGCAGTGTTCTCACACCAGCCGTTGATGCCGCGCACCTCCGGATGCGCCGCATCGCCAAGGATCACGATCTGATAGCCTGCGGCATAAGCCTCCTCTACCAGATCGTGGATTTTTTTTACAAACGGACAGGTCGCGTCCACGATATGAATGCCGCGCCCGGCTGCCTCTGTAAAGAAGTCCTTCGACTCTCCGTGTGAGCGCACAATCAGTGTATCCTCCGCCGCCACCTCTTCCAAATGCGCGGCAATGTGTACGCCTTGCGCCTGCAGGGCATCGGTCACTGTCCGGTTGTGGATCAGCGGACCCCAGGTGTACAGCGCGCCTGTCGTTTTGCCGCAGCACTTTTGTTCGATCTCTCTTTCCGTTTTTTCCATGGCCTGTTTGACGCCGAAACAAAAACCGGAATTCTGCGCAAGTAAGATTTGTTTCATATCGTTTCTTCCTCTGACTATCCCTCCATGGCAGCGATAAACACCTCGCTGACGTTCTTTTCCTTCGCCTCCTGCAAAGCCTGCAGGGCGCTTTCTTTTTGCTCTGTCACCGGACTCAGTACTTTGAATACGCTGTCGATCTCGACAACCCTCGTCTTGATGCCTTTCGCCTGCAAAGCATCAGACAGCTCCTGCGCTGCCGCCTTCGTCGAAAAAGCGCCGAACTGCAGCACGTAGCCTTCCTTCTGCTGCTCGCCGTCTGCTTCCGCTGCGGCTTTCTCGTCCGTTCGCCCTGCGGCGTCTGCCTGATTGGTAGCGTCTGCTTGACTTGCGGCATCTGCCTGGTCGGCAGTGGTTTCCTCTTTTGTAGAGTCTTGCTGCGCAGAGGTTTTCGCCGCATCTTTGGATTTTTGTTCCGCCAGCTTCTGCACAGGACTCTCCTCTGCATTGTAGCCGATCAGCGGCCCGATGACAAAACGCGCAGTCAAGAATCCGAGTCCGACGGTCAAAGCTATTATACCAAAGAACAGCCATAATTTCATCCTCGAATTTTCAACTGCGGTTTTTCTTTTTCTGACCTTTCGTCTGATTTTCCTGCCCGTCATCGCGCTTCCTCCTCGTAAGTCCATGTTTTCACAAATCTATCTTACATATATCTATGTAGACTTGACGAGGTTTATGTCCGTACTTTTTTCGAGCAAAGGGGCGATCGGAGCATCAACGTGCGCCTCAGCACAGCCCACTGACTGCGATCTCCTCCCGCCATTGCTGCAAACTGCCGAGCAGCTGTTCACTGCCGCAGGAACGCATCTGCAAAAGCTCCTGCAGCGCCGCAAGATAATCAGCGCCGCAAGGCGATGTCAAACGCTTCATCGACTGCAGCAAGGTCAGCAGACGCTTGTGCGGGTTTTCCATTCTGTCTTTGTCAGTTGGAATAAACAAAAGCTGCATCTCCGTATAATCCCGTTTGGCATACAAAGTATCCATGCTCAACACATAATCAGCAGGAAAAAGCAGATGATCCCTGCATATATCCTGCATCCGCAGCAGTGCGCCGGCGGCTCGAAGCACCTGATCCGCAGTCAAATGCTTACATTGGCGCAGGCACTGCAGGCCTGCGGTATGGTACACGCCGAAGCAGTATTTCCTGCCGCGGTAAAGATCCATCGGTAAAACTGCGCGGCAGCTGCCGCTGAGCAAAATATCTCTGATGCAGACCGACGCCAGACGCTCTTTTTTGAGACTGACAGTCACTGTATTTTTCACATTATCCTCCTCCGCAGACCAGACACGCCGTATAGCCCTTGCCCTGCGCATCTCTCCGCTCCATTTCCAGCTTCAAGGTTTCGCCGTCCTCATACTGCCGCACATAGCGGCAGTCTTTTTTGTGATAGCGGTATCCGTATTTGGGAAATACGATGACCGGAACACTGCCTTCCCCTTCGGAGAAAGCATGCGCCGGCAAAGGCTGATAGGTACGTGCGGCGCCTGTAAACCCTCTGCACAAAAGTCCCTGTGTAAAGCAGATTTTACCGTAAATACCAATGGGATTGCGCACTTCGAAAATCGCCTCCGTATCGACAGCGATCAGCTCTTCCATCGTCGTGTTTCGTTCTGCAGTTTCGTAAAGATAGTCAAAGTTTCGTATTCGGAACTGCTGCAATGCGGGATTGTCCTTGCGGACCGCCGCAGCCATATTCCATTCGCAAAGGGAAACTACGTTCAAATCATGATATGCGTTTAAGGCTATCTTTCTCGTTTCCTGACAGGTCCTATACCCGATGTTTTCGCAGATGCCGATGATGCGAATCACCAATGCCAGCGCAATGACACAAAGAATGAAAACCGGCAGCGTCAAGGCGGCCTCCACCAGATAGCTGCCTCTTTTATGCCTGCTCCTCTTGTTTCGTGCCCGTTTTGTCATAAGTTTCTGTAAATTCATATGCTTTTCCATTGATACGCAGCGTGTAATGCAAGCCTGTGTAATAGTCCGCCAACAAAAAACTCTCGTTGTACAGATATTTGAGATTGATCTGCATCAGATCCATCATGCGCAAAACCCGCGTTTCCTGCGGCAGCGCCGCGACGAAAATCTTCAGATACGCCTCATAACTCTGTCCTTCGATGGTCTGCGGTCTGATAAAGCCGCTCTGCAGCGGATCGGCAGGCTCCCCAGCTTCCTCCCCGCCGCCATTCCCCTCGTTCGCATCGTCTCCGCTGAAGTCGAGCGCCAGCACGTTTTCTAGGGAAATCGCCCAGTTGTCGTCCTGCTTGATGAATGGGACTCGTTCGCCTGCCTCCAGAATCCGCAGATCATTTTCGGCCTCCAAAAGCGCCCAGCTTTCAAGGATCAGAGCCTGTGTCAGTGCCGCTGCCGGTCCCGGTGTGATTGCCTGCGCCGCTGCCATCGCAGCCTCTCTTTTGGCAGGGCAGCTGTAAAGATAAGCAAGATTCAGACCGTTTCGCACGATTTTGAGCATACGGCGTACATAAGTTTTTGCCCGTTCGTCATCCGGCTTGCCGCTGAGCAGATACTCGACTTCATTTTGAAAAAAGGTTTCTCCCAGTGCTGCCGCCGTTTCTGCGTCTGTCTGCGCGTGGCGAAAGTAGGTAAAGATGTACCTTGTATCTGCAGCCCTGGATACCATTTGCGAAAGAGAGATTTCTGTTTTAATCTGCCGGATCAGCGCTGTCAGATCCACACCTCTGCTACTCTCTGCAGACGGCAGGCTATCCAGAATCCAGCGACTGCTGATCCTCCGATTGGTCTCTGTGCTTGCAGCGGAGGCGGTCTCCTGCGGCGGCGCAGGCAGCGGCTGCGGTTTGACGCCGGACAGCACTGCCGCCCGAATCTGCCGCTCAAAAATATCCGTTTCTGTGATGCCAAAGCCGTCCAGCGTTGCCGCTGCGCCCTGCTGATGCAGATAGGATTTGCCGCGGCAGGTATAGTCCGCGTATAGATTCAGCTTATGCTCTGCCAGCAGCGGATCGGCGTAAAAGGCAAAGATGCCATAGCGCTCCTTGAGCGTACGGTCATACTCGCCCAGAATGCTGCGTCCCCAAAGGGCACCGAAGCTGCGGACGGTACTGCCGATGGCTGCCTGACCGGAGGCGTAGATCACTGCATAGACTAGGATCATCATCGCACAGAGACTGATGGTCAGCAGAATGATGTAGGAACCCCTTTTATTATGTAGTCGTTTCAATCGATGTCCTCCTGCCCGCTGCCTTCGATCCCCTGCTGCACGCGGTCCTGCAAGCGGATCCAATTGCTTTCCATCGGTGTGAAGATCTGATAGCGGTTTTCGTCATGCGTTTCGATCTGCATCGAAAGCGCCTGATAAAACTGCATCATCAGGGCGATTAGTGCAAGCATAATCAGGAAGGTCAGCGGGAATAACAGTGTCGCTTCTATGAATTTCATGGATTATCCCTGCACTCCCTTAGAATTTTGCATTGCTGAGGGAACCGAAGGTATCCTCGACAAAGTCTGTGATCTGTGTCTTGAAAATCAGCCCCAGCGTCACCGCAATCGCGATGAGGATCGCTACCTGAATCATTTCCATGCCGCGGCGATTCATCCGCAGCCGTTTCCTTATCCACTTCGCTCTATTTTTCATTTTATCTCCTTTCTTGTCGTTTGTTTTTCCTTTTCTCGTGAGCACCTTCTGTGCCTGCGAGAGGCAAAGCTACATCTGCATCATCGCGGGTGCCGCAGTCATGATGATCAAGGCGATCAGGAAGATGCCCAGCGGGAAACTCATCTTACTCTCTGCCATTCTGATTCTGGCAAGCGTGATCTGCTTGCGGGCAGTCCAAAGCGCCTCACTCTGCTCCTGCAGCTTCTCCCACAGGGCGCTGCCTTTACTCTGATTTTCTTCCAGAATCCCTGTCACGCGGTTTAGCTCCTTCACATGGGAGAACCGGCTGAACCTGCGAAATGCCGTCAGCAGACTTTCTCCGGTTCTGGCGGTATCCTGCCGCAGCTTGATAAAGGATTCTGTGAAATAATTCTTTTCCTTTTGAGGCAGCAGCTCGTAGCCATCTGCGATCCGCTGCAGCGCATCCGCAAGAACCATGCCGCTGCCGGTAAGCAGCAAAAGCTGGTTGAGAAAGCCCGGCAAAGCATACAGAATCTCCGTCTGCTGCTTCTCCTGCAATTTTTTGTTCTTAGATCTCAATTTGATTGATCCTTTCCATCATCCAGAACGCGCAGGCAATGAGCAGTACGGCAAAGGTCGTGATGATCAGGCCGCTGCGCGTTTCATACATCACCTGCAGATAGGCGGGCGTGGTCACACGCATCAGCAGCACCATGGCAAACGGCGCCGCCGCAACGATCCGGCTCTCAAAGGCTTTCTGCGCCATCATGGTCTTGAGTTCAGCTTCGAGCTGAATCTTATCCCCGATGATCGTTGCCGCGCGATTCATTGCACGCGCCAGATCTCCGCCCGATGCTCTGCAGATCTCATAGACATTGACAAAATCCGCAATGTCCGCCAGCCCGCTTCGCATGGCAAAGTCGCGCAAGACCGGCAGGTCGTCCTCTCCGCCCTGTTTCATACGCTTAAGCATGTAGGACAGCTCCTGCATCATATCATCTTTTTCATCATAAGTACTGCGGCAGAAGCTTTGCGCTTCCGCAAGCCCCTCTGTCATCGGTCTGCCTGCGGAGACTGCCGAGGAAAGCGCATAGAGCACGTCGCGAAACTGCAGGAGCAGCGCCTCCTGTCTCCGGCTTTGTACATGTCTGCGGTAAAGCGGGAAAAATCCAAGCAGCAATGCACTGCACAGCAAGGCGACACCGATGCGGTCATAAAACAAAAGGCCAATGCTGCTTCCGGCGGCGAGCACATAAGCGGTAAACCGCAGTCTGCTCTCAAACGTCAGCGCTGCATGCGCATAATCCCTGCACATCAGAAGCTCCTTTCAAATTCATCTTTCTGGTCTGCATCAGCGCCCGTCCGGTCGGCGTCAGGATCTGCTGTTTGTCCAGCTGCATCAGGGGATTCAGCACAAACTTTCCGTCACTGTAATCCACAAGCTCCACGATGTCCGTCACCTTGCGCTGCCCGCCCTCCAGCTTTTCAATATGTACCATAATGTCAATACCTGCTGCGATCTGTGCGCGAATGGCGTCGATCGCCAGCGGCATCGCCATCAGATACATGGATTCCAGCCGTTTCAGCATGCCCTCCACCGAGTTTCCATGTCCGGTGCTCATCCCGGCATGTCCGGTGTTCATGCCGTTGAGCATGTCCATGACCTCCCCGCCGCGCACCTCACCGACAATGATACGATCCGGACGCATACGCAGGCTGCTGCGAATGAGGTCTGCCATCGTCACGCGCCCCTTGCCTGCCGCATTGCTGCTGCGGCATTCCATATGGACGATATTTTCGATCTCCCGCATCTTGAGCTCCATACTATCCTCAACGACAACCACACGCTCCTGCCCGGGGATCGCCTCCGCAAGCGCATTCAATAAAGTCGTCTTGCCGGACGAAGTGCCGCCGCTGACAAAGAGATTATAGCCGCTGTGCACTAGCTGCCGAAGCAATTTCGCGCCGCTGTGCGAAATGGTATCATTGGCCTCCAGATCCGCAAGGTGCATGAACCCTTCCGAAAACTTTCGGATCGTCAGTGCGGGTCCGTTGATCGCAACGTTTTTGTAGACGCCGTTCACACGCGAGCCGTCCGGCAGCCGCGCATCCACGATCGGGTGCAGTTCATTGATCTCCCGATGCACCTGCCCGGCGATGCTGCGCAGCACCTCCTCCAATTCACCGGTAGAATCAAAGCAATAGGGATAGCGCTCGATCTTGCCATGTCGTTCGACAAAAATATTCTCCGGTCCGTTGACCATGATCTCCGTCACAGCTGCATCCTGCAGCAGTGGGTCTAAAAGATTCAGTTTGCGTCTGGTCTTCCAGAAAATCTTCTGCATGCAGTGCTGCAGGGCAGGCGGCGGCATACAGAAAGCCTCCGGATCGTCAAAGATCGTTTCTGTGATCAGCTCCTGCGCCCGTTCATCATCCAGCTCCGTTTCCTGAGAGAAACGCAGACGGACTTTCGCCAGATTTTCTTCTAAAAAAGTATTTCTCTCCGTTGTTTTTTGCTGTGCCTGCATAGGCAGCATCACCTCCTTTTCCCTTATTTAGATTTTTCTTACATATCATAAGCAAAAAAATTTAGCCGTTTCGCCAGCCGCCGAATGTCTCTTGCAAAATTCCCCTGCTGAGAAATTTCTATGTATGCACCGGAGGTCGCGTTTTCGTCCTGCAGCAAAAAACTGTCCGGGTCCTCCGACAAAGCACATGCGCCGTTGCTGCTGTGGTACCCAGTGCTGCGGTTTTCAATGAAAACGATCTCGCCTTCTGCTGTTTCGCTCTCTTCGTTTTCTGCGCAGCGCAGCCGCTTCCTGCTCCGTTGGCTGCGCCTGTCCAGCACATTGCAGATATGAAATCGCCTGCCCTGCGCGGACACAGGTGCGCCGGTACCGCAATCTGCCAGAATCCAATCGAAGTCTCCGCTGCAGGCAAGCAGCTTCTCTAAAAGCTGCGTATCTCTGTGCAGCCGCAAATAATACAGACCACTGCTGTCCCGCGCAAGATAGGGCTGCAGTCTGCATGCAGGCATGCAGCGCAGACGATATTCCAGCTCCGCGACCGGACGAAGCGGCGGTTCAGTGATACAGGTATAGGCCTGCCAGCCGCTGTCATGTTTCTCCTGCAAAGCATCCGGCGGCACCAATTCCAGATAGAGGACCCGACCGTCCTGCATGCCTGCCAGCAGCCGCGCCATCGTCAGACTGACCGCAGTGACCCCGGCGCCGCCCTGATCCGCACAGAAGGACAGGATCCGGGCGGCAGACTCCGGTTTCAGCAAAAAACTTTTTCCGGTTTTTTGCTCGTAAGCGATCGCCAGCATCTCCAGAATCCGCGGTACAGGCAGGAAGCACTCCTTTCTCTGCAATTTCAAAAACGTAATGTCCTCCGGCAGTCCACAGCTGGACAGTTCTCTGTCACTGAGCACAATGTCACAGCCGCCGTAAAGGCGATAGCCGTCCGCCGTATCATTCCATTCGCAGAATTCACCTTTGCCGCAGATCTCGATCTCCAGTCCGCTGCAGAGTTCGCACAGCCGCTGTGCCAGTCGCTGTGCATAGGCGCGATCCCGCATTTCCACTACCAACTTGATCTTTTCCGTTTCGTTCACCTCCTTTCCATCCCCTTCTTATACTAACAATATATTACATATTGCAGTATTTGTCAACCATTATTTTCTAAATTATCCAAAGAAATCATTGAACGTAATTTCCTGATAGCCTCTGACAGCGTGCCGATCTCGTCTACAAGCCCCATTTCTGCGGCTTCCGGTCCGAACAGCAAGGTACCGACATCGTTCGCCATATTATCCGTACAGTTCATTTTTGCTTCGATATCTGCGCGCGATGCATGGGAATGCTCGACAATAAAGTCCACCACGCGTTCCTGCGTTTTGATCATATAGGCAAAGGTCGGCTCAGCCGTAATCAAGGTCCCGCTGGTGCGGATCGGATGCAGGGTCATCGTTGCAGACTTCGCCACAAACGTATAATCCGCCGAAACCGCCAGTGGGATCCCGATGCTGTGACCGCCGCCGAGCACCAGAGAAACCGTCGGTTTGGAGATGCCCGCGACCAACTCCGCCAGCGCAAGACCCGCCTCCACATCACCGCCGACCGTATTCAAGATTAAGAGCAGCCCCCGGATCTGTGGATTTTCCTCCACCGCGATCAATTCCGGAATCAGATGCTCGTACTTGGTCGTCTTATTATCCTGCGGCAGGACGGAATGCCCCTCGATGCTGCCGATGATGGTGATATACTGCAGATCACTCTTAAAATTCGTGCTGCCGCCGAGCAGCCCCAGCTCCTTGATCAGCGCCGCCGCGTCCTCTGCCGTCTGTCCTGCCTCCGTCTGCTTGTCCTTTTCTTTTTCCTCGCTCATATTCCCCTCCTTTTTTCGTAAACTGTAAAAGAACCGCTTTTGATTTGGATTTGTTCTTGTTCAACTGAAGGTATTATGTGTAAAGGAGCTTGGAAATATGCGACTGACGGAAATCGGCGATAAAGAGATCGTAGACCTTGCAAACGGCAGCATGCACGGCAAGCTTTGGGACGCGGAGATTCTTTTTGAGGAAAGCACAGGCATGATTCACGCCCTGCTGGTGCCGGACTTTGAGGGCCGCCGCAGTTATCTCAAAGAAGATTTGCAGCTCCCGTGGAAATCGATTATAATAGTCGGAGAAGACACGATCATCTTCCAATCATGCTAGAGAAAGGCGCGGGTCAGCCATGAAGAAAAGTTTTTTGCACAGTTTTCCCTATCTGCTGCTGTTTTTATTTGCCGGACTGCTGCTTCTGGAATCTGCGTTTTTGCCGGAGCTTTTGGGAAAAATACCGGAACGCGGGTCGGAAGCTGCCGGCTATGTGCCCGTCACGGAAACTTTGTTTTTGGAGCGCGGCGATGGAACCTACACGTTAGCGGAGGCTGTTTATCCCAAGGGATATCCGGGCAGCATGCCACTGGTCGCCATCGGTCATGGATTTACCGGCAATCGCAACAGCGGCGGCGCAGCTGAGCTTGCCGCGCGTCTGGCAAGCCGCGGCATCGCAAGTGTGCGCATGGATTTTGACCCTTACACACGCCCTGCAAAGGACAGCCCGCAGACGCATGCCTATACGCTTTCCTCCATGCAGGCAGACCTGCTGCGCGGCATCGGCTATATGTGCGGTCACCACGCCATTGACACGCAAAACATTGGACTCTACGCGCGCAGCATGGGCGGCCGCGTCGCGATGGCCATGGCAAACGAGCAGAGCGGCGGCTATGATTACTGCGCACTGGCGCTTGTCGCCCCCGCAGGCAGCCGCAATGCCATGATCGACTATATGGGCGGGCAGGCCGCATGGGAGCAGATGAAAGAAACCGCCGCCGCGGACGGCTATATCCTGCATCAGGGGCTGAAGCTGACCCCGCAGTGGTTTGCGGAGTTCGAAGCTTATGATCCCTGCCAGCATGGAGATCGCTTCGGTGATAAGCCGGTCCTCGTCATCCGCAATACGCTCGACTATGTCGTCACGGCAAAGACCAGCCTGGAATGTGCGAAGGCATACAAAAATAGCCATGTCATTACCGTAAAAACCGATAATTACCATGGCTATGAAATGAGCTATCCGGATTCCGCCCTCAAGGAACAGCTGATGACGGCCATCACAGACCATTTCGCTGCTGCTTTCTTCACACAGACGGACACTGCCGATACCCGGCTGTAGTGTGCCCTGCGCCGATGCACAGGTCTTACACCGACTGCAGAGTCTATACGGACTGCGCCTCCGGTAAAGCGTATTTTTTCTCGTAGATACTTTCCTTTTCCTTAAAATGGTCGGTATCGTATTTTTTGATTGTTTTCAGATACTTGTGCATATCGAACTCGTCCTTCTGCGTCTCGATCGTACAAACAGCCAGATTGGAGCAGTGATCCGCCACCCTTTCCAGATTGTTGCTGAGATCAGACAGCATGAACCCGAGCTCGATCGTACAGGTTCCCTTCTGCAGCCGCGCGATGTGGCGGTCCTTGACTTCTGCATTGAGCGTGTCGATGACCTCCTCCAGCGGCTCCACGTTGCTCGCCAGCGCGGCATCCTGTCTGGAGAAAGCATCGGTTGCCATCTGGACGATTTCTCTGACCGCGTCCATATAGACCTGTACTTCATTTTGCGCCTCCTGCGAAAATACAGCACCCTTGCGATTCATCTCCGCCGCAGTCTCACTGATATTCTTCGCATGGTCGGAAATGCGCTCCAGATCACCGATGCTGTGCAGAATCAGATTGAGCATTTTGCTGTCATCGTGATTCAGCTCTTCCCGTTCCAATTTTACAATATAGGCGCCCAACGCGTCCTCATAGCGGTCGATCTTGGACTCCAGCAAAGAGACATACGCGTCCGCCTCCTCTGTATAGCTGCCGATCATGTCCATCGCCCGGAACACACAGTCTCGCGAAAGCTGCGCCATCTTCTCGGCAACCTTGCGGCACTGCCCTGCGGCGATCGACGGCGTTTCCATGAAACGTTCGTCCAAAAGCTGCAGCGTTTCGTCCTTTGCCTTCTTCTCCGGCACGTCCTTGACCAACAGATTCGCCAGCTTTTCCAGCTGCTTGCAGAACGGCAGCAGCAGGACCGTCGACGCGATATTGAAGATGCTGTGGATGATCGCAATGTTCGCCGGATTAACCCGATCTCCCAAAAAGCCGAACTGCAGGATTGCGTTTCCGATATAAAAGACACATAAGAATATGACTGTGCCGATGATATTAAACGCAAGGTGGACGGCCGCGACGCGTTTCGCGCCTTTATTGGCTCCGATCGCGGATAAGATCGCGGTGATACAGGTACCGATGTTCTGTCCCATGATGATCGGAATCGCCGCACCGTAAGTGACCGAGCCGGTCATACAGAGTGCCTGCAAAATACCGACTGACGCGGACGAGCTTTGGATCGCAGCCGTAAAAACTGCGCCTGCCAGCACGCCAAACACCGGGTTCGAGAACATGGTCAGGATGCGGATAAATCCCGGTACATCTTTGAGCGGTTCTACCGCACTGCTCATGATATCCATGCCGTACATCAGCACCGCAAAGCCGATCAGTACCAGACCGATATTGTGTTTCTTTTCATTTTTGGTGAACATCATAAACCCGATGGCGATCGCCGCCAGGATCGGCGAAAATGACATCGGCTTGAGCATTTGGATAAAAAAGCTGCTGCCGTCAATCGAAGCCAGACTCAAAAGCCAAGCTGTCACAGTCGTCCCGATATTGGCGCCCATGATGACAGGAATCACCTGACTCAGGCGCATCAGCCCGGAATTCACAAAGCCAACCAGCATCACCGTTGTCGCCGAGGAACTCTGGATGACTGCCGTCACCGCACAGCCAAGCAGTACCCCTCTGGGTACACTGGAAGTCAGACTTCCCAAAATTTTCTCCAACTTATTGCCGGATGCCCGCGTCAGACCGTCTCCCATCGTTTCCATACCGAACAGGAACAAACACAGTCCACCGAGCATCTGCAGCGCGCCAAAAATGTCCATAAACACGCTCCTTTACGCTCTTCTTACTCATTCTTCATATACTTCGTTCATATTCTATTGTAAATGCAGCCTATGCAAAAGAAAAGTTAAATGTATGTAAAATCATGCTGCCCAGTGCTAAGTTGCTTCTGCCTCTGTCTTTTTTATCGATACGATCAGGGATTCCGCACAGTGACCGCAGATGTTCTCCACTTTGATGTCCAGCTGTTCAGTTTCCATGCAAAACGAAGTACCATCTTCCGGAATGCTGCCGAGCGCACCCAGCACATAACCGCCGAACGTATCGTATGCTTCGGCAGCCAGATGGATATCCAGTGCTTCCTCCACATCGTCGATTGGCGTGCTGCCAAGAATTCTCCAACAGTTTTCCGCGAGCTTTGTGATCTCGCATGGCTTTTGCGGTTCTCCTTCTTCGAACAGTTCCCCGATCAGCAGCTCCACAAGATCATGCATGGTCGCGATGCCGCTCATGCCGCCGTATTCATCAATTGCTACGGCAAAGTGCACGCCGCTGGTCTTCATCTGCCGGCATAGAACATCGGCTTTCATATTTTCCGGTACAAAATATGCCTTGCGCAGACATTGCTCCAGCACGCGTTCTTTGGTCAGATCGGCATCGCGCCAATCCATGCGGTAAAACGCCCGAATGTCCAGCACGCCGATAATATCGTCCGTATCCTTGCCGCAGACCGGCATGTAATTATGCCGGGAATTCCGCGCGGTCTCCTCCCAGATTTCCAGTGTATCCTGCATATCCAGATAAACCACCTCTTTGCGGTGTGTGCAGAGTTCCTCAACCGAAATGTCGTTAAAGTCGAGCACATTTTGGATCATCTCGTTCTCATCTGCTTCGATAACGCCCTTTTCACTGCCGACGGCCGCCATCATGCGGATCTCTTCCTCGGTTACGGTTTCATCCTCTTCCGGACGGATACCCAAAAGCTTTAGGATACCGTTTGTGGAAGCGGTCAAAAGCCATACCAGCGGCTTAAACAGCACCGATACCAGCGAAAGCGGCGCGGATACAGAAAGCGCAATCTGTTCTGTCTTGTTCATCGCCACACGCTTGGGAATCAACTCGCCGAAGACGATGCTGAAATAGGCGATCACCAGCGTGATCACAAAAACACAGATGGAATGCAGCGTGCTTTGCGGAATCTGCACCCCTGCTGTCAGCAGCTTCTGTACGAGCGGCGCCGCGAAATTGTCCGCGGCATAAGCGCTGCCCAAAAATCCGGCTAACGTGATTGCAACCTGGATGGTCGCCAAAAATCTTGCCGGCTGCGCGGTCAGCGCCACGAGCCGTTTGGCCTGCTTGTTCCCTTTTTTGGCGAGACGCTCGAGCTTCGCGTCATTCATGGAAATCACCGCGATTTCCGCGCTTGCGAAGACCGCGTTCAGCGCGATCAGCACGATTTGCAAAATGATTGCTCCTGTCATAAATTTTTACTCCTCTCAAAATCAAAATACATTCTTTGTTTCGCGACGCAAAACGCAAAAGGCATGGCCTGCCACAGACCATACCTATCCTGTCTTTTTCTGTTTATGATGCAACACAAGACTGCCTGCACAACATGATTTTTGTTCACGTTGTGCTGTATTCGGGGTTTCCAGCTACAAGAAGACCCGCCGTCGTCCATGTGTTTCACCGTCCTTTTTCTTTGCGATTTCCCGTAAGTGGCTCTGCAGCACGCGCAGGGTTTCCGTACAGGATTGAAAAATATTTTAGCGTATTTTTCTCTTTGCGTCAACAAAATCTCGCCTTATCGTACATTTTCATACATTTTCTTAACAGCCGGCTCTGCGATTTTTGATATAGACCCAGTACTTGCTGACAATGGCGGTGATGATGAAGCCGAGGGCAATCGCCAGCGCAATGGTGATGGTATTGTTTGCGTTGGTGAGCATGACCTCCTCGTTTTTTTCGACAATGCCAAGCATCGTGTAATACAGTCCGCCTCCCGGTATCAGCGGTACTGCCGCTGTGGTCAAAAAAATCGTCGCCGGTGCCTTACCGACACGCGCCATAATCTCCGCGAAAAGACCGACAAAGAGCGAAGCAATCAGATAGGGAACGAAATAGTCGTCGAACCCCGGCTGTACCAGCAGGTACACGATCCAAGTCAGCGCGCCGCCGATACCGGCTGCCGCCAGCTGCTTGCCCTTCATATTGAAGAAAAGCGCGAAGCCCACAGAACCGACAAATGCTGAAAGAATCTGTTCGATCATAAGATACCGCCTCCCGTCACCAGAATGGACAGCGCGAAGCCGCAGGCAATGACCGCCGCCAGCAACAGCGAATTGACCAGCCGCAAAAGTCCCGTTGCCAAATCTCCCGTCAGCATATCCCGCACCGCGTTTGTCATCGCAATGCCCGGGATCTGAATCATAATCGCGCCGATCATAATTTTGTCTACATGGATACCTATCCCAAAATGCACCATGGTGATCGACAAAAGTCCCGCAGCGAACGATGCCACAAAATTTGTTGCGAGCAGATTATGATCCCGTTTGCTCAACGCGTTCAAAAGCCAGATGACCGCGATGCCGACCACCGCGGATGCCGCGCCGTCGAGCAGCTGTCCGCCGAAGAATACCGCAAACCCGCCTGCGATGAAAATTGCCGATACGTATTTCATCCATACGGAATAGATCTTCCGATTCATGACGCCGTCAAATTTCTCGTTGAGCTGTGCAAGGGACGGCGTTTCCGCGCAGATATACCGCGACAAGTCATTCAGATAATCCAATCGGTCAAAATTGACATCATTTCTGATAATTCTGCGAATCTGCGTAAGAATTTCTCCGTCCGGCGCTTCCATCGTCACCTGAATATTGGAGGTAATGACAAAGACATTGATACGGTCGCAGCCATACGCCCCGCACATGCGCTCTACACTGTCCTCCACGCGGCTGACCTCTGCGCCGGCCACCAGCATTTCCTCGGCAATATCCAAAATTGCCTGCAGCAGCCTGCTGTAATCGGCGGCTGGCTGAGAAACAGCTTCCGTCTGATTTTGTATCAGTTGTTCTGCATTCATAATCGCACCTACTCTGCCTGCGCCGCTGTTTGTTCCGTCTTTTTCAATGTCAGCTTCATCACTTCCGGATGGCAGCTGACCTGATACTGCGGACATTGCTTGCACTCAAAGAAATTCGGCGCGTTCTGCGGATTGATGGTCTCAAAGCCCAGCCTGCGGAAAAATCCCGGTGCCCGGGCGACCAGATAGATCGCGTCGCCGCCTCTAGCCTGCACCTCCTGTTTGACCTTATCTACCAGCAGCTTGCCGAGTCCCTCTTTGCGCAGCACAGGGTCGACCGCAATCCCGTCGATGATATAGCGTCCCTCACGCAGTGCCAGCACACAGCCCGCGACCAACGCATCCTTGCCGTCCGCATGTGCGTCCTTAATATGGGTCAGATCCGCCTGCACTGCCTGGCTGATCTTCCAGCACTTGATGATGGCCGTGTCAACTTCTTCGTCGCCATCGAATTCCAGACCGTTCTTCACGAAAAATTGTACCAGACGCTCATATTCGTTCGTGGTACGCATCACAAATTTCATTGTTTTTCTCCCTTCTTCTTGTTCCGGATCGCGCATTTCGTCTCGTAAGCGCTGAGGCGCGCGCGAAAAACAGATGCCCGCGTTCCGGCTTCACCTGACCGCCTCCCGCAGCATCCCGCGAATCTGTCCGATCAGATACAGAGATCCTGCAAAGAGGATGACATCATAGTCTTCTTTGCGGCGCAGCGCTTCCTCCACAGCCGCCTCCGGCTCCAAGAGCTCCAGACAGCGCGCGCCTTGCGCCTGCAGCGCGTCTTTGAGCGCTTCCTTCGTCATGCTGCGCGGATTCGCAGGCTCTGTGGCGATAAAATCCGTCGTGATATCGCGGAAGCTCCGCAAAATGCCTGTCGTATCCTTGTCTGCGAGCATTCCCGTCACCATCAAAATGCGCTGAGATGGGCAAAAGGTCTTCATCGCGTCTCGCAGTACCTTCGCGCCGTCCGGATTGTGCGCGCCGTCGATGATCACAACCGGCTTCGCGTCCGGCGCGGTCAGCACTTCAAATCTGCCGATCTGTTTGGCTTTTTGCAGACCGCTGTATAATTTATCCTTTTGAATTCGAACCTCGCCGCGCTCTTTCAGCAGATTGATGGTCGCCAGCGCCGCGATCGCGTTTTCGATCTGGTGCGCCCCGACCATGGAGATCCGAAGCTCCTCAAACAGCACGCCTTGAAAATCAACGTCAAAGCAGCTGCCGTCAAGCCCCTGCTCTTTGACCTTATATGGAATGCGCCGGGTTTCAAAGAATAGCGCATGGTGTTCAGCCGCCGTCCGCTCGATCACTTCCAAAGCCTCCGGCGCTTTCGCGCTGGTTACCACAGGGCAGCCGTCCTTGATGATGCCGGATTTTTCCCATGCGATCTTTGCCAGCGTATCACCGAGCCGATCCGTATGATCATACGAGATGGAAGTGATGACCGAGATCAGCGGCGCTTTACAGACATTGGTCGAATCACCGCGTCCGCCAAGTCCCACCTCCAGAACAACATAGTCAGCCCCTTTTTCGTAAAAATACAGGAGCGCGATGGCGGTGATGACCTCGAATTCCGTCGGGGACTGCTTGCCTGCGTCCACCATGCGCTGCACCTGCTTCAGCACGCGATCGGTATATTCGGTCAAATCCGCATCGCTGATATAGGCGCCGTCCAGTTCGATCCGCTCGTTGAAGACCTCAAGGAACGGTGAGGTATACAGTCCGGTGCGATAACCGTTTTCCTGCAGAACGCTGTAAAGATAGCGGCAGACGGAGCCCTTCCCATTGGTGCCTGCCACATGAAGCACCTTGAGCTTGTCCTGTGGATCGCCCAGCAGCGCCATCAACTCGTTCATGCGCTCCAGCCCGAGAATACTGCCGAATTTTTCGAACGCGTGAATTTTGCCGATGGCGCCCGCGGCGCCGTCGGCATATACTTTTTTGTTTGTCATGATAATTTTTCCCTAACCGAAGCAAGCTGCGCGGAAACCTTGGCGAGCATTTCCTCGTACATCGCGAGCTTTTCCTTCTCAGCCTGAATCTTAGCCTCCGGTGCCTTATTGACAAAGCCCGGATTCGCGAGCATGCCGGACGAACGTTTCACTTCACCGGTTAAGCGTTTTTCTTCCTTTTCGAGTCTTGCCAGTTCCTCCGTGAAGTCAACCAGATCGTCAAGCGGGATATAGATCTCTGCGCCATCGATGACCGCGGATACCGCGTCCGCCGGTACTTCTGCCTTGCTGCCCGCAAAGGTAAGCTCTGTGATATTCGCGAGGTTCTTCAGATAAGCCTCCCCGCGCCGCATCGTCTCTGCTTTTTCGCCCTCCGCCAGGATGATCGCCTTGATCTTTTTGGACGGCGCGACATTCTTCTCTGCCTTGATGTTTCGGATTGCCTTGATTGCCTCCATCGCCATCTCTACCGTCTTGACTGCCTGCGGATAAACATAATGCAGGCTCGTTTCCGGCCATGCGGCGCTGATCAGATACCCCTGTTCGTCCTCTCCGTGCGGCAGGAAGCCCCAGATCTCTTCGGTGATGAACGGCATGAACGGGTGCAGCAGCTTGAGCATGTTCTTCAGGCACATCACTAAGACGAAGCGAACGACCTTTTTGTCTTCCTCGTCCTCGCCCCAGAGTCTCGCCTTAACCAGCTCGATGTACCAGTCACAGTACTCGTTCCAGATCAGGTCATAGACACGCTGACCTGCCAGTGCCAGATCGTAGCGCTCCATCGCGTTGTTGACGTATTCGATCGCGTCATTGACGCGGTTGAGCATCCACTTATCCTCGTCCCGCAGCGGAATATCGGCGAAGTTCGTGGTATTCGCGCAGGCCCCGCCGCAGCAGTCCGCGCAGCATTTTGCCAGCGGTTTGAACTCGCCGGCATCGTCCTGCAGATTCATGATGACGAAGCGGGAGGCATTCCATAATTTATTGGCGAAGTTTCTGGAGTTTTCCAGTCTGTCCTCGGTGAAACGCATGTCGTTGCCCGGCGTGATACCCGTGGAAAGCATGAAGCGCAGCGCGTCCGCGCCGTATTTGTCAATGATCTCCAGCGGATCGATGCCGTTGCCGAGCGATTTAGACATCTTGCGGCCCTGCGCGTCACGCACCAGTCCATGGATATAGACATCGTGGAACGGCACTTCACCCATGTATTCCAAGCCGGAGAATACCATTCTGACAACCCAGAAGAAGATAATGTCATAGCCTGTCACCAGCACATCGGTCGGATAGAAATAGTCCAGCTCCGGCGTTTTTTCCGGCCAGCCGAGCGTGGAGAACGGCCATAACGCGGAAGAAAACCAGGTATCCAATACGTCTTCATCCTGCCTGAAGTGCATGCAGCCGCATTTCGGACATTTTGCCGGCGTGTCGTAAGCAACGACAATCTCTCCGCAATCCTCGCAGTAATAAGCCGGGATCCGGTGTCCCCACCAAAGCTGACGGGAGATACACCAGTCCTTGATGCCCTCCAGCCAGTGCAGATAAATCTTTTCGAAGCGCTCCGGGATATGTCTGAGCTTGCCGTTTTTGGCAACCTCGATCGCAGGTTTCGCGAGCTCCTCCATCTTGACAAACCACTGCTCGGAAACCATGTCCTCGATGACCGTATGGCAGCGGTAGCAGGTGCCCATCGGAATGACCTTTTCCTCGGTCTTTACTAAATAGCCGGCTGCTTCCAGATCGGCGACCCAGTTTTTGCGGCATGCATAGCGGTCTTGTCCCTCATACTTGCCCGCGAGCGCGTTCATCGTCGCGTCCTTGTTGATGCAGGAAACGACCGGAAGCCCCGCGCGCTGTCCGACCTCGAAGTCGTTCGGGTCATGCGCCGGCGTGATCTTGACCGCGCCGGTACCCTTCTCCGGATCCGGATAGGAGTCCGCGATGATCGGAATTTCCTTACCGACCAGCGGCAGGATGACCTTCCTGCCGACAACGGCCTTGTAGCGTTCGTCATCCGGATGCACCGCGATCGCTTCATCGGCGAACATGGTCTCCGGTCTGGATGTCGCGACGATGATGCCGTCAAAATCAGCGGTCGGCTCTACGGCCGGATATTTGAAGTACCAATACTTGCCGTTCTTATCCTCGTGTTCGACCTCCGCGTCCGAAAGCGAGGTCCCGCACTGCGGACACCAGTTGACCAGACGGTTGCCGCGGTAGATCAGACCCTTTTGATATAACTTGATGAACGCTGCCTTGACTGCCTGATTGCAGCCCTCGTCCATCGTGAAACGTTCTCTCGACCAGTCGCAGGAGTCGCCGAGCTTGCGGCACTGACGCGTGATGCGTCCGCCGTATTCTTCTTTCCACGCCCAGGCGCGCTTGAGGAATTCCTCTCTGCCCAGATCTTCTTTTTCCAGTCCTTCCTCTTCGCGGATCTTTTCGACAACCTTGACCTCGGTTGCGATGCTAGCGTGGTCGGAGCCCGGCAGCCACAGCGCGCTGTAGCCCTGCATCCGTTTCCATCTGGTCAGCACATCCTGCAAGGTCTGGTCAAGCGCGTGTCCCATGTGCAGCTGTCCGGTGATGTTTGGCGGCGGCATCACGATGGTAAACGGCTTCTTGTCCGGATTTACCTCCGCGCGGAAAGCGCCGTTAGTCTCCCACATTTCATAGATTCGATCCTCAAAATCCTTTGGATGATAGGTTTTCGCTAAATTTTTTTCCATTTGTGTCAGATTTCCTTTCTATAGAGATGGCTGTGCCTTGAGATAGCCTTCAGCCGGAGTGCGGCCGCCCGAGAAAAAATTTTTTCCCGACTTCACGCTTTCAGAAAAAAATCGTCCCTCGCAAGGCCATATGGCTCTGCAAAGGACGAAATCAGATTCCGCGGTACCACCTTTGTTCCTGCTTTCGGCAAGGCACAGGGCACCTGCGCACCATACGCACGGCTGCACCGTCCTGCCTGCGAAGCAGACCCTCATTGCTTTAAAACTCAGAAGCAACCTTCAAAAAACCGCCGTCTCTCAGGGTTCTCAGCCACGACCCCGATTCTCTGTAAAGCGCAGAATTTCCTACTCCTCTTCGTCATCGTTTCTATATAGATTTGTAATAGATTTATTGTATAACCCCGCGCCGCAAATGTCAACAGAAATTTACGGCGGATGACCGCCCATGATGTCAGATTACCTTCGTTTCCTCCAGCTTTTCATTGAACGCTTCGTTCAATTTAATGATCGGCTTGCGCAGCACCAGCCCGAGGAGCAGGGAGGCTGCCAGATACCAGCAAAGATTCCCGAGCTCCACCCAGTAGGTGTTTTCGTAGAATCCGGCGATACATTCGCGCATCGCCATCATGCTGTGCGTAAACGGCAGGAGTACGTACAGCTTTTGGAAAAACATCGGCGTCATTTCGATCGGGAACGTGCCGCCCGAGCCTGCCACCTGAATGACCAGCAGCACGACGCAGATCGCCTTGCCGATATCTCCAAACGATACCGTCAGCGTGTAGATCATATTCACAAAGACGATGCTTGTAAACCACCCCGCGAGCAGGAAATAGAACGGATGCTTGCACTGAATCTCCAGGAAATACAAGTCTCCCAGACAGATCAGCCCGCTTTGAAAAAGACCGATGAGCCAGAACAAAAGCTGCCTGCCAAGATAGATCTGTGTCGGCGTGACATCCGCCAGCATCGCTTTTCGTTTTTCTTCCAGCGAGACTTTCATCATTGCTGCCAGCACAATACCGCCGACCCAGATGGAAAGCACCGAATAAAACGGTGCCATCGCCGAACCGTAATTTTCCACCGGATAAAATTTGGTTGTCTTTAATTTCACCGGCGCAGACAAGAACGTGCTGACTTCTGTCGGATCGGTCCCCAAAATATCGCTGATATTCTCCATTTGATCCGTTTTGACGGCGCGGTCGATCTGCCCGGCTGTTCTGCGCAGTTTCTGCGTTTCCGCATGCAGTGTCCTTGAGGTATCGCGCAGGGCGGACTGCAAAGCGGTGAGATGATTCGAAATTTCACCTGTCGTATCGTCTACCTGTGCTGCCGTTCGGTCTGCCTGGTCCAGCAGATCGATCACAGCTGTGCCGGAAGCCTCAAATCCTTCGATCAGCTGCAATAGCTTCGCCTCGATATTCTTCTCATAATCCTCCTGCAGAAGTGTGATCTGCGCATAGCTGTCTCTGAGCTCCGCTTTGAGCGACTGTCGTCTCTGCTCAATCTCTGCCTTTGTCGTCAGCAGCTCCTGCGCAGCTTCTTTTAGACCGCTGCTCAGCTCCTGCTGCAGCTCGATCTGCGTCTGCAGCGTCCGAATCACAACATCCAGTGCCTGCGCAATATCCGCGGAACCGCTCGGCAGACTATCCTTCAGATTTTCCAAACTCTTCTGTATCTTTTGCGTTGCCTCTGCCTGCTGCATGACCTGTTCTGACAAGTCTAGTAATGTTTGCTGTGCCGTTTCGACGTCCTGATAGAACAAATCCATCGCCTCATCGATCTGGGCTTCGATCTCCAAATAGCTGTCCTTCGTCTGCTGCAGCGCAAGGTTGACCGCTTTGCTGGCCCCGGTCACCGCACCCGTCAGATCAGATACGCTCTCTATCACCTCCTGCAGACTTTGCTGCGCCTTGCCGGCATTTCCTACAGACGCATGCAGCAGCGCCGCCGCGCTGTCTGTGATCTTGCCTAAAGACGCGGTAATGTCCGCATAATTATCTGTCAAAGCTGCGACGTCCTCCAACTCTGCTGCCAGACTGCCCAGATTCCTTGAAAAATTCTGCATCGCGTCCTTTTTCTTGCCCTCGTCTAATGCCTGATTCAGGCCTTCCAAAAGATCCAGTCCGATCTCGCTCACCGTCTGCACGAATACCTGATCGATCTGCTTCTGGACAGCGCTGGCTCCTTTATCTGTGATCTTAGGCGCGATTGCGTTTTCCTTTTCGTTGAGATAATACAAAATATCCGACCGCTGGATATCCTCTGCGGAGAACAGACTCATCATATCACGACTGAAGGTCTCCGGCAGCACGATAGCCGCATAGTATGTCCCCTCCTGTACACCGCGGATCGCAGCATCCTCGTCGGTGAACACCTAATCCAGCTGCGTATTGTGATGCAGATTCATTTCCACCTGATCGCCGACATTCAGCGTCATCGGGAAGAGGCTGCCGCGATAGCCTTCGTCCATATTCGCCACCGCGACCTTGAGGTTTCCGGTATTGCCGTACGGGTCCCAGCTCGCTGCGATATTGAACCACGCATATAGGGATGGCACAATGGTCAGTCCCATCACGACGATCCATGCAATCGTGTTATTGCGGATTTTTTGCAGGTCTCCGGTAAAAATCCTGCCGATGTTCGCGCAGGCATTTTGGGTTTTATGCAGGCACCGTTTGGCTGCAGCGATTGCTCTCTCCAGCAGCTTCGGAGAATGTTTTTTTGTTGTCATAATTTCAATTCTCCTTTCCATGCATCGATCAGGTCTTCCTTGGACTGCTGTGCATACCGCATCTTTTTCTGCAGATTTTCATGTATGAACTCCAAAATAATCAGGAAAGCTGCAATGGCAATGATCGCACAGATCCACAAAACCAAAAATACCATCTTCGATGTCACGCTGAACATCAAAACCAAAAATACCGTAGGCAGCAGCAGGATCAGCAGGAACCCGATCTTGGTCCACTTCTGATAATTCTTCTCAAAAAGCTCCGCTTTTTCTATCATTTTATCCCGAAAGGTTTCTTGATCAGCCAGAATCTGCAGGGCAGTCGACAGCTTGACCCTTTCGCGTGTCATGCCGCTTTCCTCGCACATCATCAAGCCGGTCTCCTCCAGCTTTTTGTCAAACATGCGGTTGAGATTCAGCATCAAAAGGCGCACGCCAAGACCCAAGAGAAAGGCAATCGGCAAAAACAAGGACAAGCAGGCAAGATCTTTCCAGTATAAATTGCCGTACATGCCCGCCATCGCCTCGCGCATCGCGTTGATGCCGTAAGTAAACGGCAGCAGAGGATGCAGACTGCGGAAGAAGGTCGGCGTCATCTCGATCGGATAGGTGCCCGCGGAACCGGGGATCTGCAAGATGACCAGAATCACGCAGACTGCTTTGCCGATATGCTTGAAGGTGATCGACAAGGCATAGATCAGGTTGACATAGACAAAAGAGCTCCACAGTCCCGCACCGATAAAGGCAAGCGGGTGCTCGCATTGTGCCTTGAGCAGGAAAATATCACCCAAACAGATGATGAGCGCCTGTACCAGCCCGACCATAATGAAAAGCATCCACCGGCCAAAATATGCCTGTGTCGGCGTGAAATTGCGCACGCGCTTATCCCTGTCCACCTCCAGCTTAAAAATCGCGATCAATACAATGCCGCTGACCCAGATCGCCAGATTCGTGTAAAACGGCGTCATTGCAGAGCCGTAATTCTTGACCGGAAAGAGACTCTTGGTCGTCAACTCCACCGGTGAAGAGATAAAATCCGCGATCACATTTGCGTGCAGACCGCGTGCCTGCAGGAAGTCGGTATACGCCCGGTAAGCGTCGGCACTTCGCAGTGCACTGATCTCGTCAGCTGCCTGCGCCACGCGTTTCGTCACACGCTGCAGTGCGACGGCTGTCGTCCCCAGCGCAGCCTGCGTTGCTTTTATGCAGCTGTCTAATTCTCCTAAGATCGTCTGCATCTGACTGAGTGTCGGTTCCATGGAGGATAGCACACCGGAGAGCGTACCGCCTTGCAGAGCCAGAACATCCAGCGCCCGGTTCAGCGGCGGAAACACCTCTGTATTTAAGATTTCTTTGGAGTCATACAGACCGGTTTGCTCTGACTGCAGTGCGCCGCCGATGCTCGTCTGCGCATGTGTGAGCTGCTCGGAAGCATTTTGCAGCACGCTTACCGTCTGCTGCATACCCTGTTTCAGCAGCACATACTGCTGGTTCTGTACCTCCAGAAGTGAAATAGCCGCCGCTAAGGTTTCATTCCGGTACTGTTCGTTCAGCTCCTTGAGCTGCGCGATCATGCGCTCGTTTTGGTCGATGACAGTCTGCAGTGCGGGGATCAGGCGGTTCAGCTGTCCTTCTGCAGCAGCAAGCTGTGACTGCATCTGCGCGATCTGCGTATCGACTGCGGCGCCTGCCTGTGTCAGCTGTGCATCAGCACGTGCAAGAATGCCTTCTATCTGAATCGAAAACGCATTGACCGCCTGTCTGACAGCTGCCAGCGTATCCAGACTTTGATCCAGCGTCATGGCGCTCTCGTCTGCGGCGCGTTTCGACTTTTGCAGCGTACGGTCGGTTTCGGCGATGATCGCCTCTCCTGCTTCTGTCAGCGCGGTCAGGCGCTGCAAGACCGCCTGCTGCTCCTGCAGGCGCTGCGCGGCCTTGCGAACATTCGCTGCAGACTTTCGATTGGTTTGACTGATGCTTTGCGAGGCAGAAAACACCGTCTCATCCAGCATTTTGGAAACAGCCTCCGAGGCGACCGAAACAAAGGTCTGGTTGACCTGCTGCTGCACCGTTGTCGCGCCGGTATCGGTGACCTTCGGCGCGATGGCATTCTTCTTTTCATTCAGATAATATTCGATCTCCGGCGACTGCAAATCCCCGGACAAGACGCTGACCAGACTTTCACTGAAATTCTCCGGAATCACGATCGCTGCATAGTACGTTCCGGCGTCGACGCCTGCGATCGCCTGCTCTCTGTCCATAAAGGTCCAGCCGAGTGCATCGTTCTTTTTGAGGTTCTCGATGATCTGGTCACCAACGTGCAGCTCTCCGGTCATTTCATTGTCCGCACCCCGGTCGCAATTCGCTACCGCGATCCGGATGCCCTGCGTATTGCTGTAAGGGTCCATATTTGCTGCAATATTAAACCATGCATACAGCGATGGAATCAGGCACACACCCAATACGACAAGGACTGCAACCCAATTCGAGCACAGTCTTTTGATATCTCTGAAAAATATTGTAAAAATCGTTCTCATCTTCCTTCAAATTTCCCCTTTGTCTCTCATATCGCAGCCTCCCAGCATATGCGCGGAAATTGGCATCGACATTGTTATATATTTTGCATTTGTTTTGTGTGAAAGAAAAAAGAGCAAATCGCCCTACTTTTAATTTAACAATTCCTGTGAAAATGTCAACGGACAAATTTGCCGTAATAGGAAATTTTTTTGCGTAACTGCGATAAAATTCACATAAATTTTACGGTCTTTACGAAATCTTTGCAGTTTTGTTCTTTTCAATCAGCGCATTTTCATGTATAATGACTGTAGAAGCATTACGTGAAATTATCTGCATCCATTGCCGCATTTGATTTGATCCCCGCGGCAGAAAGGTTATGTGAAACACTATGAAACTGATTACAGCAATTATCAATAAAAAGGACGCGGTCTGCGTCTGCGATTCCTTGACTGAGGCAGGTTTCTTCTTTACCAAACTCGCGACTTCCGGCGGCTTCCTCAAAGAGGGCAATACGACCCTGCTGATCGGTGTCGATGATGAAAAGGTCCATGACGCGCTCGAGGTCATTCGTCTGCATTGTCTGAAACGGACAGAGGCGGCACCGATGATGATGGGCGCTGAGGCCAGCAATATCGCAGCGTTCAGCTACACTGCCCCGCAGATTGTTGTCGGCGGCGCTACGGTATTCGTTACAAACGTCGAACAGTTCGAAAAATACTAACGGCAAATATTCCGCAAATGCAAGGAAGTCAGCCTTCACTTCCCGGCTTCCCGCATAGGCATAATGAAACGTCCGCAGTCAGAGTTTCCCCCTCCTGCGGACGTTTCGTTTGTGCTTACTGATGTATGGATTCATATATATGGATGATTTACATATTCGCTGCCGCATGACTGTCCAGCACATTCTTTAACGCTGCCATGGAACTGGATGAACAGCGCGCGATGCGGATGTTTCTCTTTTTTGCCTGTTCGTTGGCGTGATGCAGCATCTTGTGCGACATCGTGCTTGTAAATAAAATCAGCAGATCCGGATTCCCGAAATTCTGCAGCCCCTTTTCCGTTTTGGCAAATACCTTTGCCCTGCAGTCGTAGGATTTACATAAATCCTCATATCTTCTTACCATTCTTTCGTTCCCACCGATAATGACTACACTCATGATCTGTTACTCCTTTTGTCCCTCTGATCTGGTATGCTTTGTTTGTACTTTTTTTGTTCATTCCTGATTTGTATTTCTGTTTTATAGTTAGCATATGCTAACCGATGACTAAAAGAGAAATGCCTTGCGGCATTCGCTTTTGTCAGCATGATCGGAAGCTGCAGGCTGCACGCCCGCAGCTTCTCATGCCGATGATGTTTGCTTATTTCGGTTTGTGGCAGGACCCCGCCATTGCACAGTGTGCACAGTTACAGCCACAAGAGGATTTTCCTTTTTTCTTGTCTCTGACAAGTTTGCGGATAATCGCTGCTACAATCAGGATGAGCACCAAAGATACGATGATCGTACTCAGATTCTCTGTAATCCAGTTTAACATATTGACCGACTCCTTTCACCCGATTTGTTTTGTATGCTCTGCTTATATCATACACTGCCGCGGCTTCTTTCAAACAGGTTCAAAAAAACCATTTGATTTCATTGCCTGACTTAGTTGCATTTTACTGCTTGTCTCTGCTTGATCTTTGTTTCCAATTTGGTTGCTTCTTTGTACGGGCGAACCAGCATGTACAGGATCAGTGCCAGCGCCGCGATCGCAAAGATCAGACCGATCACATTCACATGACCTGTGAACGCATTGCCGAACTGGTTGATCATCAGCGCGATGACATAGGCGAAGCCGCACTGATAACCGATGGCGAACCAGGTCCATTTGGCATTGTTCATTTCACGCTTGATCGCACCGATGGCTGCGAAGCAAGGTGCGCACAGCAGATTGAATACCAAGAACGCGTAGCCGCTGATCGGCGTGAATACGGATGCCAGAGTCGTGTAAACGTCTCCGGACGCGCCGTAGAGGATACCCATCGTGCCAACGATGTTTTCCTTCGCGACCAGACCGGTGATGGACGCAACCGTCGCTTCCCAAGTACCGAAGCCGAGCGGTGCGAAAATCCAGCAGATTGCGCTGCCGATGGCTGCTAAGATGGACTGATCCAGTTCATCTTCTGCCAGCATTCTGAAGCCTTCGTCTGTGAAACCGAAGTAGGAGGTGAACCATACCAGAATCGTTGACAGTAAGATGATGGTACCTGCTTTTTTGATGAAGGACCATCCGCGTTCCCACATGGAGCGCAGGACGTTGCCCAGTGTCGGCATGTGGTAAGCCGGAAGCTCCATAACAAACGGAGCCGGATCGCCCGCGAACATTTTCGTCTTTTTGAGTATGATACCGGAAATGATGATCGCCGCCATGCCGACAAAGTATGCGCTGGTCGCGACCCATGCGGAGCCGCCGAAAATCGCGCCCGCGATCATCGCGATGAACGGAACCTTCGCGCCGCAAGGGATGAAGGTGGTCGTCATGATCGTCATACGACGGTCACGTTCATTTTCGATGGTACGGGAAGCCATGATGCCCGGGATGCCGCAGCCGGTACCAATCAGCATCGGAATGAAGGACTTGCCGGACAAACCGAACTTACGGAAGATACGGTCGAGTACGAACGCGCTACGAGCCATGTAACCACAAGCTTCCAGGAAAGCAAGCAGCAGGAACAGTACCAGCATCTGCGGTACGAAACCAAGTACAGCGCCGACACCGGCTACGATACCGTCAAGCAGCAATCCGGACAGCCATTCTGCTGTGCCTGCGGCCTCGAGCGCGTTGCCGATCAGAACCGGGATACCGGGTACCCAGGTGCCGTAGGTGGAAGTATCCGGTGCGCCGTAGGCTTCCTTATATTCTGTATTGAGGTATTCTGCAACAGCTGCTTCATAGTCAGCTTTTGTTACGCCGTCTACCGTTTCGACTGCCAGTGTTTCTTCATCTTCTACTTCATAGGAAACGCTGGCGTCTGCCGGAACCAAGGTGTCTAACTCTTCCAGTGCAGCCTTTGCAGCATCTTCGGCGTAGCCTTCGCTTTCCATATCCAGTGCGGAAACGATCGCGTCATTGCCGTACGCATCTGCGAAAGCACCGATGATCAGGTCGGTATCGCCATACTGCTCTGCAGCTTCTTCATACTGCGCCGTTCCCTTCCCAAAGAGGTGATAACCGTCTCCGAACAGTCCGTCGTTTGCCCAGTCTGTTGCCGCTGCGCCGACGGTTACCATGGAAATGTAGTAAACCAGGAACATGATCAGTGCGAAGATCGGCAGACCCAGCCAGCGGTTGGTAACGACTTTATCGATCTTGTCGGATGTCGAGAGCTGTCCTCTGTTCTGCTTTTTATAACATGCCTTGATGATGGAGGCAATGTAGATGTACCGCTCGTTGGTGATGATGGATTCTGCATCGTCGTCCATTTCCTTTTCGGCTGCCTTGATGTCTTCTTCGATATGTGCCATCACGTCTGCATCGATGTGCAGGCTGTCGAGGATCTTATCATCTCTTTCGAAGATCTTAATCGCATACCATCTCTGCTGTTCCTCCGGCATGTTATGTACCGCAGCCTCTTCGATGTGCGCCAGCGCGTGCTCTACAACGCCCGCAAAGGTGTGCATCGGGATCGTCTTGCTGTTCTTTGCCGCATCGATCGCCGCCTCTGCAGCTTCCATGACACCGTTGCCCTTTAATGCGGAGATTTCAACGATCTTGCAGCCGAGCTGTCTGGAGAGCTCTTCCGTATTGATCTTATCGCCGTTCTTTCTGACGATATCCATCATGTTGATCGCGATTACGACCGGAATGCCGAGCTCTGTCAGCTGTGTCGTCAGATACAGGTTTCTCTCAAGGTTCGTACCGTCGATGATGTTCAGGATCGCGTCCGGACGTTCACCGATCAGGTAGTTTCTTGCAACGACTTCTTCTAATGTGTATGGAGAAAGGGAATAAATACCCGGAAGGTCGGTGATGATGACATCCTCATGTTTCTTTAGTTTACCTTCTTTTTTCTCTACGGTTACGCCCGGCCAGTTACCGACAAACTGGTTGGAACCGGTGAGCGCATTGAACAATGTGGTTTTACCACAGTTCGGGTTACCCGCAAGGGCAATTCTGATACTCATTTCTAAATTCCTCTCTTTCTGTCAGTTGGCGTTTGCTTGTCATTTAATTAGCAATCGCTAACTGAAAAGCTGAAAATCAGGGGAATCGCTTCCCCTTCGTTTTTGTCCTATTCAACTTCGACTTCGATCATACCGGCGTCTTCTTTTCTGAGCGACAGTTCATAGCCGCGAACAGTGACTTCGATCGGATCACCGAGCGGTGCAACCTTGCGGATATACACTTCTACGCCTTTGGTCAGACCCATGTCCATGATACGACGCTTGACAGCACCTTCGCCATGAAGCTTGACGACCTTGACGGTTTCACCGATCTTCGCATCTCTGAGCGTTTTCATTGTCTATTTCCTCCTTGCATGAAATTACTTTTTAGATAGATACGTGCGCCGCAGCCCTGATTCATCGAGTCTGCGTCTTTATTATGCAGGAAATATCGCCATGCGACATCTCCGGAATAACAGCAAAGGTTTCTGCCTCCGGTGCGTCCCGGCAGCAGGATCAAATCATGATCTTTCTTGCCATTTCTTCATTGATGGCAACTCTGGCCTCCTTGACGTTTACAATCAGGTTTCCGGCTACCGCGGCGATGACTGTTACAGTACCGCCGACAACGAATCCCAGATTTTCAAGATGTTTCTTGACCTCGGGACTGCCTCCGATTTTTTTGATCATGTTCTCTGTGCCTGCATCTGCAAGATTTAATGGCATCATAGTTGTCCCCTCGATTCTTGTCTTTTTAGATTAGCCATAGCTAACCTTAATACTGAAATTAAGTTAGCTCTCGCTAACCACATCTTATAATACACAGTCCGTTGTTTTTTGTCAATAGGTTTTTTGAGAAAATTTAAGTTTTTTTTTGAAAAAGGACTAACGTACACATAACGAAATCTGCGACTTCTATGCGCACAGGACGATCATGGATGTGCGCCGCTTGTCAAGGTGCTTCTGTCATGATTCCGGAAATCTCACTGCGCGATATTGCCTACACAATGAAAAAAAAGACGAAGTTTCAAGCCCCGTCTTTTTTCGTACCTCTATTTTTGGATTTGGTCAGCTTTTACACACCTCAGCTCCCGTCGCCTGTTGGTTATCAGTTTCCGGAAGTCGGAATAAACTCACTGATCGCAGCTGCAACACCTGAGATTGGCATTGTCTGCAGCCATACCTTGCCCGGTCCGGTCAGCAGCGTATGGAAGAAGCCTTCGCCGCCGAGCAATTTATTCTTCAAACCTGAAACCTGTCTGATCTCCATGTTTACGGTCGTTTCAAAGCCCGCTACGTTTCCGGTATCTACCAGCAACTGCTGTCCCGGTGCCAGTTCGTATTCAATGAGGTCGCCGTCAATCTCCGCAAACGCAATGCCGTTGCCGGAAAGCTTCTGCATAATGAAACCTTCGCCGCCGAACAGCCCTGTACCCAGCTTTTTGTTGAAATGAATATCCAGCTTGACGCCTGACGTGGACGCCAGGAATGCGCGTTTCTGCAGGATAAACTCCTTGCCGCCTGTGAGTTCCATCGGAATGATCTTCCCCGGGAAGCTGGAGCCAAAGGCAATCATCGCTTCACTTCCCTCTGCTGTATAGATATTCTGGAACATCGACTCACCGGAGAAGGCTTTTGAGAACATCTTGCCTAGACCACCGCCCGACGTTTCCATCTTGAAATTCGGTGTCTGCCAGACCATGGAACCCTTCTCTGTAATCATCTGCTCGCCTTTGTCCAAATAGCACACAACTACCGGAAATGTGCCACCCTTAATTTCGTACTTCATAAATTGCTCCTTTCGCGCAGGCACCGCACGCGTGCCGCAGCCACAGACCACCGACCGCATATCGCAGTCCGGACACACCGGAACCAGCCCTGCATACCTGCGATTAAACTTTGCATAGAACGTCTTGTATTGTAATTATATTACACATTCGACGCGACTGCAAGGGAAAAATGCAGCCGCGCAAAAAAGCCCCGCCGGAACCGGCGTGTTGACT
>ERZ856578.2070-NODE-2070-length-34655-cov-45.017034_pt1 | contig 34655 bp, 32 predicted proteins | sample MGYA00514384_ERZ856578 | MGnify/ENA primary metagenome ERZ856578 (study PRJEB29103, sample SAMN06111958) | human gut metagenome | biome: human gut; feature: ankylosing spondylitis patient; material: healthy_person | host: Homo sapiens | place: China:Hangzhou... | reverse complement strand
TTATTGTAGCTTAGGCACGAGATGGAAAGAAAGCCGGACTGGCTGCTCGGCTTTCCTGTCCAAATTTATTGTAATAGGCGAGGTATTTGGCTATGACGCAGCGTAGGAACCATCCCTTACGTCGATGGACCACCGGCCTGACGGCGCTGGCGCTTCTGCTGTCCGCCTATGGCGCCGGCGGATTTCGCCCGCAGGCGGAGGAAACCTCTTCCCTGTCCGTTCCGGACGCCGAAAGCGCCGCGGCGGGGATCCCTTCCTATGCCGACTACCGGCAGCGTCAGGCCCCTGCGCCCTCCGGCTCTTTTGTTCTGGAGGCGGGCGCCGGCTATACCGCCGCCGGCGCGTCGCCGGAAAAACGGTCGGATTTTTCCGGCCAGCCGGGCGATGCCCTTCTGTTGCCCGACGAGGGCTCCGTCACCTGGAGCTTCACCGTGGAGCAGGAAGGATACTACACGCTGGAATTCCTCTACTATCCCGTCGAAGGCCAGGGAAACACCATCCTGCGGGACATCCTGCTGGACGGCGCCCTCCCCTTTGCCGAATCGGAGGAAGTGGCGTTCGAGCGCCGCTGGGTGAACGTGGACCGGGAGAGCTTCGACGGCAGCGGCAACCAAATCCGCCCCCGGCAAAAGGAAGAGCCCCAATGGCTGACCGCCGCCGCCCGCGCCTCGGCCGACACGGCGGCCGGCCCGCTGGAATATTATCTGTCCGCCGGCCAGCATACCTTGACGCTGGCCGCCAAGCGGGAGCCGATGCTGCTGCGGCGGATCGCCTTCCGTCCTGCCGACGCGGTGCCCTCTTACGAGCAGGTTCTCGCCGCGTATGAGGCGAAGGGCTACCGGCCGGCCTCGGCCTCCTCCGCCCGCGTAATCGAAGCGGAGGGCGAATCGATCAAATCCGATCAAAGCCTGTACCCGCTGACCGACCGCACCTCTCCCACCGTCACCCCGTACAGCGCCTCCAAGATCGTCTACAACGCCGTGGGAGGCGCGCAGTGGAAAACCGTGGGCCAATGGATCGAATGGCCGGTGGATATCCCCGAGGACGGCCTGTACGAAATCGCCCTGCATTTCAAGCAGAACTTGAAAACTGACGCCATGAGCGTGCGGGAGCTCACCATCGACGGGCAGCTCCCCTTTGCGCAGGCGGACAGCCTCACCTTCGCCTATGACAGCGGGTGGCAGACCGCCACCCTGTCCGACGACAAGGGAACCCCCTACCAGTTTTATTTCACCGCCGGCAGGCACACTATCCGTCTGCGGGCTGGCCTGGGCGCTTACCGGGATATTTTAACGCAGACCGATGCCTGTTCCGACGAGCTGAACCGTCTCTACCGCCAGATCGTCGTGGTCACCGGCGGCGAACCCGATATCTATCGAGACTATCAGTTCGACGTCCTGATTCCGGATACGCTCAAGGACATGGAGGCGGCCTCCGCGCGCCTGAAGGCGCTGGAAACAAGCATCCGCTCAGCCGGCTTCTCCGGCAACCAGGGGACGGACGCCATCCGGCGGCTGTACACCCAGATGGACAGCATGACGGCAGATCCCGCCGAGATCGCCCAGCGGCTGCGGATGTATCGGGACAACATCTCCTCCCTGGCCACCTGGCGCAACTCCATGACCGAACAGCCCCTGACCATCGACCGGCTGTTCATCGGCCCGGCCGGGATGGCCCTGCCCAAAGGGGAGGCCGGCTTCTTCGGCTCTCTCAAGCATTATTTTGAACAGTTCTTCGCCTCCTTCTTCAACGACTATTCCGCCATCGGCAGCCTGGGCACGGAAACCGACACCGTCCTGACGGTTTGGATGACCACGGGCCGGGATCAGGCCCAGATTCTCCGGCAGCTGATAAACGATCGGTTCACCCCGCAAACGGGGGTGGGCGTGTCGCTGCAGCTGGTGCCCGCCGACGCGCTTCTGCCCGCTCTGCTGGCCGACACCGGACCGGATATTTCCCTGGGCATGACCCAGGCCGATCCTCTCAACCTGGCTCTGCGCCACGCGCTGACCGATCTGTCCGCCTTCGGCGATTACACCGAGGTGGCCGGCCGATTCCTGCCCGAAGCCATCGTCCCCTTCCAGCTGGCCGGCGGCATTTACGCCCTGCCGGAAACCCAGAGCTTCCCCATGCTGTTTTACCGCAAGGATATCCTGGCCGAGCTGGGCGTGGCGACAGAGGACCTGAACACCTGGGACAGCCTGCTGCAAAAGGCGCTGCCGGTGCTGCAGAAAAACGCCCTCAACATCGGCGCCGTGCTGAACATCAACACCTATCTGACGCTGTTCTATCAGCGGGGCGGCACCCTGTACAACGACACGGAAACCGCCTCCGGTCTCGACACGCCCGAGGCCATCGAGAGCATGGAGCTGTACACCATGCTGTATAACCAATACGGCCTGCCCTATCAGTTCGATTTCGCCAACCGGTTCCGCAGCGGCGAAATGCCGGTGGTGATTACGGATTATCTGTCCTATAACCAGCTGACGGTTTTCGCCCCCGAAATCAAGGGCCTGTGGGGGATGCTTCCCGTCCCCGGCACCGTCCGGGAGGACGGCACCGTTTCCCATGCGGCGCCCAGCACGGTGACCGGCGCGGCGCTGATGGCTTCGGCGCCGGATCAGAAGGCGGGCTGGGAGTTCCTGAAGTGGTGGACCAGCGCGGAGATCCAGTCCAGCTACGGCCGGGATCTGGAAAGCGTCGTCGGCTCCGCCGCCCGGTACAACACCGCCAACCAGGAAGCGCTGAACAGCGTCCAATGGGACTACGGCATCAAACAGCAGATCAAGGCCCAGGCGGCCGAGGCGCTGGCCGTGCCCGAGGCGCCCGGCGGCTACTTCACCTCTCGGCAATTCGATTTTGCCTTCCGCAACATCGCCTTTTACGGGGACAACACCCGCACCGCGCTGGAGGAAGCCGCCCAGGCCATCAACAAGGAACTGAGCAAAAAACAGAAGGAATTCGGTCTGACCGTCGGCACCTGACCCGCCGGCTGTCCGCCCATTACGCCGCAGAGAAAGGAATGGTTTCCCCATGAAGCGTATCCAGGGAAGGACAAAGCGCCGCGGGCCTCTGCGGCGGTATGCGGAGGATTACCTGTTCATCCTGCCGTATTACCTGATTTTTGTTGTTTTTACCATCCTGCCGGTGGGAACGGCCATCGGGCTGAGCTTCACCTATTTCAACGTGCTGGAGGCCCCCTCCTTTGTGGGCGTCTCCAATTATGTACAGCTGGTGCTGGACGACAGCTTGTTTATGACGGCGCTGAAAAACACCCTGTTTTTGTCGCTGATCACCGGCCCGCTCGGCTATCTGCTGAGCATCGCGCTGGCCTGGCTGGTGAACGAATTCGGCGCCAAGCTGCGCTCCGTGCTGACCCTGCTGTTCTACGCGCCGGTCATCAGCGGCGGGGCCTATATGATTTGGCAGATTATCTTCAGCGGCGACGCTTACGGCTATCTCAACGGCCTGCTGATGGATTTGGGGATCATCTACTACCCCATCCAGTGGCTGACCGACGTGGATTACATGTGGACAGCCGCCGTCGTCGTCGTGCTGTGGATGAGCTTCGGCGCCGGCTTTCTGTCCTTCATCGCCGGCTTCAAAAACATCGACACCCGCCTGTATGAGGCGGCAGCGGTGGACGGCATCCGCAACCGGTACCAGGAGTTCTGGTACATCACGCTGCCGGAGCTCAAGCCCCAGCTGATGTTCGGCGCGGTGATGAGCATCACCGGATCCTTCGGCATGGGCGACATGCTCACAGGTGTGTTCGGCTTTCCCAGCTCCAACTACGCCCTGCACACCCTGGTGCACCATCTGCAGGATTACGGCAACGTGCGGTTCGAAATGGGCTACGCCTGCGCCATCGCGGTGCTGCTGTTCATTCTGATGGTCGGCGCCAATCAAATCGTCCAGCGCCTGCTGCGCAAGGTCGGCGATTAATCCACGGCAAAGCTGGGCTCTCCCCGTCGGAGAGCCGGAAAGGGTTGGTTTCGGAAGATGCGGATACATTTGAAAGCTCTCAACCGCAGCCGGCGGGTCAATCGTTCCCGCGCGGGAACGGCCGCCATGTTTCTGGTGCTGCTGGCTCTGGCGCTGTTCATGGCGTTTCCCATGGGTGTCATCATCGGCAACGCCTTCAAGCCGCTGGACGAACTGTGGGTGTTCCCACCGAAAATGTGGCCCTCCGTTCCCACGCTGCAGAACTTCCGGGACATGTTCAATGTCATGGCGGACTCCTGGGTGCCCTTTTTCCGGTATATCTACAACTCACTGTTCATCACAGCGGTGGGCACGGCGGGGCACATCATCCTTGCCTCCATGTGCGCCTTCCCCCTGGCCAAAAAGAAGTTCCCGGGCCGCGCGATCCTGTTCAATCTGATCGTCTTCTCCCTGATGTTCAACACCACGGTGACGGCCATTCCCAACTACATCACCATGGCCAAGCTGGGCTGGGTCGATACCCATCTGGCCATCATCGTGCCGGCCTTCGCCTCCTCCCTGGGCCTGTACCTGATGAAGCAGTTCATGGAACAGCTGCCCGACTCCTTGCTGGAGGCGGCCCGCATCGACGGGGCTTCCCAGTGGACGATTTTCTGGCGCATCGTGATGCCTAACGTCAAGTCGGCCTGGCTGACACTCATGCTGCTGTCCGTGCAGAACCTGTGGGCCGTCGGCGCCAACCGGTTCATCTATAAGGAGGAGCTGAAAACCCTGCCCTACGCTCTGGGCCAGATTCTCAGCGGCGGCATTGCCCGCGCCGGCGTCGGCGCGGCCGTGACGGTGCTGATGATGCTGGTACCCATCGCCATCTTCGTTTTCAGCCAAAGCAACATCATCGACACCATGGCCTCCTCCGGTATGAAGGACTGAGGGCCGCGTCTGATCGGCCCATTCGGCACAAAGGAGAGCAGCGTATGTGGAAAAAGATATGCAGCATGGCGGCTTGTGCCCTCCTGCTGACGCCCATGGCCATGGCGGCGGACTCGGCCGTCCATGAGTTGCCTTACGATTCCTATGTTTTCAGCGCGGACGGCACCCCTCTCGAGCTGCCCGCCCCCTTCGTCCCCCAACAGATCGTCACCGGCGCGGGCCTGGGTGTCGGCGGTTTTCAAGGCCTGAGCGATATCTTCTGCGGCAGCGACGGCCTCCTGGTGCTGGCCGACGCGGGCAACAACCGCCTAATCCTGACCGACACCGCCTGGAACGCCCCGGTGGTTCTCGCTTCGTTCGACAACGGCGGCCGGCAGGACGCTTTCAACAACCCCACCGGCGTCTATGTCCGGGGAAACGACCTCTATGTGGCCGACGCCGGAAACGCCCGGATCCTTCTCTTCGACCGCGCCACCCTCACCCTGCGCCGGGAGCTGAGCCGTCCCTCCATCCCCTCTCTGGGCGAGGATTACACCTATAAGCCGCTCAAGCTGACCGCCGACGCGGCGGGCCGCGTGTATGTGGTGGCCGAGGGGATCAACCAGGGCCTCATCGAGCTGAACGAAACCGGCGCTTTCTCCACCTTCCTGGGCGCGCCTTCGGTGACGCCGGACTTTTTCGAACTGATTTGGCGGAAATTCGCCACCAAGGAGCAGCTGGCCCAGCTGGAAAAATACGTGCCCACCGAATACGACGCGGTGACCATCGACAGCGACGGCTTTCTCTTCGCCGTATCCAAAAACGCGGAAAACACCCCTATCGCCAAGCTGAACAACCAGGGAAACAACGTTCTGCTTTTCCCACAAAAGCTGGGAGACGCGGAATTTTACGAAAATAAGCCCTATTTCACGGATTTGGCCCTGGACGAGCGGGGGATTGTCTTCCTGCTGGACTCCAAGCAGGGGAAAATCTACGCCTACACGCAGGAGGGTGATCTGTTGTTCGCCTTCGGCGCCAACGCCACCCAGCAGGGCTGCTTCTACTCCGCCAGCGCCATGGAGCTGGCGAACGGCTTGCTCTACGTCTGCGACAGCAACAAGAACACCGTCACCATCCTGGAGCCGACGGCCTTCGGCGCCGCCGTGGTGGATGCCACTATTCTGGAGGAACAGGGCCGCTACGAGGACGCCTACGCCCATTGGCGGGAGGTGTCGCGCCGCTGCTCCCATTACGCGCCCGCCGAGGTGGGCATCGCCCAGGAAGAAATCCGCCAGGGCCGCTACGCAGACGCCATGTCCCGCCTGAAAGCTATCCGGGAGGAGGACGTATACGCCACCGCCTTTGAAAAGGGACGGAACGAATGGATACGCAATCACTTTCTTCCGCTGCTCGGCGGGGCGGCGGCCCTCATTCTTTTGTTGCTGCTGGTTCCGCGCCTGGTGAAAAAATGGGCCCCCGTGCAGCGGCTGCGCGCCGCGCCGCTGGTTCGGAAATTCCGCTACGCCACCTACAGCGCCTTCCATCCCTTCGACGGCTATTGGGATATCAAACGGGAGGGCCGGGGCGACATGAAATCCGCCCTGCTCATTCTGGGAATTTTCATTGTCTTTTACGCCGTGCGCGCCCAGTTCAGCGGCTACTCCGTCACCGGTACGGTGAGCAGCGAGGTCAATGTGCTGTTCGAATGCCTCATGATCCTCCTGCCCCTGGCCTTCTATGTCGTGGCCAACTGGTGTTTTACCACCCTCATGGACGGCGAAGGAAGCCTCAAAGATATCTTCATCGCCTCCTGCACCGCTTTGAAACCCTACCTGCTGTTCAGCATCCCCCTGTTTCTCTGTTCACACCTGCTTACCCAGAACGAGGCCGTGTTCTATCAGACGGCGGACGCCCTGTGCTGGATCTGGGTGGTGGCCCTGCTGTTCCTCGGCATGATGATGACCCACGACTATTCTTTGTCCAAGGCTCTTCTGGCCATGCTGCTCACCATCGTGGGCATCTGCTTGATTATCTTCATCGGCCTGCTGTTCATCAACGTGGTGCAGGACGTGGTGTCCTTCTTCCGGGATATCTACACCGAAGTGTCCTTCCGATTCTATTAAAGGAGGCGTCGTCATGACGGGCAAACAAACATGGACCCTGGCGCTGGCGGCGCTGCTGGCCTGCGCTCCTCTCTCCGCCTGCGGCGCCAAGGAATCCCCGCTTCCCGACGCCGCCACCTACGATACCGGCGACGACAGCGGGTGGGAAACGGTCGAAGGCGGCGAGGTACTCATGGAGAACGACCGGGTGTCCTTCCGGTTCGACGCCGCCACCACCCATTTCACCGTCACCGATAAGGCAAGCGGCCGGGTATACGCCTCCGCCCCGGAGGAGGGGGACACCGTGTCCGACGAGGCGCTGGCCCGCCTGCGCTCCGAAGTATCCCTGGTCTACTACAACAGCGACAGCAGCCGGCTGTATATGACCTCCGCCGCCGACAGCGTGGACAACGAGAACTTCGTCGTCCGCCGGCAGGGCAACGCCCTGCGGGTGACCTACACCATGGGCAGCGAAAACGCCCTGCTGCTGGCGCCCCAGGTCTTTACCAAGGCTTTCTTCGAAGACACCATCTGCGGCTCCGGCGCTCTCAGCTCCAGCCAGGTACGGCGCATCGAGCGGTACTACGATTTGTACACGCCGGAGGATCCGACTGAGGAATACGCCGCCATGCGGGAAATCTACCCCGCACTGGATACCCAGGCGCTGTATATCCTCAAGGACACCGTCGACAAGCTCAAGCGCATCGAAATCGACGGATACATGCAGGCCTGCGGCTATACCCAAGAGGACTATCAGAAGACGCTGAGCTCTCTGGGCATCGAAGCGGCCCAAACCGACGAGGCCGGCTTCGTGGTACCGGTGGAATACGCCCTGACCGCCGACGGCTTCACCGCCCGCATCCTCATGGACAAGGTGACCGAGCAGAGCGACCGCTTCACCCTCCAGCAAATCGACCTGCTGGAATTCTTCGGCTCCGCCGGCCAGGAGGAAAGCGGCTACTTCCTCGTTCCCGACGGCGTGGGCGCCCTCATCCAGTTCAACGGCGAGGCCGGCAGCTATTCCCAGCGGATTTACGGCGAGGAGCCCTCCAAGAAATCCGCCACGAAAACCCAGCTGACCCAGCAGGCCCTGCTTCCCGTGTTCGGCATTTCCTATGGCCAGTCGGGTATCCTCGCCATGGTGGAAAACGCCGCCCAGGCGGCCTCCATCAACGCGAACACCCTGTCCGCCGCCAATCCCCTGAACAACGCGTTCTGCTCCTTCACCGTGCGGGAAATGGACGTGACCGATATCGGCACCGACCGCAATATCCCGGTGTTCAACCTGTACAGCAAAAATCTCCTGCGGGAAAGCCCCCAGGTGCGCTACGCGTTCCTGAACGGCGACGCCGCCGGCTACGCCGGTATGGCCGCCTACACCCGCAGCGCCATGCTCGAGGACGGCCGCCTGACCGGCCAAACCACCGACAGCGGCCTGTTCCTGGATTACGCCGGCCTGGCTGCCGAGGACGCCTCCTTCCTAGGTGTCCCGTATACCAAGAAGCTGACCCTCTCCACCCTGGAGGCGATTCGCCAAGACATGGAACGGCTGGCCAGCGAGGGAATCACCGGCGTGGATCTGCGCCTGCGCGGCTATTCCGGCGAGGGGATTACCCACGGCGTCAACAACGCCTTTTCCATTGATCGCCGGGTGGGCGACGCGGACGGGCTGCGGACGCTGGCGAACGCCCTGTCCGGCGGCCGGCTGTACCTGGAGGCGGATTTCCAGCTGGTCTATACCGACACCTGGTTCGACGGATACTCCCTGAGGGCCGATACCGCCCAAAACCTGAGCCGCGGCCTCACCGCCCTGAAACAGTACGATCCGGTGGACCGCGCCTTCCTGAACGACCGGTTCACCCGGTATCTGGTGTCCCCTCTTCTATACGGCGGCCTGTCAGCCTCCTTCCGGCAGAGCCTGGACGCCGCCCTGCCCGACCCATCCGTTGGCTTGTCCTACGCCTCCGCGGCCTCGCTGGTGCCGGGGGATTACAGCCGGAAGCGGAACATTGACCGCACCGGCGCCGCCGCCTATATCACCGACGCCCTGCGGGATGCGGCCAAGCAGCGGCCCCTGCTCTCGGAGAACGGCAACGCCTTCACGCTTGCCTACCTGTCCCGGCTGGCGGGCATGCCGCTGTCCTCCTCGGGCTTCGACGTGCTCAGCGAAACCGTCCCCTTCTACCCCATGGTGGTGCACGGCAGCCTGCCCTATACCGGCGGACCCCTGAACCTGGCGGCGGACGCGGACACCGCGTTTCTCCGCTCGGTGGAATACGGCGCGGGCCTCTCCTTCTCCCTCATCACGGGGAGCGATCGGATGCTCAGCGGCACCGCCTACGCCACCGGCTTTTACTCGATGAACAGCGCCGAGCAGCTGGACGAGGTGATCCGCCGGTACCGCGAGCTGGACGACGTCTATCAGGCCACCAAGCAGGCGGCCTTCATCGCCCACGAACGGCTCAGCGACGAGGTCACCCTGTCCGGCTTCAGCAACGGCGTTCAGGTTCTGGTCAATTACGGCGACACGACGGCGCAAATCGACGGCGCCGCCATACCGGCCCGCGGCTTCCTGCTGCGGCAGAATCCGAAAGGGGGCGCGTCATGAACAAGCGCAGAAAGTCCACCCTGATGCGGCGGCGCTCCTACGCGGGCTATTTCTTTATCTTCCCCCTCATTCTGGGCGTGCTGTTCGTGTTTCTGCCGAATCTCGTACAGACCTTCCGCTTCGCTATAAACGATATCGAACTGGCTCCGGAGGGCTATACGCTGCAGCCCGTGGGCCTGACGTATTTTAAGGAGGCGCTGCAGGTCGATCCTCATTTTGTCCCCTATCTCATCACCAGCATGAAAAGCTTCGCCACCGATATCCCGGTCATCATCATTTTCAGCCTGTTCATCGCCAGCGTTTTGAATACGAAATTCCACGGCCGGGGCCTCGCGCGGGTGATCTTCTTTGTGCCGGTCATTCTCGCCACCGGCGTCATCTCCAGCGTGGAAGCCTCGACCAACATCATCAGCGTGGTGGAGGAAGGCCGGTCGCTGGACACCGGTCTTGCCGCCGGCGACAAAATGGAAATTGCCTCCCTGCTCACCTCGGTCAATCTCCCGGAGGCCCTGGTTTCCCTCATCAGCTCCTCCATCGCCGGGATTTACCGGATTGTCCAGTCCAGCGGGATGCAGATTTTCATCCTGCTGGCCGGTCTTCAGGAAATTCCCGGCTCTCTGTACGACGCGGCCCAGGTGGAGGGCTGCAACAAATGGGAGCTGTTCTGGAAAATCACCTTCCCCATGATCGGCCCGCAGATCAAGGTCTGCGTCGTCTATACCATCATCGACATCCTCGCGGACGAGCGGGGCGAGCTGGTCAGCTATATCAACGGCCTGGCCTTCCGCAACAACCTGTTTGCCCAGGGAACGGCCATGTATGTGATTTATCTTCTCTGCATCGCCGCCATGGTGGCGATTGTGCTGGCGGTCCTGACCCGGTTTATCCGGTACGGCGGCGAGGATCGGGCCGGCTGACTCCATGGGAAACCGTCATTCACGCGGGAATTTGTCCTTCCGGCCCTGCCGCCGGGGGCATAAATTCCAGTTTCATCGAAAGATTGGAATGGTTGTATGAGCGCTGTTCGTCGGATCCCCCTGAAGCAGCGGGTTCCCGGCCTGCTTCTGTCCCTAATACGCTTTGTCATCATTTTCGGCCTGGCTTTTATCATCCTGAAGCCCTTTGTGTATAAAATCCTCATGGCCTTCATGAGCCCGGACGATTTGCTGGATTCCACCGTCCGCCTGGTGCCCCGGCACTTCTCCCTGTACTACTGGAAGACGGCCCTGGAGGGGCTAAACCTGGGCCAGACGCTGCGCAACACCGGCCTGTTGTCCCTGCTGGTCGGCGTCATCCAGGTGGCTTCCTGCACCATGATCGGCTACGGCCTTGCCCGTTTCAAATTCCGGGGCAGCAAGCTGGCCATGGCCATGGTCATCGTCATCATGCTGGTGCCCTATCACGTCATCAGCATCGCTCAATATCTGGGCTTCGTCTATTTCGGCGTCGGCAGCTTCACCATCAATCTGACCGACAGCTTCTGGCCCAGCCTGATTCTCGCCTTTACCGGCCTGGGCATCAAAGAAGGGCTGTACATTTACTTACTGCGGGAATTCTTCAAATCCCTGCCCGCCGAATTGGAGGAAGCGGCCTACATCGACGGCGCCGGCACCATCCGCACCTTCTTCCAGGTGATGCTTCCCAACGCCCGCACCATGATGATGACGGTGTTTTTGTTCTCCTTCTGCTGGCAATGGACGGATTCCACCTATTCCAGCATCTATTTTAACGAAATGCCGGTGTTCGCCAACACCATCGAATCCTTGTACATCCGGGTGGGTCTCAACGCCGACATGCTGGGCACCAACATCGCCCGCAACGCCGCCTCCATGCTGATTATCATTCCCCTGCTCATCCTGTTCGGCTTCTGTCAGAAAATGCTGGTCAAGAGCATCGCCCTGTCCGGCATGGCCAACTAGCCAAGAGGAGGAAACCCTATGAGAATCCAAGCGTTACGAAAAGGAGTGGGATGTCTGTTGAGCTGTGCTGTATTGAGCGGCTGTGCCCGGGAAGCGCCGCCGGTTTCCGCCGAAAGCGTCTGTGCGTCCTCTTCCGTATCCGTCTCGTCCGCTTCCACTGGGCAAACCGTATCCTCCGCGCCGTCCACGGTGCCCGACACGTCCGGCCCCGCCGGGCGCAGCACCGTCACCCGCGCCGCTGTTACCACCGCCGGTTCCGACGGAAAAAGCACCGCTGGCAGCACGACCGCACCCTCCTCCTCCAAGACCGCCCCGGCTCCCGCTCAAAGTCAAAACACCGTGGAGCTCATCGGTCGGTTTTACGAAAAGGGGGCCGGCGTCTATCAATTCGAATGGTCGGGCAGCACCATCTCCGCCGGCTTCATAGGCACCGGCATCGCCATCAAGCTGCGCATGACGCTGCCCTCCCCCGATATTCACGGCGGCCTCGATTACCTGAATGTCTCGATCGACGGCGGCGCACCCACGGTTTTGAAGGTGAACGAGAACACCGTCCGGTATCCCCTGGCCTCCGGTCTGCCGGACGGCTATCACACCGTGCGGGTCACCAAGCGCACCGAGGCGCAGTTCGGCTCTCAGCTGCAGTTCGAGGGCTTCGACTACGGCGGCGGCAAGCCTGCCCCGGCCCCGGCGCGCAAAGCCCGGCGCATCGAGGTGTACGGCGATTCCATTTCCGCCGGCTACGGCAACGAGGGGACCGCCCCCGGCTTTCGCCTGGAGGAGGAAAACGCCTCCCTGACCTATGGAATGCTGGCCGCCGACGCGCTGAACGCGGAATGCACCGTCATCGCCCTGTCGGGCCACGGCTGCTTTGTCAGCCTCAGCGGCTCCAAAACCGAGGTGGTACCGAAATACTTCAACCAGATCCTGTATAAAAACCGCCGAACATACGCCTTTCCCTCTCCCGACCCGGACGCGGTGATTGTGCACCTGGGCACTAACGATTACGCCATGAATGTCCTTGACGCCGATTTTTATACCGCTTACCAGACCTTTGTCCGCCGTATCCGCCGGGAATATCCCAAGGCCTATATTGTCCTGGCCGCCGGCGGCGGCACCACCCGCCACCTGGACCTACTGCAGCGGGTGGCCGACGTGTGCCGGGAGCGGGACAAGGATACCCGGGTCGGCTGCTTCGTCGGGGTCTATACCGACGCCGACGTGGCCGAGGGGGCGGACGGTCATCCCTCCGCCGCCGGCCACCGCCAGCTGGCCGAGCAGCTGACGGCGTATTTGAAGGAAACCCTGAACTGGTAACGCGCAAACCCGGCTGCCGCCGGTTTTATATCGCCATCGACCATCGTCTATACCCATTAGAAGGAAGGAGGATCTCATTCAAATCCGCCGGAGCCCATGGCTCTGAGGCTATCATTCGGATGTTAGGAGGAAAAGATCCATGTCATCAAAGACTATGCTTCGCAAATGCGTCGCCGTCGCCAGCGCGGGACTGATCGCCGCGGGCATGCTGGGCGTCTCGTCCCTTCTCGTCGGCGCGGCTCCCCCGGAGAACCTGCTGAGCGGTTTCACCCTCAGCTCGTCGGATACCGAGAAGTATCAGGTGGATTCGGCGACCAACTCCATCACGGTCAACGATGCCGCCGAGCACACCGTCTATTTCAGCGGCGTCACCCTGGACAAGGACACGACTTATACCTACGAGTTCACCTTCCGCGCCGCCAGCGTCAGCAACTCGCCCCAGTTCCGCTTCCCCATTCGGGCGGAAGGCTTTCAAAGCGGCCAGTGGCTGTCCCTGTGGCCGGGGATGAATCAGGTGCGCCTGAGCACCGACTACTGGAGCAACAATGACGCCTCCGCCGGTTCCTTCACCTTCGCCGCCGAGACGGACTATCGCTTTAAAATCGTCTCGGAGCCGCAGAAGGCCTCCATCTACATCGACGATGTCCTGGTGCACGAAGCGGCTTTTGCCTCCCTGTATACCAACGGTCAGGTGGGCTTCGGCGGCTATAACCTGCCGGCGTACACCCTCAGCGGCGTTTCCCTGTCCAAACAGAGCGCCGAGCCGCCGGTGGAAAACCTGCTCGACGCCTTCACCCTCAGCGAACAGGACGACACGAAATACCAGGCCGACACGGCCAACCATGCGGTCAGCGTCAACAACGCCGACGAGCACACCGTGTATTTCAACGGTGTCGCCCTGGACAAGGACGCCACCTATACCTATGAGTTCACCTTCCGCACCGCCAGCGTCAGCAACGCGCCCCAGTTCCGCTTCCCCATCCGGGCGGAAGGCTTTCAAAACGGCCAGTGGCTTTCCCTGTGGCCGGAATTGAACCAGGTGCGTCTGAGCACCGACTACTGGAGTAACAACAACGCTTCTGCCGGCTCCTTCACCTTTGCCGCCGAGACGGACTATCGCTTTAAAATCGTCTCAGAGCCGCAAAAAGTCTCGATCTACATCAACGACGCTCTGGTGCATGAAGCGGCCTTTGCCAGCGCCTATACCGACGGCAAGCTGGGTTTCGGCGGCTATAACCTGCCGGCCTATACCCTGAAAAACCTGTCGCTTACCAAGCAGGGCGGCGACGAGCCCGCCGGCGATAACCTGCTGAAGGGCTTCTCCCTGACCTGGGATGCCCACGACAAGTATAGCATCGACGCCGCCACCAACTCCATCACCGTCAAGGAGGGGGACGATCACGCCATCACCTTCGCCGACGTGGCGCTGGAGAAAAACGGGATTTACACCTACTCCTTCACCTTCAACATGAAGGGCGATTCGGTCCAGCTGCGCATGCCAATCCGCACAACGAACCCTAACGACACCGCCGCCGGCGGGCAGTGGATGGCCGACTGGTTCTCCTTAAATCAGCTCCGTCTAAGCGAACACTACAGCGGCGATCCTTTCCTCGGCATCGGCACCAAGGAGCTGAAGCCCAACCAGGACTATCGGTTCAAAATCGTCACCGAGCCCACCAAGCTGACCGTCTACATCGACGGGGAAAAAATCGCCGAAACCGGAAACGACTTCCCCCTGGTGGAAAACGGCTCCATCGGCTTCGGCGGCTACGGCATGGCGGAATACACCCTCAAAAACCTGTCCCTCATCAAGACCGGCACGGCGGAAGGCCTGGTGGATGAGGCCGCTGTGCAGAACGTCATGACCCTCATCGACGCCATCGGCACCGTTACCGAGGAAAGCGGCCCGGCCATTGAGGCGGCCCGGAAGGCCTATGACGCGCTTAACAGCGACGAAAAGGCCCTGGTCACCAACTACGAAACCCTCACCGCCGCGGAAACCGCTTTTACCCAGTTGAGCGCATCGATCGATTACCGGTATTACGCCGTGAAGGCCAGCGAACTGATGGGCACCAACTATTGGACCAACAGCGTCAGCGCCACGCCGCTGAGCGGCGGCGGCATCCATTTCGGCTTCAAGGATTCCGGCACCAACATGCGGCAGGGCATCAACCGCCCGCTGAAGCTGGACGGCCTGCATCTGGAAATGAGCAATCTCCAGGTCACGGCCGGCGGCCAGATTGCTTTCTTCCTGGCCGATTACGACGCGCAGGAGGGCTATTCCCAGCTGCTGTACAACCAGGGCGCGCGGTATGTCCCCATGGCCATTATCCTGAACACCCAAACCGGCGCCATCGAATACGTGACGGTGGCGTTCGACTCCCCCGAAGCGACGGAAGGCACTCCCACCGTCCATACGCTGGCCAGCAGCGACAGCCTGAAGGCCGCGAATCTGGCGGGCAAGACCATCTCCATGCGCATGGCGGCCAAGAACGGCGGCTACACCGTCAGCATCGCGGGCGTCACCGGCACCATCACGGCGGAAATGCTGACCTGCTTGAACAAGCTGTCGGATTTCAACAATGCGTATCTGACCATCTGCGCCTTCGGCGACGCGGTGCACACCCTGTCCTTCGACCTGCTCAGCCTCCACGGCGGCAAGGAGACCTGCGCCGACGATCTGTCTAAGGAGGAGGCCGATCAGGTGGACGAGGTCATCGCTCTCATCAGTGCCATCGGCACCGTCACCAGTGAAAGCGGGGAGGCCATCCAGGCGGCGGAAGACGCCTTCGACGCCCTGTCCCATGTCCAGCAGGGCCTGGTGGGCAATAAGGACGTGCTGACGGCCGCCCGCGTCGTCTACGATCGGCTCACCTCCGACGGCGTGTATAAGGATCCGAACTACTATTCCATCACCACCGACGATCTGATGGGCACCAACCACTGGTCGAACAATCTCTCCTATGAGAACGTCACGGGAGGCGGCGTGCGCTTCACCTGGTTCAAGGCCGGCACCGACTACCGCGTGGGCGTCAATCGCCCCATGAAGCTGGACGGCCTCCACCTGGTGTTCGACAAGCTCTCCATCACCTCCACCAACAAATCCTTCGCGATTTATCTGGCGGATCTGTTTACTCACGGCTGGGCGGAGCAGTATTCCCAGCTGGCCGAGGGGCCTCTGGCCATCGTGGTGGATACCGCGCGGGGCCAGGTGCGTGTCGTGACCGACGCCGACCGCAACGGTACGCTGCTGATGGAAAGCGATAGCCTCAAGTACGAAACCCTGAGCAAAATCCCCTTTGATTTCAAAATCACCGCCAAGGGCGACGGCAGCTATACCCTGCGCATTCTGGACACCGAGGGCACCATCACCCCGGCCATGCTGGAAGCCGCGCCCAAGCTGACCAAGCTGAACGAGGTTTATCTGACCGTCTGCCCCTACGATTCCAGCGGTGCCACCAGCATGAGCTACAACCTTCTCGCCCTCCATGGCGGCGACGTGGTCTGCGCCGATGAAATGACGGACGCCATGCAGGCCAGCATCGACGGCGTCATCGCGGCCATCAAGCGGGTCTACAACGAGAAGGGCCAGATCGTTCCCGCCTCCGGCGCCCTGCTGGACGCCGCCTGGGACGCGTACAACGCTCTGGACGATCAGCTCAAGGCCCTGGTGCCCAACCTGAAGGATCTGGAGGCCGCCGACACGGTCTATGTCGTGGTCAGCGCCATCGAAAATCTCGGGGAAATCACCCTGGACAGCGCGGACGAAATCGCCTCTGTGCGCGGCGACTACAAGCTGCTCGGCGCGGTCAATCGGCCCCTGGTGGGCAACTACGATACCCTCAACGCCGCCATCATGAAGCTGTATCAGCTGCAAAAGGCGGCGAACATCGATAAAATCCTGCATGGCGGCGATTCCTCCGGCGACGGATCCGGCGGGAATGCGAACAGCTCCCCCGATACCGGCGAACGTTCCGCCCTGCCGGCCGCCGGCGCGCTGGCCATCCTGACCGGCACGGCCGTCCTGTCCGTCTGCCTGCTTGGCAAACGCACCCGCAGGGATCACTGAATGCCGCGTTCGGCGCATCAGAAAGGAGAGCAAGCCCTATGAAACGACCCTTTGTCTCGATGGCTGCGGCCGCGCTGCTCAGCGCCGCCTGCGTGCTCACTCCGCTCGCCTCAGCGGCGGAAGAGACGACAGCCTACATCGACAACTCCGCCCTCATTCCGAAAATCGTGGACGATTCCCAGGTGGTCATGGAGGATTCGGGTAACGGCCTCATGAGCCCCGATTGGGTGAAAACCCTGATCATTGGGGAAATCACCATCGCCCGCTGCACGCCGGAAGGCACCTTCCAGGCGGCGGTCAAGGTGCTGGATCACTACCAGGAGATGGGCATCAACGGCCTGTGGCTCACCCCTGTCTTCGACACCAGCCAAGGCACCGGCGGTCACTACGGCAACTTCGGTCCCCACACCGTAGATCCTGCCCTGACCGGCACGGAGGACTACGAGGAGGGCTGGGCCGTCGTCAAGGAATTCGTGAACGAGTGCCATAAGCGCAACATCCGCGTGTTTTCCGACATCATCACCTGGGGTGTGGAATGGAACGCCCCCCTGTACGTCGAAAAGCCCGCCTGGTTCGCCGGCGAAAACGCCTGGGGCGGCTACAGTTTCAACTGGAACAACGAGGAATTTGTCGAGTGGTTCAAGGTGCAATCACTGAATCTGATTACGAACATCGGCTTTGACGGCCTGCGCTGCGACTGCGAACCCAGCACCACCGGCTACGGCATCTTTCTGGATATCCGGGAACGGGCCTTGGCCGCCGGCCGGAAGGTCTGCATCTTCTCCGAAAACACCAACGAGCGCCTGCAGCCCGCCTACGATTTCGATGAGCATTCCAGCGAGAGCTTCACCTGGAACAACTGGGAAATGTACACCGAATACTACAACATCGTGGAATCGGTCAAGAAGGGCTACGGCCTGGGCACCAATTTCCAGGAAATCCTGGACGAATCCGGCACCGCCCGCTTCTACGCCTTCAACACCTCCTGCCACGACCAGCCTTACACGGTCAAGGGCAGCCTGGTCAACTTCGGCTACCAATCCCTGCTGGCCCCCTTCATCCCCATCTTCTTCATGGGCGAAGAGTTCAACAACCCGCTGTACGGCAACTCCACCGCCTTCCTGACCCCTCTGCAGCTGGATTTGCTGGAACAGCCCGAAAACCGCGCCTTCTATGAAAGCGTCAAGGAAATCATCCGCATCCGCCGCACCTATCCAGAAATCTTCAACTACTTCCCGCAGAACCATCGGGAATCCAACATTTGCGAGGTGGAGGTCGTCGGCCTGGAAACCCTCACCGGCTACGCCCGGTACATGGACGGCAAGGGCATCCTGGTGGTCCCCAACAACAACGTCCACGATACCACCAGCCCCTTCACCATCCGCATTCCCTACGAAGACATGGGCATCCCGGAAAGCGCGGTGTACAAGGTGACCGACCTGCGCACCGGCAAAGAAATCGCCCGGGGCGATCGCATCTCCCTGTATGACTTCCAGGCCACCGTCGCCTACAACGATTTGGGCGTCTACATGGTGGAAGCCGTGACGGGCGCCGCCCCCGCGGCGGATGCGGCGGATGACCCGGCCGAAGCGCAGCCCCAAGCCGCGCCGGCCGGCCAGGAGGCCGCCGCGCCCCAGCAGGAACCCCAGACGGAACAGGCCGCTCAGGACAAAGCCCTGATGGCCGGCAACCAGGCCGCTCCCCTGCCGGGCGGCGCGGCGGCAGCGCCGGCCGCGGACACCAAGACGGGCGGTATCCTGCCCGTGATCCTCGTCGGTGTCCTCGGCGTATCCGGCGCGGCGGGCGCCTTCTTCCTGGTAAGAACCCGCCAGCGGCGGCGCGGCTGCTAACTATCGAAACGGGGCGGCCTTGGCCGCCCCGTTCCCCGCAAAGGAGAGACTCTGATGATCAAAAACCCGCTGACCTGCCTCGACCGGTACGACCCCTCCTGGGCGCTGGCACCGGTGTGGGAGGGCAACACCCTGTATAACGAAAGCGTCCTGCTCGTGGAGGACGCCGACGGCCGGGCGCAGGCCCCCCTGCTCTACCCGCCGGAGGAGATCCTGTCCGTGCGGGACTATACCTTGAAAACCACCTATGCCCCCGGCAGGGACTGGAGCGTGTCCGACGGGCAAATCTGCCGCGTCCCCGGCTCCCCCCTCCCCTGCTTCCCCTATGAGGAGTTCTACTGCCTGAACAATCCGCCGGCCGATTCGGTGATGAACTACGCCTTCGGCCGGCATATCCTGGTGGGCCCCGGCCATGTGTTCCAACCCCGCGTCGTCAACGTGACTTATACCCACAAAGGCGCCTGGCGCTGGCAGAAACCGGCCTTTAAAGGCGACCGCCTGCCCCGCACCCTGGAAAAACTCCGCCGCGGCCAGCCGCTGACCTTCGTCTTTTACGGTGACAGCGTCGTTAGCGGCGACGAGGTAACCAGCTTTCTGAATCTGGAGCCTCATACGCCTATTTGGTCGGAGATGTTCTGCCGCCGCCTGGAGGAGGCCTACGGCTCGCCGATCCGCCTGGTGGACACCGCCGTGGGCGGCACCCGCATGGAATGGGGCCTGGAGCATTTGCAGACCGAGGTGGCCGATTACCATCCCGACCTGGCCGTCATCGGTTTCGGCAACAACGACCGGTTCTCCCCGGCGGAATACAAAGAGAAGTTGGCCGCCATGGTGGCCGACCTGCGCCGTACCTGTCCGGACACGGAAGTCATCCTGATGGATCCCCTGACCCCCAACCGCTTCATCGCCCGGGGAGACGACGGCTACATGTGGAACGTGTTTCAGCCCTATTACGCGCAGAAAAACCTGGAGCTGGAACAGGAGATTTCCGGCGCCGCGGCCCTGGAAATCAACCGTCCCCACCTGCAGCTGCAGGAAATCAAGCGTTTCCACGACATGACGGCCAACAACATCAACCATCCCAATGACTGGTTTTACCGCGTGGTGGCCCAAATCGCTTCTCGTCTGCTGATCCCCGGATAACCGAACGGCACAGCCTGTATCACAAACAGGCTGTGCCGTTTTTATTTTTGAATTAATTATATTAACACAAATATTAATATAATTAATTATTATATTGATATTTCTGATTTTTATGGTATAATAACTTCACGGCGTTCTCCAAAGCCTTGCAACACAAGCCTTTGGACGCCTGGGAGAACATTGAACCACTCCGAAACGGTCAAAGCCGTTTCGGACCAAGGAAGGCGCTGCGCCTTGCGCACCGCTTTGTGGTATAGTGATAACCAGAAAGGACGTGCCGGTTTGAACAAGGTCATCAGCCGCTGCCCGGTGTGTAATCATGAGCTGACCGTGGCCAGGCTCCAATGCGATTCCTGCGACACAGTCATTGAAAATCACTTCCGGCTCAGCAAATTCGATTACCTCTCCGACGAAGAGCTGTATTTCACAGAAACGTTTATCCGCTGCCGGGGCAATATAAAGGAAGTGGAAAAGGAACTGGGGATTTCCTACCCCACCGTCCGTTCCAAGCTTGACGCCGTGATTAAGGCGCTCGGGTATGAGACCCGCGCGGACGAACAGACGGCGAAACGGGAAGAGATTCTCAAGGCCCTGGAAAACGGGTCGATTACGGTCGAACAGGCTATCGCCCAATTAAAATAAGTAAGGAGACGCATCATGGATGAGCAATTGAGAATTCTGAAAATGGTGGAAGAGGGCACGATTACGGCGGAACAGGGGGCGAACCTGATGGCCGCCATGCACATCGACCAGCCGCCCGCTGCCCCCGCGGCCAGCAGCTACGATAAAAAATGTTCCGCGTGATCGTGGACAGCGAAACCGGCGACAAGGTCAAAGTGCAGTTCCCGGTAGGCGCCATAAAGAAGATCCTGAAGGCCACCGGCAAGCTGCCCATCCCGGAAAAGGATCTGCAAGGCGTGGATCTCTCGAGCATGATGGACGCCATATCCGAATGCCTGGACGACGAAATCGAAGGGGACTTTGTCAGCGTGGAGGCGGCGGACGGCACCATTGTCCGGGTATTCGTGGATAAATGACGCTATGAGAATACAGATCCGCACCAAGGATTTTCGGCTGAATCTGTCCGTGCCGGCCGCCCTGGTCGGCGGGGTGGTACGCGTCCTGCCCGACCGGCTGTTCGAGAGCCTGCGGGCCAAAACGCCGGAGCCGTATGACGTCCTGATAACCAAAGACGTTGTCCGGCCGCTGCTAAAGGCATGCCTGGATACCATAAAGGAAAACAAGGGCCTGGAAATCGTTCATGTCGAAGCGGCGGACGGCACGTTCGTCTCCGTCAAGCTGTGAATCACAAAACGAGCCGCCGGCTTTCCGCCGACGGCTCGTTTTCGTTTGCTTCGTAGGATCTTGTCCGTTTATTCCTGCGGCTCCGCCGCCGCCTCGCTGCGCTTGGGCGCCGGATTGCGGAGAATCTGCCGCGCCTGCCGGATTTCCGTCAGCTGACGCCCCAATGTCTCCTCTGCGCTGCGCAGCACATCCTCGGAAAACTCCTGCGCCCCCTTGCGCATTTCCCGCGCCTTCTGCTGGGACTGGCTCAGGATCTCCTTGGCCTTGGCCTGCGCCTGGCGCACCACTTCCTCGTGGGACACCATGCTGCGCGCCCGCTCCTCGGCGGTGCGGATGATTCCCTCCGCCTCCCGCTTGGCGGTGGCCACAATATCGGTGCGATCGGCCACGATGGCCCGGGCCTGCCGGATTTCGGAAGGCATGTTGCCGCGGATATCGTCGATAATGTCCCGCAGGTGATCCGCCTCGATGAGGCATTTCCCCCCGGAAAGAGGCATGCTCCAGGCCTTGTCAATCATATCGTCGATTTGATCCAGCAATTCATCAACGGTCATTTTCCTCATCCCTTCCAATCTTTTTCATGATGTCCGGCACGATGCAGGCCGGCACGAACTCCGAAATGTCGCCGCCCAGGCCCGCCACCTGCTTGACCAGGCTGGAGGACAGATACATGTTGTCCGCCGCCGTGGTCAGGAACACCGTTTCCGCCTCGGGGTACAGCTTTCGGTTGGTCAGCGCCATCTGGAACTCATACTCGAAATCCGACATGGCCCGCAGCCCCTTGACGATGACGTCGGCATGCCTCTGCCGGGCGTATTCCGCCAGCAGCCCGCCGTAGCTGTCCACCTCCACGTTGGAAAGCCCCGACGTGGCCCGCCGCAGGAAATCCATCCGCTCCTCCTTGTTGAACATCGGCTGCTTGGAGGAGTTGGTCATCACCACCACGATCACTTGGTCGAACAGCTGGGCCGCCCGGCGCACAATATCCAAATGCCCGTGGGTCACCGGGTCAAAGCTGCCCGGACATATCGCCACTTTCACGCTCATCATCCATTCCGTCACCCGCAGGTGAATTCGATATCCCTTTTGTTTTCACGGCAGGCAGCCTCGCGGTGCCGCCGACTTTTCAGTCTTCCTCCGGCTCCACCGTTTCCCAGCGGTACAGCCAGATATGCACCCGTCCGTATCGGTAAGTGCGGGCCAGCGCAAAATCTCCGACCCGTTCGGGCATCTCCTGCCCCGCGTCGCTTTCGCAGACGATCAGCCCGCCCCGGTTCATGTGCGGCGTCACCCGCTCGAGGGTGTCCCGCAGCAGGTTCGCTCCATACGGCGGGTCGAGAAACGCCACATCAAAGGAATCCCCCGGCCGCACCAGAAAGGAGGCCACGTCCTGCGCCACCGCCTGGGAGGCCTCGCTCAGCCCCGCGGCCTTGAGATTGCGGCGGATGACCTCCACCGCCGCCGGGTTGCGATCCACAAATACGCATCCCGACGCACCCCGGCTGAGGGCCTCGATCCCCAGCTGGCCGGAGCCGGCAAACAAATCCAGCACCCGCCGGCCCTCGATATCGAACTGTATGGCGCTGAACAGCGCCTCCTTCACCTTTTCGGAGGTGGGCCGGGTTTCCTCGCCGCTCAGGGTCTCCAGCCGGCGCCCCCTCGCGCTTCCGGTTATGATTCGCATAGCTTTGTATCCTGCCTGTCTTTCTCAATTCTCGGGCGGCCCGCGGCCTCCCAGCCCTAGAGCCGTCTGGCTCCGGCCTTATCTGTTTATTATCCCACGGCAGGCCCTCTGTGTCAAGCTTCCCTATAACTGCTTGTCCCGGTCGAGACTCGCCTGAGCCGCGGCCACCACCGCCGCCTCAAAGGCGTCCTTCTGCAGGGAACACACCCCCGCGATGGTGGTGCCGCCCGGCGAACAGACCTGATCGGCCAGCGCCCGGGGATGCTCCCCCGTCTCCTGGAGCAACCGGGTGGTGCCCAGCACCGCCTGGCTCGCGATTTTCAGCGCCAGCGGCTTCGGGATCCCGAACTGTACCCCCGCCTGGGCCAGCGCGTCCACATACAGCAGCGTGTACGCCGGGGAACAGCTGGCAATCACCGAGAAAGCGGAAAACAGCTTTTCCTCCAACTCGATGACCTCGCCCACCGCCTCAAAAATCCGGCGGACCACCGCCTTGTGGCCCTCCTCCGTCAGCCGGTTGCCGCAGAAAGCGCTGATGGACTCGTTCACCTTGGCGTTGATGTTGGGCATCACCCGGATAAGCGGCAGCCCCTCGCCCAGCAGCTCCTCCAAAGAGGCCAACGTTTTGCCCGCCGCGATGGAAATCACCAGCGGCCGGCTGCGGTGCAGCGTCGCCGACAGGGCGGGCAGCACCGCGGGCAGCACCTGCGGCTTGACCGCCAGCACCAGGGTGTCCACCCCCGACGCCACCGATTCGCCCGACGGGCAGATGGTGATGCCGCAGTCCTCGTACAGCGCGTTCAGCTTGTCCTCGTCGGTGTCGTATACCCAGATGTTTTCTCCCCGGAAACCGCCGCCGGCCATCCCGCGGATGATGGCGCCCGCCATGTTTCCCGCTCCTACAAAACCAACGGTCATACCCGCCGCCCCTTTTCCTTATAAACTCTGCGTTTCTTCTATTTTACGCACATTGCCCGCCCTTGTCAAACGCTAAATCCCGCCGTCCGTCACCGTCCCGCGCAGGGATGGACGATGACGCCGGTCAGCTCCACCTGCGCGCAGAGATAGCCGTCCTTCATCGGCTCCTCCTTCGCGTAATCGGTGGATAAATATTTCTTATTGTCGTCCGCGAAGGTGGTGACCACCACCGTGTCCCCGCCCAGGGCGTTCTGCGCCATGACGCCGCCCACGAAATTGGCCCCGGAGGACACCCCGACCCCCAGGCCCAGCTGCTCGGACAGCATCCGCGCCATCCGCAGCGCGTCCCCGTCCTCCACCGATATCACCTCGTCCAACTCCTCCAGCTTCACAATGGAAGGGATGAACTCGTCGGAAATGCCCTGAATCCGGTGGCTGCCCACCTTATAGCCGGTGGACAGGGTGGGGGAATTGGCCGGCTCCAGAGGGAACACCTTGCAGGCCGGGTTGACCTGCCTCAGCCGCCGGCCGATGCCCATCACAGTGCCGCCGGTGCCCACGCCGGCCACCACCCCGTCGGCCCTAAGGCCGAGCGTCTCCAGCTGCTCCGCGATTTCCGCGCCGGTGTACAGGAAATGGGTCTCGGTATTGTCCTCGTTGGAAAACTGCCGGGGCAGGAATACCCCGCCGCCCCGGGCCAGCTCCTCCGTCATGGCGATGGAGCCGAGAAAGCCCCCCTCCTCGCGGGAGACCAGGCGCACCTCGGCCCCGTAGCTTTCCATCAGGCGGATCCGTTCCATGCTCATCCAGTCAGGCATGTAGATGATGACATCGTGCCCCAGATACCGCCCCAAGGCCGAGAAGGCGATGCCGGTGTTGCCGCTCGTGGCCTCTATAATCCGATCGCCCGGCTGAATCGTCCCCCGCTCATAGGCTTTCCGCAGGATGTGGAAGGCCACCCTGTCCTTGATGTTGCCCGTCAGATTGTAGCTTTCCATCTTGGCGAACAGCCGCCGCGCCTCTCCCCGGAAGCGGTAGTGGATTTCCAGCAGAGGGGTGCGCCCGATCAAAGGGGCGATGCGATCGAATTGTTCCCGTTTCTCCTGTGTCATATGCGACTCTTCCCTTCAAAAAGCGCCCAGGCGCGCCCCGATTTTCCGATATATATACAGCATATACGGCTCCGTTACATATTGTTCCAGCTGCCGCACACTGACCCAGCGCACCCCGCTGTTTTCGTCCGTTTTCGCGGCCAGCGGCTGGTTCTCCGGCGCGGTCAGCGCAAACCCCACCGACAGATGCAGATGGGCCGTTACATACCGCCCCTGCTTCTCATGCCCCCACACCGGCAGAATGTCCAACGCCTGGATGGCGGGGCTCAGCGGCTCCACCTCCCGGATACCGGTCTCCTCCCGGGCCTCCCGCATGGCGGCCTCCAGCAGCCCGGCCTGTCCGTCGGCGTGCCCGCCCGTCCAGCTCCAGGCGCGGAACTGGTTGTGGAATACCAGCAGCACCTTGGTTTTGGTCGGGTTGAACACCAGGGCCGAGGTGGTGATGTGCGCCGGATTCTCCCGCCGCAGCACCCCGTCCGCGTCCCGCCGGATGAACGCCAATATCTGCCGCTGATCCGCCTCTTCCTGGACGTTGCGCGCTTCAAAGCGCCAAATATCCTCCCGGTAAGACACAGCCGCGCCCCCTCTCCTCTATACCATTTATATATATGCCAGAATCGCCCGGTATGCCTCCGTCAGCCCGTCCAGCGTGACGCGGCAGTTGGCCGGGCTTGTGGAGGGCAGCGGGATGGCCGGCCGGCCCGTTACCGGCAGGCAGTAGCGCTTGTACAGCGCCGCCGCCTTGGCGCCGGTGGTGAAAATCGCGCGGATGTCCGCCCGCTCCAGCACCTGGCGCAAATCGTTTACCTCCGGCTGCCGGATGGAGCCGTCGTCCGCCCCTTCTATGGAACAGGCGCGCAGCACGTCCCACAGGGCGATGTGATGCCGCCGGGCGAACGCCAGGCGCTCCTGCGTGCCCGCGGGCGTCTCCTCTCCCCACAGCGCGGCCAGCACCCGCCAAAACCGGTTCTGCGGATGCGCATAATAAAAGCCCGCCTCCCGGGACTTGGGAGACGGCATGGTTCCCAACAGCAACACGCGGGATCCGGCGTCCGCCACCGGTTCCAGCGGATGAAGCACCCGTTCGATCATGTCCTCCGCCTCCTGTCTTTGAACCGCCGGCCGGCGTGTTCGCTCCGGTCAACCAATGGTATTCTTTGATTTTACACATTGTGGCCCCGGTTCGCAAGTCCTTTGACGGAAAAATCCGCAAAAACCAGACGTTGGCCTTATTGACAAAAGTCCGAAATCGGATTATAATACAGCCGTCCGATTTCGGACGAATAAGGAGGCGCTTTCATGCCGGAGAAACATACGGCCAGGCGGTTTTCAGAATACAACCGCATCCTCAAGGAAACCGATGAGCTGTACCGCAGCGCCGTCAAGACGATGGGCCTGCCCGATTGCGCTTTCTGGATTCTGTATACGCTGCGGGAAAGCAGCGAGACGCTGACGCAAAGCGACGTTTGTTATACCCTGTACCAGCCGAAGCAAACGGTTAACTCCGCCTTGAAAAAGCTGGCGGACGGCGGCTATATCGTCTTGAGCGAGCAGAAGGATCGCCGCAGCAAGCCATTGTCCTTAACCGAAAAGGGCCAAAGACTTGCTGAAAAAACGGTGGACAGGGTTATCGCCGCCGAGCATCGCGCTCTGGCAGGACTGTCGGAAGAAAAGCAGGATATTTTTATCCGGCTGTTCCGCCAATACACCGATTTGCTGCGTGACAGCCTGGCGGCTCTGAACGAGCCCTAACAGACAGGAAAATGGGTGATGAACATGACCATACAATTATCCGACCACTTTACATACAAAAAGCTACTGCGCTTCTGCTTCCCGCCTATCGTGATGATGATGTTCACCTCGATTTACGGCGTGGTTGACGGATTATTCGTATCCAATTTTGTTGGTAAAATCCCCTTTGCCGCCATTAATCTGGTGATGCCCTTTGTCATGATACTCGGCGGCTTCGGCTTTATGATCGGGACGGGCGGCAGCGCCCTGGTGGCCAAAACCCTGGGCGAAAACGATAAGGAGCGGGCGAATCGGTATTTCACCATGATGATACAGCTCACCCTATGTCTCGGCGTCGTCCTTTCGGTTGTCGGCGTTCTGTTTATCCGGCCCATCTCTTACCTGCTCGGGGCCACCGATTCCATGATCGAGGACTGCGTTTTGTACGGCCGGGTGGTTCTGAGCTTCAACACGGCCTTTATGCTGCAAAATGTGTTTCAAACTTTTTTGGCGGCCGCTGAAAAGCCAAAGCTCGGCCTGGCGGCGACGGTTGCCGCCGGCGTAACGAATATGGCGCTGGACGCGTTGTTCATCGTCGGCTTCGGCTGGGGGGTGGCGGGCGCTGCTCTGGCCACCGGCCTCAGCCAGTGCATCGGCGGCATTCTGCCGCTCCTCTACTTTTTACGGCCGAACAGCAGCCTGCTGCGGCTGACCAAAACCAGGCCGGAGGGGACCGTTCTGCTGAAGGCCTGCGCCAACGGCTCTTCCGAGCTGATGACCAGCATATCGGGGTCGCTCGTCAGTATGCTGTACAATTTTCAGCTGCTGAAATTTGCCGGGGAAAACGGCGTGGCGGCCTACGGCGTTCTTATGTATATTCAGTTTATTTTCGCGGCCCTTTTTATCGGCTACACAATCGGAACAGCCCCCATCGTGGGGTACCATTACGGCGCGGAAAACTATACGGAACTGAAAAACCTGCTGCGTAAAAGCGTGTGGCTGATGGGGATCGCCGGCGTGGCGATGATGGTGCTGGCGCAGCTTCTGGCTTTCCCTTTGGCCAAAATCTTTGTCGGGTACGACGCGGGGCTTCTGTCCATGACCCGGCACGCTTTTCACGTGTTCTCCTTTTCCTTTATCCTGGCGGGCTTCAATATTTTCACCTCCTCCTTTTTCACGGCGCTGAATAACGGCGGGATTTCGGCCATTATCTCCTTTCTGCGCACCCTGGTGTTTCAAACCCTTTCCGTTTTGCTTTTGCCGCTGCTGTTTGGCCTGGACGGCATCTGGTGGGCCATCACGGTGGCGGAGATTTTCGCCTGTCTCATTTCTGTGACCTTCCTGTTTGCCAAAAGGAATCAATACTATTATATGTGACGCTGCAAGAGGCCGAGATCGGCCGCAAAAATACCCGCCCGGCCGCTGTGACGGCCTGGCGGGTATTTTTGCGTTTTTTAAGTCTCCGCCCGTCGAACCGCTGCTTTCATGGTGCGAACATAATCGGCCACCGGCTGCGCCGCGTGGTCGCCGTGGGCCTCGATGAGCTTGACGATGGCGCTGCCTACAATGACCCCGTCCGCGATGCGGGCGATGGCCTCGGCCTGCTCCGGGGTGTTGATGCCGAAGCCCACCGCCGCCGGTACATGGGTCGCCTGCTTGACCGCCGCGAGGATGGAGGCCAGATCGGTCTTGATCTCACTGCGCACCCCCGTCACCCCCATGGAGGACACCACGTAGAGGAAGCCCCCGGCGGCCCCCGCGATGGCCTGGATCCGCTGCTCGGAGGTGGGCGCCACCAGGGAAATCACGTGGACGCCGTGCGGCTCCGCCACCCGCGCCACCTCGTCCTTTTCCTCGTAGGGCAGATCGGGGATGATGATGCCGTCCACCCCCGCCGCCTCGCACCGGGCGAAAAACGCCTCGTAGCCGTAGTGAAACACCGGATTGAGGTAGGTTAAGAACACCAGCGGTATCTGGGAGGATTGCCGCACCTTTTCCACAATGCCGAACGCCCCGTCGGTGGTCATGCCGCCCCGCAGGGCCCGAAGGTTGGCCGCCTGGATGACCGGCCCCTCGGCGGTGGGGTCGGAAAAGGGGATGCCCAGCTCGATGAGATCGGCCCCCGCCTTTTCCATCTCCAGGATGTATTCCACCGTTTTGTCCGCCGACGGATCCCCGGCGGTGACAAAGGGGATGAACGCCTTTCCCCCGGCAAACGCCTTGGCGATTCTATTCATGGATGTCCCTCCCTCTGTAGCGGGCAATGGCCGCCACGTCCTTGTCGCCCCGTCCGGACAGGCAGACGATGATGCTGTCCTCCGGGCTCATGGTTCCGGCAATTTTCATCACATGCGCCACGGCATGGGCGCTCTCGATGGCGCAGATGATCCCCTCGGTGCGGGCCAGGTATTCAAAGGCGTCCACCGCCTCGTCGTCGGTCACCGGCACATACTCGGCCCGCCCGCTGTCGTGAAGATAGGCGTGCTCCGGCCCGATGCCGGGATAATCCAGCCCCGCCGAGATGGAGTACACCGGCGCGATCTGCCCGTACTCGTCCTGGCAGAAATAGGACTTCATGCCGTGGAACACCCCGATCGTTCCCTTGGCGATGGTGGCGGCGTGCTGCTCGGTGTGCAGCCCCCGTCCCGCCGCCTCGCAGCCGATGAGCCGCACGCCCTCGTCGCCTATGAAGTTGTAGAACATCCCCATGGCGTTGCTGCCTCCGCCGACGCAGGCCACCACCGCGGCGGGCAGCCGCCCCTCTTTTTCGAGGATCTGGGCCCGTGCCTCCTTGCTGATGACGCTCTGGAAATCCCGGACAATCATGGGGAACGGATGGGGCCCCATCACCGAGCCCAGCACATAATGGGTGTCCGCCACCCGGTTGGTCCACTCCCGCATGGTCTCGTTGACCGCGTCCTTAAGGGTCATGGTGCCGCTGGTCACCGGATGCACCTTGGCCCCCAGCAGCTCCATGCGGTAGACGTTCAGGGCCTGGCGCTCGGTGTCCTCCTTGCCCATGAAAATCTCGCATTCCAGCCCCAGCAGGGCCGCCGCCGTGGCGGTGGCCACCCCGTGCTGGCCCGCGCCGGTTTCCGCAATGACCCGGGTTTTTCCCATCTTCTTGGCCAGCAGCACCTGCCCCAGCACGTTGTTGATTTTGTGGGATCCGGTGTGGTTGAGATCCTCCCGCTTGAGGTAGATCTTCGCCCCGCCCAGATCCCGCGTCATCTTCTGCGCGTAATACAGCAGGGAAGGCCTTCCCGCGTATTCCTTCAGCAGGGTGTTCAGCTCGGCGTTAAAGTCCGGATCCACCTTATAATGCTCGTAAGCCTCCTCCAGCCGGAGGATCTCGTTCATCAGGGTCTCGGCTATGTACTGGCCTCCATGTACCCCGTAGCGTCCTTTGCTCATCTTTTGTTCGTCTCCTTTATTCTGTAAGCCCGCCGGGGGCCGCGCCGCTCGCTTCGCGGACGGCCCGCACCAGCGCGCGCATCTTTTCCCCGTCCTTGTATCCGTTGGTTTCCACGCCGCTGCTCGCGTCCACCGCGTAAGGCCGCAGCCGCCGCACCGCGTCGGCCGCGTTGCCCGGATGAATCCCGCCGGCCAGGAAAAAGGGCTTGCTCACCCCAGCCGCCAGCGTCCAGTCGAAGGCACGGCCGGTGCCGCCCGCGCCGTTGTCCAGCAGCAGCCAGTCGGCCGCCGAGTCCCGCCATCGGGCGGCGTCCCCCGGCGTCTCCATGCGCACCGCCTTGATAACCGGCGCGCCGGTGCGCTCCTTGAGCGCCCGGATATCCTCCTCGGTTTCCCTCCCGTGCAGCTGCACGATGTCGATGATCCCTCGTTGCAGCAGGGCCTCCGGCTCGCCGGGCGGCGCATCCACAAACACGCCTACCACTCGAATATCCGCCCGGAGCCCCGCCCGCAGGCGGGCGGCCGTCTCGGGCGTCACCCGCCGGCGGCTGGGGGCGAAGACAAAGCCGATGTAGGTCGGCCCCGCCTCGTTTGCCGCCTCAATGTCCTCCGGCCGCGTCAGGCCGCAGATTTTTACCAGGCTCATGGCGTCCCCCTCAGCGCGGCCAGCGCCGCCTTCCTGTCCGGGGCGCGCATCAGGGTCTCCCCCACCAGCACCGCGTCCACGCCGCCGGCCCGCAGCCGGTCGATGTCCGCCGCCGTGCGCACCCCGCTCTCCGCGACGAACAGCACCGAGCGCGGTACCAGGGGCCGCAGCCTTAGGCAGTTGCCCGTATCCACCTGAAAGGTGCGCAAGTCCCGGTTGTTCACCCCGATGATCCGGGCCCCGGCCTTCACCGCCACCTCCGTCTCCTCAGCCGTGTGGGCCTCCACCAAGGCGGACAGCCCCAGGCTGTGGGCGACGCCGATGTAGTCCCGCAGGGTATCGCCGTCCAGCAGGGCGGCGATGAGCAGCACCGCCGCCGCCCCCAGCGTCCGGGCTTCATAAATCATGTAGCTGTCCACCGTGAAATCCTTGCGCAGCACCGGAATGCCCACCGCCGCCGCGATGTCGGAAAGATACGCGTCGGCCCCCTGAAAATACGCCGGCTCGGTGAGCACCGATACCGCCGCCGCCCCCGCCGCCTCATAGTCCAGGGCGATTTGCCGGTAGGGAAATTCCAGCGCGATAACCCCTTTAGAGGGGGAGGCTTTTTTTACCTCGCAGATGAAGGCGATATCCTTCCCACGCAGCGCCGCCTCGAAGGGGAAGCCGGTTTGCGCGCCCAGCGCCCGGGCGCGCCGCTCCATCTCGGCGGGCGGCACCCGCCGCTTGGCCGCCGCCACCCGCTCCCGGGTTTTCGCGGCGATTTCCTCCAGAATGGTATCAGCCATACGCTTCACTCCTCGTTTGAACAGCGAATAAAGTCCTCCAGCTTTTGCAGGGCCGCGCCGCTGTCGATAACGGCCTGGGCCTGCTCCACCGCCTGCTCCATGGTCAGCGCGGGCTGGGCGACATACAGGGCAGCCGCCGCGTTAAGCACCACCGCCTGACGGCGGGGCCCCGGCTCGCCGGTCAGGATCCGGCGGGTGATGGCCGCGTTTTCCATCGGGCTGCCCCCGGCCAGCGCGCCGTGCTCGCACCGGGCGAAGCCGAAGCGCTCCGGCGTCAGCTCATAGGAGCGGAAAGCCCCGTCCCGGATTTCGCACACCGTGGTGGGCGCGCTCATGGAGATTTCATCCAGGCCGTCCTGCCCGTAAACCACCATGGCCTTGCGCACCCCCAGATTGGCCAGCACCCGGGCCAGAGGCTCCACCAGCCGCTCGTCGTAAACGCCCATGACCTCCATATTGGCCCCCGCCGGATTGGCCAGGGGGCCCAGGATGTTGAACACCGTGCGGATGCCCAGCTCCCGCCGCACCGGGGCCACGTATTTCATGGCGATGTGATAGTTCTGGGCGAACAGGAAGCAGATGCCGATGTCCTGAAGCAGGCGGGCGCTTTTCTCGGGGGAAATCCCGATGTTCACCCCCAGGGCCTCCAGCACGTCGGCCGCCCCGCATTTGCTCGAGGCCGCCCGGTTGCCGTGCTTGGCCACCGGCACCCCCGCCGCCGCGACGACCAGGGCGGCGGTGGTGGAGATGTTGAAGGAGTTGGAGCCGTCCCCGCCGGTGCCCACGATTTCCAGCACGTCCATGTCGTGGAGCAGCTTGATGCAGTGCTGCCGCATCCCGGCCGCCGAGGCGGTGATCTCCTCGATGGTCTCCCCCTTCATGCTCATGGCCGTCAAATAGGCGCTCATCTGGATGTCGGAGGCCTGGCCGCTCATGATTTCGTCCATCACCGCCCGGGCGGTGTCGTAGGACAGGTTTTCCCGCCGGGCCAATTGAAAGATCGCGTCTTTTATCATCGTATTTTCCCTCATTTCTTCGAACAAAAGCGTTACAAACCGCTCTTTGCTTCTGCCATATTCAAAAAATTGGCGACAATTTCGCGCCCATTCGGCGTTAAAATGGATTCGGGATGGAACTGCAGGCCGCAAACCGGAAAATCCCGGTGCGTCACGGCCATGACCTCCCCGTCCTCTGTCTCGGCGGCGACCAGCAGCTCCGGCGGCAGGGTCTCCCGCTTCACGGCCAGGGAGTGATACCGGGCCGCCGGGATGACGGCGGGCAGGCCCCGGAACAAGGGGGACGCGGTATCCAGCCGGACCGGGGAGGCCTTGCCGTGCATCAGCCGCCCGGCGTAGGACACCACCGCGCCGCCGGCCTCGCAGATGGCCTGATGGCCCAGGCAGACGCCGAGGATGGGGATCCGTCCGGCGAAGCGGCGCACCGCCGGGATGCAGATCCCCGCCCCCGCGGGCCGCCCCGGGCCGGGTGAGAGCACGATGGCCTCCGGCCCCAGGCGCTCGATCTCCTCCAGCGTCAGCGCGTCGTTGCGCGCCACCTGAACGTCCGGGCGGAGGGAGCCAATGAGCTGATAAAGATTATACGAAAAGCTGTCGTAGTTATCGATGAGCAGAATCATGCGTCCAGCCCCCCTTGCGCGGTTTCCAGGGCGTCCAGCACCGCCCGGGCTTTATTCAGGCATTCCTGATATTCTTTATCCGGTACGCTGTCGGCCACGATGCCCGCCCCGGAACGGACGAAGACCCGCCCGTTTTTCCTAAAGGCCAGGCGGATGGCGATGCAGGTGTCCAGGTTGCCGGTAAAATCCAGATAGCCGATGGCCCCGCCGTACAGCCCCCGCTTGTTGTTTTCCAGCTCGCGGATGATTTCGCAGGCGCGGATTTTGGGAGCGCCGGACAGGGTGCCCGCCGGCAGGACGGCCCCGACGGCGTCCACGGCGTCCCGCCCCTCCTCCAGCCGGCCGGAGACGGTGGATCCCAGGTGCATCACGTGGGAGAACCGCTCCACCGACAGGTATTTATCCACCCGCACGCTGCCAAGGGCCGCGATCTTGCCGATGTCGTTGCGGCCCAGATCCACCAGCATGTTATGCTCGGCCAGCTCCTTTTCGTCCGCGAGCAAAGCGGCCTCCAGCGCCCGATCCGCCTCGTCGGTCTCCCCGCGGGGGCGGGTGCCGGCCAGGGGGAAGGTGGTGACCCGGCCGTCCTCCACCTTGACCAGGGTTTCAGGGGAGGCCCCCGCCGCCTCCAGGTCGTCGCTGGAAAAATAGAACATATAGGGCGAAGGGTTGGAGGCCCGCAGCACCCGATAGACATCGAACAGGCTGCCCTCCATGTCGGCTGTCAGACGGTTGGACAGCACCACCTGGAAAATGTCCCCCTCCCGGATATAGCCCTTGGCCTTTTCCACCATGGCGGCGTATTCCTCCCGGGAGAAGAGGGGGACGGGCGGCGTTTTGAGCACCGGACGGGGGATGGCCGCCGGTGCGCCGGTGCGCAGAAGCTGGGCCATGGCCTCCAGCTCCTCCTGCGCGAGCCGGTAGCTTTCGGGCAGAGCGTCGGCCCGGGCGTGGGCGATGAGGACGATTTTCTGCCGGTAGTGGTCGAAGGCGATCACCTTGTCGAACAGCATCAGATCCATATCCCGGAACTGCTCCTCGTCCGGCGCGTCCAGCCTCAGGGACGGCTCGGCATACCGGATGTACTCATAGGCGAAATAGCCCACCAAGCCGCCGGCGAAGGGCGGCAGGAACGGCAGGCGGGGGCTTTTGTGAGCGGCAAGAATCCGCCGGACGGCGTCGCCGGGTGCCCCCGTCTCCTCCGTCGTCTCCCCGCCGCGGCGCACCCGGATCCGTCCGTCCTGGCAGGTCAGCTCCAGGATCGGGGCGTAGCCCAGAAAGGTGTAGCGGCCCCATCGCTTGTCCCTCTCCGCGCTTTCGAGCATATAGCAGTGGCTGCTGACGGCTTTCAGCCGGCGCAGCACGCCGATGGGGGTATGCCCGTCGGCGTACAGCTCCCGGCTGACGGGGATCATCCGGTAATCGCCGGAGGCGGCCAGATCCTGGGCCTCCCGCAGAGTGGGACGAATCATGCTTGTTTCATCCTTGTATTATAGAGTAGTAGTTATTAGAGCCCCTCTCCAAGGGCTGTGCTACACTGTAAGGGATGCTGTGGATTG
>ERZ856578.2067-NODE-2067-length-34663-cov-5.972243_pt1 | contig 34663 bp, 37 predicted proteins | sample MGYA00514384_ERZ856578 | MGnify/ENA primary metagenome ERZ856578 (study PRJEB29103, sample SAMN06111958) | human gut metagenome | biome: human gut; feature: ankylosing spondylitis patient; material: healthy_person | host: Homo sapiens | place: China:Hangzhou... | reverse complement strand
CTTCGCGCGAGTGTGCATCTTTGGCACGTCAGTGCCTTTTTATGTAACGGGGAATTCCTCGGAATTTCCTGTTACATGAAAAAATCCGCAGGAAGTCATCTTCCTGCGGATCAAAACATTCAAAGTATAAAAGTTGATTACTTAAGAGTAATCTTAGCGCCTTCAGCCTCAAGTTTTGTCTTGATGTCGTTAGCTTCGTCTTTGGATGCACCCTGCTTAAGAACCTTCGGAGCGCCGTCTACAACGTCCTTAGCTTCCTTGAGGCCAAGACCTGTTACTTCACGAACAACTTTGATAACTTTAACCTTGTTCGGGCCTACTTCTGTAAGCTCAACGTCGAACTCAGTCTTCTCTTCCTCTGCTGCTGCGCCAGCGCCTGCTGCTGCAACTACTACGCCTGCTGCTGCGGATACACCGAACTCTTCCTCACAAGCCTTTACTAATTCGTTTAACTCTAATACGGATAATTCCTTGATAGCTTCGATAAACTCAGCGGTTGTTAACTTTGCCATTATAATTTACCTCCATAATAATTTATATTTCACGTTTGTTTTTCACAACTTTTATACAGCATCTATGCTGCCTTTGACGGGATCACGCGATGCGTGTTTCCGCCTGCAGGACCGGGATGAGGATTAAGCCTCTGCCGGAGCTTCTGCGCCTTCGCCGTTCTTCTCTGCGATCTGGTTGAGAACGCGTGCGAAGTTTGTGATCGGGGACTGCATGCTTCCAAGAAGTCTTCCAAGAAGAACCTCTCTGGACGGGATGCTTGCGATCACACCGATACCTGCTGCATCGTAGTATGTTCCCTCTACAACGCCGCCTTTTAATTCAAGCTTGTCAGCTTTCTTTGCGAACTCAGCTAATACTCTGGCCGGAGCTGTTGCATCTTCTTTAGAAACAGCAAGTGCTGTCGGTCCTTCAAGATGCGGCTCAAGTGCTTCGAACTCAGTTCCCTTTGCAGCGAAGCGGATCATTGTGTTCTTATATACTTTATAAGAAACACCAGCTTCTCTTAACTGTTTACGAAGAGCAGTATCCTGCTCAACAGTTAATCCACGGTAGTCAACGACTACAGCAGACTTTGCTCCGTTGAGGACTTCAGCGATCTCAGCAACTACCGGCTGCTTTAATTCAACTTTTGCCATGAATGGTTTACCTCCTGTTTTATTTAGTATTGGATTCGCCGTCACAGCATTTTTTCGCTTATCAGAAAAACCTCTCTGTCCGCAGACCGAGAGGTTTACAAAATTCTGTGTGAGTTTTGTACGTCCCTCGGCAGGTGTTTTTACCTTACGCCTTACGGCACCTGCTGTCTTCGGCATTCAATACCCAAATAGTTTATCATAATATATTTGGATTGTCAATCACTTTTTTAGTTTTTTGCATTAAAATACTGCCAGACGGTCAATCCGGCTGTACGCCGCTGGGGCGCAGAACCAGATCAATGTCTGACAGTTAAAATGACACAATCGACTAGTTTGTTAACTTAGCTACGTTTAACTTAACGCCCGGGCCCATTGTGGAAGTAAGAGTAACGCTCTTTAAGTAAGCGCCCTTTACTGTGCTCGGTTTTGCTTTGTTGATTGCATCCATAAGCGTCTGGAAGTTGTCCGCTAACTGTTCTTCTGTGAAAGAAGCCTTACCTACTGGCACGTGAATGATGTTTGTCTTATCGAGTCTGTACTCAATTTTACCAGCTTTGATCTCTTTGATAGCTTTTGTAACGTCCATTGTTACGGTACCAGCCTTCGGGTTCGGCATTAAGCCCTTCGGTCCAAGTACACGGCCAAGACGTCCAACAACGCCCATCATATCCGGTGTAGCAACAACTACATCGAAATCTAACCAGCCTTCGTTCTGGATCTTCGGGATTAAATCCTCTGCTCCAACGAAGTCAGCGCCTGCAGCCTGAGCCTCATCAGCCTTCGGTCCTTTAGCGAATACAAGGATACGAACAGTCTTACCTGTTCCGTGCGGCAGAACTACTGCACCACGGATCTGCTGATCAGCATGACGGCCATCACAGCCTGTTCTTAAGTGAGCCTCGATTGTTTCATCAAATTTAGCAACAGCAGACTTTTTAACTAATGCGATTGCATCTGCTGTATCATAAAGAGTAGCGCGGTCGATAGCTTTTGCCGCTTCTACGTATCTTTTTCCTCTTTTCATTATAAAAAACCTCCTGTGGTAGTGTCGGGAGTCCTCCCTCCCACGTGATTGTTGCTGTATATGGAGGTCCGTCCTCCATTCAGTTGCTTACGATCAGTCTGTTACGGTGATACCCATGGAACGAGCAGTACCAGCGATCATGCTTGTAGCAGCCTCGATGCTTGCAGCGTTTAAGTCTGGCATCTTGAGCTCAGCGATCTTCTGTACCTCAGCTCTTGTAAGAGTAGCTACCTTTGCTTTGTTCGGTGTTGCGGAACCGGATTTGATCTTTGCAGCCTTCTTTAATAATACAGCAGCCGGCGGAGTCTTTGTGATGAAGCTGAAGCTTCTGTCAGCGTAAACTGTGATAACAACCGGGATGATCATATCGCCCTGATCAGCAGTCTTAGCGTTGAACTCCTTTGTGAACTGTACGATGTTTACACCGTGCTGTCCAAGAGCCGGTCCAACTGGCGGAGCCGGTGTTGCCTTGCCGGCAGGAATCTGTAATTTAATATAACCTGTAACTTTCTTTGCCATAATTAGGCACCTCCTAAATAATGTGGTAATGTCGGGGATTTCCCTCCCACGCGGGCACAAAGTCCGTTTTCCTAAAAAAGGTACGGACGACCGGTCCGGATCTTAGTCCGTTTACGGTCACATCTTCTTGATTTCAGAAAAGCTCAGTTCCACCGGTGTTTCACGGCCGAACATTTCGACGTTGATTGTAATGGACTGCTTGGACTCATTGACGATTCTAATGACACCGACTGTATCCTTCCATGCGCCGGCCGTAACAACGACGGTATCTCCGACGGCGAAATCCACAACGACATCCGGTGTCTTAAAGCCAAGGCTCATCATCTCTTCTTCTGAAAGCGGCACCGGCTTGGATCCCGGTCCTACGAATCCGGTCACACCTCTGGTGTTCCGTACAACGTACCATGTATCATCATTCATGATCATATGAATCAGCACATAGCCCGGGAACATCTTACGCTCGACCTGCTTCTGAGCACCGTTTTTAAGCTCGATGACTTCTTCCAGCGGGACGGAGACCTCTAAGATCTGATCCTGAAGACCTCTGTTTTCGATTGTTTTCTCAATGTCAACCTTTACCTTATTCTCATATCCGGAATAAGTGTGTACAACATACCATTGTGCTTCTGACATATCTTCACCTCATCCTTAACCAAGTACAATATTGAGACCAAATTTGATGATCAGGTCAAGGGCTGCGATAACAATCCCCAGAATTACTGTTGATACGACTACTACAGCGGTCTCTTTCGTAAGCGTATCCTTATCCGGCCAGATGATCTTATTGAATTCAGCTTTTAAGCCTTTGATAAAGTCCGTTTTAGGGGCTTTCTCATTACTTGCCGTTTCTCCCATAAATTCACGTCCTTCTTGCAAACCGGATTACTTAGTTTCTTTGTGCATCGTATGTCTCTTGCAGAATCTGCAGTACTTCTTTGTCTCCATGCGGTCCGGATGAGTCTTCTTATCCTTCGTCATGTTGTAGTTGCGCTGCTTGCATTCTGTGCATGCCAGTGTAATCTTAGTGCGCACGACTTCCACCTCCGTTTAATTTCTTTGTAAGGCGGCCTTTTCTCTATTCATTGCTATCGTTTTTTGAGCATAAAAAAAAGACCTATATCTTCCATTCGCCCGAACATTGTAACATAAGAATTGCGGCGCGTCAAGCATTTCCTTGAGAAATAAGAGTTTTCGTGGAGTTTTAGTTGATTGGCGGGGCAGGGAACTTTCAGAAAGCAGTGCTTGTGGGATTCAGGGAAGGTTCCTCTAGGCTTGCGGGCGACTGCTAGGGACGAAAAAAAGATGATGCAACTCGCTTCGCTCAGACAAGCATCATCTTTTTTCCAACGCATACACCTGCGAGCCAAGAGGAACCAGATCCCTGTATCCAGGCACTGCTTTCTGAAAGTTCCCTGCTGCTGTGTAGTTGGCACGCCAAGGAGAAGGGGCACTATTGAGAACAAGATTTTGCGCAAGAGCGGACTTTGGTCAGTTGTCGCGTAAATAAAAAAAGCCTCTCGTTTCCATCTTTCAGGCAACAAGAAGCTTTTCATTATCTAATATTTACAGGACCTTCGATAAAAATTCCTTTGTTCTCTCATTCTTCGGATGCGCGAAGAATTCTTCCGGTGGAGCTTCTTCGAGAATTTTTCCCTGATCCATAAACAGCACGCGGTTTGCAACCTCTCTCGCAAAGCCCATCTCGTGGGTTACAACGACCATGGTCATTCCTTCGTTTGCAAGCTCCTTCATGAGATCCAGTACCTCACCTACCATCTCCGGATCGAGAGCACTCGTCGGTTCATCGAAGAGGATCACATCCGGCTTCATCGCCAGAGCGCGGACGATGGCCACACGCTGCTTCTGTCCGCCGGAAAGAGTGGACGGGTAAACGTCTGCTTTATCCTCAAGACCGATGCGGCGTAACAGCTCAAGGGCTTCCTCTCTCGCCTGTGCCTTGATCTCCGCCTTTGTCTTCGGCGCATCAGGTGCCAGCGTTCCTTTTCTCTTTGCCTTCTTTAACTCTTTACAGCGCACATAGACCGGCGCCATCATGATATTCTCGATCACAGTCATATTGTTGAACAGGTTGAAGTGCTGGAATACCATGCCCATATGGCGGCGGTGGATATTGATGTCCACGCGCATATCGGCGATATCTACGCCGTTAAAAATGATGCTGCCGGAGGTCGGATCCTCCATACAGTTCAGGCATCTTAAAAATGTACTTTTTCCGGAGCCGGACGGACCGATGACTACAACGATGTCACCTTTATTGATGGTCACATTGATTCCCTTCAGGACTTCCAGATCACCAAATGTTTTTTTCAGATCAATGACGTCTATCACTCTTCTTCAGGCTCCTTTCCATCAGTTTTACAAGAATTGAGATCACCAGCACGAGAACGATGTAGATCGCCGCCATGACAAGATACGGGACCATGAACTCGTAGCTGTTGCTTCCGATATAGTTGAAGGCAACGTAAAGATCCGCCGCGCCGACGAAGCTGACAACGGATGTTTCCTTGATCAGGGCAATAAACTCATTGCCCAGAGTCGGAAGAATATTTTTCACTGCCTGCGGGATTACGATCCGGATCATCGCAGGACCAAAGCCAAGACCAACTGCACGTCCCGCCTCAAGCTGTCCCGGATCAACGGACTGGATACCGCTTCGCATGATCTCGGAAATATACGCGCCGCTGTTTAAGCCAAAGACCACCATGGCAACACGGACACCCGGCAGCTTGATCCCCATAAGCGGCAGCATAACATAGTAGAAGATCAGAAGCTGCACGACCATCGGGGTTCCGCGGAAGAGACCCACATAGAAGCTGCAGACCGCATTCAGCGCCCGCGGAAGTGTCTTATATTTCGGCAGGACGCGGACCGTCGCGATGATGGTACCGATCAAAACACCGATGAGCATGCCGACTACCGCGATCAGAAGCGTATTCTGCAGACCCTGTACGACCTTGACGTAACCGTTTTTCTCAATAAATATCTGTACAAACTTGTTCCATTTGTTCCCGAAGTTTCCCATAATACCTCCAGATAGCAAAAACACAGCGTTTCCAGCCATGTTCCAGTACAGTCAAAAACGGGAGCGAACCGTATCCTGCCCCCGCTTTTATAACCAGTATTTCCAATATTTTTACTGCATTGCGTTGATCGCCTTTGTGATGCTTTCCGCCGGAGCCGCATCAATGAGCACATATTTCAAGTTGCCATTGATCATATCCTGAACTGCAAGAGATGCGCTCTTATACGGTACCCACTCAGCCGGAAATCCTTCAAAGCCCCAGTCATCACTGCCCTCAATGAAGTACTGGGCTGTTGTTCCCTGCTGTCCGCCGATCTTGTCGCTCGCACTTAAGCCCTTAAGGATCTCTTCTACGGAAGCTGCGTCCTTGCAGTCATCAAAAGTCGTGTCACCCGCCAGTGTAACCAGTCTCTGGGATGCTTTATAATACGGGTCGGAGAAGGTTACATATTCTTCTCTCTCCTCGTTGATCGTTAAACCGGCCATTGCGATATCGCATTTGTGCTGTCCAACGGATAAGCATACGGCATCAAAGTCCATGTTTTCGATCACAAGCTCCTTGCCAAGCTCCTGTGCAAGAAGAGAAGCAATCTCCATATCGATTCCCTTGTAGCTGTCGCCGTCTACGTACTCAAACGGCTCAAAGGATGCGTTTGTCGCAACAACAAGCTGATCCTTGGAAGCATCATACTCTGCGGATTCTACTGCAGCCGGCTCGCCATCACTGAAATATTTATCACAGATCGTATCGAAGGTTCCGTCCTCCTGGATCTTTGCGATGAATGCATTTACCTGCTCAAGCAGCTCCGGCTGGTCTTTATCCACGCCGAATGCATACTGCTCATCTGTAAGATCATATTCGATCACCTTAACAACTCCGACTGCCTCATCTTTCTTTTCTTCTGCAGCCGCACCTGCTGTTGTCTCTGTCTTGTTCTCTGCTGCTGCCGTTGTCTCTGTAGTTTTGCTGCCGCAGCCTGTAAGAAGTGATGCTGCCATTGCAGCGGTCAGACATAATGCAATCGCCTTTTTCATAATATTTTCCTCCTCTAACCCAATACGAATTTGCAACTTTTTCGACGGAACCCACTATACCACAGGCCTATACAAAAAGCAAGTGTTTATGCATATGCTTTTGCATATTTATGCAGTATCTCTCATTCTATAACCTGTATGCATATCACTTTTCCCTGTCCTATCTGCCCCCGGTCATGCAGATCACAACGAAATAGATCCGGCTGATCCCCGATGCCCGCAGGGCTCTCGCGCACGCCTCGATGGTACTGCCCGTTGTATAAATGTCGTCCACAAGGATCACACTCCTGATCCCCTCCGGGATCTCCCCCGCCGCAAAGGCACCGGAAAGGTTCTTAAGCCGCTCCGCTGCCGAAAGATCCTTCTGCGGCAGCGTCTTCTTATTTCTCACCAGCATTTCCGGTATCACCGGAATCCCCAGCTTCTTTCCGATGACCCGTGCCAGGATCTCTGCCTGATTGAATCCCCGGGTCTTTTTCCTCGTGGCATGGACCGGCACCGGGACCAGGGCATCTGCCTGCATCCGGCGGATTGTCCGTCCGTACCGTGCCGCCAGAGCTGTCCCGTAAAAATCCAGGTACTCTCTCTTATTATTGTACTTGATCTGCGCCATGGAATGCCTCGCCACCTCATCGTAATTTAATAAGGCGATTCCGTACTCAAAGGCACGCGGATGGCGCATGCAGTCCGGACAGAACTCCAGACTCCCGTCTTCAATCTCTTTTCCGCATTTTTTACATACCGGCGATCTTACAAACGATAGTTTATGAAGGCAGTCCGGGCAGATCATCCGCCCGAAGCCGCCTGTGATATCCCCGCATACCGGACAGCGGCGGGGATATAGAACATCAAGAATTTTATTAAATTTCATATTAAATATAAATATTCGAACAAATAGTGCAGGTCTATTTCTGCATCATAGATGTATCAATCTCCAGAATCCGGTCCTTCAGCCCCGAGTACCGTTTCTGCTCCACCTCATTGTCCACCATCGCCTGGAACACCTCCGGGATCCCGACCAGGCAGACACACGATTTTGCTCTCGTGACCGCTGTATAGATCAGGTTTCTCGTCATCAACATCCTCGGACCGGAATGGACCGGGATCACCACTGCCGGATACTCGCTTCCCTGGGACTTGTGGATCGTGATCGCATAGGCAAGTTCCAGCTCCTCCAGCTGCTTAAAACTGTACTCCACCATCTTCCGCTCATCGAACTCCACCTCCAGAGTTTCCGCAAAGCTGTTGATGGAGCGGATGATCCCCGTATCCCCGTTGAAAACGCCTTCACCCTTATCCATCGGGATTCCGTAGCGGTTGCGTACTTCCCACTCGATCTGGTAATTGTTCTTGATCTGCATGACCTTATCGCCCACACGGAAGATCGTCCCGCCGGACTCTTTCTCCTGCTTATTCGGCGCAGGTGGGTTAAACTTCTCCTGAAGCTGCTTATTTAACGCCTCGACTCCGAGAGCGCCTTTCCGCATCGGCGTCATGATCTGGATATCTGACATCTCGGCATGGACATAGTTCGGAAGCTTGTCCTGCACGAGGACCATCATATCCTTCACAATATCCGCCGGATAATCGCGCCGGATAAACAGAAAGTCACGGCTCTTCTTATTTAAAGGAACTGTTTCCCCGTCGTTGATCTTATGGGCATTGACGATAATGTCGCTCTGGGCCGCCTGACGGAAGATCTTTGTGAGCTTCACCACAGGGAACGCCTCCGACGCGATCATGTCCCGGAGAACATTTCCCGGTCCCACGCTGGGAAGCTGGTTTACATCACCTACAAGGATCAGCCTCGTTCCCACATTCACCGCCTTTAAGAGTGAGTGGATCAGGCTGATATCCACCATGGACATTTCATCGATGATGATCACATCCGCGTCCAGAGGATTTTCCTCGTTCCGCTCAAAATGCATGCCCTCCAGCCGGCTCTCGCCGGAATTGCCGTTGTTTTTCTGATCAACCGTCGGAGCGCCCGTAAGTTCCAGAAGACGGTGGATCGTCTTCGCCTCGTATCCCGTCGCCTCCGTCATGCGCTTCGCCGCACGGCCCGTCGGAGCAGCCAGAAGAATGTCCATGTCTTCCTGGTCGAAATAGTGGATGATCGTGTTGATGGTTGTCGTCTTACCGGTTCCCGGACCTCCGGTGATGATAAGGAGACCGTTACCCACAGCTTCCATGACCGCCTGCTCCTGAAGCTCGTCCAGCTCGATCTTCTCCGCCTCCGTGATCTTTTTCAGGCGCTTTTTCACGTCGTCCTCATCGATCTTCGAGTGGAGATTCAGGTCATGCAGCATTCTCGCCGTATTGAGTTCCATATAATAGAACTGCGCCGGATAGACGATCCGTTTCCCATCCTTTTCCTTCACCACCAGCTTCTTCTCCATCTGGAGATCCACCAGATGCTTTTCCATATGCTCCGGTTCTACGTTCAGGAGTGCCGACGCATTGGCAAACAGCTCCTCCTCCGGCAGATATGTATGGCCGTTTCCCGTCGCCTGGAGCAGAGCATAAAAAAGGCCGCTGCGGATCCGGTAATCAGAGTCGGTAAAGATACCGACCTTTGCCGCGATCTCATCCGCGATCTTAAAGCCTACGCCCTGAATATCATCCGCGAGCTGATAAGGATTTTCCTGGATGACCGAGTACATCTTCGGACCGTAATGCTGGTAGATCTTCACCGCAAGGTTCATGGAGATCCCGTACTGCTGAAGGAACACCATGGCCTGACGCATATCTCTTTTTTCCTCCACCTGGCTGCTGATCTCCATCGCCATGCGCTCGCTGACACCCTTGACCTCGGCGAGACGTTCCGGCTCCTCCTCCATGATCCGGAAGGTGTCCGCCTTGAACTTCTTTACGATCCTTTTAGCTAAAGCAGCTCCGATGCCTTTGATAGCACCGGAGCCGAGATACCGTTCAATTGCCAGTGTGTCCTCGGGAGCTTTTATCTCATAGCTCTCCACCGCAAGCTGTTCACCGTAGATGGAGTGTTCCACCATCCGGCCCGTCGCCTCGATCCGCTCTCCCTCACTGATGTAGGGAAATGTGCCGACGAGGATATATTCTTCTCCCCCGTCCGCCACGCTTAAGACCGAGTAACCGTTATCCTCGTTGCGGTATTTGATTCTTTCCACATAGCCTGTTACAGTTGCCATTTTTTATTTTTCTGCGCCTTTTCCGCCGTGTGCGAACTCGATAAACTTACCGGTTCCGATCGCAACCGCTGTAAGCGGCTCCTCCGCGATCATTGTCGTGATTCCGGTCTTCTCCTCGATCAGGGCATCAAGTCCGGAGATCAGGGATCCACCGCCGGTAAGAACGATTCCACGGTCGAAGATATCGGCCGCGAGCTCCGGTGGTGTACGCTCCAATACATTGTGTACGGCGTCTACGATCTGCATCGCCGGCTCTCTTAACGCCTCAAGTGTCTCGTCGGATGTGACAACGATGGTCTTCGGGAGACCTGTCACAAGGTTTCTTCCGCGGACTTCCATCGTCACAAGCTCCGGACGGCGGTAAGCCGCACCGATATTGATCTTGATCTCCTCAGCGGTTCTCTCACCGATCAGGAGGTTATGTTTCTTTCTCATATAGCGGACGAGAGCTTCATCGAAGTCATCTCCGGCAGTCTTAATAGAAGTACTTACTACAGTACCTCCGAGAGAGATCACTGCGATATCCGCAGTACCGCCTCCGATATCTACGATCATGTTTCCGCATGCCTTGGAGATATCGATTCCTGCACCGATCGCTGCCGCAACCGGCTCCTCGATAATGCAGACCTCACGGGCACCTGCCTGATAAGTTGCATCCTCAACGGCCTTTCTCTCAACCTCTGTCGCTCCGCTCGGGATGCAGACAGCGATACGCGGTTTTCTTAAGGTTCTCTTTCCGACCGCTTTGTTAATGAAATATTTTAACATTTTTTCGGTTACGGTATAATCGGAAATTACACCTTTACGGAGCGGTCTTACCGCAACGATATTACCCGGAGTACGTCCGATCATCAGACGCGCCTCCTCACCGAAGGTAATTACTTTATTCGTCTCTCTGTCCAGTGCTACTACGGACGGCTCCTTTAAAACAACGCCTTTTCCCTTAATGTATACAAGGATGCTGGCGGTACCTAAGTCAATTCCAATGTCGTTGGACATCATCATTGTCGTCTTCCTCCTGTCTCTCTAACTGAAAATCTCCTGAATCCATTTCCACATCCCATCGGTGGGATGTGCCTCGCTTATCTCTCTATCAGAAAACCCTGCTTTATTCAGGGCGCGAAATATCAGTTTTTATTATATACGAAAGACCTTTGTTTTTAAAGGGGTTTTTGAAATTTTTATTCTACTGCACCCAGACGCCATTTTTATCAACATAATACTGTCCGCCGATCATCTGGCTCGTGAGCATCGCGCCGTCAGCTCCGCAGTAGTACCATGCGCCGTTCGTCTGTACCCACTGGCTCTTGACCAGCGCGCCGGACACTCCGCAGTAATACCACCGGTTGTTGTTCATTACCCACTGGTTCTCTGTCATATATCCGGACTGGTTGAAATAATACCATACGTTGTTGATCAGCTTCCAGTTCGCCACTGGGTAAGTCTTATCCGGGTTGCACCACCACCAGCCGTTGCCGTCGCGGAGCCATGCGCCGTCTGCGGTGCTGGAGGAGCTGGAGCTTGTTTGATTGTTTGATCCTGAGGAACCGCTGCCGTAATACTTCGCTGCTGCTGTGCGGTTCGCGTAGATTGCGGATGCCTCGCTGCTGTTTACATCTTTGGAGTCAGACTCCTGCCAGCTGGTCTCGTTGTTTCCCCGGATCGCTTTTACCTTAAACGTATAACTTCCACTTTTTGTGAAGGAACCACAGAAGTTGTAGTAATCATTCGTTGTCGTATATGTGGAGCCCACTGCGCTTCCGTCCCTATATAAACGAACCTGATATTTCTTTGCGGAATCAGATCCCTCCCAGCATGCAACTCCACCGTAGCTGTCATCCCAGAAAAGATCATATACTTCCAAATCATCATCAGAATCATAGTCCGTGTCGATATCTTCGATCTTCGGGAGTGTCACATAGACAGACAGCTTTGAAGTACTTCTCGAAACAGATGTCACCGTCTGATCATCATTTCCGAGATATACATCGGATCTACCGAGTCCGGTGGAGAACGTATATCCGCTCTCCGCGCCAAGAGTAACTTTTACCTTCGGCTTTGTGCTGTCGTTCCAGTCTCCGCTCGGTGTATTTGTGACTGTCACCTCATCCACATAACAGCCGTCATCCGACACTTCCGCCTCAACTTCAAGGTTGTCGGAATCTGTCAGGACTGCACTGATATCGATCGTGACCTCCTCGATTCTTTCCGATGCCATAACCGGAAATGCCAGCATTGCTGTCATAAGAAACGCTGCGGGTACTAATATCATTTTTTCTTTCTTCATTGTGAACCTCCCCGTTTTCTTTTTCTCTTATCTCAAGATGTTGGGATCAAAAGCTTTTGGCCTCTCTGATACCAATTTATTATATAGTATATCAGATATTTATGGACAATTTATGTTCAAATTTCCTGCCAAACTTCGGCAAAAATGCGGCAGATCTCCGGGAAATCCTCGGCGCAGGATTTGTTGTCTGTCTCTGTGCCAATTTTCGCCATATTTCGATACGGCTCTTCATTATTCGTTAAGTAATTTTACTTTCTTTTAATTTTTTACTCACAGTTTAGACACATTTTGTCTATATAATATAATTACGTTATCCGAAAGGATAACCTGCCTTTGTTTCAAGTGTTACACTTGAACACACAAAGCTTTTTCATACTCATACCTGTCGGAGGCAACTCTGGCAGGTCCCCCTAAAAAATTGATACTTTCCATACTCCCCTTAGGGACTGCAGGAACGGCTGCGGTCCCTATTTTTTGCTCTGCCAGCTTGCCAAAGTTCTTTTTTCCTATATCCTTGTTTTTAACTTTTATTTCCGGACATAATTGTTTCAATTTCAAATTCCGGCATTTTCCCCTTTTCACCAGTTTTACGTCCCTTTCCATTGACTTCTATTCCGCCTCACGGTATAGTAAATATATGAACATTGCCAACAGTGCGGAGGAATTATTTTCAGGAATCAATGCTCCGCAAAAAATGGCTCATTCCACAAAGGGGAAATCTTATGAATTCACTGAAGCGCATCGCAGCTGCCGCGCTGTCCGCAGCGCTCTGCTTTTCCATTGCCGTTCCGGCCTACGCCGACCACTACCAGACTCCAAAGTCCATCAAGGGCGTTCTGATCAATGAACATGCCCAGATCCCGGACGTTCTCGAGGTCGGTGCTTCTCAGGTCGTTTTAAATTTTCCGATGTCCTGGGCATTCAGCAGCCAGTTGTCTGTCTGCCAGGATCTCTACACAAAGCTTGACCAGGCAGGCGTCACTGTGACGCTGATCGTCTTAAACGACTGGGCAGCAGCGAGCTACAGCCCGTCTCTTCTTCCGGTATCCCAGCCAACCGGCGCAAGCTACTACGCGTTCAACACCTTAAACGATGCCGGCGTCCAGGCTACAAGAGAGGCCGCGAAGCGCGTCACAGAGGCATTCAGGGATTGTGTCTCCAACTGGGTCATCGGCAATGAGATCAATGATGGACAGGCGTGGAACTATATCGGGCAGATGGATATTGACACCTACTGTTCCAACTACGCGACCGGATTCCGCACCTGGTACGACACCATCAAAGGTTCCAACAAGCTGGCAAACGTCTATATTCCGTTCGACTTCCGCTGGAACTGCGGACAGGTCGAGGGCTTCAAGTACGGCGCTATGGACATGATCCCGCGGTTAAACAGCCGCCTGAAAGATACCGACTACGGTATCGCATGGCACGCATATCCGGAGACCTTCGAGGATCCGGTCTTCTCCGATGACAAATATACACTGGAAAAAGCAGATACTTATATCATCAACCTGAAGAATCTTCATATTCTGACCGATTATATGCAGCAGGCCGACATGCTTTCCCCGTCCGGAAAGGTCCGCCACCTGATCCTCTCCGAGCAGGGATTCACTTCTGATTCCCCGGTCCACGGCGGTCAGTGCCTCGATCTCCAGGCCCAGTGCATTAAGGAAGCTTATGAGACCGCAAAGGCAAATCCATACGTTGAGGCATTCCTGTTGAACCGCATGAAGGATGAGCAGGGACTTCTGGGTGCGCATTATGCGTTCGGTCTCATCGATGTGAACGGAAATAAGAAGCCAAGCTTTGAGGTTTATAAAACCCTTCAGTAATTTTTCCAATGCCTGACCGTCCGTGTTAAGAATACAGCAGACAACCAGATATTTTTACAATAAATCAATTGACAAAACAGCCGCCCCGGTCATATCCAGGCGGCTGTTTTCACATCTGTTTTCTTTTTCCAGGCCTGTTCTTTCGTTACACCTTGTTATTTCCCTGTTCCTGTCGTATGATATGGATAAGCTGAATTTACAACCGAGAGGAGACTTATGTATACTTACACCTGGTATCAATGGCTTACGTTTTTTTATCTATACTGTTTCTTTGGATGGATCTTCGAGTCCACCTATGTTTCCTTAAAACAGAAGCGATTCGTGAACCGCGGCTTTCTGCGGCTACCGATGCTGCCGTTATACGGAAGCGGCGCAGTCATGATGTTATGGGTATCTCTCCCGTTTCAGGACAGCCTGATCCTCACCTATATCTCCGGCGTTATCGGTGCCACGGCTCTGGAGTACGTGACTGGATATGTGATGGAGCGGCTTTTCAAAGTCCGCTACTGGGATTACAGCAACCAGCCCTTTAATCTCCACGGTTATATCTGTCTCAGCTCCTCCATCGCCTGGGGATTTCTGACGATCTTTATGACGCACCTGATCCACAAGCCCATCGAGCGGGCTGTCCTCGCAATGCCGCTCTACTGGGATCTGTTTTTTGTGTTTTTTGTGACGGTACTCTTTGTTTACGATTCCATCATCTGTACGAAGGAAGCACTTGCCTTCGGAAAGTCCCTGGAAGCTATGCAGAAGCTCCGTGCGGAACTTGACAATCTTCAGGTACAGCGCGCTCTTCTCAAGATGAATGCCGAAGACCGCTTGCAGGCCGCCAAAGAAGAACTGCTGGATCAGATCGAGGCAAAAAGAATTCAGGCTGCGGCTCTCACCGGAATGAGTATGGAAGAATTCCGGGAAAAAGCCAGTACAAAACTGGGATCCATCAAGGAAAAACCGGCTGCCGGTATGTCCATGCTTCGCGAAAAGGCCGGATCCGCCGCAGATTCCATCCGCGATCTCTCCAATGTCAGCCTTGAGGAATTAAAGGCAAAGGCCGGAGGAAAGCTCGACAGTCTGAAGGACCTTACCGGAATCCATCTGGAAGCGCTCCGCGGGAAATCTGCGGAACAGCTTGCCGAGATGTTAAAGGAACGGGAATCCCGCCTCGCTGCACTCCGAAAGGAACGCCGCCGTTTCCGCAAAGAAAGGATCCACTCCAACCCAACCGCAGTTTCCCCGAAGTATGCGCGGGAATTTGAAGAATTGAAAAAGTACTTCGAGGACGAAGGAAGAAATGCAACGCCGCAGTAAAAACAGGAAGTTTCTTCCCGGCTCACCCAAAAAAGAATGTGCCTTGGCACATTCTCGCGCCTCGCGCAGTCGCTTGCGACAATCTACATCTTCGCACGAGTGCGCGTCTTTGGCACGTTAGTGCCTTTTTATGTAACAGGGAATTCCTCAGAATTTCCTGTTACATAAAAAAGAGGTTCATCTCCACATAATCGGAAATGAACCTCTTTCTTTTCTGTTTTTCAGGTCTTACGCCTCCGGTTTTTCAACCTGAACGATCGCCTGTTTCTGCATCGGGATACGGCAGTTCTTATTGTTGCCAAACTCAACGATAACGGTATCGTCTGTCATATCAATGATCACTCCGTAGAATCCGCTGGATGTCAGCACGCTGTCACCGACTGCGATGCTTGCCATCAGTTCCTGCATTTTTTTCTTTTCCTTCTGCTGCGGTCTGATCGCAATGAAGTACATGAAAGCAAAGATTAAAACAATATATCCAATCCAAAATGCCGGGCTGTTAGTCATATCCGTTGCACCTCCTTTTCTTATACCTTGTCTTTATAGTTCCCTGTCACGCCCTCCAACTTTTTCTCTTTGTACTCGGCGTAGCAGTGGTTCTCGATAGCTTCCCTGATCTCCGTCATCATTGTGTTGTAGAAGTAAAGATTGTGGAGCACGCATAAGCGCATTCCAAGCATCTCTTTTGCCTTCAGGAGATGGCGGATATAGGCCCTGCTGTATGAGCGGCAGGCCGGACACTGGCATCCCTCTTCGATGGGGCGCGTATCCTTTGAAAACTGCTCATTAAACAGGTTGATCTTTCCGTGGTTTGTATATACATGACCATGACGGCCATTTCTTGTCGGGTAAACGCAGTCGAAGAAATCGACGCCGCGGTCCACCGCTTCAAGGATGTTCGCCGGGGTTCCGACACCCATCAGGTAAGTCGGTTTCTCTTCCGGCAGATGCGGAACCACCGCATCGAGGATGCGGTACATCTCCTCGTGACTCTCACCGACCGCAAGTCCGCCGACCGCGTAGCCGTCGCAGTTCATCTTCGAGATCGTATCCGCATGCGCGATCCGGATATCCTCGAAGGTTCCGCCCTGATTGATGCCGAACAGAAGCTGTTCCTTATTGACGGTATCCGGCAGGGAATTTAATCTCGCCATCTCCGCCTGGCATCTCGCCAGCCACCTTGTAGTTCTCGCGACAGAATTCTCCATGTATTCTCTGGTACACGGATGCGGAGCGCACTCATCGAATGCCATCGCGATCGTGGAGCCAAGGTTTGACTGGATCTGCATGCTCTCCTCCGGTCCCATGAAAATCTTATGACCATCGATATGGGAGTTGAAGAACACGCCTTCTTCTTTGATCTTTCTGAGTCCGGCGAGGGAAAATACCTGAAAGCCGCCGGAATCGGTGAGGATCGGACGGTCCCAGTTCATAAACCTGTGGAGCCCGCCGAGCTCTTTAATCAGCTTGTCGCCGGTCCGGACATGAAGATGGTAGGTGTTGGAAAGCTCCACCTGTGTCCCGATCCCGCGAAGGTCATCGGTGGACACAGCGCCCTTGATCGCGGCGACAGTTCCTACATTCATGAATACCGGCGTGTGGATCGTGCCGTGGACTGTCTCTACGTCAGCCCGTTTGGCACGTCCGTCTTTTGCCAGAATCTTATATTTCATATTTTTCTTGCCTTATAAATTAGTCCCGAAAATTATTTTCCGGATTTCTTCGCTTCCTTTGCTGCTTTCTCAGCATCCTTTTTTGCCTGCTTTTCAACTGCGTCCTTCTTCTGCTTCTTTGTGGTCATAACATACCACATAGCGCCTGTCAGGCATACGGAAGAATAGGTACCACAGATGATACCTGCCATTAACGGGAGTGCGAACTCACGGATGGAAGATACGCCCATGATAAACAGGACAAATACCATGACAAAGGTCGTCAAGGATGTATTGATGCTTCGTGTGAAGGTCTGGGTGATACTTGTATTTACGATATCAACGGTGGATGCCTTCGGTCCCATGAGCTTGATGTTCTCACGGATACGGTCGAAGATAACGATCGTCGCGTTGATGGAGTATCCGACGATGGTAAGCAGGCAGGCGATCGCTGTGGAACCAACGGACCACTTTGCGAGGGCGTAGCATGCAACTACAACCAATACGTCATGGACAAGGGCTAAAACAGCACTTGCAGCGAAGCGGATATCCTTGAATCGTACCCAGATATAGAGAAGCATAAATACAGTAGCGATCGCTGTAGCCATAACCGCGTCGCGCTTCATCTCAGCACTTACCGCACCAGAGATGCTCTCTGCAGTGATCTTGGACTCATCAACGCCGAAGTTCTCAACAAGTGCCTCGTCTAATGCCTGACGTTCTTCCACGCTTAAGGTTCTTGTCTTGATGATCACCTCGTTTGTTCCCGCAACCTTCTGTGTCTGCGTATCCGCACTGTTTGTGATGGATTCAACTACCGGAACAACCTCGCTTGAGATTCTCTCCAGAGACATGTCCTCATTGAAGGTCACGCTTGTGGAGGTACCGCCCTGGAAGTCAAGGGAGTAATTGAACGCGTTTCCGATGGAAGACTTGTTCATTACCATTCCCGCAACGCCTGCGAGGATCATAACAGCAGAGATGATAAAGCAGATATTTCTCTTTCCGAGGAAATTGAGCGCCTTCTTCTCTTTTCTGATGCCGTAGAACTTCTGATCCTGGAATCCAAGGTTATACAGGGTGTTCAGTGTGAACTTTGTAACGAAAAGTGCTGTGAACATGGAAAGAACGATACCAAGGGCAAGTGTTGTAGCGAAGCCCTTAACTGTACCGGAGCCTCTCCAGTAAAGAACAGCCGCTGCGATCAGTGTTGTCACGTTACCATCGACGATGGCGGATAACGCTTTCGCAAAACCTGTCTTGATTGCGGAATGAACGGTCTTTCCGAGACCGATCTCCTCCTTGATACGGGTGAAGATGATGACGTTCGCATCAACCGCCATACCGATGGAAAGGATGATACCGGCAATACCCGGAAGTGTTAATGTAACCTCAAAGGCCGCGAGCAGGATCAGCATCAATGCCACATAGAGGCAGAGTGCAAGGGATGCCGCAAGACCCGGGATGAGGTAAACTACGATCATGAATACGCATACGATTCCGAAACCGATCGCGCCGGCCTTTAAGCTTGTCGTGATCGCTTCCTGACCAAGTTTCGCGCCTACCACGTTGGAACGGAGTTCCTCCAGTTCCAGGGAAAGGGAACCGATACGGATCGTGGACGCAAGATTCTCAGCCTCTTCATAGGAAGTCATGCCGGAGATAGAGGCCTGTCCTCCTGTGATCGCCTGCTGTACGGTCGGGTTAGAGTACATCACATTATCGTAAACGATCGCGATCTTCTTGCCGACGTTCGCTGCAGTCACATCTGCGAATTTCTTAGTACCTTCATCGGTAAATGTAAGCGCTACTTCATAGTTATTGTTTCCTGTCTGCTGGTCTTTATAGATCACAGCTTTCGCAGAAGCTACATCGGTTCCTTCCAGTACAACATTCCAGTTCTCATCATAGAACTGTAAGGATCCCGGCTTACCGAGCTCTTCCAGGATCTTGTTCGCGTCTGTGACACCCGGAATATCAACATTGATACGGTTTCCGCCTTCCTGATAAACCTCTGCCTCAGAGCTGTAGTTCTGTACTCTCTGCTGCAGCTTGTACTGGGTATCGGACATATCCTCGGCGCTCGGGTTCTCTTCCTTCGCCTGGTAGGTAATGCTGACGCCGCCTGCCAGATCCAGACCGAGCTTGATTCCGCCATTCTGGGAAGTTACCCCGTTCTCATCGGTGACCAGCTTACTCTTCTGAAGAGTATCATAGCCGAAAAATCCGAAGATACCGAGCACAACGAGCAGTCCCAGGAGGCCGAGCAGTCCCTTTCCTTTGTTGCTCTTCATGATAAAATCTCCTTCTTGATATGATTTCGAGGTTCAAAAGGCTTTTTGTCCCTCTTGATTCCGGAGGCTGCCGTAATCACCGCCTCCGTCATCCTTACAATAACAGTCCGGGGTTTTCTGCCCCTGACCGCTATGATCGATTTAGTTGTTTTCCTCGTCCTCTGCTAAAGCAGCACGGATCATGATCGCGCACTCGATACGTTTTTTCTGCATTTCGCAGCCGATATCGTAGGCATCCGTAATGCTGCCGTGGAAGTTGAAGGAATTTGCCGCGCATCCGCCGCTGCAGTAGAATCTCGCAAAGCAGTTTTTGCATTTTTCTTTCGCGTATACATTGCAGAGTTTGAATTCATCGCGCACCTTCGTGTTGACCACGCCGGTATCCACGTTTCCAAGCAGGAACTCTTCATTTCCAACGAACTGATGGCACGGATATAAGTCTCCCCACGGAGTTACTGCAAGATACTCGGTTCCTGAACCGCAGCCGGACAGACGTTTCGCAACACACGGTCCCTGACTTAAATCAAGCATGAAGTGGAAGAATTTGAATCCTCGTCCCTCTTTCTGGCGCTTTACAAACTCTTTTGCGAGTCTGTCATACTCATCCATGATCTGCGGAAGGTCTTCCTCACGGATGGAGTACGGCTCTTCCGGAGCTGCAACTACCGGCTCCATAGAAAGCTTCTCAAAGCCGAGGTCCGCATAGTGGAGGACATCGTTTCCGAAATCCAGATTGTTTCTTGTGAAGGTTCCGCGGACGAAATAATCCTTCTCGCCGCGTGATTTCGCGAATTCCTGGAATTTCGGAACAATAAGTTCGTAGCTTCCCTTACCGTTTCTGAACGGACGCATCCGGTCATTGACCTCCGGACGTCCGTCAAGGCTTAAGACCACGTTGCTCATTTCCCTGTTGCAGAACTCCATGATCTCATTGTTTAAGAGTACGCCGTTTGTTGTCAGTGTAAAGCGGAATTTCTTATTGTGCTCCTTCTCCTGGGAACGTCCGTATTCCACAAGCTGTTTTACAACGTTCCAGTTCATAAGCGGCTCGCCGCCAAAGAAATCAACCTCAAGGTTGATGCGGTTTCCGGAGTTTACGATCAGGAAATCCAGTGCCTTCTTTCCGACCTCAAAGCTCATGAGGGCGCGGCGTCCATGGTACTCGCCTTCCTCTGCGAAGCAGTACTTGCAGGCAAGGTTGCAGTCATGGGCAATATGAAGGCAGAGTGCCTTCACGACCGTCTGACGTTTCTTGAAATCGATCACATAATCTTTGTAAATATCCGCAGCGAACAGCTCCTCCGCGTCGATGAGCTCCTGAATATCGGAGAGCGCATCCTCAATATCTTCTGCAGAGTACTTACAGACCAGTGCTTCTCTCACTGCTTTTTTCTGGTCATCCGTGAGAGGCATCGGTTTTTCCATATCCGGGACGATCTTCGCGAGAACCTCCACGGCATCGTAGAGCAGCGCATCCACGGAATGAACCGATCCACTGTTTACGTCCAAAACAATATGGTATCCATTATTTATATACTGATGTATCAAAGCTAACTTTCTCCTACTGTCTTAATTTTCAGGTGACTGTTCCGTCTCTTCCCGATTACAGTCACGATCTGATGGTCTCCTGACTTCTTTCTTACCTGCCCTTTGTGGTCTGTCAGTGGCGGCTTTCCCGGCATCGCTGTCCGGGAAACCCGTCACCGGCAGATTCTTTGATCAGACAAGAAATAGCCCCTACAATCATACGACCGTAGGGGTCTCTTTAAAAACTTCCGTTTATTCGAAGCCCCGCATTAGCGGTTGCTGTTTTCACAGCTCTGGTTTCCTACTGTGCAGGATGTTTTGCACGCAGACTGGCAGGATGTCTGGCATTCGCCGCAGCCGCCCTTCTTCATGCTGTTCTTTAAAGTGTTGGAACTTAAAGTCTTTACATGCTTCATGGTATCATTTCCTCCTGTTCTCTTATCGTGGGCATAATACCCCGAATTTAAATGAAATTATACCATACGATTTTCTATTATGCAACGGATTTTATTGCCGTGATGCAGGAAAATCCGGTACGGATATCCACTTTTTATCCGCATAACATGCCGCAGGCAGCTTCCCGATCATGTCCGGCAGCCACAAGGGAAAAATATCCGGGTGCTTTTTTCAGCCAAATCGGCTCATCAGTTACAAGATCAGCCGCGCGATGCATATGCATGGCCTTTCCTCACATATCCTGTATAAAGCAAACGCCCACACCATGATGTCCTCTCAGAATCTTTCTGTTCCCGATTTTATGAGTTCCGGAAAGACTCCCGGAGTACATCCTTCAAGAAAGGAGTTTTCTCATGCAGACAAACCCGGTATGGCGCATGGTACGCGCCCTGATCGTAACTTATATCCTCTCCGGCATTCTTCTGGCGGTGCTTTCCTTCGCCCTCTTTAAGTTCCGTCTCCCGGAAAATCAGGTAAACGTCGCCGTCTGTGCCGTCTACGTCATTTCCTGCTTCTTCGGCGGCATCCTCGCAGGAAAAACAATGAGGACCAGGCGCTTTTTCTGGGGCCTGGTCCTCGGAACTCTCTATTTTCTGTTTTTATATCTCATGTCCCTCGCCCAGAAGGACGGTGTCACGGAAGACACGAAAAGGCTCCTCTCTGTCCTCGCCATGTGCACGCTGAGCGGAATGGCGGGCGGGATGGTAAGCTAACGGTCTCCCACCTTCGTGAGGAGATAAACAACGAGCGCCAGGATCCCCATCACAACGAAGATTCCAAGCATTCCCTTCCACATGATTCCTAAAGCAAGCATTGTATTTACATTCATAGTCCAGACCTCCTACATAAAGAATCCAAGGATGATTCCGCCGGCAACTGCAGATGCGACCTGACCGGAAACATTAGCTCCGATGGCATGCATCAGAAGATGGTTTGTTCTGTCCTCCGCGATTCCCATCTTCTCAATGACACGGGCAGACATCGGGAATGCAGAGATTCCTGCTGCTCCCACCATCGGGTTCACTTTGTTCTTGCTGAACAGATTTAAGAATTTCGCAAACATGACGCCGCCGATGGAGTCAAAAATAAAAGCGAAAAGTCCAAGTCCCATGATCATCAGTGTCTGTAAGCTTACGAACTGATCCGCTTTCATGGAGAAAGAAATCGTGATTCCGAGAACAAGTGTGATCAGGTTTGCGAGTGTCGTCTGTGCTGTTTCGGAAAGGCTGTTTAAGCAGCCGCATTCACGGATCAGATTTCCGAACATCAGGAATCCTACAAGAGCAACCGACGCCGGAGCGACAAGTCCTGCGACAAATGTTACAATGATCGGAAAAGCGATTCTTGTGAACCGGCTTACTTTTCCCGGCTCATACGGCATGCGGATCATGCGTTCTTTCTTCGTCGTAACCGCTTTGATCGCCATCGGCTGGATAATCGGCACAAGTGCCATATAGGAATATGCCGCCACCGCGATCGCTCCGATGTAGTTTGACTTTAACACCTGGGATACCAGAATCGAAGTCGGACCATCTGCCGCTCCGATGATTCCGATAGAGGCAGCGTCCTTGATATCAAAGCCGAGAAGTGATGCCATAAAGATCGTAAAAAAGATGCCGAACTGGGACGCCGCGCCAAAGAGGAACATCTTCGGGTTCGAAAGCAGCGGTCCAAAGTCGATCATAGCTCCGATACCGATAAAGAGCAGTAGCGGGAAAGCCTCCGATGCCTCAATGCCGGATTCAAAGAGCCACTGGATGATTCCATGAGTCTCACCGGCGCCCTCCATAAACTGGTTTAATACACCGCTGGCCGGGAGATTCACAAGGATCGCACCGAAGCCCATCGGCAGAAGAAGGGCCGGCTCATAATTTTTCTCAATTGCCAGGTAGATCAGCAAAAGCCCTACCACATACATGACGACCTGCTGCCAGGTGATCGATAGTAATCCATTCCATAAAAAGTCCATAAAAACTCCTCCTTGAAAATAGTATGCGCAGGTTTTTCTCTTTCCCTGCCGATGGATTCCATGAAATTTTACAGACCGTCTTTTTTTGCCGCCATATCGGATCGCTCCCGGATCCTCAGAGCAACAAAAAAAGACTTTCTGCAGAAATTTCTCTCTGCAAAAAGTCTCGTTACCATTTTACCGGTATGCACCACCAGACGTTTCCGCCGCGATTGTTGACAGTGCATTTCAACTACTCCCCTTTTGGATAGTTTCATATTAATTGGTTTGAAAAAAATTGTCAAGACCGAAAGCTGTACATTTTTCGCTAATTTTGTCGCGGTTCAGTAACTTCACCGTTCGGGTTTGCTCTCCTGCTCACTTTCTTCGCTCTTCTGCGGCGCATCCAGAATATACAGATGCACCTTGTCAATCCTGTTTCTCTCCACCGTATCCACCACAAACCGGAGATTTCCGCTTGTGACTTCCTCCCCTGCCTGCGGGAGATGGTCTAAAAGGCCGATAATATAGCCACCGACGGAGTCGTAATCTTCTGACTTGAGATCCAGACCAAGCTGGTCGTCGAGATCATCAAGTTTCATGGCACCCTCGATCACATATTCCTTCGGATTGATCTTCCTGATGCTGTCTTCCTCATCCGCATCGTACTCGTCGCGGATCTCTCCGACGATCTCCTCAAGCATATCCTCCAATGTGATAAGCCCGGCCGTCGCGCCATACTCATCAAGAACGATGGCAACGCTGTTCATGGTCTTTCGAAGTTCCACCATAAGCTCCGTCGTCTTTTTAAACTCGTAGGTGTAATACGGCTCACGCAGGTAATCCCGCAGCTTAAATTCCTTGTCTTTCGGGATCAGGAACAGGTCCTTGATATTCACGATGCCAATGACATTGTCCGTCGTCTCCTCATAGACCGGATATCTCGTATACTTCTCCTGTCGGAAAATATCCATGATCTCCTGATAGCTGGCATTCACATCGAGGAATGTCATATCGATACGCGGAACCATAATATCCTTCGCGACAGAATCCCCAAAATCGAACACGTTGTAGATCATCTTCTTCTCGTCGGACTCGATCACACCCTCTTCGTGGCTGACCTCCACGATCGTGCGGAGCTCATCCTCTGTGATCGCGTCCTGTTTCTTGTTCGGATCCACATGGATCATCTTTAAAACGCCCCTGGAGAGGACATCAACGACCACGATCAGCGGGGTCAGGACCTGCATGATCAAATAGATCGGTTTCGCGAACTTAAGTGCCAGGGTTTCGGAATAGATCGTCGCGGAAGTCTTCGGTGTGATCTCACCAAAGATCAGGACTAACAGCGTCAAAACGCCGGTTCCGATACCGACATATTTATTTCCAAGCACATCTGTGACCAGCACAGTCATCAGAGAAGACGCTGAAATATTGACAATATTGTTTCCTATTAAAATTGCGCTAAGCATTTTGGGCTGATTACTTAAGATCTTCTCCAGCACAACGGCATGGCTGAGTCCCGCCTCCGCGAGATTCCGCACACGGATCTTATTTACCGTCATCATTGCCGTCTCCGCCGATGAGAAAAACGCGGATAACGCCAGAAGTCCAATTACGATCAGTCCCTGCAGGGCTTGCCCTGAATCCAAAAAAATCAACTCCTAAATCTTTATAAATTTGACGCCGCCCGGTTTCTTCCGGGGCTTCGTCCATGATTTGTCTCCCCGCACGCTCCGCTCTGTGTCCGGACCGGTCGAAGATTTACGAATGATTGTACAATACTCTATATGCAGTGTCAATGGTTTCGGAGCGTTTCCGCGGCGTTTTTTCTGAAAACCGCTTTTCTTTTTTAATGCCACCGTTCCGTGCCTTCAGGCCTATGATCCGCTGCGGTCAGCGCGACAGAGCTTAATCGTCCTCATTTTTCTCGATCAGACGCATCCCCGCCGTCTCCGTCACCGGCAGAGAAAAGACGATTGCCCCCGCCTTGCTTCCGATCCCGGCTTCCTTCATGATGCTCTGCATGATGCCGTTTTTATCCTTTGTCTTCGTGACCATAAAGATCATCTCTTTCTCCTGAGCAAGGGAAACGCCTAAAAACTTTTCCGCCTTCTCCATTCCCGTTCCCTTCGCATGGATCACGGTTCCGCCGGTAGCGTTGGCCTTTCGCGCCGCATCCATGATCACATCCGTATAGCCCTGATTTGCGATCACTACAAGAAGCTCGTAGTCTGTTCCTTTCAAGCTGCTTTCCTCCTCTTTCTCAAATCCACGGTCCTCAGTCAAAAAGCGAAGCTGCCGCTTTCCGCCGATGCTGCTCAGGGGAGTCACAAAGGCGATCCCCGTTCCCGGAATATCGATCTTGATCTCCTGTTCCAGTCCCTTTTTTACCTTTTTCCATTCCGACGCCGTCACTACCGCAAACTGGACGGCCTTTTCCGATGCCTCTAACCCGAAGGCATCCAACACCTCCGACGCCGCGGTTCCCCGGCCTAACGTCAGGAATGTGACGGAAATCCCATATTCTTTATAGAAGGCGAGGAATCTCCGGCTCTGGTTCCGGTCGCTGATCGTCGCCATCAAGTATAATTCGCTCATAAAACCTCCTACAATTCAATAATCGCGTCATCATCCAGCAGCTCAAACGCCGCGTATGCCCCGGACTGTCCATGAGCTGCGGACATTCCTTCCTGCACTCCGCGCTTCGCTCTTATCCTCGAAGCCAGACCCATGACCTGGATCGTGATAAGCGGTGTCATGGCAACCATTGCGACCACACCGAAGGCATCGGTGACGATGTTTCCTCCAAGCGCGGAGCAGGCTCCCTGTGCCATCGGAAGCAGAAACGCTGCCGTCATCGGTCCCGATGCCACGCCGCCGGAGTCGAAGGCGATCGCTGTATAGATCTTCGGCACAAAAAACGAGATTCCCAACGCGATCGCGTATCCCGGAATGAGAAACCACAGGATCGAGATTCCTGTGAGTACCCGCACCATCGCAAGTCCGAGAGAAACCGCAACGCCCAGGGAAAGTCCCATTCCCATGGCCTTCGAGGAGATCGCTCCGTCCGTGATCTCCTCAACCTGTTTATTGAGAACGTACACGGCCGGCTCTGCCTTTACGATGAAATATCCCATGATCATTGCGATGGGAACAAGGAACAGCGGGTGGGCGGACTTCGCAAGCACCTGTCCGAGATAATTTCCCGCCGGCATGAAGCCCACGTTCACTCCCGTAAGGAAAAGTACCAGCCCCGCGTATGTATAGGCAAGACCGATCGCGATCTTCTTTAATTTTCTTGTTGTTAATTTTAACATGAAAATCTGGAAAATCATGAAAAATAAGATAATAGGCAGTAAGGAGACTGCAATCTCCTTCATGTAGGCCGGAAGTTCCCTTGCAAAGAGCAGGAACAGTTCTTTTGAATCACCGATCTCCGGAATCACCGGCGGCGTGTAGGCGCTGCTGTCCGCCTTGAAGATCATGCTTAAGATCATGACTGCGAGGATCGGTCCGATGGAGCAGAGCGCCACGAGACCGAAGCTGTCGTCCGCCGCGTGGCGGTCGCTTCGCGTTGCAGAGATTCCGACACCGAGTGCCATGATAAACGGCACCGTCATCGGTCCCGTCGTAACGCCACCGGAGTCAAAGGCCACGCTTAAAAAATCCTTCGGCACGAACATCGCCAGTACAAACACCACGCCGTAAAAGGCAAGCAGCAACGGCGGAAGTGCCACGGAGAACAACATTCGCAGCAGTGCCACGACAAGAAATGCGCCGACTCCGCATGCAACGGACAAGATCAGCGCCATGTTCGGCACAGCCGGAACCTGATTCGCCAGAACCTGAAGATCCGGCTCCGAGATCGTAATGATGAAGCCTAAGAGAAAGGACAGCCCGATCACCACCGGAAGCTTCCGGCTCTTCGTCAGGCACGTTCCCACTCGCTCGCCCATCGGTGACATGGCAAGCTCTGCGCCAAGTGTAAAAAGCATCATTCCCGCAAGCAAAAGGACTGCTCCCAAAAGGAAACAGAGCAGGATGCTGGAGGAGATGGGCGCGATCACAAAGCAGAGCACCAGCACGATCGCGATGATCGGCAGTACCGCCTGCAGCGCCTCATTCCACTTCTCCCGCAGTTTTTTTGTCATTCCCAATATTCCACTCTCCTGTCTTTTTGAGGCGGACATTCCCATTCTCTCAAAATCCGCCCTGTTACTTGGTTTCTTTCCACATTCGTGTTCTCTCCGCCAGGTATTTCACGAACAGGGGATGCCGTTACAGGATCTGTGGGCTTGCAGCGCCACGATCCTGTAACCGGCGAATTATGTTTAGTATAACATGGGAATTGTGAGAAAAGTATGTTTTGAGAGGTTAAGATTCCGCTAAAAAAAGGCGGCTTTGTTCAGATAATTTACTATAAAAAAGATATCAGGCGGTTAAACAGCCCGGAGCTTTCCCTGCCCGCCTGCTCACAGGGAACATCAATAAACGTAAACCGACAATGCTATAAAAAATACCTGTAGGATCGTCATGATCAAAAACAGAGGTGTAATAAATTTATACCATCGCTCAAGCGGGATTCCCATCAGACCGCATTCCAATGAACAGTTCGTTGGCCAGAACATGTCCGAAAAGCCGTCACCAAAACAATATGCCAATACCGCTGTCTGGCGGCTTACGCCTACAATGTCAGCTACAGGTGCTATAATTGGCATAGTGATCGTAGCCTGACTGGAAGAACCATTAATGAAAATATTAATGATGCTCTGTAAAAACAACATTCCAATAGCAGAAATGACGGGATTCCCGATATCCAGAAGAGAAGAAAGGTAGTAAACTATTGTATCGGAAATAAGTGCTTCTTTCATGACAATAAAAATACCCCGGGTAAATCCAATCACAAGGATCGAGGATACTACGCTCTTAGTTGACTCAATAAAAGTAAGACAGATCTCATTCAGACTGCTTCCTCCCACGACTCCCGCCACTACCATCATTGCTAAAAATAATGAAGATATCTCATCGATATACCATCCAAGCATGCTCGTTCCGTAAAGCAGGATCCCTATCGTAGCAAAAAACAAAATCGTACACAATTTGCGGCGAAATGTAAAGTTCACCTCTTTATCATACTGCTTTTTGTCCGATTGTTCCACTTCATCACAGCCATATAAAACTGAAAGTTCAGGATTCTGCTTTACTTTTCTGGCATAGCGCATCACATACCAAATAGATACCATTTCAAATACTGCAAAAATCACGGCGCGATAGGCAACACTGGAATTCAGCGGTACATCAGCGATGGTCTGGGCAATTCCTACTGAAAACGGATTTGTCATAGCTGCCGCAAATCCGGTAGCTACGCCAATATAAACGACGGCACCTCCTACAAGATTGTCATAGCCTAATGCCAGCATTATGCTTGCAAACAACGGCACAAGACCATAGGTTTCTTCAAATATACCCAATGTTGATCCGAGCAGGCCAAACAACAGCATTCCCACAGGTATCAACAATTCGGTACGTTTCCCCATTAATTTAAGCAGCGCAGACACCGCAGCATCCAGTGTGCCGTTGTCTTTCAATACATAAACAAAGCCATATGCAAAAACAATAAGAAACAAGATATCTGCAGCACTTACATAGCCACGAGACACCGAAAGAAAAATATCAAAGAAGTCTGGGCGGTTTCCTTCAACAAAATGGAAACTGTCAGGTAATACGATCGTTTTTCCATTCGCAGGATCAATTACCCGATCATATTCTCCTCCGGGAATGATATACGTCAATCCTACTACGACCAGTAAAATAATCGTTAAAATTACATATGTATGAGGTAATTTCCACCCGATAAATGACTTTTTACACTTTTCAGTCAAGTTCCTTTGTTTTTTTAACATTCCTGTTTTCCTTCAATAAAAACATGTTCTGCTTTCGCATGAATATCAAATGGATGATGACTCCAGATAACGAGATCCGCATCTTTTCCGCTGACAAGCGCACCTTTTCGATCATCGATACCCAAAATCTCTGCAGGATATGATGTTACTGCGCGCAATGCTTCCGCATCATCCATGCCAAAGCGAACAGCCATAGCAGCATAAATAGGCAAATAATACAGCGGTGTTACATCATGATCGGCAGTGATGCAGACTTTAACACCTGCCCTATTGAGGATGCCGGCAGTCTCAAAGCTCTTATTCCAAACCTCCTGCTTGCTGCACGGGTTCATGCTTGGACCGACAATCGCAGGAAAACCGCTGGCTGCTATATGTTCAGCAATGTCAATCCCATCCGTGCAATGAACTATAACAATCCTGATATCGTACTCCTTGGCAATACGGATCGCTGTACAGATATCATCTGAACGGTGAGCGTGAATATGCAACGGTATTTCTTTCCTCAGAACCATAGCCATATTTTCCTTGCCGGGATCGCATCGGAAATGATCACCATTCTTTTCCGCTTCTTCCTTCTCAAAAAGATATTCCTTCGTATCTTCCAGACACTTACGTAAGTGATAAGCAGTACCCATGCGTGAGGCGAATCCATGCTTAGCTGCCTTCGGGTTTTCTCCAAGGCTGCCTTTCACAGCAGCCTTGCGGGTCACGATCATCTCATCTGCAATCTTACCCGTTAACCGGATAACCGAAGCAACACCTCCGATAACACCATCACTGCCCGGACAAACACAGGCACAGGTCACTCCTGCCCGGACAGATCGTTCCACCGCTCTGTCAAAAGGATACAGACCGTCCAGCACTTCTAACTGAGGGGTAATCGCATCCGAGTAATCGCAACAATCATCACCCACTTCTCCCATACCTTCTTCGCTGATACAAATATGACTGTGAGCATCAATGAAACCTGGCGTTATATATTTTCCCGCCGCATCTATCACTTCTTCATTTTCTTTTGGAGAAATATTGAAATCCACTTCCGTTATTTTCGTATTTTCGATACGAATATCCAATTTTTCAAAATCATTTGTACAAGTAGTAAACAAATATCCGTTTTTAATAAGCATCAGTGCTACCTCTAAATATAATATTTTTTATTCCTATATATGGGATCTGTTAATAACCAATCATTACAGCCGCCGTCATAAATACAAACTCCATAATAAACAGGATGCCAAACAACGGAGTAATAAATTTATACCATTTGTTAATCGGCACTCCCATCAGACCACAACAAAGAGCGCAGGAAGTCGGCCAGAATATATCTGCGAAGCTGTGTCCCAACTGGTATGCCAATACGGCAATTGAACGGCTCATACCAACCAGCTCGGCTGTTGGTGCCAAAATCGGCATTGTGATCGTTGCCGCACTTGTTGAACCATTGATAAAGAGTTTTACAATGTTCTCAATTATGATCATTCCGTAGGCAGAGAGGTATGTACTTGTATTTTTAAGCAGGCTCACCAGACCGTATACGATCGTATCTGTGATCATGCCCTCTTTCATTAAAATCAAGATTCCTCTGGTAAATCCGACAATTAACATAGAAGAAACCATGCTCTTAGTAGACTCAATAAATGTCTTACAGATCTCAGTTGCAGAATAACCGCTGATAATACCTGCAACCACCATTGCCATTAAGAAAAATGCTGATATTTCATCTACATACCAGCCCAGGTTCAAAATAGCATAGAATAAAAATATAATGACTCCAAAGAAAAGTACTAAACATAGCCCCTGACGGATATTCATGGTTGTATTTTGTAATTCATCCAGGGATTTTGCCTTGACTGCATCCAGCTCAGTGCCATAAACCACAGACTTTGTCGGATTTTTTTGACTTTGCGGGCATAGTACATCACATAAGCAATGGCAATGATCTCTGTGACAACAAAAATAAGCCAGCGGAATCCCATTCCTGAGTAAAGTTCAACACCTGCAATATCCTGTGCAATAGCGATGGTATAAGGATTCGTGGTGCCTGCGGCATATCCGATCGATACGCCTAAAAAGATAACTGCGCCGCCTACGACAGCATCATAACCCAGGGCAACAAAGATTCCTACGAAAACCGGAAACAGTCCATAGACTTCCTCATAAATACCCATGGTAGATGCCATTAAACCAAGAATCAGCATTGTGATCGGAATCAATAGCTGGACACAATTGCCAATCTTCCGTACTAAAGTTCCCAGCGCAGCATCCATCGTTCCATTTTTGGTTAAAACATAAACAAAACCATACGCAAAAATAATGAGGAACATAATATCAGCAGCGTCCACATAACCAGCTTCCAGAGCCTGAAACAGACCAAACAGCCCCGGCGCCTCAGCATCTACATACGCGTAAGAGTCAGGCACAACGACCATCTTTCCTGTAACCGCATCCTCTACACGCTCATAAGATCCGGCAGGAATGATGTGTGTAAGAATCAGCACGATGAACATAATAGTGACAAGTATCACATATGTATGCGGCATCTTAAAGTTTTTGATCCTTTCCTTTAAAGTTCTCATAAGTACCTCCTTAGTTTATAATCTTTGTAGCAACACTGCATGTTTTCTGAATGCTTATCCATCACCTTGCAGCACCACACTATAATACACATCCAGCCCCTTCAGCATTGCTTTTCTTATATTTAAATCCTTAAAGTTACTTGAATGTCAAGTGTGAAATTGTTATAATAATAACAGTTGCTTTTTGATCATTATCCACATTCACCGGAGTTCTAAAAATGGGCAAAAAAAATCTTACCATCGGAGAAATATCCGAAATATTGAACATTACCCCTTCAACTCTTCGTTTTTGGGAAAAGGAGAACCTCTTTCATGTCAGCAAAAAGAGTAATCACTACCGAACCTATACCAATACGGATTTAATCGACATAGCTGATATCCTGTATTATCGGAATCTTGGAGTACCGGTTAAAGACATCCGTGCATTTTCTTCTCTGGAATTATCTGAATATGATCAGTTTCTGGAAAATCAGGAACGGGAACTCAACAAAAAGATTGAAGAATATCAACAGATGCTGCTAAGATCGCAAAGTCTGAAGAGGAACTATTATCGGTTGCTGAGACTGCTCGTCAATCCCTTTATCCTTGAGACTCCGGACTTTCATCACGTCATCTCGTGGGATTTCCGTGAAAAAGAACGGATCCGGCAATACGTATCCGATCCTTCATACTACGTCTGGTGTAAAGATACCAACTCAGAAATTTCTGGACGTAAAGGACTCATTGTATCTGAAAACAGTTCTTATTCCCGCTCGGATCTTATATGGGAAAACAGACCCGGCAGCCGCTACATCAGCTTTCCCGTCAAAGCCATGATTGAAAATGATTATTCCGGACTTGAAGCGCCAAAGATCGTAGGTGAAGTACAGCGCCATACCACTACCGGTTATTTAATTACTCGTCACCTCCTGAACTGCAAGATCAATGGCGAAAATGTCGAATATCTGCAGGCCTATCTTGAAATCACTGGATCGTGGGATGATTCATTTACGAAAAGATTAATGTTAGATTAATGTTTTGGTGAATATATCTTTTTTAGACAAATGAAATTATGCATGATTTTTCACAAAAAACACTCTTTAGATTTGTAAAATAATACTTTTTTATAAACTATCTATTGCATCGCATTTACTACGAGCAGCGGATCGCGTTCCGCTGCTCGTAACAGTTTCTTCCTTTATTGAAATATTGTTTTAAAAACCGGCTGCATGGACGAGATCCATGTATTCTCTGCCGCATTATAATACTTTGTATCTGCATTTACCGCAAACGGAATTCCTGCATCACTCAATGCTTTCGTCATAAATCCTGCAAATACTGTCTGCTCTTCTACACTGTATGTATTTCCTTTATTATAGTTTCCCGGCATCCAGGCTCCAACCCATGTCGGAATCCCCGTCTGCTGCTGCCATGCAAGCGCCGTCTGGATCTTATCTGTAATCAGCTTTTTCTCAGCATCCGTTCCCGTAGTCCACAGCTTCTTTTCATTTGTCTTATCCGGACCGGATGCATAAAAGTGCCATTCTGCCATAATATATCCATTGTGTGCACTTGGAATTTTCAGCTCTGACAAATAATTAGGGTCTGACCGCAGGCGTGGAGAGATCATAATGATTCTGTCTGGATTTGTTTTTCTGATTTCCGCAACCGTCTGTTCATACATTTCATTCAACGTATCCGGCAATTTATTGATCGCATCCGAAGATTCAATCATCAGATCAAAGGCCAACAGATGTGAAGCATCTTTAAAATGCTCTGCGATCTGGCTCCACCATTCCGTCACATGATCCATATTTTCCTTTGTTGGATCTGTTTTAAACTCATGCGCCTGGTATGCAATAACAGGAATAATTCCGTTTTTCAGGCAATCAGTGATCTGCATATCCAGCAATACCAGAAGCTCGGTGCTGATATCATCCTGTACCCGAATTCTGACATGGCTGACCCCGGCTTTCTTAAATTCCTGTACCTGCTTAATGCTGTATGTTCTGGTCCGCTTCTGAAATTCTGACCATGTGACATCCAGACCTTTTCCCAAAAAAGTCTGGTACTGCCACGGAAGTACCGCCTGATCTTTGCTCTGCCCGAGTCCTTCGATCCAGGCACCATCTGCGCCCGTGACATATCCATCCGGCGTCATGCAGTTTGCGCTCATGTAACCATCTGATTCAAAGTAATACCATTTACCGTCATCGTCCCGAAACCACTGATTTTGAAGAAATGTATGATCATCGTTCTCATATTTCCATCCTGCCGTGTCCTGCTTCCACTGTCCGGCATATGAGGGGAAACTGCTGACCGCCAGAAGCACAGAAGCTGCCAGACCCAAATAAATTCTTTTCACTCTTGTTTTCTCCACTTATTGCCCGGAAGAAAGAAGATCATCAATCTGTTTCCAAATGCTATTGATCTCTTTCAGCATTTCCAGACGTTTTTCCTTTTCTTTTTCTGCTTCTTTTAATTTTAGAATTGCTGTGTCAAAATCTTTGTTCTCGGCAGCCGCCTTCGCTTCTGCGCGAAGATTCTTTACCTGGGAATCCCCGTTTTCCTCACGGATCATTTTTATTTTCCCACGAAGTGTTTTTGCCTCTTTCCACACACTCTTATCAACCGGAAGCTCTCCTGTCTCCTTTTTGTTCAGATGAATATTCTTGAAATGTTCCATGGAATTTTTATTGGATTCCCTGAGAGCATCCATCTGCTCCTCCATCGCTTTCATCTCAGTACGGATCGGTTCTGCTTCCGCCCTATATTCTTTTCTTGTCTCAGCCGCAAACGCAGAGAAGGACATGATTGCAGTAAGCGATAACGCCGCGCATAAAATTTTTAAACCTTTCTTCATCTTGTTACCTCCATCAGTCAAGCGGATATTCGCAATCCGCTTCGCTACTTGCTCATAACCGAATAACTGCTCCGCAGTTTATCAGAAGGAGCT
>ERZ856578.2066-NODE-2066-length-34665-cov-4.745519_pt1 | contig 34665 bp, 52 predicted proteins | sample MGYA00514384_ERZ856578 | MGnify/ENA primary metagenome ERZ856578 (study PRJEB29103, sample SAMN06111958) | human gut metagenome | biome: human gut; feature: ankylosing spondylitis patient; material: healthy_person | host: Homo sapiens | place: China:Hangzhou... | reverse complement strand
GATCTTGCGCTCAGCATAATCTGCTCGGTTATTGTCATTGTAATGTTCGTCTTATTCTACAACACCGAAGGACAGCTGCAAGCCCACGTGGGCGGCGGAGAAGGGGTTCCACAGCAGCAGCACCGCCAGGGCGAAGGCCAGGGCCGTGAAGCTGTCCCGCTCCCGGCCCAGCAGCGGGGCGATCTGGAGCAGGGCCAGCATCATCGCCGCCCGGCTCACCGAGGGGGTCCCTCCGGCCACACCCCAGAACAGCACAGCCAGGATCAACGTACACACGGCCCCGCTCCGCTTGCCCCGGCCCAAAAGCAGGGTCACCGCCCCTGCCAGAAAGGCCAGGTGCATCCCGGACACCGCCACCGTGTGAGACAGTCCCGTGCGCTGGAGGGAGCTGGTGAAGGTATCGCTGAGATTTTCCCGCCCGCCGGTGACGATGCCCTGGACCACCGGGGCCACGTCCGCCGGAAAGGCCCGGTCAATGCCCCCTTTCAGCGTTCGGGACAGATAGGCTGGCCAGTACTGCCAGGAGGGCTCCGCCCCCGGCTCCACTTCCAGCTTGCCGTATAGATCCGCCTGGAGAAAGATGCCCTTGGCGGTATAGTAGGTGATGTCCTCCCCCGTGCGGGTGTGGGTGGCGGCGGTGCAGTGGGCCACCCCTGTCACCCGGTCCCCCGGACGCAAACTAGCCCCCTGGTCATCGGTGAGCAGCAGGGCGGACAGGGCTTTTTCGCCCTCCTCCCCGCCCTCCACGGGGACCTGCCAGCGGCCATGGTCCCGGCTGACGGGCCACTCCCGGACCACGGCCTCGAACCGCACCGTCCGCCCGTCCAGGGCCTGGACCGGGGTCAGAATGACTTGGCGATAGCCCACTGTGTACAGCAGGCCCAACGCCGCGCCGCCGCAGATGAGAGCCGCCCGAAGGAAGTTCCGGCGGCGTTTTGCCTCTGTTTTCGCCGTACACCGGCGCAGGAGGGCGCACAGGGTCATACCCGCCAGGGCGGCCAGGCCCATGGGGAGCCAGCTGCCCTCCGGCAGGACCAGGGTGCTGAACACAGCGGCGGCAAAGGCAAAGGCCGCCGTGGCCAGAATACGCACAGGCTCCCTCCTCTCTCGCCGGGTCATACCAGGAATTTACTGTTTTGTCTGATCCAGGTCTTTAGGCTTTTTGATCTCCTCCCAATACCGCCGGGCCGCTTGCTCCGTCTTGTTGGGGCCAAAGTGGTAATACTGGGTCCCCGCCAGCTCGTCGGGCAGGTATTGCTGCTGCACCCAGTGGTTGGGGAAGTCGTGGGGATAGAGATAGCCCTGCTCCCGCTCCATCCCGGAGGAGTCGGCGTGGACATTCTGCAAGTGCCGGGGGATGTCCCCGGTCTTGCCGTGGCGGATGTCCGCCATGGCGGCGGCCAGACCCTCGTACACCGAGTTGGACTTGGGGGCGGTGGCCAGCAGCACCGCCGCCTGGGCCAGGGGCAGCCGTGCCTCGGGCAGACCCAACTGCAACGCGTTGTCCACGCAGGCTTTCACAATGGGCACCGCCATGGGATAGGCCATGCCAACGTCCTCGCTGGCCGAGCACAGCAGCCGCCGGATGGCGGTGAGCATGTCTCCCGCCTCCAGCAGCCGGGCCAGATAGTGCAATGCCGCGTCCGGGTCAGAGCCCCGCAGGGACTTCATCAGGGCGGAGGCGATGTCGAAATGGGCGTCTCCCTCCCGGTCATAGCGCATGGCCGACTTCTGGGCCACCGTCTCCGCGTCGCTCAGAGTGACAAGGAGTTTTCCTTGCTGGCGCTTGGCGGCACTGAGCAGAAGCTCCACCGCGTTCATGGCCTTTCGGATGTCGCCGCCGCAGGCCTGGGCGATGTATTCCTTCACCCCCGGCTCGCACTGGGCCTGGGCCCCCAGGCGCTGCTCCATAATGGAAAAGCCCCGCTCCACGGCGGGCAGGGCGTCCTGGGCGGTGATCTGCTTGAACTCGAACACCGTGGCCCGGGACAGCACCGCTCCGAACACGGCGAAGAAGGGGTTCTCCGTGGTGGAGGCGATGAGGGTGATGCGCCCGTCCTCCATGAACTCCAGCAGGGACTGCTGCTGCTTTTTGTTGAAATACTGAATCTCGTCCAGATAGAGCAGCACCCCCTCCGGGGCCAGCAGGGTGCCCACCTGGCCCATGATCTCCTTGATGTCAGAGATGGCGGCGGTGGTGGCGTTCAGCCGGTGGAGGGGCCGCCGGGTGCGCTGGGCGATGATGTTGGCCACGGTGGTCTTCCCCGTGCCCGAGGGGCCATAGAAGATCAGGTTGGGCACGTCGCCCCCCTCGATGATGCGGCGGAGCAGGCCGTCTTTGCCCAAAATGTGCCCCTGTCCCACCACGTCGTCCAGGGAGCTGGGGCGGATCTCATCCGCCAGAGGGCGGTATGCCATTTTCGTACTTCCTTTCTGAAAAAGCGGCGGTTTTTAAGCCATCCCCGCCGCGCGGCACATTTTTTCCTTAAAAAAGTGGTTCACCAGGGAAATGGCCCGGCCCACGAACAGCATGGCCAGCACCGTGCCCAGGCCCACCGCCGTGATCTTGCCCAGCGTCGCCAGGCTGAGGATCACTGTGAGGACCACGCACACCAGGTCGAAGCAGTTCTTGGCAAAGCCCTGGTCCCGGCCAATGAGATCGGCGATGGCCTGGACGATGCCGTCCCCGGGGTTGGGCACCAGGCGCATGTTCACCGTCATGGCCACGCCGATGCCGGTGACGATGATGGCCAGGGCCAGACAGACCAGGTTAGAGGGCAGGCCGTGCTTGGCCGGGTCATAGGTGATGAAGCGGTCATACAGATTCAACACCCGGCTGAACACCAGACTCAGGGGCAGCTGCAGCAGGTCATACCACTGCCGGCGCTTCCCCCGGATGATAAGCTGGGCGATCACGAAGATGGTATACAGCACGAAAGTGGCGTCCCCCAGGTTCACGCCCCAGATCTGGGTGCTGCAATAAGCCAGGGACAGAATGGGGGACACCCCCAGCCCCGTCTTGGTGTTCAGGGTCAGTCCCATGGCCAGTACCAGCATCCCGATCACATAGATGACCCAGCGGCTCAGTGTCTGTTTCTTTGTTCTCGTCTCTGTTCTCTCAGTCAATGTAAAGTTCAAGTCCTTTCCGCCTTTTCCCGTTCAAAGCCCAGGTATCTTGTCCCCTGGAAGGTCAGCTTGCCCCGGTCCCCTTCGGCCAAAAGGCCGTATTCCTGGCCGCTGACGGAGAACTCCATCCGGTCCCCGCTGTCCACCTGGAAGGTCACATAATAGGTGGTGCTGCTGCTGGTGTGGCACATGTCGGTCCCGTTGTGGCCGCCGTGGTGAAAGGTGGACACCTCAGTGCGGCGGCTCACCAGCTCGGCCTCCACCGTCAGCCGGGGAGACTGATTGTTCCGGTGCCATTGGGCCGTGCCCCGCACCGCCATGACGATGAACGAACCGATGACCACGATAAAGCCGATGACCACGATCACGAGGACGATGGCAAACGTGTTCTCAAAGGAGCTGAAACCAAAGCCGGGGTCCATCATCATGGAGTCTCCTCCTCTCCGTTTTTCATGAAGTAGTCGCACCAGGGCCGCAGGGTGCAGCTCTGGCACTGGGGCCGCCGGGCGATGCACACCGCCCGGCCATGGAGGACCATCCGGTGGCAGAAGTTGTTGGACTCCTCCGGGGGCAGCACCCGGCGCAGCTGCTGCTCCACCTTCCCCGGGTCCTTGGACCCGTCGGTGAGGCCCAGCAGCCCGGTAATGCGGATGCAGTGGGTGTCCGCCACCACCACCCCGGGCACGTGATACACGTCGCCCAGGATCAGGTTAGCCGTTTTCCGCCCCACCCCGGGCAGCTTTAACAGCTCCTCCATGGTGTCGGGCACCCGGCCCCCATAGTCCCGCAGCAGCATCTGGGCCGATAGGACGATGTCCCGGGCCTTGGCCCGGAAGAAGCCGGTGGAGTGGACATAGCCCTCCACCTCCGCCACGTCCGCCTGGGCCAGGGCCTCCAGGGTGGGGAACCGGGCGTACAGGGCGGGAGTGACCTTATTCACCCGCTCGTCGGTACACTGGGCGGCCAGGCGCACGGCAAACAGCAGTTCATAATCCTTTTCATATTGCAGGGAACACAGGCTGTCTGGATAGAGGACCTTCAGCTCCTCCACAATGGCCCGCACCTGCTCCGGCGTTTTCCTCACGATGGCAGCGACTCCTTCTCATTTTTCGTTAAAATAAATCATACCATATCCGCCGCCGTTTTTCGAGCCTTTTTTCAAGCCGGGCAGAAATAGCCCCCGTGTATAGTGTAATTGCATTAAGTCGACAGGCTTTTTGCGGTTACACTTTTTTTATTTTCTCCCAGAGAAAGGACGGTGAAAACGTGGCTGAATGTTACAAGACGATCGAATATCCGGACCGGAAGGCGATCGCGGCCCTGTACGCCGCCGGCGCGAAGGCCGGACAGATCGCGAAGGAAATCGGCGTGTCCCCCCGCTCCATCTATGCAGAACTGAAGCGCGGCCATGAGGGGGACAAGCTTGACAAGAACTTCCGTCTGGCCTACGACGCAGACCTGGCCCAGAAGCGCGCCCAGGAAAGCCTTCGACGACGCGGCCGGAAGAAAGGAGGGCCGGCAGAATGACACCCAGAGCAAGGCAACGGCGAACCCGCCGGAGAATCCGCAAGGCGGCCGGCTACCTGTCTTTGATCGCCTTTCTGGCGCTTCTTGGAAGCGTCGGGGCCGTCGAACAGGACCTGGTCCCGCTTCTCCCTGGCACGATCCGAATGTTCGGCTTCCTTCTGATCTGGGCCGGCCTTCTGACCGTCGCCGGAGCCTTCGACACCACCGAAGGAAGGAGGGAACGGAGAAGATGAAGTACACGGCGACCCTGTCGCCCGTTCAGGTCGGACAGGCCGTGAAGGCCCTGGTCCTTCTGGGCGAAAAGAAAATCACGATCGAAGAAACAGAAAAGGACCGCTTCGTCGTCACCACAACAAACGAAACGGCCCATTCCAAAAAGGTTAAGTGAATCATATCACGGAAAGGAAAGGTTTTCAATGCCTAAATTGAATTTTTACGATACGGACGCCGTAAAGACGTTTCTGCTGAATATCCTGATCGAAAACAAGGAAGCCCGTGAAGACGCCGACTTCGAGCGTCGCCAGACCCAGAACTGGTTCGGGCAGTATCAGGAACAGAAGGCGCGCGCCGAAGCCGCCGAAGCAAATATCAAGGCCGCAATCGCGAAGCTGGCCCCCTTCAATGGAGCGCGCCAGGAAGGCGTCGAAATCGGCTGGAAGGACGTTGACCGCATGGTCGAAGAAACCCTTCTGATCCTGGCACCGGAAAAGACGGAAGGGGGCGCCGCGAAATGAATAGCACCCTGTATGAGATCAGCGCCGACTTCCTGGCCGCATTGGACGCGATCGAGGTCGACCCCGACACCGGCGAACTGCTGAACGCTGACCAGCTTGACGCCCTTTCCGCCGCCTTCGACGAAAAGGCTGAAGCGACCGCCCTCTACATCAAGAACCTGACCGCCTTCGTCGGCGACGTGAAGGCGGAGGAAGCCGCCCTGGCGGAGCGCCGCAAGTCCGCCGAAAAGCGCGTCGAGCGCTTGAAGGACCTTCTGGCGTCCTCCATGCTGTCCGTCGGCCGCGACAAGGTCGAAACGGCCAGGACGAAGATCAGCTTCCGCAAGTCCACCCAGGTTCAGATCGACGACGAAGCGGCCCTTCCCCCTGACTTCGTGACGACCACCGTCACCACGAAGCCGGACAAGACGGCGATCAAGAAGGCGATCCAGGCCGGACAGGCCGTCGCCGGCGCCGCCCTGGTCGAGAACCAGAACCTTCAGATCAAGTAAGGAGGAATCACCGTGAAGGACTTGAAAATCCCCCTTCTGACGGCGGAAGACATCGACTGTCGCGTCCAGTCCGTCAGCAAGGCGAAGAACGGGACGGTCGGCGCGGTCCTTCTTCTCTACAAGGACGCCCGTGTCGATATGCGAATCCTTGACCAGGTCTTCGGACCTGGCAACTGGCAGAGAACCCACGAACTGATCAACGGGAACCTGTTCTGTACGATCGAGATTTGGGACGAAGAGAAGTCCGCCTGGGTAAAGAAACAGGACGTCGGCGTCGAGAGCAACACGGAGAAGGAAAAAGGACAGGCGTCCGACGCCTTCAAACGCGCCGGCTTCAACGTCGGGATCGGCCGCGAACTGTATTCCGCCCCTTTCACCTATGTCGAACTGAACGACGGTGAATGGAAGGTCGAGAAGGTCCAGGGCCGCGACGTGTATCGAACCTATCCGAACGTCAAGTTCTCCGTCACGAAGATCGGCTACAACGACCGCCGCGAGATCGTGGACCTGACGATCGTCGACCGCTTCGGGAACGTCCGCTTCCTGTACGAAGGCGGCGTCCAGAAGAAGGCCAACCAGGGCGGCCAGGGAAGCCGTCAGAGTGCGCAGAGCGGCCGACAGGCACAGACACAGTCCCAGACAACGCAAGCGCCCCAGACGTCCCAGAGAGCGCCCCAGGGCGGCAAGACAGGCGCGATCCCCACCGGCGGTGCCGTCTGCCCTGTGTGCGGCGGCCCGATCAGTGATGCCGAGCGCGACTATTCCCTTCGCAAGTACGGCCGCGAACTGTGCCGCAAGTGCCAGCGCAACGCGTGAAAGGTGGTGTAAACAATGCCGAGCCGCATTATCAAAGAAACGATCATCATCAGTGAATCCCTGACAGCGATCAGCGCCGACGCCGAACGCTTCTTCTGGCGCCTGGTCGTGAAGGCCGACGACTTCGGCCTGTACTACGGCGACCCGCGAATCCTGGCTTCCCTGTGCTTCCCCCAGAAGCCCCCTTCTGAACAGAAAATCCGTTCCTGGCTGAACGAACTGATCCGCGAAGACATGGTGGGGACCTACACGGCCCCCGAAGACGGGAAGAAGTACCTGAAACTTCTGAACTGGGGCAAGTGTCAGCAGACCAGGGCGAAGTCCAGCAAATACCCTGAACCGTCTTCGTTTGATAGCAAATGCAAGCAAGCGAACGGAAATCAAATGCTTGCAAATGTCCCCGTAAACGTAAACGAGAACGAAAACGGAAACGATAACGAGAAACGCGCCCAAACGGGGCGCGGGGCGGCGGACGGTTTTGACCGGTTCTGGGCTTCTTATCCCCGACGCGTCGGGAAGAAGGACGCCGTGGCCGTCTGGAAGAAGATCAATCCTGACGACGCCCTGGTCGACCGGATCGTGGCCGGCGTGGAACGCTGGAAGCGGTCCGAACAGTGGACGAAGGACGACGGTCGCTTCATTCCCTACCCCGCGACCTTCCTTCGCGGCGAACGGTGGAACGAATCCGACAGCGTGAGTAAACCGGCCGCCGTTCCGCCGGCGGCGAAGGACTACGGCGACGACGACTTCCTGGGCGGTGGCGACCATGAATGACTTCACCGACGTTCTGGAATCCATCGCCCAGAACGCCAGACGCGGCCATGAGCGCGCCGGCGACTACCGCGGAGAAGACGGCCTTCTGTACTGCGGCCGGTGCCGGACCAGGAAGGAACACCGCCTGGAACTGGACACCGACCCGCCGAAGGTGGTCACGGTGCCGGTCATGTGCAAGTGCGAGGAAGAGCGCCAGGAAGCCCAGCGCAAAGAAGAAGAGCGAATCAAGTTCCGCCAGGACTGCGAACGGCTTCGCCGCGACGGGATCACGGACCCGTCCTATCTGGTCAACACCTTCGCCCAGGACGACAACCGGAACCCCGCCGTTTCGGACGTGTGCCGGAAGTACGTCGACCACTGGGACGAAATGAAGGCCGACAACATCGGAATCCTGTTCTATGGCGGCGTCGGGACTGGGAAGTCCTTCCTGGCCTGTTGTATCGCGAACGCCCTGATCGACCGCTGTGTGAAGGCCAGCGTGACGAACTTCCCCCGCATTATGAACCGCCTTCAGGGCTTCGGAGAGGACAAGCAAAGCTTCCTGGACAAGCTGAACCGTTATGACTGCCTGGTGATCGACGACCTGGGCGTCGAGCGGGACACGTCCTATTCCGTCGAGCAGATTTACAACGTCGTCGACGCCAGGTCCCGTTCGGGGAAGCCCCTGATCGTGACGACGAACCTATCCCTGGACGACCTTCGGAACCCGTCGTCTATGGGCTACGCCCGAATCTATGACCGCGTCCTGGAAATGTGTCCGATCAAGTTGAAACTGGCCGGAGAATCCAGAAGGACCGTCAACGCGGCCGCGCGCCGCGACAGGGCGAAGGAAATCCTGGGAATGTGAAGGAGGGCCGCAAGTGGAAACCTGGAAAGTGACGATCCCTGGCCTTTTACCTGGCCTGAATGAGTACATAGACGCGGAACGCGCCGTCAAGGGCAAGTACAAGGCCGCCGCCATGAAGAAACAGGCCGAAAACGTGATCGGCTTCATGGTGAAGACACAGCTTCGCGGCGTCCGCTTCGACCGGCCGGTTATCATTCATTACCGCTGGATCGAGCCGAACCGCCGCCGCGACAAGGACAACGTCGCCTTCGCGAAGAAGTTCATTCAGGACAGCCTGGTCCATGCCGGCGTCCTGGTGAACGACGGCTGGAACCAGATCGAGGGCTTCACGGACGACTTCGCCGTGGACCCGAAGAACCCCCGCGTGGAAGTGACTATCGAGATATTCGAAGGAGGAAAACGACATGGCAAATATTAAGACTTTGAAGGACCTGACCCCTGGGACCGTCTTTGACGCCGGCCCGATCGACGTCCGCGTCCTGGATCACATGACCAACGGGACGACCCTTCTGATCGCCGACAAGGCGGTCGCGTGGCGCCCCTTCTCCCTGGAACCCATGAAGACCCGTCCGGAGGAATCCCCTACCCCTTACCCGAACGACTTCAGTCTGTCCTACCTGAAGGACGAACTGAACGGCCCCTTCCTGGCGGCCTTCGACGCCGCCGGCGGTCCGATCCGTTCCGCGAACATCGTGACCGCGGACTGGTCCCTGGCTGACCATCGCGGCGGCTTCGGCTATGGCAACATGAAGGCGAAGATCAGCCTTCTTCCCGAAGCCCTGTTCCTGAAGTACAAGGCCCTTCTGGCCCTGGACGACTGGTGGTGGCTTGTCACCCCGTACGCCGGCTACGCGCCCTACGCGCGCGGTGTCCGCGCGGACGGCAGTCTGTACAACTACGGCGCGTACAACGGCAGCTACGGCGTCCGGCCGGCTTTCTTCGCGGAATCTGGAATCATTCTGGAATCCGGCGGCGGCGAAGCGGTGGAAGGCCATGAATGACCATGTGACGATCCGCCAGTGGATCAGTCGGCGGCGCCTTCGGGCGGCCGTCGACCGGTCCCTGGGCGCGAAGGTGCCGAAGGCGATCTTCGACGAAGCGGAAGCATACGCCAGACGGAAGATGGCCTTCCAGAACGAAGCCCTGGGCCTGGACCGCGGTGACGAATACCTGGAACTTCTGATCCCCGACGTGATCCGCGAAATGGCCCTGGCGGCCAGGTATGACGGAAGGAGGGCGACGGCGTGAGTTTTGACAGACATATCGCTTCTGTCAGTTTCGGGAAGGACAGTCTGGCGATGGTCCTTCTGATCCTGGAAAGAGGCCTTCCCCTGGACGAAGTGGTCTTCTACGACACCGGAATGGAGTTCAAAGCGATTTATGACACCCGCGACAGGATCATTCCGATCCTGGACGACCACGGCGTCAAATACACTGAACTTCGTCCCCCACGGCCTTTCATGTTCGATATGCTTGAAAAGCCAGTGACCAGCAAGAAGAACGGCCTTCACTATGGTTATTCCTGGTGCGGCGGCTGTGCGCGCTGGGGAACCGCCAACAAAACAAGCGCCCTGGACAAACACGCGAAGGCGGCCGGAAGGGACGTCATTCAGTACATAGGGATCGCCGCGGACGAACAGAAACGCCTTCAGCGCCTTCCGCTGTATAAGGTCGCCCCCCTGGCGGAGTTCGGCTTCACCGAAGCCGACGCCCTGGCCTATTGCTACGACCGCGGCTTCTTCTGGGAGGAAAACGGAATCCGGCTTTATGACGTTCTGGACCGCGTGTCCTGTTGGTGCTGTGCGAATAAGAATCTGAAGGAACTTCGCAACATTCGGACACACCTTCCAAAATACTGGAACCGTCTGAAGAACCTTCAGAGCAGAACAGACCGGCCCATGAAAGGGCCGGGGAAAAGCGTCTTCGACTTGGAAGAGCGCTTCCGGAGGGAAGATGACCTGAAAGGCGGTGCAATCAATGAATGAAGGCATTTTCGGCAAGAACGCAGACCTGGCCCAGCGGCTGAAGGACCGGATCGCGTTCCACGCCAACGAACACCGGCACACCTACGAGATCGGGAAGGGCGTCATGGACGCCCTGGTCCTGGACCTTCTGGCCGACTTCCGTGACGCCGGCGGTGTGATCCTCCCTGTGAAGCCGAACGGGACTGTCTGGCTGATCCGGCGCCGCCGCGTCGTGTCGGCGACCGTCATGTTCGTCGGAGCGGGAGCGGACGGCCTGACGTCCTTCAGCGTCCTTCGTGGACGCCTGGGAACGACGGCCTGGTCGTCAGAGCAGTTCACCGAACACGACATCGGGAAGACGGTCTTCCTGACGAAGGAAGCGGCCGAAGCGACCCTGGAAGGCGGCGGAGCATGGCAACAGTAAAAGACCTTGCCGCGTATGTCTGCGACAAACTGGCCGGAAAAGTCCTGATTCATAGATATGACGCCTATTCCACGAACAGCGTCTACTTGAAGTTCGACTACGGCCTGGGAAACAGTCTTCGCCTTTCTGACCATACAGGGAAAGCCGGTCTGAACTACCGTTTCAATATCATCACGACCCTGAAGAGCCTGGGAATAGAAACGTCCGGAGAATACCCCCGCTTTTATTATCCACCCGACATGGTGGACAAGGCAATCGCCGACATCATGGAAGGCGTCACAGAAAAACGCGGCCGGTATCGTGACTACGAAAAGGCCCTGGAAACCGCACGGGCCAGGACGAAGGGCAAACGTGGCTTCTGGGAGCAAGCCCGACTTGTGAAAGGAGACGGAGCATGGAAGGAATAGTTCGCGACCGCTGTCCGCTGTGCGGCGGGAAGATTGTCGTTTCCGACCTGTATCAGACCTCCCGTGACTTTGAAGTCCGGAAGGGTGGGAAAGTGTCCAGACGCTACACTGTCACCGACTGCGGTTCGATAGAAGTCAGCGTCGCCGGCTGTGCGGACCGGTGCGGCGCGTACTGGGACGCCGATTCCTTCTACATCGGGGCCGACGGGAAGTTCTACGATCAGAAATACCACGAAGGCGGTGAAGACCATGACGTTTCTTGAAGAGGTCCGCCGGAAGGTCGAGAAGGAAGAAAAGGCGTGTGCGACGTGCGGGAACCTGGTCCGCATAGGCGGGACCCTGATCGGCTGTGTCGCCCACGACAAACTGATCCTTCCGAACTATCCGCCCTTCTTCGGACAAAAGCCGTGTCCGGACTGGAAGCCCTGATCCTGGAATGGCCCAGAAGAAGCGCCAGGGCGTCCCGCCGGCGGTCCAGTATTCCATATTTGAAGGCGGCGACGTCTTCGTCTGCCCCTTCTGCTGTGCTGAACTTGCACGAACAGAAGCCGGAATCCCGCGAGTGTGTCCGGAGTGTGGGCAACCCATAGAAAGGAAAAAGAAGCCATGATCGGAAGAAGAAAAAAGGACTTGCCAAAGTGGCGCTACGACTTCAACTGTCGGAAGTGCGACAACGTCCAGTTCATAAACGATCCGGAACACGGTCGTCTGGGCGACTACTGCGTGGCTTGCGTGGAAGCCTTCGACCAGGGCCGGCCGGACCCGATCCACGCGGACGACGACCGCGTCGTCCGTTGCGACTGCTTCCGGCCGATCCCTGAACCCGAAGAGGAAGAGCCGAAAGAAGGTGAAGGCACATGATGAAGCGCCTTCTGATCGGCGTTCTGTCGATCGTCACGGGAACAGCCCTGGTCCTGACGTCCTTCGCCTGTGCGCGATTAGAAGACGGCGGGAGTGTAAACGGACCACCCACACAAGAAACGCCGTCAGCGGCCTTCCAGGGGCCTTCTGTGGCCGTTGCAGAAATCGCAACAACCACGCCGGAGCCAGAACCAGAACCGGAGTGGATCGAAGGCACGGCGACCGCGTACTGTTCATGCGAAATCTGCTGTGGAGAATGGGCGCTGAACCGCCCGAACGGGATCGTCTACACCGCCAGCGGCGCCGAAGCTGTCCAGGGCGTGACGATCGCCGCCGACTGGTCGATCTACCCGCCAGGGACCGTCCTGTTCGTGGAATGCCTGGGCGAAATGATCGTCCAGGACCGCGGCGGAGCAATCCAGGGCCAGAAGATCGACGTCTACTTCGAAAGCCACGCCGACGCCCGTCAGTTCGGACGCCAGAATGTCCGGTTCTACATAGTGAACGACTGAAGGAAACTGAAATCAAATGATAGCACGGGCAAGCGGACACAGTCCGACTTGCTATCGTGCAGAAAGGGAGCAAAGCAAACATGGAGATCAAAGACATCGTTCGAAAAGCACACGACAACGCCGTCGAACACGGCTTCTGGGACCCGCCCCTTCCCTTCGGAACAGCGATCGCGCTGATCCACAGCGAACTTTCCGAAGCGCTGGAAGAGGAACGCGCCGGCCACCCCCTGATCTGGTATCACTGTACGGAAGGCGACCCGTCCCTTCCCTGTGACCCCGCGGACGAAACGGAGTGCTTCCAGTACGGCCACGAAGACGCCTGTCAGTACAGAAACAAGAAGCCGGAAGGCGCGGCCGTGGAACTGGCCGGCGCCGTGATCCGGATCGCGGACCTGTGCGGACACCTGGGAATCGACCTGGACGCTGTGATCGAAGAGAAGATGGCCTACAACGCCGACCGCCCCTATAAGCACGGGAAGCGATTCTGAAAGACGGTGACACCATGAATCAAGTTCAACTGATCGGCCGAATGACCCGTGATCCGGAATTAAGACGGACGGAGAAGGGGACGCCTGTCGTGTCCTTCGCCCTGGCCGTCGATCGCCGCTTCCAGCGCGACGCCGTGGACTTCATTGACTGCGTGGCGTGGAGGTCCACAGCGGAGTTCGTCGACAAGTATTTCCGCAAGGGGAAGCGTGTCGCCCTGACCGGTTCGATCCAGGTCCGGAAGTGGAAGGACAAGGACGGGAACGACCGGAAGTCGGTTGAGGTGATCGCCGATTCCGTGGAGTTCGCAGACGGCAAGGACCAGGGCGCCGGTTCCTACGCCGCCGACCAGATGGCCGCCGGCGGAAGCCAGCAGTTCACGGAGATTGAAGACGAAGACGGAGAACTTCCGTTCTGAACACACCCAGAGGAAAGGCGGTGAACCACATGGACCAGATCGAAAAGGAAGAGAAGCGGAAAGCCTGGGTACGCTTCCGCGTCATGGACGTCCTTCGGAACCACGACCAGGAAGCGCGCGTCATTGAATCCCAGATCGCCGCGGAACGCGCCGCCCTGGCGGAAGACCTGAAGGAAATCATGGAATCCGCCTTCCCTTCCGGACAGCTTTCAGACGCCGGCGTCCGCGTCCAGTCTTCCCCAGACCCAGACGCCCGAATGGTGAACATGGTCACACGGGCAGAGAAGCGCCGGAACACCGCCGCCCGACGGATCGGCGCCCTGGAACGTCAGGCCCAACAGATCGAAGACGTCCTGTCTGCGATCCTGGGAATGGACAGTCAATCGAAGTGCGTCCTTCTGGCCCTGTATTACCCCTTCCGATCCTACAAAGAAGCGGCCGGTTTCCTCCACATGGCAAAGGCCACGATCTACCGCCAGAGGAAAACGGCCCTGGATTCCCTATTCGCCGCCATGTATAAATCCGATTCCTTCCGCTGAAAGATGAATACAGGTGAATACACATGAGACTTTCAATCTGGAAAACCATGTGGTAGAATTATAGTCGGGAACAGCGTGTTCCCCCTCCTTTTGAATAGGGTACAGAAAGACGTCCTTCCGGGGGCGTCTTTTTTGTACCCGCTTTCAGAGGACCACGAAGAAAGGACGGTGTGAATCATGGCGAAGATCACGAAGAAGAATGAAGTCTTCTGTGAAGAATATCTGATTGACCTGAACGCGACCCAGGCCGCGATCCGCGCCGGATATTCTCCGAATACCGCGGGAAGTATTGGTTCCGAATTACTGAAGAAACCTGAAATCCGCGCGCGCATTGATCAGGCGATGGCTGAAAGGTCGAAGCGGACGGGGATCAACGCTGACCGCGTCCTTCGCGAACTGGGAAGGATCGCCTTCCTGAACCCGAAGGACGTGATCGACCTGAACACGGCTGAAGTCCTGGGGACTGCTGTCGAAGACGACCTGGCGGTGATCGCCGGCGTCAAGGTGAAGCAGACCCCGACGGAGTTCGGAACGAGCGTCGAACGCGAAGTGAAGATGGCCGACAAGCTGAAGGCCCTGGAACTGTGCGGTCGTCACCTGGGAATGTTCAAGGACAATCCCGAAGGGAACGCGCCTGTGACTGTGGTGATCAACTATGACTACGGCGGCGAAGATTGAGTTCAAGGCGTCCGCCCAGTTCAACCCAGTCTTCCGCCCTGTCAATGAGTGGCGCGGCCGCTATCGTATTCTGAAGGGATCGGCCGGTTCCGGAAAGTCCGTGAACATCGCCCAGGACTACATAGCGAAGCTGTCTGACCCCGCCTATACCGGCGCGAACCTTCTGGTCGTCCGAAAGATCGAGGAAACGAACCGCGATTCCACATTCGCGGAACTTCAGGCCGCGATCTATCGAATGTTCGGCCCATACGCCGAACGCTTCTGGAAGGTCAACCTGAACCCCCTGTCCCTGGAATGTAAGATCACGGGAAACCGGATCATATTCCGCGGCGTGAAGGACCAGCGTCAGCGCGAGAAGGTGAAGTCGATCACCTTCAAGAACGGAAAACTGGTCTGGATATGGTGTGAAGAAGCGACGGAACTTCTTTCTGAAGACGTCGACATTCTGGACGACCGTCTTCGCGGTAAGCTGGACGGCATGAACCCGAATCTGTATTACCAGATCACAATGACCTTCAACCCCGTCAGCGCGACGCATTGGATCAAGGCCAGATACTTCGACAAGGCCGATCCGGACGTCCTGGCCCACCATTCCACCTATAAGACGAACCGGTTCATAGACCCCGCCTACTACCGCCGCATGGAGCGCCGCAAGGAAGAAGACCCCGAAGGCTATCGCGTGTACGGCCTGGGCGAATGGGGCGAACTGGGCGGCCTGATCCTGACGAACTTCGAAGTCCACGACTTCAAGACCACCAGGGACGCCTTCGACGCCTTCTACTACGGCCAGGACTTCGGCTTCAACCATGCGAACGCGATCCTGGGCGTCGGCTGTAAGGACGGCGAAATCTATATCTGTTCCGAAGTCTACGTCTTCGAGAAGGACACCGAAGAAATTATCACCCTTGCGAACCAGGCAAAGGTCGACCGGCGCGTGGAAATGTTCTGCGATTCCGCGGAGCCGGACCGGATCAAGACGTGGCAGAAGGCCGGCTTCCGCGCCTACCCCGTGAAGAAAGAGCCTGGAAGCGTAAAAGCACAAATCGACTGGCTGAAGGGCCGGAAAATCCACATTCACCCGTCCTGTGTGAACGTCCTGAAGGAAGTTCAACAATGGAAGTGGAAAAAGGACCCGACGACGGGCCTGTATATCGACGAACCTGTGGAGTTCATGGACGACGCTATGGCGGCCCTTCGCTATTCCGTCGAACGGCTTCGCCGCGGTTCTGCTATTGAAGTTTTGAAATGAGGGAGTGACACCACATGGCCGAATATTCCGTTATGGACCGGATCAACATGATCCTTTCCGATCCGGACCACGCGACAATGACCCTGGCCCAGATCGTGACAGAAGAGATTAGGGAGTTTAAGGCGTCCGAACAGTACGCGAACATGATCCAGGCGGAAGCCTATTATAGAAACCGGACCGACGTCCAGCACAAGACGAACGACGTCGCGAACCGATCGAACACCAGGATCGAACACCCGATACTGAAGAAACTGGTCGACCAGAAAGCGAACTACCTTCTGGGAAAGCCGTTTACCGTCGACACGCAGAACAGCAACTACGGCGACGCCCTGAACGACGTCTTCGACCAGACCTTCCGCCGGAAGATCAAGTCCCTGGGGAAGGGCGCCGTGAAATCCGGTATTGCATGGCTTCAGCCCTACTTCGACGACGGGAAACTGGCCTTCATGCGAATCCCGTCCGCGGAACTGGTTCCGATCTGGCACGACGCGGAGCGAACGAAGCTGGACGCCTTCATTCGCTTCTATGACCAGGTGATCTACATCGGCACCAGGAAGCACACGATCACCCACGCGGAACTGTGGTGGACCGGCGGCGTGAAGTATTTCAAGACCGACGCCTTCGCCGGCACCATCGCCGGCGACTTTATCGTCGACACCGAACACGGCGATGAAGCCAACGACTACACCGAACCCCATTTCACCGTCGGCGACAAGGCCTATAACTGGGACGCCGTCCCGATCGTCTGGCTGAAGTACAACGAAGAGGAACTTCCCCTTTGCTATTTCATCAAGGACCTGATCGACGACATCAACTGGCAGACGTCCGTGACCGCCGACGTTCTCCGCGACGTGGCGAAGTTCATCTATATCCTGAAGAACTACGGCGGCCAGGACCTGGGCGAGTTCATCAAGGACCTGAAGGAACACCTGGCGATCAAAGTCAGCACCGACGGCGGCGTGGAAAAGCTTCAGGCCGATCTTAATATCGACGCCGTCATGGCCTTCCTGGATAAACAGCGCCGCGACGTCTATGACTTTGCCGCGGCCGTTGATACGAAGGACCCTGAACTGGGGAACGCGTCCGGAACGGCGATCAACTTCCGTTATATGGACCTGTCGTCTGACTGCGATTCCCTGGCGACTGAACTGAACGACACCTTCCAGCGCCTGAAACTGTTCATTGACGTCTATCTTCAGATCATCGGGAAGGGCGACTTTTCGAAGGAAACCTTCACGATCGTCTTCAACATGGACCTACCGGTCAACGAAACGGACATCATCAACAACGCCGTTGCAAGCGAAAGCCTTCTGTCGAAGCGGACAATCCTTCAGAATCACCCCTGGGTAACTGACGCGGACGAAGAAATGGAGAGGATCGAAGCGGAGAAGAAGGCCGCTATGGAGGAATACGGCGAAGGCCTGTTCGGTGACGCACTGGGCGCCGGCAAGAACAAGAGCGACCAGAACGGCGCCCCTGTGAATGGCGGTGACAACGGTGACGAATAACCGTGACTACTGGGCCGACCGCGCCCTGACGCGAGAGAATGAAGCCTATCTTCGCGGCGCGAAACTGTCGGGGAAAATGTTCAGAGAGTACGAAGCCGCGGCGAAGTCGATCCGAAGAGAGATCGACAGCTTCTATTCGAAGTACGCCGGCAAGTACGGCCTGACCTACGACCAGGCGGTCCGCCTTCTCAACCGAAAGGAGTTCCAGGAATGGAAGGCCACCCTGGGCGACTATGTCGCCACCATCGAAGCCACCACCGACCCCAGCGTGAAGGCGGTCCTGAAGGCGCAACTGGACGCCCTGTCGGCGAACAGTTCCATTTCCCGCCTGGAAGCCCTTCAGGGCCAGATCGACATGATCCTGAACGACCTGTGGAAACGCGGCGTCGAGCAGATGAAGGAAGAACTGGGCGAAGGCTTCGTCGAAGGCTACTACAAGAAGTCCTATGACCTCCAAAGCCGCGCCGGCTTCTACAATGAGATCGCGAAGATCGACGCTTCCGCCGTCGAAGACGCCGTGTCCTATCCCTGGTCCGGCGCCATGTTCTCCGATCGCCTGTGGCAGTCGAAACAGGCGCTGATCTTCAACACGCGCGAGATCATCACCCAGGGCCTGATCCAGGGGAAAAGCGTGGGCGTCATGGCGTCCGCCCTTTCCTCCCGAATGGGCCAGTCCTACAAAAACGCCGAACGCCTGATCCGCACCGAAACCGCCCATATCCACGCAGAAGCCGACAGAAAAGCCTACAAGGAAGCCGGCGTCGCGGAATATGAATATATGGCCGCGGTCAATGAACGCACCTGTGACACTTGCGGCGGCCTGGACGGCCGGCGTTTTAAGGTGTCCGACGCGGAACCTGGCGTCAACTACCCGCCCATTCACCCGAACTGTCGCTGTACGACGGTCGAATATGACCCAGAAGAGGCCCTGGACTGGCTGAACAGCGGGGAGCCTATGCCGAAGCGGACCACCTATCAGGAATGGTACAGCCGGCAGACGGCCGCGAACGGTCAAGGTTCGGTTGAAGTCGAGCGAAAAAAGTCGTATAATATTAAAGTGGATCAGGAACTGTTCGACGCCTTCCGCGGCGTCCTTCCGGACGACGAAGTTCCTTCCACATTAGGAGCCTTCCAGAACGTGAAATACACGAATCCGGAGAAATGGCGCCAGATGAAGGCGAAGGTCCGCCTTTACAACAGCGCCGCCAGCCGCGGCACCCTTCCCGAAGCGGCGTCCGCGTCAGCACCCCAGGACAAACTTCAGGGCTACCTTCTGAACCATGAACACCCCCGCGGGAAGGAAAAGGCCCATGTGATCAACCAGGTCCTGGGCTACAATGTGGAAAACTGGGAAACCTTCCAGAAGAAACTTCTGACGGAGGTCCGGAAGTCCCCTGTGACGAAGACCGTGTCCACGCAGTTCGGCGAACGGTACACCGTCCCCGTGATCCTGTACGGCCGGAAAGACCGCTTCCTTCGCCTGAACACCGTCTGGCAGATCGACACCGGCGGGAAGGACCCGCATTTCATCACGGCAACGCCGGAAAGGAAGAAGTGACAGCCTATGTTTGAATTATATGACACCGTCGTCCTTCTGGAAGACGATCCGGAAGCCGGCGTCAAGGCCGGCACGGAAGGGACCGTCGTCTATATCCAGGGCGACGGAAAAGCCTACACCGTCGAGTTCTTCGACGAAAACGGCGATACGATCGAAGAAGCCCTATTGAAGGACTACCTTCCGGAACAACTGAAGAAGAAGTGAACGTCGGCCGGTCGGCCGGCGTTTTCTTATACCCTTTTCCAGGTGGAACAGGCGTCGCCTTCGGGCGGCGCCTTTTTCATAAAATCAGCCGTACCCGTCCGGCGACAAGACGGGACCGCGAAGGGCGTGGAAGCCGCCATATAAACAGCGGAGAAAGGAACACCTATGATCATTGAAGGAATCAGAAATCTTCTGGGCGAAGACCTGGCGAAACAGGTCGAAACGGCTCTGAAGGGCAAGGGCAAGGACGGAAAGGACGTCGACCTGGTGGTCGGCAACGACGGGACATTCGTTCCGGCCGAAAAGTACAACGGCGCCAACAGCGGGAAGACCAGCGCGGAAAACGCCCTGAAGGCGGCCGCGGAAGCCCTGAAGGCTGTCGGCGGTTCCGGCGATCCGGCAAAGATCGCGGACGACGTCAAGGCCGCGAAGGACAAGATCGACACCCTTCAGACGAACCACGCCGCCGAACTGGCGAAGATCAGCAAGCGATCCGCCCTTCAGATGGCCTTGAACGGGAAGGTCTACGACCCTTCCGACATCATCGGCCTTTTTGACATGGACAAGATCGAAGTCGGCGACGACGGGAACCTGAAAACCGACCTGGAAGGCCTTCTGAAGCCGATCAAGGAATCGAAGGCGTACCTGTTCAAGGAAGACCCCGCAAAGAACCCGCCACCCGTCCACGGCGCTACACCGGCCGATCCTGGCCCGAAGACACCGCCGGCGGCCGGCAAGGTAGACGGCCCCGTCTGCCTGTAAACCACACCACAAAAAAACGAAAGGAATGATACACAATGGCAAGAACTAAAGCTATCAGCCTGATCCAGAGCGGTTCCACGAAGGCCGACCTGGCCGAACTGTCCGGCCTGGTGATCGCGAACATTCAGAAGGACACCCTGGCCCAGGGCCTGAAGTCCCAGGCCTACACCGGCAACCCCGCCAGCGGTTCCGTCGAGTTCAAGCGCTTCAAGAACAGCGCGTCCCAGCCCTACGGCACCGCGCGCACCGCGAACAAGGGAACCGCGATCACCGTTCCCCCGACCCCCGTCAACCTGGACACCCACCGCGAGATCGTCGAGGAAGCCGCGAAGTTCGACCTGGACACCTTCGGCGTGACGAACATCATGGCGCGCCGCGCCGACAACCACGTCGACACCGTGACCGCAGAGTTTGACGCCGCCTTCTTCCAGACCGCCTTCGACGCCGGCACCGCCTACACCCCCGACGCCAGCGCCACGATTGAAGACATTCTGGAAGGCCTGATCCAGAGCGTGGAAACCGTGAAGAACGACTACGTCCGCGGCGTTCCCCGTAACCTGATCCGCCTGGTTCTGGACCCTGTCACCTACGGCAAGGCCAGAAACTACCTGGACAAGGGAACCAACAACGCCAACGTCGACACCGCGGCGGAGGACTTCGCCATGTTCCACGGCGTCCGCGTCTATTCCTCCATCAACCTTCCCGTGAAGACCGAAACCGTGGAAACCAGCAAGACGAAGACCACCACCTGTCACGGCGTCGCCATGATCGAAGGCGCGATCGCCCAGCCGGCGGTCATTTACCCCTATAAGGAGCCGGAGAAGATCCCCCTGTCCAACGACTACGGCGTGTCCATGTTCTTCGACTACGGCACGAAGGCCCTGACCCCTGACCTGATCTTCACCTACTCTACCAGCGTCACCGCCTGATCGGCGTGACGCCTGTTTGAAAGGAGGAACAGAACGTGAAGTTCAAGCACATTAGAACCGGCGCGATCCTGGAACCCCACAGCGACTTCGTTCTGGAACAGTTCCAGAAGTCCCCTGACCTGGTCCCCTTCGACGAACCGGAGCCTGACGCCGCCACCGGCGGCGACAAGCCCCTGTCGAAGTTCACGAAGGACGAACTTCTGGAAATGGCCCAGGAAGCCGGAATCGCGGTCCCTGACGGAGCGAAGAAGGCGGAGGTCATCGAACTGATCGAAGCCCAGAATCAGAACTGACGGGACCGCCGAAAGGTGGTCTATCATGCTGAAAGAAATCCTTGCTTCCCTGGAAGGCCTGACAGACCTTGAACGGGCCGAAGTCCTTCGGACGCTTATGTCCGGACAACCGGTCCTTCAGAAGGTCAAAGCCCTTCTGGGGATCACCACGGAGGACCAGGACGACGTTCTGGAATATGTGATCCAGACCGTTCAGACCCTGGTCCTTCGCTATATCAACTGGGACGAACTTCCCCTGGAACTGGAAAACGTCCTGGCTGTCATGTGCGTCAGCTACTACAAGGCCGCCGGACTGGGAACCACCGCGGCGGCGCCTGGTGCCGTGTCTTCTGTGAAGCGCGGCGACGTCCAGACGTCCTTCGCGGTCGGTTCCGGTTCTTCTGGATCGGCCGGCACCTTCAACCTGGGAAACGACAACGGCGACTTCTTCGGTTGGAAGACAGTCCTGAACGAATATCGGAAGTTAAGGTGGTGACGGAATGGCCTTCGGAAGCCCCGCGGCGGAGCGCACCGCGATCGAATCGACCTATGAAGACACCGCCACCGTCTACCGGACAGCACCAAAAAGGGGCGCGAACGGCCTGTCCGCAAGCGTCCCTGACGTGGTGTATTCTGGTATCATTTGCGCGCTGTCGTATTCAGGTACAAACAGCAGTATGCAGACAAACGCACAACAGAACATCGACCACGACGCCGTCGTCTTTGCCGGTCCGGACCTGAAGGTCCTTCCTGGCGACACGATCGTCGTGAAGCGGTTCGGCCGCGACAACCCTTCCAGCACCCAGGAAGTGACGTTCGAAGTGGTCGGCCGCCCGTCGGTGTACGCCACCCACCAGGAAATCAAAGTAAAGGACGGTGATCTGTCGTGACCTTGAACGACTTCCTGGAAGCGATTGCAAAGAAGCTGATCGCCAGGTGGCCCGTCCGCCATGTCTTCGTCAACCGGATTCCGGCCGAAGCTGACGGGAACTTCTATGTCCGCATGATCGAAACCACCCAGGAACAGAAGCTGGACCGCCGCCGCGTCAGGACGACGCGGTTCGAGGTCTGCTATCTTCAGGCGGACAGGGACAACCTGTCCTTCAATACCTGGTTGGAAGCTATGCTGGACGACTTCGAAACCCTTTCCGTCTTTGAGAAGACCGAGGGCGGGAAGGACGTTTTCCGGTCGCTTCGGCTGACGAACATCGCGGCAAACCAGGACAGCGACGAACGGTTCTTTTCCTTCCGCTTCGACGCCCGACTGAACTTCGTGATCACGCCCGACGTGATCCCGTCCATGTATTATCTGGATCAGAACAACACGATCAAATCGGAGGTCTGACAAATGGCCCAGAAGAAAAAGACCGTCGCCGTCGACCAGGAAGCGCCGGTCTTCACAAAGGAACAACTGGTCAAGTCTAAAACCCTGGGCGTCCCCCAGGACGCCGTCGCGGCGATCCTGAAGGACGGCCAGACCTACACACGGGAAGAAGCGGTCCGCCTTGTGACCGACTTCCTTGAAAGGAGCGTGTAACTATGCCTATTGGTGGAGGTTCTTTCACCGTACAGAACAAGGTTCTTCCTGGCGCTTACATCAACTTCGTGAGCATGGGAACGAACGCCAAAATGGGGGAACGCGGCGTCGCGGCCCTTCCCCTGGAACTGAACTGGGGACCTGAAGGCCAGGTCTTCAAGCTGGACGCCGCAGACTTCAACGCGACCAGCCTGAAGGTCTTCGGCTACGATCCCACCGACGCGAATATCCTTCTGGTTCGCGAAGCCATGAAGCGCGCGAAGACCCTTCTGATCTACCGCGTGAACGGCGGCGGCACGAAGGCCAGCGGCACGGTCGGCGGAATGACCGTTACCGCGAAGTATGGCGGCACCCGCGGAAACGCGATCAAGGTCGCCGTGGTCACAAACGTCGACGACGCGACGAAAATGGACGTCGTGACCTATCTTGACGATATGGTCATGGACAGCCAGACCGTCGCGAAGTCCGGCGGCGCCGCTTCCCTGGTCGCGAATGACTTCGTCACCTTCGGCACCGTCGCCACCCTGACGGCCGCAACCGCGACCGCGCTGACCGGCGGCACGAACGCCACGGTCAACGCTTCGAAGCACACCGCCGCCCTGACGGCCTTCGAAGTGGAAACCTTCAACGTGATCGGCTACCCTGGCACCGTGGAGGACATCAAGTCCCTGTATGCGGCCTTCGTCAAGCGCCTTCGTGACGACGAAGGGAAGAAGATCGTCGGCGTCCTTTATGGCTACGTCGGCGACCACATGGGCCTGATCAACGTGAAGAACGGCGTCGTCCTGACCAACGGGACCACCGTCACCGGCGACCAGGCCGTCGCCTGGGTAACTGGTGCTTCCGCCGGCGCGGAAGTGAACGAATCCCTGACGAACACCGCCTACGACGACGCCGTGGACGTGGACGTCAAATATACGAAGTCCCAGTTCGAAGCCGCGATCAAGGCCGGCGAGTTCGTATTCTATGCCGACTACGGAAAGGCCCGTGTCCTGACGGACATCAACAGCCTGACCACCATCGGACAGAATATGTCTTCCGACTGGACGTCGAACCGCGTCGTCCGCGTCATGGACGGTTGGGCGAACGACGTCGCCCGTATCTTCGGCGAATCCTATATCGGTCTGGTGACGAACAGCGACACCGGCCGCCAGCTTTTTAAGGCTGACCTGGTGTCCCTGGCCCTTCAGTATCAGTCGATCGACGCGATCAGCAACTTCAAGTCCGACGACATCACCGTTCAGCAGGGCGACGGGAAGCGCGACGTCGCTGTCGACTGCGCCCTTCAGCCGAACGACAGCATGGAAAAACTTTATATGACTGTCGTCGTAAACTAAGAAAGGGGTGACAGACAATGAAAACTTTGAACGCACCTGATACCATTTCCGGCAAGGCCGGCCGTGCCTACGCGAAGATCAACGGCAACAACGAAGAACTGTTCTTCGCGAAGACCATCGAAGCCACCGTCGAGAAGAGCAAGTCCGAAGTGAAGGCGATCGGGAAGCGCATGACGGGGCATAAGACCACCGGCGCCAACGGCACCGGCTCCATGACCCTTTACTACATGACGCCCCTGTTCCGCGAACTGATCCGCCAGTGGAAGGAAACCGGCGTGGACGTCTACTTCGACATGGTCGTCGAGAACGACGACGAAGAATCCGCCGCCGGCAAGCAGACGACCCTTCTGATCGGCTGTAACCTGGATTCCGTGATCCTGGCGAAGCTGGACGGCGACAGCGACGACGCCCTGGACGAAGACGCGGACTTCACCTTTGAGGACTTCGACATTCTGAAGGCCTTCAATAAGATTTAACCACCACCATTCAGAAGGAGGACTTACAAATGGGTAAACTTCAGGAATTTCTTATGCAGAGCGAAGAGCGCGCACAGGTGACGGCGGAAGTCGCGATCAGCGGCTTCCCCGTCCCCTTCACCGTCAAGTCGATCACAGAGGGCGAGAACAAGGCCCTTCGGAAGACCTGTCAGAAGGTGAACTTCGACAAGAAGACCCACCAGAAGACCACGGAAACCGATATGGACCTTTACAATAACCGCCTGGTGATCGCCTGTTGCGTGGACCCGAACTTCAAGGACGCCGACCTTCAGGCGAAATATGGCGTCATGGGCGCCGAAGCCCTGATCGACGTCCTTCTGAAGCCTGGACAGTTCGTCGACCTTCTGGTCGCGATCCAGGACGTCAACGGCTTCACCGACGACGTGAACGACCTTCGCGAAGAAGCAAAAAACTGATCACCGGTGGAGAGCGTGAGGAAGACGCGGACGGCGAAGCCGTCTATGCACACTACGCCCTTCACCGGCTGAAAATCCTCCCTGGCGCGCTGATGGCCCTTCCCCTTCGGGAACGGGCCTTCATTTATGCTTCCATCGACCTTCAGGTCGAGAAAGAGAAGAAGGAGCAGAAACGGGCCGCGGCGCGGCGGGGGAAGAAAGGACGGTGATGAACCGTGCCTGGTGTTTCGACACCTATGACGATCCGCGACGGTATGTCCGCGAAGCTGAAGCGGATCACGTCCGCCTTTCAAAAAATGGAACGCGCCGCCAGGTCCGCGGACAAGGCCACCCAGGCCGTGAACCCTGGCCGGACCCTGGAAAACAGCGCGTCTTTGATCGACCGCGCCCGAAAGCGCCTGGACGCCTTTATCAACAGGCAGAGGGACGCCGGCAAGGGGGCGGAAGAAGTATCTGACGCCTGGTCCCGAACGGAAGGCCTGATCAAGAAGGCCCTGGCGGTTTTTTCGGTCGCCGCCGTCAAGGACCAGATTCAAAAGGCCCTGGAAGAGTTTTCGAACCAGTACAACGCCGAAGTCCAACTGGGCGTCGTTATGAAGAACGCCGGCATGGACCAGAAAGCCTTCGACGCGATCCGCGACAGGGCGTCCGAACTGGAATCGAAGACCACCTTCGGCGGCGATACCTTCGTCGCCGGCGCGGCCGAACTGGGAACCTATCTGAAGGACCCTGAAGCCCTTTCCGCGGCTATGGGGACCCTTGCCAACTACGCCGCCGGCATGGGCGGCCCGTCTGTGGACCAAAGCCAGATGGTCGAATACGCAACCCAGCTTGGCAAGGCCTTAGACGGCACCTATGACGGTCTGAAGAAGAAAGGCTTCGAACTATCCGAAGCCCAGCAGAAGATCATAGAAACCGGAACCGACATGGAAAAGGTCGCTGTGATCAATGACGTTATCAATCAGTCGTGGGCGGGACTGGCCGAATCCTACGCCAATACCCCCACCGGCAAGATTGAGCAGTTCAAGAACAAGATCGGGCAACTGTACGAAGCGGCCGGACAGAAGCTGGTCGGCGGCGTCATGCGCCTTTTGACGGCGGTGACGAACCTTCTGGACACCATTCAGAACACCGGCGCCCTGGACGGCGTCTGTGTCGCCCTGAACGTGGTCATGGGGCTTCTGGGCTATGTCGCGAACGGCGTGTCCTGGATCGCCCAGGTGGTCGTCGACAACTGGCCCACCGTGTCCGCGATCCTGACGGCTATCGCGATCGTTCTTCTTCCCGTTATGATCACCCGTCTATGGGCGACCGTGGCGCCTATCCTTGCACAGGCCGCGGCCTGGGCGCTTGTTAATGCGCCGTTGGTCCTTGCGATCGCCCTTGTGGCCCTTCTGATCCGTGCCGCGATGGACGCCGGCGTCACCATCGAAGACGTCGTGGGCTTCGTGGGCGGTCTTCTGGGCGGCCTGTACGCCTTCGGCTACAACCTGATCGCTGACATTTGGAACTTCATCGCCACATTCGCGGAGTTCTTCGCGAATGTCTTCGTCGATCCGATCGGCTCCATTGAACGTCTGTTCCTGGGACTGGCGGATTCTGTTCTGGGCGTCCTGGAAACCATAGCGAACGCGATCGACGCGGTCTTCGGATCAAGCCTGTCGGACGCCGTCGGCAACTGGCGAAGCGGCCTTCAGGCAAAGATCGAAGCCAGCTATGGAGAAAACGCCGTCCGCTATGACCGTATGGAGAAGATCGACACGGCCAGCACGGCGGCCGCCTGGTCCACCGGCGCGAAGGGGATCGCGAACAACCTTTCCCAGATCACCGGCAAGCTTGACAGCCTGACTTCTTCCTGGGACGTGTCCCGCGCCACCGGCACGATCAACGGCGGGGACCTGGACAGCGTCGGTTCCGTCGGCAAGATCGACAGCGACGTCAATATCGCCGACGAAGACCTGAAGTTCCTTCGCGACGTGGCGGAAATGCGCTATGTCCAGAACTTCGTCACCCTGACCCCGACTGTCGCGATGGACGCCCAGATCAGCGAACGCGTAGACCTGGACGACGTCGTCAGCGCGATCGAACGGAAGCTGGAAGGCGAGTTCATCGCCGCCGCGGAAGGAGTGTATAACTAATGAGCCGATACAGAATGACCCTGATCGCGGGGGGACGGGAAATCGACATTCCCGTCCTTCCCGCTTCCTTGAAGGTGTCTTCCCCTGGTAAGAACGAACGGACGACGGTCCTTGAACTGGGCGAAATCCTGATCCTTCGGAAGAAGGGCCTTCGAACCATCGAATGGGACAGCTTCTTCCCAAAGTCCAGCGCGCCCTATACCACGGGCCAGGTCCGGAACCCGACCACCATTATTCAGGCGATCCAGGCGGCCAGGGACAGCAAGACGCCCCTTCGCTTTCTGATCACCGGAACGGACCTGGATATGAACGTCAAAATGGGCGTGGAATCCTTCGAATACGAAGAGAGGTCCGGCGAACTGGGCGACTTTTACTATTCGATCAAACTGTATGAATGGCGGGACTATTCCGCGAAGCGGATCAGCCTTCCCGCCCAGAAGTCGGAACCGGCGAAGACCCAGGAACCGACCAGGGCCGGCCAGCCGGCCAGCCAGCCGAAAACCTACACCGTGAAGTCTGGGGACTGCCTGTGGAACATCGCGAAGGCGCTGTATGGCAACGGGGCGGACTACACGAAGATTTATAACGCCAACAAGGGGACGATCGGGAAGAATCCGAACCTGATCTACCCTGGACAGACGTTCACGATCCCCTGATATGGCGATCACAATTCTTTACCAGAACAACGTGACCGGCGCCGCGCATGACGTGACGACGCTGATCACGGCGGCAAAGTGGACGACGAAAAGGTCCGGTTCCCCCGCTTCCCTGACCGTGACCGCGATCGTCGACGACGCCGTGGCGTGGAACCCTGGCGGGATTCTGGTCCTGAAGAACGGTTCCACGGGCCTTTTCTATGGCTACGTCGTGAAGATCAGCCAGAACGAAAAGGACCAGGTCCAGGTCACAGCCTACGATCAGACCTGGTATCTGAAGAAAAACAAGGAAACCTATGTCTTCACCGGCAAGCGCGCCGACCAGATCGTGAAGCAGATTGCCGAAGACTTCAAGCTGAAGACCGGCACCCTGGCGAACACAGGCTACGCGATCCCCTCCATGATCGAAGACGGCCAGACCCTTTTCGACATCGCCCTGAAGGCGATCGACCTGACCCTGATCAACACGGGGAAAATGTTCGTTCTATGGGACGACTTCGGTTCCCTGGCGATCACGGACGTCGAAACGGCGAAGCTGGACCTGTTCGTGGGCGACGGGAGCCTTGCGACCGGCTTCACCTACGAACAGAACATAGATTCCGACACCTACAACAAGATCAAACTGGTCAAGGACAACAAGACGACCGGCAAACGCGACGTCTATATCTACCAGGATTCAAAGAACATGACCCTGTGGGGAATCCTTCAGGACTATGAAACGGTTGACGAAAGCATGAACGAAGCCCAGATCAAGGCACGGGGCGCGAAAATGCTGGAACTTTACAACCGGCCGTCGCGATCCTTCAGCCTGAACGCGCTTTCTGACCTGTCTGTCCGAGCCGGCCGTGTCCTGTATATCGGGATCGGCGCCGTGGGAGTGAAGTCCTTCTTCCTGATTGAGGAAGCCACGCACGACCTATTGAAGGAAACAATGACACTGAAACTGAAGGTGGTGTGATATGGGCCTTTTAGAAACCATGAAGAAAGTCGCAGAGAATACCACCGCCGCCGGCGCGCCGGCGGCCTGGTTCTTCGGGAAGGTGACAAAGACGTCGCCCCTGACGATCCGCGTCGACAACCGCTTCGACATATCCGGCGAAGCGATCGTCGTTCCGAAGGAACTTCGGGCCGGCTTCTATCCTACGCATTACCACACCGGCATGAAGGACGCCCCTTCCACGATGGAAAAGGGCGGCGGAAGCGGCGAAGCGGCCTTCGCTTCCCATTCCCACACCCTGAAGAACAACTACCAAACCAACACCGACAAAACGTCGGAATATTATTACGGACTGGCCGTCGGCGACAAGGTGATCCTACTTCGCAACCAGGGCGGACAGGCCTTTCTTGTCCTGGGGAGGGTATAGCCTATGATTCCAAACGCGACCACAGTGAAGATCGGCGAAGACCTGGAAGTCCAGACCGCCGCCGAAGCCCCTTCGCGGACCTACAAGATCGACTTCGACGCCGGCCGTGTCGGCGGCTTCTGCGACGAAACGGAAGCCATGAAGCAAGCGATCTATAAAATCCTTCAGACGGAACGGTTCGCCTACCTGATTTATTCCTGGAACTACGGAATCGAACTGGACGCAGTCGTCGGGAAAAGCTATCAGGTGTTTGCAAGCGAAATCAAGCGCGTTATCACGGAAGCCCTTCTGGCGGACAGCCGGATCACCGACGTCACCGACTTCGAAGTGTCCCAGGTCGACAAGCGGACGGCGACCGTGAAGTTCACCGCCGAAACCATCTTCGGCGAAATCCCTATCGAAAGAGAGGTCGGCGACAATGCTGTATGAAAACATGACCTTCGAAAACATCATGGACCGGTGCCTTTCCCGCGTGGCCGCTTCCATCGACAAGCGGGAAGGTTCGGTCGTCTATGACGCGATCGCACCGGCCGCCGCCGAACTGGCGATCATGTATATTGAACTTGCGTATCTGATGGACCGCGCCTTCCCTGATACAGAGGAAGGCGACGACCTGACCAGGAAGTGTCAGGAACGAAGCGTCTTTCGGACGCCGGCCACAGCCGCGATCCGCAAGGGCTACTTTGAGGACGGGGACGGCGGAGCGATGGACGTCCCGATCGGTTCCCGCTATTCCGGCGACGCCCTGAACTACGTCGTGACGGAGAAGATCGCCACCGGCCAGTTCAAACTTCTGTGTGAAACGGCCGGAGCCGCCGGCAACCAGTACCAGGGAACCCTTTTTCCGATCGACTATGTCGAAGGCCTGGGCGCGGCGCGTCTGGCCGACATTCTGATCAACGGCGAAGATGAAGAGAGCGACGCCGACCTTCTGACCCGATACAAGGCAAGCCTGGAAGCCCAGGCATACGGCGGCAATATCGCCGACTACCGGACGAAGGTCGAACTTCTTCAGGGCGTGGGCGCTGTGAAGGTGATCCCCGTCTGGAACGGCGGCGGGACCGTGAAGATCGTCTTCGTTGACAGCGATTGGAGCGTTCCGTCTTCGACCCTGGTTGACACCGTCCAGACCGCCGTCGACCCCACCCAGAACCAGGGCGAAGGCGTCGGGATCGCGCCGATCGGCCACGTCGTCACCGTCACCGGCGTCACCGGAACGAAGATTAACGTGTCCTTCAAGCTGACCTTCGCCGCCGGCTACACATGGGACACCGTGAAGGCCGGCGTCACGAAGGCGGTCAACGACTACTTCGCGGCCCTGGCGAAGGACTGGGCGAACCAGTCCGGAATCACCGTCCGCGTGTCCCAGGTGGAAACGAAGGTCCTGTCCGTGGACGGCGTGATCGACATTACCGGAACGAAGATCAACGGCGGAACCCAGAATATCGCCCTGGCGTCCGACGCGATCCCCGTCATGGGAGGGATCACGAATGAAGCTTAAAGACTACTGGCCGCGGTGCCTTCAGGACCTGGTCGAGTTCCAGCAGATCGCGAACGCAGAACAGCCAGAGTTCGGAAAGGCCCTGGGCGACGTCAGGACGGCCGCTGACGACTTTTTCCTGTCGACCCTGTCCGAATATGGCTGTCAGCGATGGGAAGCGATCATGGGCATTCACGCGGCCGACGGGGACACCCTTGAAGCGCGCCGCGAACGAATCCTGATCAAGTACCTTGACCAGCTTCCCTACACTTACAGGACCCTTCTGAAGTACCTGAAGACCATCACGGACGACTTCACCGTCACCATGGACGAACACGCCTATGACCTGTTCATTCGAATCCGTCTGGAAGGCTATTCACAGCGCGACGCGCTGATCGCCACCCTGGGCCAGATGATCCCCGCGAACCTGGTCCTTCGACTGACGGCGGACATTCCACAGAAGGACGAACCGGCCCAGGCGGCGGCCTGTTCCGTCATGGTCACTATGAACCGGCACGTCTACACGCCGGCCACATAAGGAGGAAAACCACATGGCAAGATTTAAGTCTATCGTCACGGACGCCGGCGCGGCGGCCCTGACAGCCCTGATCGCGGCCGGAAAGCCGCTGATCCTGACACACGCGGCGGCCGGAAGCGGCGTCGCCACCGTCAGCCCGAACACCCTGACGGGGATCGTGACACCGGAGAACGTCGCCGTGAGCCTGGGCGAAAAGGATCTGATCGAAGGCAACCCCGCGATCATGCGAATCCCCGTCCAGGTGACGAACGAAGGCATGGACGCCCCTGTCTGGATCAGAGAAGTCGCCGTCTACGGGAAGAACATCGACGGCGCGGAAATCATGTTCTGCTATGGCTGGCTGGACGGCGGCGACACCGACAACGTCCTTCCGGCGACGTCCTTTGCAGAAGACGCGGACACCGTCCACGTTCACGACCTGGCCGTCTTCGTGACGAACCAGGAAGCCGCGTCCGTGTCCGTTCAGGTCGCCCCTGGTTCCTACGTCACCCGCGCGCAAATGACCGCCTACGCGGCGCCCCTGTTCCACACCCAGGCCGCGGACACTGTCAACGAAACCACCGGAGAGAACACGGAACAGGTCCAGCGCCGCCAGGACAGCGACATCGAAGCGATCAAGGAGCAGTTGAACACCGGCTTCACCGGAACCACCGTGACCCACACCTTCGCCCCCGCACAGCTTACCTACTGGAAGGGCTATGACGGGACCGGAGTTCCCGAAGGGATTCTGGATCAGACGCGGAACCGTCTGTATTTATGACCAGGATCGCCGCCACGCCGTCGGAAACGTCATGCCTTATATCGAACCTATTCACGGAACTTCGTCCCGTGTGCGGCTTCTGTGAGGGCGACAGCGTGGTTCTTTGCGGCGTTACCTATGACGGGACGGAAGAAGCCGTGGTCCTTCGGGACTACGGCTTCGACTTTACCGGCGACGGCGCCGTGATTGAGAATATCCGGAATCGAAGGTGTATCAATGGGATCGCGAAAGAATTATCAGCGAAGCCAACCGAGCAAGGGCGAAAGCCCGCTTCACATTCTGCCCGTTGCGGACAAGATGATCCACTTCACCCTGACGATCACGGATAACGCGACGCGTTTTCCGAAGAAGATCAGATTTTCCGTGACGAACAAAATCCAGGGACACGCCCTGGCAATCTATGACAACCTGGTCGAAGCGAATGAAATCTTTCCCATTATGGACGACCAGGACAAGGCCGACCGCCTGAAACTTCAGCGCGCCGCGCTGACGGAGTGTAAGAAGCTTCTTCACATGATCCAGCTATCGAAGGACCGCGGCTATATCGACAGCGGAACCTTCGACTACTGGACGAAGCTGACGGTCGACGTGAAATGTATGACCGCCCGATGGTATGACGCCGAACGGAAGACGGGAATCCCCGTGGAGCCGGCCGGCCCGATCCCTGAAGGCTGATCATAATTCATTAGGGAACGATCTGTCACCCCGAACGCCGGCAACGCGAACAACGCGCGCAATGTCAACACGGACGGCAGTCTGAACAACAACAACGCGTACAACGGCAACAACGGCGTCCGGCCGGATTTGGTGGAAAACGGGACTGATTAGGGCGGAAAGCCTGAAAACAGAGTATCACCAACAAAGGAGATCGTTTCCTTCCGAAGGGCCGCGACAGTCCCTTCGGTAAATACATGATTGACGACGAAAGGCCTTCAACAGCGACGGCCGGACTATCAGCGTCAAGGAGGATTTTTCTATTATGAAAGATCATGGAACGCCCACCCATGACTTCGCGTCTGTAACAGACTTCAACAATCTATATCAATCGTTTACAGAAGCGCGCAAAGGGAAACGGTGGAAGTATTCCGTGTGCAAGTACGAAGCGAACGTCCTGGAAAACCTTCTGTTCATTCAGGTCATGCTTCAGCGCCACAAATACCGCCTTTCCCCGTATAACTGCTTCTATGTGCATGAACCGAAGGAACGGCTGATCATGTATAACAGTTTCCGCGACAAGATCGTTCAGCACTGTTTATGTGAACAGGTCCTTGAACCGGTCCTTTCGAAGACGTTCATCTATGACAACTACGCAAGTCAAAAGGGCAAAGGGACCCACTTCGGCCTTGACCGCCTGAAGTCGTTCATGTCGGCCTACTACCGGAAGAACGGCGTCGAAGGTTGGGTATTGAAGTGCGACGTCCGAAAGTATTTCTATCGTATCAATCACGACGTTCTGAAAAGCCAGCTTCGCCGGCTGATCAAGGACCGCGACGTCCTGTGGCTTTTGGATATGATCGTCGATTCCACGGAAGGGCCAGGTATTCCGATCGGGAACCACACTTCACAATGGTTCGCGATCCTGTACCTGTCCGACATGGACCACATGATCAAGGAACGTCTGGGAATCAAGTATTATGGCCGTTACATGGACGACTTCTATCTGATACACGAAGACAGGGCCTATTTGCAGTTCTGCCTTGAAGAAATCCGCCGGTTCCTGGTCCCGATGGGCTTGGAACTGAACCAGAAGACGGCCATATTCCCGTTATCCCAGGGAATCGACTTCCTGGGCTTTCGGACCTACCTGACGGACAGCGGAAAGGTCGTCCGGAAGGTACGCCGTGAGAGCAAGAACCGGATCAGGCGGAAGATCAAGAAGTTCCGCCACCTGGTAGACGAAGGCCGTGTCGACTTCGACACGGTCCTTCAGTCTTATAATTCCTGGACCGGTCACGCAGACCACGGAAACAGTTATCACCTGATCAGCGAGATCGACGACCTGTTCTTCAACCTGTTCAGGGAAGAAATGGAGGGAAAACCCTATGGCGAAATCTCTATCCGCTTTGCCCGTTGGAAGCGTCGTCAAGTCGGCGAACACAAAGTACAACGGGCAGGCGATCCGATGGATCGTCGGCACACAGGACACGTCCCAGGGCCGAACGGGCCTGGTGACGGAACGCATGATCACCCTGAAATGCTTCGACGCGAAGGAGCCGAGCAACAGCAACAGTAACCGCCGAAGCTACGGAAACAACCGCTATTCCGTTTCCAACATCGACAAGTGGCTGAACAGTGCGGACGCGTCCTGGTATGCCGCACAGCACGGAGCCGACGCCCCGCCCACGGCCGCGAACTGTTGGAACAATCACAACCCCTACGACACCGAAGCCGGCTTCCTGGCGAACTTCGAAGCTGACTTCCGAAACGCGATCCTTAATTCCACGATCCGCGTCGCGAAGAACACCGTCACCGACGGCGGCGGTTATGAAGACATCGTTCGACAGGTCTTTTTGCTTTCGAACACGAACGTCGGCCTTTCCAACGAAAACGGCGTGGCCGAAGGTTCCTTGTGGTCCTACTTCAATTCCGCGTCGCGCCGCCAGTGCTACCCCACGGCGGAAGCCGTCAGCAAGTCCACCTATACCGATTCCAGCCTGTCCGCTTCTCAATATTGGTGGTGGTGGTTAAGAACCCCGAACGCCGGCGACGCGTACGACGCGCGCCATGTCCTCACGGACGGCAGTCTGAACCTCGGCCACGCGTACGGCGGCGGCGACGGCGTCCGGCCGGCTTTGACAAAAGGCACCGGCTCAAGCTGGTGCCTTTTTTGCGACTAAGATGGTGAGGATGAGAACA
>ERZ856578.2064-NODE-2064-length-34693-cov-4.888058_pt1 | contig 34693 bp, 29 predicted proteins | sample MGYA00514384_ERZ856578 | MGnify/ENA primary metagenome ERZ856578 (study PRJEB29103, sample SAMN06111958) | human gut metagenome | biome: human gut; feature: ankylosing spondylitis patient; material: healthy_person | host: Homo sapiens | place: China:Hangzhou... | reverse complement strand
TTGCATTTATCTATAAAACACCGAAGCTCCCTTGCGCAAAATGTAGGTCTGCGCGAGGGGGCTTCGGTGTTTTTGGAGCTACAGCGTATGCGTCAAATCATGCCCTATGTGCGCATGGTTTGACGCTTATGCCGCTTTTTAGTCACCGGACTTCTCACCTTTGCTGAATCCGGACTTCTCGCCTTGACTAAAGCATCTTCTTCGCCCTCCCGCAGTTCACCAAGGTAGGCATCCGACAGCCGAAGCTCCTGATATTCGGGCATGTCGGTTGGACCGTTGTATAAGACGGCACTGCAGAAAAAGGACTTTAGATGTAAGAATTCGTACTTTTTCTGTAAAAAAATATTTTCGACACGGCAAAACCATCACAGCGAACGGCACGAAAGAGAGTGCGGCGTTCGCACCATTGACGGACAGCAAAAGAAAAAACCTTGCAAGCACTTCCGGAATAAGGTAAAATAATAGCAGGAAAATTCAGATGAAAAACAATTAGGAGGCAATGTGTAAATGAAGAAAAAAGTTTTGACAATCTTCCTCATTTTGACGATGTGCCTGACGATGTTCCCAACGGCAGTTTTTGCTACCGGGGGGGGGTATAGTGGGCCTGCAAGGTGATGGAAGCCCGGACAATCCCTATCTCATTTCCAACGTCAATGAGCTGCAGGAATTCAGGGATGCAGTCAACAAAGGGCAGAATGAAATCTGCGGAAAGCTGACAGACGATATCGGCACTGTTTATTTCAACGCTAACCTTCCGTCTATTGGAACAGCAAACTACCCTTATATGGGTACATTTGACGGGGATGGGCATTATATATCGACCTATATATACAGCAGCACAGTAAACCGCGGTGTATTTGGCTGCATCGGCACAAGCGGCATTGTAAAAAATCTTGCAATCAGGGAGCAGGTCGGTGGTGATAACAGCAGTGGTTTGGCATATTCCAATGCCGGAACGATTGCCCACTGCACAGTCTATGGCTGGGATGCACAAAACATAAGCAAAGCTATAGGCTTCGGGTTGGATGATTCTAAAACTTACAATTCAAGTCTAAGTGGCGGTGATAAATATGGTGGTATTGTAAATACCAATACTAGCAGCGGCCGGATTATAGATTGCTGCGTTTTGGGACCAATGCGGGTAGGTTTTTCGGATTATAAAGCAGGGGGCATTGCTTACAGCAACTCCGGCAGACTTGAAAACTGTTATTTCTTAGGAAAAATTTGGGAAAGCCGTAACAATACCGAATTATCTTCCGCTACGGCGATTGCGGTCGAAAATACCGGAACTGTAGAAAACTGTTACTATTTAAAGTATGATGACAATACTGCCGTTGCAGGAACCGCTCTTACCAAAGCGCAGTTTGAATCCGGTGAAGCAACTTATCTTCTGAACAACGGCAGAACCGGAGCTGCGGCTGCATGGAGACAAAACCTTGCATACAATGATGATGGAGCGGAGGTTGACCGCGGTCCTATGCCGGACGCTGCGCACGGCTGCGTATATCGTTCAGGCACAGCAGGAAATTATTCATATTACAGTCTCGTTCCTCACAAGCACGGCGATAAAGAGCTGACTGCATGGAGAAGTGCGGACTCACTGCCGACCGATGCAGCGGGTACTTATTATTTGACGAAAGATGTGACATTCAATACTGCACAAAAAATCAGCGCAGATGTATCGATTTGCCTGAACGGTCATGCCGTTAAAGGCGATGTGACTGCACAGAACGGTGGTAAATTTACGCTGACAGACTGTAAGAAAGGTTCTTTTGACGGCAAAATAACTGTTGATGATGGCGGCGCATGTACTTTAAATGAAGGCACCTTTCATGTTGAAGTTACAAACAATGGAGATTTTGTGACAAATGACAGCACTCTTACAGGTAAAGATACCGCAGTTACAAACAATGGAACATTTGAAATGAACGGCGGCAGCATTACCGGTAATAGAAAAGGTGTTATCAATAACAGCAATATGACCGTTTCCGGCAATGTTAAAATTATCAAAAATACTGACAGCAACCTGTATCTTGCCGATGGTAAAACAATCAGCATTGCGGATTTAGATGATAAAGCGGAGATTGGTATTACAGCAGAGAAACAGAACAGTCTGAACGACGGAGCAAATATTATCATCTCTGCTGTCGCTGCAGACAAGGCGGACTGCTTTACGGCAGATGCCCCGCTATTGTATGAGATTTGCGCGAATGGAGCAGGACTTGCACTTCGTACATTCCAAGGGCATAAACACTGCATCTGCGGTCTCAGTGTAGATACGAAAGAAACCGTAAAAGGACATGATGAGCATACCGAAATGACTTTTAAGCCGTGGACAGCAGGTAACAGCCTGCCTAATACAAGCGGAGAGTATTATCTGACGCAGAATGTAAAGCTTAGCGAAACATGGCAGCCTCCGGCGGATACAGTTCTGTGCCTCAACGGTAAGACAATCACATATAACGGTAAGGCTGTTGATATGACAGGCGGCACAGTGACAATCACAGACTGCGCGAAGTCATGGAAAGCCGGAACCATTGATGCAGCTGCTGAAACAGCCGGTATTGCAAAGGGCAGCACCTTCATTTTATACAGAGGAAAGCTGGCAGGCAAGAGCGGGATTGACGCTAACGGAACATTTGTCATGTACGGCGGCACTGTTACAGGCAGCACCAACAGCGGTGTCCGTTTGAATAATAACGCTGCATTTACGATGAACGGTGGTACGATTACAGGTAATTCCGCTTCCAAGTATGGTGCAGGCGTCTGTGTAACAAGCGGTACATTTACGATGAACGGCGGAGAGATTACCGGAAACTCCATAGCAGGCGGAAACGCTTACGGCGGCGGTGTGTATGTTAAGCATGGAGCAAATTTTATTATGAATGACGGCATCATCAGCCGTAACACGCTTGGTGCTGCAACTTGTCACGGCGGCGGTGTATCTGTCGTTGGGATCTTTGAAATGAATAACGGAGAAATCATTGACAACAGTACCGAAGGCGCAGGCGGCGGTGTATTTCTCAGCGGATGGGACAGTGATCCTGCAGGTTCATCGAAATTCATTATGCGCGGCGGCAGAATTACCGGAAACACTTCTAACGTTTTGATGGGTGGGAAGGATTATGATACCGGAGCGGGTGTATATGCTGACAGTTCAGGATATTTCTATCTTGATAAAGCTCCTGATACGGATATCATCATCACCGGCAATACCAAAAAAAGCGACGGAGCAGCGCGCAATGTCTATCTGGGGCCTACGAAAGCTTCGGGAAGCCCTCCCGGACATACAATTTCCATCATTGCTCCGCTGACGGGTACAATCCGAATGGGAGTGACTACAGCAAAAACATTGAACGCTTCCGGTGTAGCCATAGCGAGGGCTGATAAGGAAGCATACATCACCGGTGTTAAACTGTATGACATTTTCACCAGTGATAAAGATTCCGGCTATTTCGCAGCACGATATACCGCAACATCGAAAGACATTGTTTTAAAAAAACACTCGACCCATGAATATTCTTCCTATGAAGCTTCCGGCAGCACGATTACAGAAAAATGTAGCGAATGCGGGCAGAGCGGCGGTACCTTGACAATCGCTGCGCCTGACGCAGGGAGTCTTGTCTATGACGGAACCGCAAAAACCGCAACTGTAACTGCAAGTGATGACTGGAACGGTACAGCAGCAAATCAGGTTGATGTAACTTACACAAAGAAAGATGACAGCAGCTTTACAGGCGTACCGAAAGAGGCAGGCACTTATACAGCGGCTATGACCTTGGGCGGTGTAACCGCATCGACCGGCGAGTATACGATTACTCCGAAAGAAGTCACAGTTTCCGGCATTCAAGCCAAGGATAAGGAATTCAATGGCAGTACGGAAGCGAAGCTTGACTTTACGAATGTTGTTATAACCGGTAAAATAGATTCTGACGAATTAACGGTTACTGCAGCCGGAATCTTTGATAATGCTGATGTCGGGCAGAACAAGTCTGTTGGCGTTTCAGACTTAAAGCTGAGCGGTAAAGATGCGGGAAACTATGCGCTTGCATCGACAGGCAACCAGACTGCAGCGACTGCAGCGATTACGCCTGCGAAAATTACTCCGGTGCTTCGCGTAAGCGATAGCGTTTACGGGACTGCGCCAAGTCCTTCTGTTGCGGGAAATACCGGAAACGGGGCGGTAACTTATTATTACAATACCAATGACAGCAATGTGGATGGTACAAAATGGACAGAAGCTGTCAAGCTGGATGCAGGCGATTATTATATGTACGCGGAGATAGCAGCAAACGGTAATTATGCTGCAGCGAAAACCGCCGCGGTAAAATTCAAGGTAGAACCGAAACCGGTTACGGTTTCCGGAATTACCGCGCAAGAGAAAAAATACGATGGCAATCCATCTGCTGTATTGGATTTCAGCAATCTGAAGATAAACGGTAAAATCGAAGGCGATGAGCTGAAGGCTACAGCTGCAGGATCTTTTGAGAATGCAAATGCAGGTGAAAATAAGACAGTCAATCTTTCTAACATGCAACTCAGTGGCAGTTCTGCTGCCAATTATGTACTTGCGGCAACCGGAAATCAGATGACCGCGACGGCGACAATCATGCCGAGGGAAGTCACAATCACCGCTGCGACCGTTGCGGATAAAACCTACGACGGCAATGCCAATGCAACGGTTACCGAGGTGACCATTGCGGGCGTGCATGGCAATCTGGTTAAAGGTACCGATTTTGAGGTTACTGCGGCACGTTTCCCGGATGCGGATGTGGATGCTGCAGATGTGAACGTTACCATCACGGTCGCACTGAAAGGCGATGCAGCGAAAAACTATCAACTGACCAACAGTCCTTATGAGGCTGCTTCTGCGGCTAAGATAGGAAAAAAAGCGGTAACGATCAAAGTTGACAGCAAGTCTAAAACGGAAGGCATCGCGGATCCTGCATTTACAGGTACGGTAACGGGACTTGTGCAGGATACCGATTTGGGAACAATCACATATAAGAGAGCTGATGCCGATAAAGATAAAGAAAAAGTTGGCGCGGACATCAGCATCGTTGCAGAATATACAGAAAATTCCAACTACGATGTTACCGTTACACCGGCAAAACTGACCATTGATAAAAAGCAGACTTCCGGCGGCGGTGGCGGAGGCTCCTTCATACCGAACCAAAAACCGACGATTCAAGGCAGTGAAGGCGCGAAAACAGCCCTCAGTGCAGATGGAACGAAGCTGACCATTACAGTAGAAGATGGATACGAAATTACGGATGTTTTGGTGAATGGAGTTTCTAAAGGAGCAGCAGCGGAGATTACCGGTCTGAAAACAGGCGATAAAGTCGAAGTCAAGACAGCTAAGAAAACAGAGCCGACCGAGCCAACGAACCCGACGAACCCGGGCGCAGACAAGAAGGCGAAACTTGTCAAGGGTGTTCAGAACACAACCATCGTTCTGAAGTCCAAACTGACGAAGGACGGAAAGGTGCTTCTGACATGGACGAAATCGAAAGGCTACAAGGTTGACCGTTTTGAAATCTACCGTTCCATAAAGAAGAACAGTGCCTACGGCACGAAAGCATTCTTTACGACGAAGAACGGAAGTGCAGCGAAGTATCTGAACACGAAGAACCTGAAAGCAGGCAGGACCTACTATTACAAGGTTCGCGGCGTTCGCATCATTGACGGCAAGAAGTACTACACCGAGTATTCGTCCAAGGCATGGAGAAGCGTGAAATAAGAAAGCAAAGGCAATAGAAAAAACAGAAAAATTGAACAAAAAGCCGCGGCGGCGCATACGAATATGGATGCGCTGCCGCTGGCTTTTTTGGAGACCCATCCTTTACGCAATATGCGGTAAGCGTCAAACGTAAGCGTCAAACCATGCGCACATAGGGCATGAAGAAAGCAGTCACACCGGCTAACGGTGTATTCGCCGGCATGACTGCTTTGTGTTTGCCTGCGGCAATTCCTCCAGCAGGTGCTGAAAGTATTCGAACGGTTTCAGACCGCTTTCCTTTGCCGTTTCCATGATGCTGTAGATGATCGCACTGGCATCGGCTCCTTTTGGGGTATTCGAAAAAAGCCAGTTCTTCCGTCCGATCACGAATGGCTTGATGCTTCTTTCTGCTCGATTGTTTGACGCTTACGGTAGACAGATAAGATTGCATTTATCTATAAAACACCGAAGCTCCCTTGCGCAAAATGTAGGTCTGCGCGAGGGGGCTTCGGTGTTTTTGGAACTACAGCGTATGCGATGCGTTCAGCACGTTTTTGATCTTGTGCTGTACCATGGCCTGAATGGCGTCTCTGCCCGGTCCGAGGTATTTGCGCGGGTCGAATTCCGCCGGATTTTCAGCGATGAATTTGCGGACCTCCGCGGTCATGGCAAGACGCAGATCCGTGTCGATGTTGACCTTGCAGACCCCGTATTTCGCAGCTTCGGTGATCATGGCTTCCGGTACACCCTGCGCGCCCGGGATATTGCCGCCGTACTGGTTGCATTTATCGACGAATTCCTTGAGAACCGTCGAGGCTCCATGCAGCACGAGCGGGGTGTCCGGAATCAGCTTGTGGATGGTCTTGAGACGTTCAAAGTCCAGATACGGCTCACCCTTGAATTTATACGCGCCGTGACTGGTGCCGATGGCGATCGCCAGCGAGTCTACGCCGGTCCTTTCGACGAATTCCGCGGCTTCGTCCGGGTCGGTGAAGGTCGCGGAACGCGCGTCGACCTTGATGTTGTCCTCCACGCCTGCCAGCTTGCCCAGCTCAGCTTCAACGACCACGCCGTGCGCGTGCGCGTATTCGACGACCTCCTTAGTGATACGGATGTTTTCTTCAAATTCGTGCTTGGAGCCATCGATCATGACGGAGGTAAAGCCGTCGTCTACGCATTTCTTGCAGATGTCAAAATCTTCGCCGTGATCCAGATGCAGCGCGATATCCAGTCCGGTATCGAGAATGGCTGCTTCCACGAGCTTCAAAAGGTAAGCGGGTTTGGCGTATTTGCGCGCGCCTGCGGATACCTGCAGGATCAGCGGAGACTGTTCGAGCTTTGCTGCCTCCACGATGCCCTGAATGATTTCCATATTATTGACATTAAATGCGCCGATGGCGTAGTCCGACGTCAGCGCCTTGGCAAACATGTCTTTGGTTGTTACGAGTGCCATAGTTTCCTCCTGAAAGTTTTATTCTGTTTCTACTTGTGCTGTTCCGGCAGCGGGCGTATTTGCCGCGCGCGCCGCCTGCAATTGCTGTGTAAGTGCATTAGCCCGGACGCTGAGCGGCTCCGTCTTCGCCTTTCGGCTCGCCGATTGCCTTCGCTCGGGCATCTGTCTTACATCAGCTCTGCCTTCGGCTTTGCCTCGGCAATCGCTGTGTAAGTACATTATAGCGCATAAAAGTCTGAAAAAAAAGCCTGAATTGCAGTTTCTTCGCAAAATCGCGAGAAAATATCCGCTCTGCGGGAGAGTCTCGTTTCTCAGGAAAATTTCGCGCTTTGGACGTTTGTCTTTTCTTTGGAGAATGCTGCCTGCGCGCCTTAGTTCTCTGTGTTTCCGTTTCCGAATCTCCCGAGCAGCGGGCCGAGCATTTCTGCCATGCTGCTGAGGTCCGGCAGGGCAGAGGTGTTGATGAGGTCTGCGGGTTCCGGCAGTTTTGGCGGGTTGACAGCCATTTGTCCGAGATGATCGACCTTGCCCATCACTTCTGTCATGCGATGAAAATCGCCGATCAGGCGCGCAGGCTCCGGCATGCGCAAGCGTCTGGGACGTCCGTAAAAAGACGTCGGTGCAGAGGTCTGCGAAAACGCGGGCGATATGTTCGGGTCCGGCCAAGTCTGCGCGTACGCGCCCGCTTCGGTTTGGCGCAGTTCGGCAAGCAGCGCCAGCAGCAGAAGCAGGATGAGAATATCGGAATTTCGGTTCATAATGATGTACCCCTCGGATTCAGTCTCTTTCTTGGTTATCATATGAAAATTTTGCGCGCTTGGTGCATAAATTGATTACAGAGTGCGAACGCTTGGCAGAACCGGTTCCCCAGAGAGGCAGGGTGCGGGGTTTCCGGCGCGGACTGCCTCGCGAAGAAGCAAGGTCCGGCAGCGTGCAGAGAAAATCTAACGCGGGCTCGAGGGAACGATCTGCAGGATGAGCGTAGGCACGAGCATGGAAAGGAGAGAGAAGCTATGGATATCAATGAAACGATAGCGCGGGAGATCGCGCAGCAGCTCGGTATCGGCGGAGGCGGTGCAAGGGCTGATCAGGATGTGATCCGCAGACTGGAGGGCAAGAGCGATGCCGAACTCATGCAGGAGCTTGCGCGCCTGCAGAGCCAGCTGGCCGCGAACAATATCGGTCCCGCGCAGCAGAAAGCATTGGTCAAGAGTCTAATGCCAATGATGAAAGGACCGCAGCGGCAGCGCCTGCAGCAGCTTTTGCAAATGCTGGGCGAGTAGGCACGTGCCGCGCCGGCAAAGGGGCAAAAGAAAACGGGCGGCAAGTGCCGCCCGCGGGTGTTTCGAATGTGTTTTTTGGAACGCGAAAGTTTAACTCCAGTTCATTTTTTTGGCAATAGCTGCCTTGGTGGAGCCTTTCTCAAAGGTGAAGGTACCGCCCTTGACTTTTTCATCGTCAAGGCCGGACTGGGTGCAGATCTGCTTGTACTCTGCGTAGTCCTTGAAGAGTCCTGCGTCGACGAGGCACTGGATCGCGGCAGTCGCGGTATTGCCTGTGACATCAACCTCGACGTCTCTGGTCAATGCGCCTGCAGCCCAAAGCTCTGCGGTGCCTTGCGTGTCTGTGCCGCTGTTCGCATCATCTCCGCCGTTGCTTCCGGTATTCGCGCCGCTGCCGTTTCCGGTCGCGGCATCGCCGTCCTTGTTTGCATCGTCCTTGTTATCCCCCTTGGACGTATCATCGGTTTTGGACGGGTCGACCGTCGGCGTTTCGATCTGCTTATCGTTATGGATGAGCTGCTTTGGATACTGCAGGATGACGTCCATTCGCCAGGCGATGATGGAAGCCGCCACAACTAAAATCAAAACAGCAATCAAAATATCATTTTTATCGTATAAAAAATCTTTGAACTTTTTCATAATCCCCTCCATGCTTGTCCATGCTATCCCATGCCTGCAGGCATCGCTGCCCGGACGAGCCCTTTTTGCCTTGTGTGTCAGTCCTTGTGCCGGGCACTGCAGCTCATCGCGCGTGCGCTTATGCACAGGGTACCTATATATTTTAGCAGATTTAGACTTTTTTCTCAAGTGATTTTAGTGTATAATAGACGCATGATTAAAATTACCATTACAGAAAACCAGGGAAACCAGCGGCTGGACCGCTTTTTGAAAAAATATTTTGACCGCGCGCCGCTCAGTCACATCTATAAGCTGATCCGCAAGGATGTCAAGGTCAACGGTAAGCGGCAGAAGGAAGATACGATGCTGGCGGCGGGTGACGAGCTGACGATCTACCTTTCGGAGGAGGATGCCAAGGCGCTGCAGACAGTGAAAAAACATGTCAAGGCCAAACGGCAGTTTCGGATCGCTTACGAGGATGAAAACGTCTTAGTATGTGAAAAGCCGTTCGGGCTTCTGACGCACGGCGACCACAGCGAAAAAAAGAACCATCTCGCCAATCAGGTGGTGGACTATCTGATCCAGACCGGCGCTTATCAGCCGCGGCTGGAAAAGACCTTTACGCCGGCACCCGCGAACCGTTTGGACCGCAATACGACCGGTCTGGTGATCTTCGGCAAAAACGCGCCGGCACTGCAGGAGCTGAACCGGATGATCCGTACCAAGGACATGGTGCGCAAGCTGTATTTGACGATCGTCTGCGGCAAACTCCAAAAGCCCATGCGGATGCGGGCCAAAATGACGAAGAATGAACAGAAAAATACCGTACGCGTGCTCGCAGAGGACGCCGACGAGGGAAAGACGATGGAAACAATCGTCAGACCGCTTCGCAGCGCGCAGGATCAGAACAGATGGTTTACGCTGGTCGAGGTGGAAATCATCACCGGCAGGACGCACCAGATCCGCGCACATCTGGCACAGGCGGGATTCCCGGTCATCGGTGACATCAAATACGGCGACCGCGCATACAATCGTTTCGTGCAGGACCGCTTCGCTCTGTCCACGCAGCTGCTGCATGCGTACAAGCTGGTGTTCACACAGCAGGAACCGAAAGCGCAGACAGCGGAGACTGCAGAACTGCCAAACGGTGCCGGACCCAAAGCGCAGTCGGAAGCACAGGCGGCGCAGGGCAGCGGGCTGCTGTCCTATCTGGCGGGCAAGACGATCACTGCGGAGCTGCCGCCGGACTTTGCACGTATCAAAACAAGTATTTTTGGAAATGATAAAGAGGAGATAGAGAAAAAATGAAGGAAATCATGGAGTGGGTCAAAGACATTTTGCTGGCGGTCGTTATCGCGGCCGTAATTCTGGCGTTTTTTAAGCCAATCATCGTGCAGCAGCAGTCCATGGAGCCGAATTTCCATGCGGGGGATTATCTGATCACGAGCAGGCAGGCGTATCGGTTATTCGGCGATCCGCAGCGCGGAGACGTCATCGTATTCAAATCCGAGCTTTTGGATGAAAACGAAAAGCCGAAGAATCTGATCAAGCGCATCATCGCGCTACCGGGAGAGACCATCGAGATCAAGGGCGGCGAGGTCTATATCGACGGCGCGCAGCTGCGGGAGGACTATCTGCCGGGCGAAGCAATCTCCGGCGAGATGGATGCCGTCACCGTACCGGAGGGACAGCTCTTTGTGATGGGTGACAACCGTGAATACAGCGAGGACAGCCGTTCACCGCGGGTCGGGACCATCGAGCAGTCGACCATCGTCGGCAAGGTCATCGTCAGACTCTATCCATTCAACAGCATCAAAACGTTCAAGGGTGTGGATTACGAATCGTAACACAGGATGAAGCGCCGCAGACCGCACAGCTGGAACGTGAAAGGTGCAGGCGTAGCAGATACAGCGCATGAAGCAAACAGTACAACATGCGGTTTGTGAGACATCTGCGAAAATCTGCCGATGATGCGGAGAGGATCGGCATATGGGGAAATGGATTCTGCGGATTCTGGCAGCGGTTTTGGGAACCGGGCTTGCCATCGGACTGTTTTGCAGCTTCGCGCTGGTGCGTGTGGAGGGCAGCGATATGCTGCCGACCCTGGAGCCGGGCGATTATGTATTGATCAATAAATGGAAAAAAGACGAACTTGCGGTCGGTGATCTGGTGCTCTACAAAGCGCCGTATTACGAGATCGACGGCGCGCAGTACCCGCTACGGCGGGTGGTCGGCGTCCGGGATGGCTGGATCAAGGTCGGCTGTGATGCGGACCTGGTACTGGACGGCACGCAGATGATCCCGGCGGAATATGTGGTCGGAACGGCGATCGGCATCGATTGACGCGGAGATTTTCTTAAGAAAAGCCGAAGAAGCGGGCAAAAGAGATTTTCTCAAGAAAAGCCGAAGAAGCGGGAAAAAGAGATTTTCCCAAGAGAGCCGAAGAAGCGGGCAGCAGAGATTTTCCCAAGAAAAGCCGAAGCTGTTCGCACAAGGAAAGGAAAGAAGAAAAAGAAGGGGAAGGACTATGGGCAAGAAGGAACGCAAGCTGGTGGCGAACAACAAGAAGGCCTACCACGACTATTTTATAGAGGAAACGTATGAGGCGGGCATTGTGCTGACGGGGACGGAGATCAAGTCGGTGCGGCAGGGCAAGGTCAGCATTAAGGAGAGCTACGCGCGCATCAAGGACGGCGAAATGATGCTTTACGGTATGAATATCAGTCCGTACGAGCAGGGCAATCGCTTTAACACCGACCCGCTGCGCGACCGCAAGCTGCTGCTACACAAGCAGGAGATCCGCAAGCTCATCGGGCAGACAACGCTCAAGGGCTTGACGATCGTGCCACTCAAGATGTACATAAACGAGGACGGGCTGGCGAAGGTGGAGATCGGACTGGCGCGCGGCAAGAAGAATTACGATAAGCGCGAGGATATTGCCAAGCGGGACGCGAAGCGCGACATCGACCGCCGGATGAAGAACCGTTAACCGTTGAGAATTGAATAGAAAATCGACGAAAGCATGAAACTGCAAACGACCGTTGAAACCGAAAGAGAACTTTTACGCGCGGGTGACCGCGATACGAGGGAGAGAGTGTTATGGAAAAGCGAGAAAGGTTCCCAAAAATCGATGAGGCGAGCTTGCTCGAGACCATGCTGGCCGCGCCGGATGAACTGATTGTAGTGGTTAACAAAAACGGATACATAGAGAACATGTCGCAGGCTTATGGCGACTTTTTGGGGATTCAGGTCCAAAACGCCATCGGGCGGCATGTTACCGAGGTCATTGAGAACACGAGAATGGACATTGTGGTCAAGATGGGCGTTCCGGAAACAGGAGAGACACAGGATATCCATGGCGAAAAGATGATTGCCACCCGAATTCCAATCCGAAAAAACGGAATGGTGATCGGCGCGTATGGGCGCGTTTTGGTGCGCAATACCAGAGAGCTTCACATGCTGCACGACAAGCTGAGCAGCATCGAGATGGAACTGAACATGTACAAGAGAACCTTTGAGAAAATCAATACCGCGAAGTACACAGTAGATGATATCATCGGGGACTGCAGTATTATGCAGGATCTCAAGGATTCCGTCAGAAAGGTCGCGAAGACCAATTCCAATGTTTTAATCATGGGCGAAAGCGGAACAGGCAAGGAGCTGTTCGCGCACAGCATTCACGCGGGCAGCATGCGCAGAAAAGCGCCGTTTGTCTGTGTGAACTGCGGCAGTATACCGGAGCAGCTGATTGAATCGGAGCTGTTCGGCTATGAAGAGGGAGCGTTTACGGGCGCGCGGAAGGGCGGCAAGATCGGACTTTTCCCCGCGGCGCATGGGGGCACCATATTTTTGGATGAAATCGGAGAGCTGCCGCTTCCTATGCAGGTCAGATTGCTGCGTGTCCTGCAGGACAGAGAGATTCAGCGTGTCGGTTCCAACGTGAGAGAAAAGGTCAATGTGCGGGTTGTGGCGGCGACCAACCGGAATCTCTATCAGATGGTAAAGAAGGGCGAGTTTCGCTCGGATTTGTATTATCGTTTGAACGTTGTGACCCTGCATCTGCCTTTGCTGCGGGAACGGAAGGAGGATCTTCCATTGCTCATCCGGATGATTCTCAGCAAAATCTCAAAAAAGGAGAACCTGGGAGCCATCGAAATTTCGCGTGAGGCGATGGATCATCTGCTCCGTTACGACTGGCCGGGAAATGTACGGGAATTAGAAAATGTTTTGGAGCGCGCGATCAACTTTACGGACGCGGGTGAAAAAATCAAGGCGAAAAATCTGCCGGAGCGGATTACGGGCAGTATGGTTTCGCAGACAGTGATGCCGCTGAAAGAACTTATGGAAAATACGGAGAAGGACGCCATCAAGGACGCGCTTCTGCGCTGCCGGAACTGTAAAGCGAAGGCCGCCAATGAATTGGGAATCAGCAGAACAACTTTATATGAAAAAATGATGAAATATGAGATCTGAACCCCTGCGAAAAGGTAACGAAACAACGGGTGTGCGGGTATTCTTACAGAAAACGTGAATGCGTAAGAGAAGCTGTAAAGAAATCCGCACGCTTTTTTTGTGGATTTTTTAGAAGGTGTTCGGGAATGCTTACAGTTTTGGCCGATTTTGGCGCAAAACTGCTTTTTTTATTTCTCCCCCAAAAGGAACGACGCAATGAATGCTTGAAGTTTCAACGTTCGCGATGAAGCAAAAAAACTTGGCACAATCTTTGCGCTATGTTGATAGCAGAACGCAGTTGTGAAAAAATCTTAATTTGCGGTAGGACGACCGGTCAAAGACGAAATCCGCGAGGAGGAGGAAATTATGTTAAAAGACAAAGTTGCGATTGTAACAGGGGCTGCCAGCGGCATCGGGCTGGCAACCGCGGAAATGCTGGCTAAGGAAGGCGCGCGCGTTGTGCTTGCGGACATCAACGAAGCGCAGCTCGAAGCTGTTTCCGCGAAAATCGGCGCAGACGCGCTTGCGGTTGACCTCAGCAAGAGAGAGGGTTGTCGGGAATTGGCCGATTATACGATGAAGCAGCACGGAAGAATTGATATTCTGGTCAATGTCGCCGGAATTCAAAACGTCGCGTCGGTGGAGGATTTTCCGGAGGAACGTTGGGACTTCATGATCTCCCTCATGCTTACCGCGCCGTTCCTTTTGACGAAATACGCGTGGCCTTCTATGAAGCAAAACGGTTGGGGCAGAATCATCAATCTCAATTCCATTCATGGATTGGTCGCTTCGGAGTTCAAATCCGCTTACGTATCCGCGAAGCATGGTCTGATGGGTCTGACCAAGACCGCGGCGTTGGAGGGCGGCCCTTGTGGCATTACGGTCAATTCCATCTGTCCGGCTTATGTCAGAACGCCGCTGGTGGATAATCAGATTGAAGCGCAGGCGCAGAACCACGGAATCAGCAAGGAAGAAGTTGTCAGCAAGATTATGCTACAAAAGGCGGCGATCAAAAAGCTCTTAGAGCCGGAAACGGTTGCGGAAGCAGTGAAGTTCCTTTGTTCCGATGCAGCGGCAAATATCACGGGAACTGCGTTTACCATTGACGGTGGCTGGACGGCAGGCTGATGCCGCGCCGGCTGAGCGACTCACGAGCACGCGGACAAAAGCGCGCGCGACGAAACCGGAAATTTCCGCGCGCGTAGGGCGCTCGTGGATGCGCGCCGCGCCGCAAGATGATTTTGTTGATAGTGCGGGGACATCGCAGGCGATAGTCCCTATCTAAAGGACAAAGGTGTGCATAACGAAATCAGAGATTTCTATTCGCACATGGCGCTCACGAATGAGGTACGATGTGCAAGGGGCTTTTGTAGTTATTCCGGAAATACCGCTATGCGATATTTCCTACATAATAAAAAAAGGAGGAGACGAGATGATTGGTGTAATTGGTGTAATTATTTCCTTAATCTTACTGATCATGCTGGCCTATAAGGGCTGGTCTGTGATCTTGATCGCGCCGATACTGGCGTTGATCGCGTCCGTATTTGTAATCTTTGAGGGTGGAGACTTCCACATGATGGCCATCTATACAGAAACGTATATGCCGAATCTGGCATCGTATGTAAAGGCCAATTTCCCGATATTCCTGCTCGGCGCGGTATTCGGCAAGGTGATGGACCTTTCGGGCTGCGCGAAATCCATCGCGGAAACGATTGTCGCGAAGGCGGGACGAGGCAAGGAACTCTGGGCTGTTGTGCTTTCGTGCGCGATCATCACCTACGGCGGTGTTTCGCTCTTTGTAGCGGCCTTCGCCATCTATCCGATCGGCGCGGCGCTGTTCAGAGAAACTGATATTCCGAAACGGCTGCTTCCGCCGGCTATCGCGCTCGGCGCGTTCACCTTCACGATGACTGCGATTCCGGGTACGCCGCAGATTCAGAACACGATTCCGATGGCTTACTTCGGTACGGATACTTTCGCGGCGCCGGTACTCGGTATTGTCGCGGCGCTGATCATGTTGTTGGGCGGTATGTTCTGGCTGACATTGAGATTGAAAAAAGCAAAGGAGACCGGAGAAGGCTACGGAGAACATCCGAATGAAAATCTCGCGGATATTGATATTTCAAAGCTTCCGCCTTTCGCGATCGCCATCACGCCGATTCTCGCAGTGCTGGTTCTGAACCTGATCCTTTCGAAACTGGTGCTTCCGGGTATGGATCACGCTTACCTGGAGGAAAAATACAATACAACCTACAGTGCGGTAGGCGGAACCTGGGCACTGGTTATCGCGTTGGTGGTCGGTATCCTGCTGACTGTTGTTCTAAACCGCAGCAGATTTGAAAAGGGAATCGTGGAATCTCTCAAGGAAGGCGCGAACAGCTCCCTGCTGGCAATCATGAATACCGCTTCCGAGGTAGGTTACGGAAACGTTATCAAGACACTTCCCGCTTACGCACTTTTGGCGGCGGGCTTACTGAGTATTTCTTCTAACCCGCTGATCGGTGAAGCCATCGCTTCCTCGGTCATGGCAGGTGTAACGGGCTCCGCGTCCGGTGGATTATCCATCGCGCTCGCGACCTTCGCGGATTCGTTCAAGGCCGCGGCCGACGCGTCCGGCATCAGCTACGAGGTGCTGCACAGAGTTGCTTCCGTTGCTTGCGGAGGACTGGATACGCTGCCGCATAACGGCGCTGTTATTACGCTTCTGATGGCTACGGGCATGACGCATAAGGAATGCTACTTGAACATCGGTATGTGTACCGTCATCATCCCGACGATCGCAACCATCGCAATTATCATTCTGGGAAGTCTAGGCGTATGTTAAAAAAACTGTAGAGATACTGTAGAGATATGGAAGAAAGGAACATGGTATGATCAATAAACTTATGACATTAGAGCAGGCAGTCGCAGGCGTGAGAGATGGCATGACCATCATGGTCGGCGGCTTCCTGGCAACCGGATCACCCGAAATCCTGATGGATGCGCTGGTGGAAAAGGGCGTGAAGCATCTGACGGTCATCGCTAACGATGGAGGTCTGGACGCAGGACAGCCTGCTGGAAATTTCGCAGGGAAAACGGCAAGAGGCGTTGGGAAACTTTTGGAGCATCACATGGTGGATCATCTGATCGCCTCTCATATCGGGGTCAATCCGAAGATCAATGAGCAGATCGCAGAAGGCACACTTCGTTATACGCTGGTGCCGCAGGGAACACTTGCGGAAAAGATTCGAGCCGCGGCTTACGGACTCGGCGGCGTGCTGACCTCAACCGGAATCGGAACACCGATGGAGGAGGAACCGGATGAACTGGGCAGACCAAAGAAAGTGTTGGAGATAGGAGGAAGAAAGTTTCTGCTGGAACTTCCGTTACATGCGGACTATTCCTTCCTGCGGCCGTCTGTTGCTGACCGTTTCGGAAACTATATGTGCGCGAAGGCAACCAAGAATTTTAACTACGTGATGGCCGGCGCGTCAACCTGCACCATCATCGCGCCCGAAAAACTCGTAGAAATCGGAGAAGTGAATCCGGACATCTTCCAAGTGGCAGGCGTTTTGGTAGACGGTATTGTGGAAGGAGAACAGAGATGGCAGATTTAAAAGAAAGAATCGCAAGGAGATGCGCAAAAGAATTTAAGGACGGCGAATTCGCGAACCTCGGGATCGGGCTTCCGACGCAGGTGGCGGATTATATTCCCGAGGGTGTTACAGTAACCTTCCATTCGGAAAACGGCTTCGCGGGCATCGACGCGATCGCGACCGAAAATCCGGATGTGGATATCATCAATTCCGGCGGCACCTATGTGACGACGATTCCGAGCGTGAAGTTCTTCGACACCGCGGAATCCTTCGGGCTGGTGCGCGGCGGACATGTTCGCGCGACGGTTTTGGGCGCGATGGAGGTGGCCGAAAACGGAGATCTCGCGAACTGGATTGTACCGGGCAAAAAGGTTGCCGGCATGGGCGGCGCGATGGATTTGTGCTCCGGCTGCCCTGAAGTTATCATCGTTATGCTGCACACGCAAAAGGGCGCGCCGAAGATTTTAAAAAAATGCACGCTTCCGCTGACTGCCGAAAAATGCGTTTCCAAAATTATTACGGAAATGGGCGTTATGGAGGTCAGAGAGGACGGCATCTGGGTTACGGAGCTGCATCCGGATTACAGCAAGGACGACATTCAGGCAGCAACCGCGTGCACGCTGCATTTTGACCCCGCGATGAAGGCGATGGAGGAAGCGTAGCGATACACGAAAAGGGTCAAAGTGCGCACGTATCGAAATCTGAGATTTGTACGCGCGCGGCGCGCATGAAGGCGCGCTATACGCAAGAGGCTTTTGTCTTGATTCGTGATTTCGGAAATGTCGCTTCGTGATATTTCCCGGACGATAAAAAGGCTGCTAAAACTGTTATGACGAAAAGAAAGCGAGGGAGGTTGGAATGAAAACTGCGAAGGATGTGAAGCGTATTGTAATCGCGGGAGCGGGAACCATGGGCTCCTCGATGGGAGAAACCTTTGCGAAATACGGCTATGATGTGACGCTGTATGATATTTTCCCGAGTGCGCTTGAAAAAGCGGGAAATTTGATTCGCCTGAACCAGGAAACCGAGGTGGCGGAGCATGTGGTGACGCCGGAGGAATCCGCGGTGCTGCTGGAGCGAATCCGTTACAGCGAAGATAAGGCGTGTTTTGAGGGTGCGGATCTGGTTGTGGAAGCGATTTTGGAAAAGCTTGATGTCAAGCATGCTTTTTGGGCGGAGATTTCGGCGTTGGTTCCGGAGGACGCGATCTTGGCGAGTAATACCTCAGGGCTGTCTATTACGGCCATCGCGGAGGTTGTAAAAAGACCGGAACGCTTCGGCGGCATGCACTGGATCAATCCGCCGCACTTGATTCCTCTGATTGAGGTCATTCAGGGCAAAAAAACCGACGATGAGACAGCGGCGGCGATTCGCGACATGGCACTCGCCGTTGAGAAAAAGCCGGTGATCGTGCAGGACGCGCCGGGCTTTGCACTCAATCGGATTCAGCTTGCAGTATTGAGAGAGTGTTTACATATTGTAGAGCAGGGCATCGCGACACCGGAGGCGGTCGATGATGTGATGAAATACGGTCTGGGTATGCGGTATGCGTGTCTGGGACCATTCGAGGTCTGCGACCTCGGCGGACTCGATATTTTTTACAACATCGCCTCTTATCTGTTTGAAGATCTGGCAGATGAGAAAGCACCGTTCGGTATGCTTGCTGATCGCTTTGAAAAGGGGCAGTACGGTGTGAAAACCGCCGCAGGCTTCTATGATTACGCCGACGGGAAGGACGCGGAAAAGATTAAATATCGCGATCAGATGTTTACGAAGGATTCCAAAGTTCTGTTCGGCTGATGCAACATCCCGTTTGCGGAGATGGTCGCGATCACGCGATTCATTTCCGCAGATTTACTTATGCTTCCGGAAATATTGCACAGCGATATTTCCGGAAGCACGACAAAAGCACCTTGCGAAGCGCCTGCCATGCATGGGCAGGCATGTGTGCAAAGGAATCTGTGATTCCGTTTTGCATACTTTTATCCCATCAAAAATGGATCACGAGAACGCGCCTTTTTTCACGCAGGAGGCGCGTTCTCGCATATCATTTGACACCGCGAACGGAGCGCGGCGCGCCGGACAGAAATCCTTGCCCGCACTTTGTAACCTTTTGCCCTGCAAAACGGAGTTATCAATGAAAGGGATTTTGGAGGTTGACATTTTGGGGAAAGTGTCATACACTAAGATTATCGCAAACGCGAGCATTGCGGCCACGCGGGCAGAGACCGCGGGCGGTGACGCACAAACCGCGAAGTGATGTGAACTTCGGGGGTGTAAAGGTTTCGACGGGGGTGTAGAAGCCGGATAAGCGAGCGGTAGTTGGCTCAGACTACCTTAAAAAGGGCCCGTTAAAAATAAACGCTAAAAAGAACAACAATTTCGCATTAGCAGCTTAGTCTGCAGCGCCTAGGAGCGCACGCGCGTCGGCCACAGCTTACCCGTAGACTGTGATCCCGGCGTCGACTATACGGGAAAACCTGCTGAGAGTTCTCGGTATCAGCAGGGAACAACGAGATAGCGGACGCGGTAGCCTGTTAATGGGCGGTCGCCGATGCGAAACACTAAATCATTAACTGCGCTCGGAGAAATTCCTGTGGAAATGCTTTCGGACATGGGTTCGACTCCCATCATCTCCACCATATGGTACAGAAAAGACAGGCTTGATGGTCTGTCTTTTCTGTTAGATCGTGTGGATAAACAGGATTTTGCTGGCATCAGCAAAGCGGAAGTATCGGAAATCTATCTACATGTCTCACAGCCGACGCGCAAACGGCTTGCTTTTTTTTGCTGAAATGTGTAAAATAAAAGGAAAGAAATTTTACTGCGTTTTGAAGAGCGGGAAAGATATGCAACAGGATGCAAGGTGCAAATTTTGGGCGCTTGCAGTACTGCTGTGCGGGCTATGCATGCGCAGCGGGCAGAGCGTACTGCACCGCAGCGGGGAAGCATGACGCAAGGGACAACAGGGGGGCATAACATAAAATGGTCGCTTTTTTACTGACACCGATTTATCTATTGGTTAATATCTATATTTACAAACGGACAATCGGGTGGATGGCGGTAGGCATCAGCGGGCTGCGGCATGGGGCGGGCCGCGCGGTGTCGATCGCGGTCTATGTGTTTTTTGCCGTCTCCTCCTTGATCGCTTTTTTGCTGCCGCAGTCAGAGCTGCGGCGGATAATGAAAGAAATCGGCAACTACTGGCTGGGCGTACTGCTGTACATGATTTTTGTAATCGTGCTGGCGGATATCGCGCGGCTATTTTTGCTTTATGTTTTGCATATCGATCGGGAAAAACTCTGCGCGCCGCGGGTGCATCGCGTTGTCGGGCGGTTTTGTGCGGCGGCGATTTTCCTTGTTTCGGTGCTGGGCGTGGTCAACGCGGGCATCGTGCGTGTCACGCCATATGAGATTACGGTGGACAAGGCGCTGGTAAGCAGTTCGGCGGTGTGCGCCGCAGCACAAGCGGGGGCAGACGGAGCGGACGTGAGAACTGCGGCGGGGAGCGGCGCAGCAGAGGGGAAGCTTGCAGCGGGCAGCGGCGCAGCGGCGCAGACAGCACAGGCTGCCGCCGATCTCAAGATCGTCCTTGTCTCAGACCTGCATCTGGGATACAATATCGGTCTGCGGCAGATGGAAAAGATGGTCGCTAAGATCAATGCCGAGAAGGCGGATCTGGTGGTGATTGCCGGAGATATTTTTGATAACGAATGGGAAGCGGTGCAAGAGCCGGCGCGCATGGCAGAGCTTCTGCGCGGTATCCGGTCAAAATACGGCGTGTACGCCTGCTACGGCAATCACGACATCGAGGAACCGATCCTCGCGGGCTTCACGTTCCGGCAGCGTGCGCCGAAAGCGAGCAGTCCGCAGATGGATGCGTTTTTGTCCGATGCGGGCATTCAGCTGCTGCGCGATGAGGGTGTACTGCTCAACGACAGCTTTTATCTGTACGGGCGCGCCGATGCGCGGCGGCCCGGCGCAGGCATCAGCGAGCGCAAGTCGCCGCAGGAGATTACGGCGGATATGGACAAGACCAGACCGATCATTGTCATCGATCATCAGCCGCGCGAGCTTGCGGCGCTGGCGGCAGCGGGTGTGGATATCGACCTTTGCGGGCACACACATGACGGACAGATGTTTCCGGGCAATCTGATTGTCCGACCGTTTTGGGAGAATTTTTACGGCTACCTGCAAAAAGGCAGTATGCACAATATCGTCACCTCCGGTGTCGGGCTGTTTGGTCCGAACATGCGTGTGGGCACGAAGGCGGAAATCTGCCCGATTACGGTGCATTTCAGCGGCAGTGTGAACGCGCAGGAGACAACAGACTGACGGTTGACGGAAGGAGAGGACACAAAAAGAAACGTGCGCGAGGAGATTTTCCTGAGAACACCTGCGAGCAGGAGCAGGATTTGCGCATCAAAATCAAATGGAGGCAAAGGGGTACATACACACATGGATACAAAACAAAGGACGGGCGCCGCGCGGATGCCGCGGGCGCAGCGCAAGCAGCTGAAACAGCGGGCCAGGTGGTCGGTGAAGCAGCATTACGGGGTCATGCTTTCGGTCTGCCTGTTGGCGATTCTTTTGGGTACCGAGTTTACGGGCAGTCTGGACTTCCTCAAGGTGCAGACGCCGACAGATGTCAAGGTCGAACGGGAGGTGCTCGAGGAATCGGAATTTGGTATCGAGCAGAACAATGTCTGGAAGGTCGTGACGGAAGTGCTCGCGGGCAATTTGGAACAGGGCACGCAGGACGCGGACCGGCTGACGGAGGAGGCGATCCGAAGGAGTGAGGACTCCGGAGAAACGGCGCTCGGCAGGACGAACGGGGTGCTTGCGAATCTCGTCAATGACCTGACGAGCGGGCTGTTTTTCGTTAAATTTGTCAAGGGATTTTATCGGCTGGGATTTTCGCAGGGCGCGATTTTGTTCATTGTCAGCGTTTTCGTGCTGACTGTGGGCATCGGTTTTTGGTTTCTGGTCAAGAATGTTTACCGCGCGGCGGGTCGCCGGGTGTTTCTGGAATGCCGCACCTACGAAAAAGTGACGCTGCAGCGGCTGCTGTTTTTCCTGCGGTCGCGCCGATGGATGAATGCCTGCGTGAATATGCTGATGCAGTATGTGCTGTATATCCTGTGGTCGCTGACGATCGTCGGCGCGGCGGTCAAACGCTATTCCTACTTTATGGTGCCGTTTATCGTGGCTGAAAATCCGGAGATCAGCTGGCGGGACAGTATCAAACTTTCGCGCCGCATGATGGAGGGGCATAAGTGGGAATGTTTCCTGCTGGAGATGACCTTCGTGCCATGGAAGCTTCTTGGCATTGCGACCTTAGGACTGACAGATTTCTTTTATGTCAATGCCTACAAGACAGCGACGTTTGCAGAGTATTATGCGCGGCTTCGGCGGCTGGCGAAGGAGGAAAATCTTGCGGGCAGTGCGTTTTTGAACGATACGTATTTATTTGAAAAAGCGGAGCGCGGCGTGCTCTCGTCGGTCTATGCGGATATGGTGCTGCAGGGCGTGGGCGCGGTTCCGATGCATCTGCGCGGCGTGCGCGGCTTCATCGAGCGCAATTTCGGCGTTGTCATGTACAGTCGTGCGGAGGAGGCGAAGATCTGGGAGGCTGAGCGGCATCTGCTGGCAGAGGAAGCGATGGAGGAGATCATGAACCGGCACGCGTATCCGGATCGCCTGTCGCCGAACCCGATCCATCGGCGGAGCAACCACTTTGAGAAGCTGCATTATATGCGGCATTATACGGTTTCTTCGCTTGTGCTGATGTTCTTTCTTTTTTCGTTTGTCGGCTGGCTGTGGGAAGTCAACCTACATCTGCTTTCGGACGGTGTATTCGTCAACCGCGGCATTTTGCAGGGACCTTGGCTGCCGATCTATGGGTCGGGCTGCGTGATGATCCTCTTGCTGCTTTACCGTCTGCGCAGGGCGCCGCTCAAGGAATTCTTCGCAACGGTGGTGCTCTGCGGCTTCGTGGAATACTTTACCTCCTATTTCATGGAAGCGATGTACCAGACACGCTGGTGGGACTACAGCGGCTATTTTTTGAATCTCAACGGTCGCATCTGCGCCGAGGGCTTATTCGTATTCGGTGTGGGCGGCTTTGCGGTGGTGTATCTGGCAGCGCCTGCGATCGACAACTGCCTGCGCCGCCTAAAACCGAAGCTTTGCGTGACCCTGTGCGTGGTGCTGCTGGCGCTGTTCGTCTGCGATGGACTGTATTCTGCGGCGCACCCGAATCAAGGCAAGGGTATCAGCGCATCATCTGCGGTCATGCAGGATGCGCAGGGGACAGGAGATACGCAGGAGATGGACAGCAGCGATCGCGAAGCATGAGGGACGAACACAGCTGGCACACACTTTGTTATGGCGCGGCGGGAAACTGCACGCGCGGATGGTGGGTGCATCCTAGGTCAGAGATCGCGCGGGAGCTGCACGCTCGTGCAGATCAGGACGGTGCGGGAATAATCGGCGTACGAAAAACAGGGGAAAAGGAAAGATACTGCGCGGAAGTACTGCAGCACTGGCGGGAATTTTTGAGAAATGTTTAGGAAAAATCGGCGCGGGGGCTGTCAAGCGAATTTGAAAATGTCCCAAATTTTTTGAAAGAAAAGCACCGGAAATCCGGTGCTTTTCTTTTGTTTGTCAGCACACCCAGTCTGTTTCGTGCCCGACCATTGCATAGACATACTTCATGAAGTTGTCTTTCTTCCAAGGATGTGACATATCTGGGATGTAGCGCTTCTTTGGTTTCTTGCTTTGTGCATACGCTTTCTCCGTGTTGAAATAGCGTGAAATTTCTTCATGACTTGCGATTTCCTCTTGTTTAACGGTAAGCTTCAAACCGTGCGGACTTGGAGAAATTTGTAAATGATAGACTCTTTTTTTGGTGATTTCAACAAAAAAAATAAAAAAAAATTGAATAAAAAAAGAAAAACACTTGAAAAAACTGAAGTAATTTGGTAGAATAAAGTAGCTGATTGATATTCAGCAGAAAACCAAAATACATCAAGAGTAAAGAGAGAAGAGAAAATGAAAAAGATAAAAAAGATGTTTGTACTGCTCCTGGTTGTGATGATGGCATGTTCCCTGTTCATGACCGGATGCGGCGGCAAAGACAACGAAGCGGATGGCGACAGCAGCACGCTGGTCATTGCCATTCAGGAAGAGGTAGAGGGGACAGATATCCATCAAATCGGATGGGAAAACGTGGTACACACACTGACCTACAGTCCGTTGGTAACCTTCAGCGAGGATTTGAGCGAGGTGCTTCCTTGCTTTGCGGAAAGCTACGAAACTTCCGAAGATGGTCTGACCATTACGTTCAAGATTCCTGCGGATGCGAAGTTTTCCAATGGGGATCCGCTGGACGCGGCAGCCGTAAAGAAATCCTTTGACAGATTCCTCGCGATCAGCCAGTATGCAGAGGACCTCGGCGCGGTGGAAAGCGTTGAAGCGGTGGACGAAACAACAGTGGTATTCCACCTTTCCCAGGCGGCACCATATATGTGGGCAAATCTGACCAGTACCTACGGCGGTATCGTTGACGTTGACTATGCGGAGGAAGTCGGCGATGAAGCATTCAACCGCGCGGCTGTTTCCAACGGTATGTACTATGTAGAGGATTGGCAGGCAGGCTCCCAGGTCGTTTTGGCGAAGAACCCATATTTCCAGACATCGAATCCAAATGTACAGAACAAAGGTGTCGGGAACTTTGATAAGATTATTGTAAGATTCATTCCGGACGAATTTACCAGAGTCAGCGAACTGGAATCCGGAAACGTAGATATTATTTGGGATGTTCCGACCGGAAGCTTGGAGGACATCGAAAACAACGAGGATTTACAGACCTTCCGCTACAAACAGGCAGGCGTTTCCTACGCGATGTTCAATCCGGAAGTCGGTCCGTTAAAGGAGTTCAATGTCAGAAAAGCGATCAACATCGGTATCGATAGAGAAAAGATCGCGAAGGTATTGAACAATGTCGTTACACCGGAGTACGGATTTATCTCCGAGGCGCAGGCAGGCTATAGTCCGGAATACGCGGCAAAACTTGAGAAAGAGCTTGCATATAATCCGGAGGACGCAAAGGCTTTATTGAAGGAAGCAGGTTACGCGGATACGGACGGAGACGGTTTCCTGGATAAGGATGGAAAGAAGCTGACCATCGAGTACTGCGCAGCAACGGATTCTGCGACCAGCAAAGCCACCGCACCGGTGATTCAAGAGCAGCTGAAAGAGCTTGGTATCGATCTGCAGATTACAGAATATGAAGGCGCATACATCAAGCAGCTGCAGAGAGAGAATAAGTTTGAGATGGTTTCCAGAAGATATGTATGGAATGATGCGGATATTTTATACTACGTATTTACGGAAGCATCCGGCTATCCTTGGCATGATTCAGACGTGACCGCGGCTTTGGAAAAAGCTCGTTACACGACGGATAGCGAAGAACGTGTTAAGGCATACGAGAAGTTCCATGAGGAAATTTTCAAGAAAATGCCGGCGGTATCGCTGTTTGCCGATAATTACTGCATCGCTGCGACGAAAGCGGTAAAGGGCTTCAAGGTCACCAATGACGGCAGACCGCTCTTCAACGATGTAACGAAATAAAAAGAGGTAGACATGGTAAACAGAACGAATTTAGAGGAGAGACTGGATCGCGTGATTTCTCCGGTTATGAACGACAAGACACCCGGCATGGCGTTGCTGATCGCGCAGGGCGATGAGGTGCTTGTGCGGAAGGGCTACGGACTTGCCGACATGACGACCGGAAGAAAGATTTCTCCGGACGATAATTTGATCATTGCATCCAACACGAAGCAATTTACCTGTATGGCAGTTTTGATGCTGGTCGAAGCCGGTTTACTGAAGCTGGACGATAGGGTTGAGAAATTCTTCCCGGACTTTCCGGATGATGTGAAGAAGGTCACGATTTGGGAAATGATGGTGCATCAATCCGGTATCAAGGAATATTTTGAAGAGGATCGCTGGCAGGCAACCGCCACCGCAACGACGGACGAGATGATGGAGATCATCAAAGGGTTCGGCGGTTTGGACTTCGAACCGAGACAGAAATTTTCCTACTGCAATTCCTCCTACGTCATGCTGGGAAAAATCGTGGAACTGCTGAGCGGTATGAAATTTGGGGAATTCCTCAAAACGAAGATTCTAGACCCGGTCGGCATGAAGCAATCTTTCGCGCCGGATTATATGGACGACAAGCCTACATCCTTGATCAAAGGGTATATGCTACAAGAGGACGGTTCTCTCAAGGAAGCGGCATACGATATGCTGCAGGTCGGTTACGCGGACGGCAACATCCAGTCCAATGTAGATGATCTTTTGCGTTGGCACAAGTATTTATACATGAGCCAAGAGGAGGTTTTCTTGAGCAGAGAGCGTATGAAGCAATGCTTTATCAACACGAAGCTGCAGGACAATACAGAAACCGGATATGGTCTTGGATTCTTCCTGAATGGTTCGCAATTCCACGAAGGTCATGTGGAAGGGAAACAGGAAATTTGGCATACGGGCGGTACCATGGGCTTCATTTCACGTGTATCGCGCTTCGTGGAGGATGATCTTTCCGTCATCATGTTGACAAATTACGAGGGTCTTCCAAAAAATGAGATGTTCTTTAAGATTATCAAAGAAATCTATGCTTAAATTGAATGCTCCGTTTCTTGTAGACGGAGCATTTATGTTAATGAATGAAAGCAACATAGAGGTAACTACTTATGAATGATATTATGAGATTTGTCGCGAAACGCTTGTGTATCGGCGTGTTGGTAGTCCTGTTTGTAAGCGTACTTGTTTTCGCTATCATGCAGGCAATGCCGGGAAACCCTGTCGATTTGATGGTGGACACCCGCGTTTCTGCCGAAAAGGTCGCTGAAATCAAGGCGCAATGGGGACTGGATGAGCCGCCTGTAGTGCAATATTTTTACTGGATCAGAAATGTGCTGCATGGTGATTTCGGCACGTCGATTTCACTGAAGCAAAGTGTTTCAGAGCTGATTCTGCAGAGACTTCCGTACACGCTGATGCTTACAGGTGCGGCACTTTTGATCGAATACATAATCGCGATTCCGCTAGGCTTATTGGCGGCAGTCAAAAAAAACAGTGCTGCGGACAAGTCGCTTACGGTCGTGACCATCGTGCTTTGGTCGATGCCGCCGTTCTGGTTGGGCGTCCTGTTTATTCTCACCTTTTCCGTTTGGCTTAGGATCTTGCCGATCTCGGGTTGGGACGGCATCGCCTCTTTGATTCTGCCTGCCTTTACTTTGGCGCTGCCGTCACTGGCACAAATCTTTCGATTGACGCGCTCAGAGGTGCTGGACGTTCTGGATGAAAAATATGTAACGACAGCTTATGCCAAGGGTCTGAAAAACAAGGTGGTGTTGGTGAAGCACGTGCTTAGAAACGCGATGATTCCGGTCACCGTCATGTTTTTCCTGTCGTTGCCTTGGTTGATTGGCGGCGCGGTCGTAGTCGAAAATGTTTTCGCCTGGCCGGGTATGGGGCAGCTCATTTGGAAAGCAATTTCCAAGCAGGATTTTGTTATCGTACAGGGCGTTGTCCTGGTGATTACGATTCTGACGGTAATCTGCAATCTGATCGGCGATATCCTTGCCGGTATTCTCGATCCGCGCATTAGACTGGAATAAGGTGATAGAAATGATAAAAAAAGATAAATTCAAACGAATGGTAAAAAATCCGATGGTTGTCATCGGCGCAATCATGTTTTTGCTGGTGATCCTCGTCGTTATTTTTGCGCCGCTCATCGCACCGCACTCCTATACAGAGCAGAACGCAGATGTCGCGCTGACCGCGCCATGCAGAGAATATCCTTGGGGAACCGACCAGTATGGCAGGTGCATTTTCAGCAGAGTCATTTACGGATCGAGAATCGCTCTGAGCGTTGGTATCATCGCGGTTGTGATTGAAACTTTGATCGGCGTGACGCTAGGCATCATCTCCGGTTATTACGGCAAAAAAATTGATAAGGTCGTACAGTTCATTACAGACGCGACTTGGGCAATCCCACCGATTATCCTGGCGATGGCTATCGTACTGATGCTGGGCTCCAGCGCGACAAATGTAGCAATCGCGGTTGCTGTGGTAAGCTGGGCACAGTTTACAAAGATCATCCGTACTAAGGTGATGGCAATCAAGGCGCTGCCTTATATTGAGGCGGCGAGAATTTACGGAGAAAGTGACCTAAGCATCATTTTAAGGTATATTTTACCGAATCTCGTATCGACCATCATCGTATTGGCGACCCTGGCGATGCCTTCCGCAATTTTATCGACGACCTCGATGGGATTCCTCGGTTTGGGCGCGCAGCAGCCGCTGCCGGACTGGGGCTGGATCCTGCAAAACGGTATTCAATATATTAAAAAAGCGGCATGGATCAGTATGGCGCCGGGACTGGCAATTGTCTGGACGGTTCTCAGCTTTAACCTCGTAGGTGAGGGCGTAAAGGAATTGCTTGATCCAAGAGCGAGAGTATAAGGAGAAACAATATGAAAGAAACTTTGATTGACATTCAGGACCTATGCATAGAGTTTCAGACTTCTGCCGGAACGGTACACGCAGTAGACCATGTCAGCTTTGATATCAAAAAAGGAGAAGTCTTTGCGCTGGTCGGTGAGTCCGGCTGCGGTAAATCGACGACAGCCATGGGCATCATGCAACTGATCAAGAAGCCAGGCAGGATTGCGGGCGGCGCGATTCATTTTGACGGCAAGGATTTGTTGAAGCTGAGCGCCGATGAAATGACAGAGGTCAGAGGCAAAAAAATAGGTATCATCTTCCAGAATCCTCTGGATTCTTTGAATCCGGTCTACACTGTAGGCTATCAGATGACAGAGGGCCTTTTAGTTGACAAAATGGATAAAAAGGAGGCCTATCAGCTGGCTTGCGATATGCTGCGAGATGTCAAAATATCCGATGTAGAGGAGCGGATGAAAACTTATCCACATGAGATTTCCGGCGGTATGCGGCAGCGCGTTATGATCGGTATGATGCTTTGCAGAAATCCGCAGCTTTTGATTGCCGATGAGCCGACGACGGCTTTGGACGTCACGATTCAGGCCGGTATTATCGAACTCATGAATGAATTGCGGAGAAAATATGATTCTTCGATTCTGATCATCACGCATGACTTTGGCATTGTTGCCGATATTGCGGACAGAGTCGGCGTTATGTACGCGGGCAATCTGATTGAAGTCGGGGAGGTCTTTGAGATCTTCGATCACCCGACGCATCCATATACGCGTCTTTTGATGAAAGCGCTTCCGACCATTACGAAAGCGGAAGGACGTCTGGAGACGATTCGCGGCAATGTACCGAATCTTGCCGAGGAAAAACCGGGGTGCAACTTTGCGGAGCGCTGTCCGTATGCAAAGAAAATTTGTTATCAGCAGAAGCCGCAGCTCAAGGAAATTTCTGGGGGACACTTATGCGCCTGCTTGCTGATGGACGGAGGTTTGGAAGATGAGTAGTGAAAAAGAAATCCTGATTCAGATTGAGCATCTGAAAAAATATTTCCCGTTGCGAAACAGCAAAAAAGGCGCTGCAGTCAGAGCTGTCGATGATGTCAGTCTGAAGATTTATAAGGGAGAAACCCTCGGTCTTGTAGGTGAAAGCGGCAGCGGCAAAACGACGCTTGCCAAGATTATTTTGGGCTTGCTGCCGCCGACGGAAAGCACCGTCTATATCGGTGGCAAGGATATGTGGAACAAAAAAGAACAGAAGGAGCTGCGCAAGCAGATCGGCGCGGTGTTCCAGGATCCTGCCTCCTCGCTGAATCCGAGAACGAGCATCTATCGCTCCTTGGAAAGACCGCTGGAGGTACATGGACTTTCCAAGGAAGAAGCGAAGAAGCTGATCTACGAAACCGCGGAGAGAATCAATATCGGTCATGAGCTTTTGGAACGTTTTCCGCACGAATTATCCGGCGGGCAGCAGCAGCGTGTGAGCATTGCCAGAGCAATCATGCTCCAACCGGCGCTGTTGGTCTTAGACGAGCCGACCAGTGCGCTGGATGTGTCGGTACAGGCGCAGACGCTGAACGAGCTCTTGAAGCTGCAAGGCGATTACAATATGACCTATCTGTTCATTACGCACAATCTGTCCGTAGTCAGATATATGAGTGACCGCATTTGCGTGATGTATGGCGGGCAGATCATGGAGATTGGCAGCACAGAGCAGGTGTACGCGCATTATCGGCATCCGTATACTTTTGGCTTGATGTCCTCAGTGCCGCCATTGCATCCAAAATTTCGCAACCGTAAAAAAAATCTGCTTAGCGGTGAGATGCCGAGCCTTGTCGGAGACGGAAAGGGCTGTGCATTCGCCAGCAGATGTAAATTCTGCAAGGAAATCTGCAAAGAGCAAAGACCGGAAATGAAGACTGTCGGGGATGACCACTTCGCGGCTTGTCATTTTGCCGGAGAGCTTACGTTTTGATTTGTGATAGGAGGAAGGAGAGAAAAGCAGATGCGTGACTTAAAAATCGTAAATGCCCGCATTCCTGACTACGAGAAGAATTGCCTCAGAGAGGTTGATCTTTTGATTCGTGACGGGAAAATTGAAAAAATCAGGGAGCGTGGATCAATCACGGAGGGGAGCGCGGAAACCATCGATGCGAAAGAGCAGATCGTTTCAGCAGGATTTGTGGATATCCATGCGCATGAGGATTCGCCGGAGGGGAATTTCTTTACGTCAGAATGCTGTCTCAAGATGGGGGTTACCACCAAAATCGCCGGAAATTGCGGTGATACATTTGAGGATCTGCCGCATTTTGCCGAACGCTTAAAGAAGAACGGAAGTCCGACGAACTATATGATGTTCCTCGGACAGAATACGCTGCGTCAGATGGTCGGCGCGGATGATCGCTATGTGCCGTCTACGCCGGAGCAGCTGGAAAAAATGAAGGAAATCGTGAAGAATAGTCTGCCCTACGCACCGGTAGGACTTTCCTGCGGCTTTGAGTATGCGCCGGGAGTTACGCTTGAGGAGACCTTGGATTTGCTGACAGCGTTTGACGAGAAGGATTACATCGTTTCGGTGCATTTCAGAAGCGATGGGCCTTGTGCAGCGGCGTCCACTGAGGAGGTGGTGGAACTCAGCAAGCGTTCGGGATACAAGGTGCAGATGTCCCATATCGGAAGCTGCAGTGCGGTCGGCTACATGCGAGATACGCTGGATGTTTTGGATAAAGCCAGAGCCGAGGGCGTGGACATCATGTCGGACTGTTACCCTTATCACGCGTTCTGCACGGGAATCGGGACGGCGGTTTTTGATGAAGAGTCCTTTTCCAAGTGGGATTACAGCGATCTGATGATCACCGCAGGACCGTACAAGAATCAGCGCTGCACGAAGGAGCTGTTTGAAAAACTGCGCGAAGAAGAGCCGGATATGTATGTTGTCGCATTCGTGATGAATGAAGAAGAAATCGACATGGCATACACGCAGCCTTATGTCATGGTAGGCAGTGACTGCGGGTTCATTGAGCAGGCGGGACATCCGCGCGGCGCGGGAACCTTCCCAAGAATTTTGGGCCGTTATGTCAGAGAGCGCAAGGTGATGAGTCTCATGGATGCGTTGAAGAAGATGACACTGCTTCCGGCCCAGCGCGTGAATTTGACGCATAAGGGCGAAGTGAAGGAGGGTTATGACGCGGATCTTGTGATTTTCGACGAGAACACGATCATCGACCGGGCGACCTTTGAGGAACCGACACTGCCGCCGGAAGGAATTTCCTACGTGCTGCTGAACGGAGAGGTCGCGGTGCGAAACAACGAAATCGTAAACGGAAGATTGGGAACCTATATTCCGTACGCACCCGCGGCAAAGCGCGGATAAGCGCCGCGGCAGCTGCGCAGCGGTGCGTTTTGTATAGAAGCGTCGAGCTATGTGCACCGATGCGGACTGTCAAAACAGGACAAGAGTGGGCATAACGAAATCAGAGATTTCTACGCGCACGGGGCACTCGCCCATGAGCGCCGCTTCGCAAGGTGCTTTTGTCGTGAGTCTGGGAATATCACTCGGCGACATTTCCTACATGATAATCAAAAAGAGAATACGATTCCTCATGGGAATCTTGTATTCTCTTTTTTCGCGTTTTTGCTTTTGCCGCAGGCGCCGTGCAGGCAGTAAGCAAGCTTTGTTTTCTCTATTTATGGAAGATCTTCGTGTTTTTTAGAGAGCGGTAGAGCAGCAGCCCTAAGACCCCGCAGGAGATGATTTCTCCCGCGCCGACCGTCATCGCCAGATACCAGTAAGCGTCCTCCACTCCATAGACCCGCTGCAGCACCAGCGGTACGATGATGATGTTTGAGAGGATCGGCGGCAAAACCGCCAGAACCGGACTTTGCCCGCGCAAAAGACGCGTGCCGACCGCCCCGATGAGTGTCGCCAGAGAGCCGAATACAACGTCCCAGATGGCACATCCGGTCAAAAGATTTGCCAGTACGCAGCCGACAGCCAGTCCCGGCACCGCAGCGGCGGTAAAGACGGGAAGGATGGTCAGTGCTTCGGACAGTCTGACCTGGATCACGCCGCTTGCAAGTCCTGCAAGGTTGGCGATAAAGGTTAAAACGACGTACAGAGCGGCAATCATTGCGCCCTGCGTTAAATCAAGCAATAGGATAGAGTTTTTTTTGTTCATAATAGTGAGGTTCCTTTATATGATATTTATATAAAAGGGTGCCACTACTGATGACAGGACTCCCTGCGCGATCCACCGCAGCTTTGCAGGCAGCGCGCGAAACATGCACAGCGTACGAAAGTACGAAAAGTCTTGAAATGCTGCGCAGCAGCGTTTGGAGTCAAGAATCAGCCGGTGAAGTCGGCTTTTTTGCTTTCTAAGAATCGACGGCGGTATTTGAGCACCGCGTAATCGCTGATGCGGTTGACGTAGATCGGGTCAAAAATGCCGCCCGCGATGCCGATCACAAATTGTCCCTGCAGGAATTTGGTATAAATCATCTCCTGCGACAGACCGGCAGAGGTTGCCTTCATCTGCTCCGCCTTGCTGACCGCCCAGCTGCCCTCCGGCATGCAGTCTCCCGCGCGGACGATCTGGTGAATCTCTTCGTTGAGCGCTTCGTTTTTTTCGCGAAAAGCTTCCTCGTCGCACATCGCCGCCTCGATAAGCTTGAGGATAAAAATCTTTTCCTCGTCGGTATCATAGCTGTAACCGTAGCTGAGTGCGATCTCGTAAACGCTCTTGAGCACCATCGCGATGAACAGCGGAATATCGGGGATCCCGGCGCCGATGAATCCCAGTCCGATGCCCTCGATGCTGGAAATAGCAAGGTTCAGGCTCTTGGCGGATTTTGCCTGTCGGGTAAAATTCCGAACGGTTTTGCGGTCCTCGGAAATCTGAGCCGCGTAGGTATTGACCTTGAAGTCCGTTTCTCGTTTGCCCTTGTTGTAAGTTTTTTCGATCACGCCGGTGCCCTTTTCGAAGATGATCTCAAACGCCTTCAAAAAAGCCGCATTCAGCGTGCCTGTGAGCTTATCAGGGACAAAACGATCCAGTTTTTGAACCAGAACGGAGGTCGGACCTTCCTTGCGCTTGGCCTCAAACTTCGCTTCTCGCTTCATGAGGTCGGCCCATTCGATTTCCCAAGGTGATTTCTTATGAAAAAAAGCCAAAATCTTCACCCCCTCTTTTTCGTATTTATTCTAACACGCGCATCGGAATTTCGCAAGGCAGACCTAGGACATTTTTGCGAATCTGTCCAAAAACCTTGTCTTTTCGCGGTGGTTGCTGTATAATGAAACGGAATGTTTTAGCAAAATCTGAATATCCCGCAGGGGGATATCATAGATCATACAGACACCAAAGGAGGTCTTGCATGTATAGAACAGACGGGAATCGCGTCAGGGGAAACGATGCCATGTATGAGCTGGTGCCGCACATCATGCCGAAACGCTATGACGCGTCGAACAGCATCAAGGTGGAGATCGACCTCGACCCGATCCAGGAATACATCCGCCGATGCCGGAAAAAGGGCATCAGCATGAGCCACATGAGCGTCATCATTGCGGGCTATCTGCGCGCCGCTTCGCAGAATCCGTATCTGAACCGCTTCTGCATGAACAAAAAGATCTACGCCCGCAATCATTTCTGCGTTTCGTTTGTAACGCTGACGCCGGGTAAGGAGAGCGATACGGTCACCAAGCTGTATTTTAATATGGATGATACGATCTTTGAAGTCAACCGCAAGGTGCAGGAGGCCATCGAAAAAATCCAGAATCCGGACGCGGAGAACGCTTTGGATAAGCTGATGGCGACACTGCTGCGGGTACCGTTTCTGGTCACAGTGGCAGTCGATATCCTAAAGTTTTTGGATCACTTTTTCACCCTGCCGTTTTCGCTGGTGGACGCGAGCCCGTTTCATACGTCGCTGTTTGTGACCAATCTGGCATCGATCCGCACAAACGCCATTTATCACCATCTATATGAATTCGGCAACAGGTCATCGTCTCAGCCTTCCTCGTTCTGCGGGCGCTGACCCGCGTGCAGGACTGCTACGCCCTGGACTTCCACAAG
>ERZ856578.2051-NODE-2051-length-34906-cov-5.885957_pt1 | contig 34906 bp, 32 predicted proteins | sample MGYA00514384_ERZ856578 | MGnify/ENA primary metagenome ERZ856578 (study PRJEB29103, sample SAMN06111958) | human gut metagenome | biome: human gut; feature: ankylosing spondylitis patient; material: healthy_person | host: Homo sapiens | place: China:Hangzhou... | reverse complement strand
GCATGCAGGTGAAGGTCCTGGCCCTGGCGCCGGATGCAACGGACGTCGCCATGTCGCTGTTCTCAGGGATTTTCAATCTGGGGATTGGCGCGGGCGCGCTGGTGGCCCTGGGAGGGGGAAGGCTTTATCCGTTCTGATGCAAGGGCTCATGGCCCTTTGGTGTTCCCCTCATCCGGCCCTGCGTGCCACCTTCCCCCAGGGGAAGGCTTTTTCTTGGGTCTTGATGATAACAAAAACGGGAACGCCTTTTTCGCGTCCCCGTTTTTTGTTTTTGATTACTTGACAGCGTCCTTCAGGGCCTTGCCGGCCTTGAACACGGGGGTCTTGGAGGCGGGGATGTGGATCTCCTCCTTGGTCTTGGGGTTGCGGCCCAGGCGCTCGGCGCGGACCTTCACCTCGAAGGAGCCAAAGCCCACCAGCTGGACCTTCTCCTCCTGGCTCAGGGCCTCGGTGATGGCGTCCACCATGGCAGTGATGGCGGCCTCGGCGTCCTTCTTGGAAAGCTCCGCCTTCTCGGCAACAGCGGCAATGAGTTCAGTCTTATTCATAGTCGTTTTTCCTCCTGTGCATGTGGGACAGCGCCGGTAAGGCGCGTGTCGTTATATACTTATCATCCGCCCAAAGGGAGAATTCTAAGCGTCGTGAATTTAGCCCTGGGCCTGTTCCTGGCGCTCCTTGGCCTTGGCCTGCCGCCAGAGGTCCTCCAGGGCGGGGACGTCCAGCTGGTCCAGGGGCTTGTCCGCCAGCTGCTCCACGGTGCGGAAGCGGCGGATAAATTTGTCGCAGGCGGCGTGGAGGGCCAGCTCGTTGTCCAGGCCCAAAAAGCGCCCGGCCTTGGCGGTGACGAAGAGCAGGTCGCCCAGCTCCTCCTCGATGTTGCTGTGCTCGTCCACAGCCTGGCGCAGCTCCTGGGTCTCCTCGGTTATTTTGTCCAGCATGGGGCCGATGCAGTCCCAATCAAAGCCCGCTTTCCGGGCCTTTTCCTGGATCTTCTCCGCCCGCATCAGGGCGGGCAGGGAGCGGGCCACCGCGTCCAGGGCGTCGGCGGTGGTGCGCTGGTCCTTCTCCCGGCGCTTCTGGCTCTCCCAGGCGTTTAAAGCCCCGTCGGCGTCGGCGGCTTTGCCGTCTCCAAAGACATAGGGGTGGCGGAAGACCAGCTTTTGGGCCACCCCGTCCACCACGTCGTCAAAGTCGAACCAGCCGGCCTCCTGGGCCATTCTGGCGTGAAAGACCACCTGAAGCAGTACGTCGCCAAGCTCCTCCTTCAGGTGGACGGGGTCGTTTTCGTCGATGGCCTCGGCGGCCTCATAGGCCTCCTCCAGCATGTTCCGGCGGATGGACTGGTGGGTCTGGGCCCGGTCCCAGGGGCAGCCCTCGGGACTGCGCAGCAGCTCCATGATGCGGAGCAGGTCCTGGATGCCGTAATGAGACTTGCATTCAAAATCTACCACAGTTTCGCTTCCTTATCAAGATATTTTTGGTTTTTCTTGGCGTAAAACCGGGAAAACCGCGGGTTTTTGTTCCCACGGCCCCGTTTGTTCGTTACAGACGCAGCAGCCGGGCCAGCTTATCCCCCTTGGGCATCAGGGCCAGGTCGTCCTTGGAGATGGCCCGGATGGCCACCACCAGCACCAGATAGACCACCCCGGCCACGGCGATGGCCAGGAAGATGCCCAGGGCGTTGCCCATGCGGCTGACCACCCGGATGGTCTGCCCCACCTCGTTCACCTGCTCAGCGGTCAGGACGCGGGACAGCAGGCCGTATACCGCCCAGGCCGCCCCGCCCATGATGGCGGAGGCGATGGCGGGTTTGACGAAGATGGGCAGCAGCCGGGGCCGGTTGGGGATGACCCGGGTGATGACCACCAGGTCCAGCACCAGGGCCAGGCCGAAGCAGAGGATGTTGCCCACAGGGGCTCCGGCGATGCCGATGGCCCCCACTAAGTTATAGTTGTTCACGATCTTCACGATGCCCCCCAGCACCATGACGATGACGGGCAGGTTGATAAAGCCGTGGGCCTGTAAAACAGAGTTGCACACCAGCACCATGCACACAAAGGGGGTGGCGATGCCCAGGGTGGACAGCAGGGGTCCGGCCACCTCCACATTCAGGCTGGGGAACAGCAGGCGGATGATGGGGGTGCCCAGCACGAACAGGCCCACCCCCATGGGGAAGGACAGCAGGGCGGTGATGCGCAGGGCCGAGCCGGTGATCCGGGCCGCCCCTCTCCGGTCCCGCCGGGCCAGGGCGGCGGACACCGCCGGGATGACCGAGGCGGTGATGGCCGCCATGAGGGAGGTGGGCAGGTTATAGATATTCAGGGCGCCGGAGTAGTTGCCGTACAGGGTCCGGCTGGCCTTCTCCGTCAGGTTCAGGGCGCTTTGCAGCTGGCCCTGCACCAGGGAGGAGTCGATGACGGTGACGATGCCCACCATGGACGAGCTGAGGGTGATGGGCACGGCAATCTTCAGGATGTTGGCCAGGATGCTCCCGGCGCTGTCGGGGCGGTCCGTCCCGTGGGTATCCTCACGGCCCCGGGACAGGAAGAAGTCTAGGACCATATAAATCAAAGCGACCACGGTGCCCACGGTGACGCCGGTGATGGCTCCGGCGGCGGCCACGTCCGGGTCCTTGCCCTGCTTCACCAGCCAGAAGGCCAGGCCCAAGCCCACCACAAGTTTACATAACGCCTCGATGATCTGGGAGACGGAGGTGGGGGCCATGTTGCTGTGGCCCTGGGAATAGCCCCGCAGGGCGGCCAGACAGCCCACACACACCACGGCGGGGGCCAGGGCGCGGATACCGGCGGCGGCCTTGCTGTCGTTCATCATCCCGGCCAGGGCATCCGCCCGGAAGAACATCACCAAAAAGGAGATGAGCCCCAGGGTGAGAAACAGCACCAGAGCCAGGCGGAAGGTCCGCCGGACCTGGTTGCGCCGATTCAGGGCGTTGGCCTCGCTGACCAGCTTGGACACGGCCACGGGCAGGCCCGCCGTGGACACGGTGAGCAGCACGGCGTAGATGTTATAGGCGTTGTTGAAGTCGGCAGCCCCCGCCTCCCCGATGATGTTGATGAGGGGGATCTTATAGAACATGCCGATGAGCTTGACGATGAGGATGCCGGCGGCTAAGATCGCCGCGCCGCCGAAGAAGCTGTTCTGCTTCTGCGTTTGGGCCACCCGCTTGGGGGCCGGGTCACGTTGGGCCATGGATATCTCTCCTTCCGCCGGGGGTCCGGCGCGTTTGGCGGCTGTCAGCCGAAGATGCGGGGCAGGGCATAGTCCTTCAGCCTGGCCCGGATGTCCTCCAGGTCCAGGGTGAGGAAGGACCCATTTTCATATATGACCTTGCCCCGGGCCATATTCATCACCACGTCGCTGCCGTGGGCGGAGTACACCAGGTTCTCCTCCGGGTCGTGGCAGGGGGTCAGGCCGGGGTGGGTGAAGTCCAGCAGAATGAGGTCGGCGTCCCGCCCGGGGGCGATGCAGCCGGTGTTCCGGCCCAGGGCGCGCGCCCCGTTGATGGTGGCCATCTCCAGGGCCTGGCGGGCGGACACCGCCGTGGGGTCGCGGGAGACCCCCTTGTGGAGCAGGGCGGCCAGCTTGATCTCCTCGAACATGTCGTGGCTGTTGTTAGAGGCCACCCCGTCGGTGCCCAGGGCCACGTTCACCCCGGCTTCCAGCAGGCGGGGCACGGGGGCCACGCCGGAGGCCAGCTTCAGGTTGGACACGGGGTTGTGGACGGCGGTGACGCCTCGGCGGACCATGCCCTCCATGTCGTCCTGGCTGACCCACACGCAGTGGGCGGCCAGGCCGCCGCTTTGCCACACGCCATAGTCATCCAGCACGGCGAAGGGGGTCTTGCCCCCGTGGCGGGCCATGCACTCCAGATGCTCTGACCGGGTCTCGGACAGGTGGACCTGCATCCCCAGCTTGTGGTCGGCGGCATAGCGGCCCAGATACTCCCACATGTTGGGGGCGGAAAAAGATGTATACTCCGCGTGGACCGAGGCGTCCACCCGGATGCGGCCATGGTCAAAGCCGTTCCACTGCTCCTCCAGCTCCCGCAGCTCCCGGCAGGCGTAGTAATTTTCCGGGTCGTCCACCGGAGCAAAACAGGTGACAGACCGGCTGATGTTGGCGCTGATGCCGCTGTCCGCCACCGCCTGGGCGATGTCCGGGCAGAAGTAATACATGTCGGCCACGCAGGTCACGCCCCCGGCGATGAGCTCGGCCAGGGCCAGCTGGGTGCCCGCCTGGACGCTGGCGCTGTCCAGCTTGTCCTCGGCGGGGAAGATATAGTCGTTCAGCCAGTGCTGAAGATCGTGGCCCCCGCCATAGCCCCGCATCAGGGTCATGGGCAGGTGGGTGTGGGCGTTGATGAGACCGGGCATCATCACCTTTCCGGTGCAGTCCACCACCCGGTCAAACTGCCCCTGGGGGCGGGTCTGGCCCACCTGAGCGATGGCCGTGCCCTCCACCAGCACAAAGGCGTCGTGCAGCACAGGGGCGGCGGGGTCCATGGTCACGGCGGTGACGTGTTCAAAGAGAATGGACATAAAAACCTCCAAACAGCGGCAAAAAATCAAAAAATCAGAGCTTGGGAAGGCAGGCCCGGACCAGGCCGGAGAAGGTCTCCCGGGCGGCCTCGGCGGCATCCAAGACCTCCTGCTCGGACAGGGGCTGGTCCAGGATGCCCGCGGCCATGTTGGACAGCAGGGTCAGGCCCAGCACCTCCATGCCGCAGTGGGCGGCCACGATGACCTCCGGCGCGGTGGACATGCCCACGGCGTCGCCCCCCAGGATGCGGGCGGCCCGGATCTCGGCGGGGGTCTCGTACTGGGGACCGTAGCAGTAGAAGTATACCCCCTCCCGCAGGGTCAGGCCCAGCTCCCGGGCGGCATCCCGGGCCAGCTGCTGTAAGCGGGGGCTGTACAGATGGGAGGCGTCGGGGAAGCGGGGGCCGAACTGGGGCAGGTTCTCTCCCCGCAGAGGAGACGGGGAGAACATCTTGATCTGGTCGGTGATGAGCATCAGCTCTCCGGCGTGCCAGTCCTGGCGGACGCACCCGGCGGCGTTGGTGACCACCAGCGTGTCGCAGCCCAGCAGGCGCAGCACCCGCACGGCGTAGGACACCTCCTCATAGGAATAGCCCTCGTAGTGGTGCATCCGGCCCTGCATCACCGCCACCCGCTGGCCGTCCAGCATACCGCACACCAGGCGGCCCTTGTGGCCGGGGGCGGTGGACGCCTTAAAATGGGGAATGTCGTGATAGTCGATGGCGATGGGGTCCTCCACCTGGTCGCCCAAAAAGCCCAGGCCGGAGCCCAGGACCATGGCCACCTTGGGGACAAAGCCCTTCAACCGCGCCCGGATGGCCTGGGCGCTCTCTTCATACTGCTCCATGGTATAGGTCATTGGGGGTGCGCTCCCTTCTTCGCTTGGTTAAGTGGCATTATTCTACACCAAAGCCGGGGCAATTGCAACAAAACCCTTGGGCTGGACCGGATGGGGGTAGGTTTGGGCGGATTTTCCCTTTTAGGCTGTATACAGCTATATTTTATTTTTGTACCATCTGTATACAGGTAACCCATGTTTCACGTGAAACATGGCCGTTTTTCGCTGATTTTTTGTTTCACGGCGAGAAAATTCCGGCTTTTTCCTGCCTAGGGACGAAAAAGGCGGGCAAAACGGTTGAAATACCCGGCGGCGATTGTTATAATGGGATACTGCAACCGACCTTATGTAAATGCTTGCTGCTTTCTGTATTTATATAAGGTAAGACCCTTTCCGAATTTAGGAGGCAAAACATGGCCAGAATCATCGCAGTGGTCAACCAAAAGGGCGGCGTGGGCAAAACCACCACCACCGTCAACCTGACAGCCACCCTCTGTGCCCAGGGGAAGCGGGTGCTGCTGTGCGATTTCGACCCCCAGGCCAACGCCACCTCCGGCCTGGGCGTGGATAAAAACGGCGCGTCCCCCAACATCTACGACGTGCTCATCAACGGCGCAGATGTGGAGCGGGCGGTGGTGTCCACCAAATATGGGGACGTGCTCCCCTCTAACAAGGCCCTGGCCGGTGCGGGGGTGGAGATGATCGGCATCGACCACCGGGAGACCCTGCTGAAGCAGGCGCTGGACACCCTCTCCCCCCGGTATGACTACATCCTCATCGACTGCCCCCCCTCTCTGGAGATGCTCACGGTGAACGCCCTGTGCGCCGCCGGGTCCCTGCTGGTGCCGGTGCAGTGTGAGTATTACGCCCTGGAGGGACTCAGCGATCTGCTGGCCACCGTCCGGCTGGTGAAGCGGAAGATGAACCCCGGTCTGGCCCTGGAGGGCGTGCTGCTGACCATGTTCGACAGCCGCACCAACCTGTCCCTCCAGGTGGCGGCGGAGGTGAAGCGCCACTTCCCCGGCCAGGTATACGCCACGGTGATCCCCCGGAACGTCCGCCTGTCCGAGGCCCCCAGCCACGGCAAACCCGTCACCGCATACGACCCCTTCTCCCGGGGGGCGGAGGCCTACACCGCCCTGGCCCAGGAGATGATCGCCATCCACGATAAGAATTAGGCAAAGCGATTATTAGCCAGCGTTTCTGTCATTGCGAGGAGGCCCAACGGGCCGACGCGGCAATCCGTAACCCACGTCCAGTAGCCTCCCTTGTTAAAGGGAGGTGGCACGGGCGCAGCCCGTGACGGAAGGATTCCGACCATAGGAAAGCTATCCTGGAAACGGAATCCCTCAGTCAGCTTCGCTGACAGCTAGCCCTATCCCTTTTGTCCCTTCGGGACATTTCCCCTTGATAAGGGGAATCGGCCTTTAACAAGGGGGCCAAGGGACGGGAGATACGGATTCCCACGTCGCTGCGCAGCCGTTGGCAGCTTTGCTGCCTTACGGATGCGGCGTACCCCTTGCGGGTGCTGCGCTCCTCGGAATGACACAATGCCAACATTTCAGTTGCTTATAAAAGAAATCGAGGTTTGATATGGCAAAACGAAAAATTGAGACCGGCCTGGGCCGGGGGCTGGACGCCCTGTTCGGCGACCCGGACCTGCCCGCCCAGGGGGAGGGCTCCGTCTCGCTGCCCATCTCTCAGGTGGAGCCCGGCCTGAATCAGCCGCGAAAGCGCTTTGACCCGGAGTCACTGGCCGATCTGACCGAGTCTATCCGGGTCCACGGGGTCATCCAGCCCCTGACGGTGCGGCGGCTGTCCTCGGGCTATTATCAGATCATCGCCGGAGAGCGGCGGTGGCGGGCGGCCAAGGCCGCCGGACTGGACCAGGTCCCCGCCGTTATCATCGAGGCGGATGACCGGAAGGTCATGGAGCTTGGCCTGATCGAAAACCTTCAGCGGGAGGACCTGAACCCGGTGGAGGAGGCCCAGGGCTATCAGGTGCTGATGCAGGACTATGGCCTGACCCAGGAGCAGGTGGCCCAGCGCATGGGCAAGTCCCGCCCGGCCATCACCAACATGCTCCGTCTGCTGGCCCTGCCTGAGGAGGTGCTGGCCCTGGTGGAGGAGGAACAGCTGTCCGCCGGACACGCCAGGGCCATTCTGGCCGCCCCCACCGCCGATCTGCAGCGCCAGGCCGCCCAGCAGGTGGTGGAGCACCAGCTGTCCGTCCGCCAGACCGAGGCCCTCATCAAGGCCCTGCAAAAGGGGGAAAAGCCCCCCAAAGAGCCCGATGACCGCCCCGACCTGGCCCTCTATCTGGGCGAGGTGGAGAAGAGCCTGTCCAGTTCCTTGGGACGGAAGGTGACCATCTCCCACAAGGGGAAAAAGGGCCGCATCCAGCTGGAGTATTACGACGACCAGGACTTAGAGAGCCTGCTGGCCCTGCTCCAGCAGCATAATGGGGAGGTGGAACCCCTGTGAGCGAAGAAAAGCAGCCCCTCTCCCCTGCCCCGGAGCAGGAATCAAAACCGGAACCGGAGAAAAAGCCGGAGCACTCCCACAAGCACCGGCAGAAGTCGGTGTTCCAGTATATCACCATCCTGTTTGCCGCCGCCTTTGTCCTGCTGCTGTACACCTTTATGATGGAGCGCCGCCAGAACGACATTTTGCAGCAGCAGTCCAACGACAAGCTGAACCAATTGCAGCAGCAGTCGGTCTCCGCCGTCCAGTCCCTGGACAACCTGTATCAGGAGAACGAATATCTGAAGCAGTCCATGGACCATCTGGAGACCCAGATATCCAACCTGGAACAGGAAAAGCAGCAGCTGGAGCAGGACCTGGCCGCATCCCAGGACACCGTGGAGTGGCAGCAGCGCTCGGCTGAGGCCATGGACTGGTTCTGGCAGGTGGACGAGGCCTATGTCCGGGGCAAGTACACCCTGTGCCGCACCCTGATGCGCCATCTGGAGGACACCGGCGACGGCGACCCCCTGAAGAACTACCTCCCCCAGGAGAGCGCCACCAAAAATGGCCGCTTCTCCCCCTATCACCGGTATGAGGAGATCTATAACGCCCTGCATTGATGGGATGTTTCACGTGAAACCTAGAAAGACCGCGTAATTTGTCATTCCGAGGAGCGAAGCGACGTGGGAATCCGTAACCCCCGTCCTTTGGCCCCCTTGTTAAAGGGGGCTGTCAGCGAAGCTGACTGAGGGATTCCGTTTCTAGGACAGCTTTCCTGTGGTCGGAATCCTTCCGTCACGGCTTCGCCGTGCCACCTCCCTTTCACAAGGGAGGCTGCTGGACGAAGAGCCGGATTGCCGCGTCGGCCTACGGCCTCCTCGCAATGACAAGACCTCTACCCACTTAATTCCCCCTCCCCCCTACCCCGCAGATTCTTAAACTTCAATATATTAAGGAGAAATCAACGATGCTGGATATGAAATTTGTCCGGGAGAATCCCGAAGCCGTCAAGGAGAACATCAAGAAGAAGTTCCAGGACGCCAAGCTGCCCCTGGTGGACCAGGTGCTGGCGCTGGACGAGGAGAACCGCGCCGCGGTGAACGAGGCCAACGACCTGCGGGCCCAGCGGAACACCCTGTCCAAGCAGGTGGGCATGCTGATGGGCCAGGCCAAGAAGGACCCCAGCAAGCTGGCTGAGGCCGAGGCCGCCAAGGCCAAGGTGAAGGCCAACGCCGACCGGCTGGCCCAGCTGGAGGCCAAGGAGACCGAGCTGGCCGCCCAGATCCGCCACATCATGCTCCAGATCCCCAACATCATCGACCCCTCCGTGCCCATCGGCCCCGACGACTCCGCCAACGTGGAGGTCCAGCGCTTCGGCGAGCCCGTCACCCCCGACTTTGAGATCCCCTACCACACCCAGATCATGGAGTCCTTCAACGGCATCGACATGGACGCCGCCGGCCGTGTGTCCGGCAACGGCTTCTATTACCTGATGGGCGACATCGCCCGGCTCCACGAGGCGGTGCTGGCCTATGCCCGTGACTTTATGATCAACAAGGGTTTCACCTTCTGCATCCCCCCCTTCATGATCCACGGCAATGTCGTCGAGGGCGTCATGTCCCAGACCGACATGGAGGCCATGATGTATAAGATCGAGGGCGAGGACCTGTACCTCATCGGTACCAGCGAGCACTCCATGATCGGCAAGTTCATCGACCAGATCATCCCCGAGGCCACCCTGCCCCAGACCCTCACCTCCTACTCCCCCTGCTTCCGCAAGGAGAAGGGCGCCCACGGCATCGAGGAGCGGGGCGTGTACCGCATCCACCAGTTCGAGAAGCAGGAGATGATCGTGGTCTGCAAGCCCGAGGACTCCATGAAGTGGTATGACCAGATGTGGCAGTATTCCGTGGAGCTGTTCCGCAGCCTGGACATCCCCGTCCGCCAGCTGGAGTGCTGCTCCGGCGACCTGGCCGACCTGAAGGTGAAGTCCTGCGACATCGAGGCCTGGTCCCCCCGCCAGCAGAAGTATTTCGAGGTGTGCTCCTGCTCCAACCTGGGCGACGCCCAGGCCCGCCGCCTGAAGATGCGCGTGAAGGGCGAGGACGGCAAGATGTATCTGCCCCACACCCTGAACAACACCGTGGTGGCTCCTCCCCGTATGCTCATCGCCTTCCTGGAGAACAACCTCCAGGCCGACGGCTCCGTCACCATCCCCGAGGTCCTGTGGCCCTACATGGGCGGCACCAAGGTGCTGGTGCCCAAGAAGTAAGTATCCCGTCCAATGCCTTCCTCTCGGGGGAAGGTGGCGCGGGCGAAGCCCGTGACGGATGAGGGGAACCACGGAGGTGCATACGCCAACGACGGGCCGACACAGAGGTCGGCCCCTACGGCGTGTCACGTAGGTTGTCTGTAGGGGCGGACCTCTGTGTCCGCCCGCTCGACGACCACCGCACCCACAATACTTACCCTCGTCCCTCCCCTCCCCCGCTTTCCCCATCTCCCGCTCCAAATGTGGAAAATTTCTTGCTTCATTAAAATTTGTAATATTTCATCGAATTATTACAAAACGTTTTACCCGTCTCCAGCCGCTCACGCTGTCCCCGACCCTATCTTAGGTCATTTTGGCCTCTGAAAATGGCTCCAGAGCGGTCAAGCCCGGAAACCCTTGGGCCCCAACGGTTTCCGGGGGCGGGTCATGGAGATGGAGCATCTTCCCATTTTTTGCCGCGCGAAAAACAATGTTCTGAACGGAGATGATCCCTGCTATGAAAAAGTTTATCAACGAGTTCAAGACCTTCATCGCTCGGGGCAATGTGATGGACATGGCCGTCGGCGTGATCATCGGCGGCGCATTCAAGGCCATCGCCGACTCCCTCACCGCCGACATCATCATGCCCATCCTGGGTATCTTCACCAGCGAGGTGTCCTTTGCCGACCTGTCCGTCACCGTGGGCGGGGCGGTGATCACCTACGGCAACTTCATCAACGCCATTCTGAACTTCCTCATCATGGCCCTGGTGGTGTTCACCATGATCAAGGGCATCAACACCTTCCACGACAAGGCCGCCGCCCTGGCCAAGAAGAAGGAGGAGGAGGCCCCTGCCGCTCCCCCCGAGCCCTCCGCCGAGGAGAAGCTGCTCATGGAGATCCGCGACCTGCTGAAGGAGCAGAACAAATAAGCCGCCCGCCGGAAAGGAGGCCCTATGGCCAAACCCAACCAAACCCGACCCGACCCCAACCAGCAGCCTGACCACCGGGAGGAGCAGCCGGAGTATATCCCCGCCTCCCCGGTGAAGCGCACCATGGCCTGGATCGGCATCGTGTACATGGTCATCCTGCTGTGTCTGACCACCTTCTATTTTTACACCGGCAGAATGCTGGGCAACCTGGCCCCCCTGCTCACCGTGCCCGGCCTCATTGGCCTGGGGGCGCTGATCCTGGTCAGCTGGCACTCCACCGGCCACCCCCGCCGGGGGCTGGCCTTTGGGCTGAGCCTGCTGTGCTTCTGTCTGGCCGCCTTCACCCTGCCCATCGGCCTGCTGGGTCTGATGAGCAATTTTTGAGGTTATACTATGAAAGAACTGATCTCCTCCGGCCTGGAGGCCCTGGGGCTGACGGGCTCCGTCCCCCCTGACGCCGCAGAAAAATTAGCGGAATATGGCCGCCTGCTGCTGGAAAAAAACCAGGTGATGAACCTCACCGCCATCCGGGATGAGGCGGGGGTGGCCCGGCTGCACATGCTGGACTGCGCCGCCCTGCTCCCCTGCGCCGACCTGACCGGCGCCCGCACCCTGCTGGACGTGGGCACCGGGGCGGGCTTTCCCGGCCTGCCCCTGAAGATTTTGCTGCCCCAGTTAGATGTGACCTTGCTGGACAGCCTGAACAAGCGGGTGGACTGGCTGAATGAGGTCTCCGCCCAGCTGGGGCTGACCGGTGTCCGGGCCATCCAGGGCCGGGCGGAGGAAAAGGCCCTGGACAAGTCCATGCGGGACTCCTTCGACCTGGTCACCGCCCGGGCCGTAGCCGACCTGCGGCTTCTCAGCGAGCTGTGCCTGCCCTTTGTGAAGGTGGGGGGCCGCTTCCTGTCCATGAAGTCGGTGGACAGCGACCAGGAGCTGGACCAGGCCGCCCACGCCATCAAGCTGCTGGGCGGCAGAGTGCGGGACGTGAAGGACTACGCCATCCCCGGCGCAGACGTCACACACCGGCTGGTCATTGTGGAAAAGGTGGCCCCCACCCTGAAGGGCTACCCCCGCCGATGGGCCAAGATCCAAAAAGCGCCCCTGTGACGTGGGATTTTGTCCACATTTTTCCGCATTTTTGTGGAAAGTTCCCCTGGGTTTTTGGTTTTTCCCCGGCATTCGACAAATTTTTGTCTGAAAACCATTGACGCGAAACAGATTTGTGATACACTTTTATTTGGTGTGATAGGAGGTTTTTCATGGGTATCGTCATCGCCGTGGCTTCTGGCAAGGGAGGCACGGGCAAAACCTCCGTCACCGGCGGCGTGGCCGCCGCCCTGGCTATGGCCGGGCAGCGGGTATTGTGCATCGACATGGACATCGGTCTGCGGAATCTGGACATCTCCCTCGGCCTGAGCGACCGGGCCCTGATGGACTTTGCCGACGTGGCCCTGGGCCGCTGCACCCTGTCCCGGGCCGCCGTGCGCCACCCGGACCTGAAGGAGCTGTCTTTACTTACTGCTCCCATGTCCCTCCCCCCCAGCCTGAGCCCCTATCGGGTGCGCTCTATGCTGTCCGCCGCCCGGACGCTGTATGACTACATCCTCATCGACGCCCCCGCCGGACTGGGTCCCGGCTTTCAGTATGCCGTGTGCGGGGCGGACCGGGCCCTAGTGGTGGCCACCAACGACGCCTCCTCCCTGCGGGACGCCCAGCGGGTGGTGGCCGAGCTGGACTGGCTGCCCCAGGTCCATCTGGTGATGAACCGCATCCAGCCCAAGCTGCTGCGCAAGCTGCGCACCACCATCGACGACGCCATGAACACCGCCGGACTGCCCCTGATCGGGGTCATCCCCGAGGACGCCCAGGTCATGCTGTGCGCCAACCGGGGCATCCCCCTCACCAGCCAGGGCCGAAAGGGCGCGGCCATGGCCTGCCGAAACATCGCCTGGCGGCTGATGGGCCGCCGCGTCCCCATCATGCGCATCCGCTGAACGCCACATCACGCCGTCTATCACGATCAAGGAGGTTTCGCCACCATGAATATCGCCATTATGAGCCACACGAAAAAGCAAGACCTGATGGTGCAGTTCTGTACCGCCTATTGCGGGGTGCTGTCCAAGCATTCCGTCTGCGCCACAAACGCCACCGGACGCATGGTGGCCGACGCCACCGGCCTGCCCGTCCATCTGTTCCTGTCCCACGAACACGGGGGCATCGAGCAGATCGGCCAGCGCATCATCTATAACGAGATCGACATGGTCCTGTTCTTCAACTCTCCCCTGGACAACGAGATGGACAAGGACGTGCTGTATATCTCCCGCCTGTGCGACCAGCACTCCGTGCCCATGGCCACCAACGTGGCCACTGCCGAGCTGCTGATCCACGGCCTGGCCCGGGGCGACCTGGACTGGAGAGAGGTCATGAACCCCAACCGGGTGCCGTTCGCGCTGTGAGTTGAGTTTTTACCGGATCGTCCGGGCGGCCAAAGGCCGCCCCTACAGACATTTAATGCACCCTGTGTAGGGGCGGATATCATCCGCCCGTGATACCTGGTCTGTTAACGGCGGGCGGATAATATCCGCCCCTACAGGTATCATTGCCGGACCGTGTGGTAAAATGTCAACATCCCCCACCGTAGGGGCAGCCTTTGGCCGCCCGCAGTAACTGTTGCGCCAACGGCGGGCGGACACGGAGGTCCGCCCCTACGGCGTGTTTTCGATCTCTCTTGTAGGGGCGGACCTCCGTGTCCGCCCGTTTCCTCTGCTTTCAATTTATAATCTACTGTATTAAAGTCACTTTTTGCCCTGATTCCCTTGACTTTTTTCTCATTTCGAGTTAGGATACCACCATCCACCGCAATGACGGCGCATGAGTAAGCGAAACACCCCCCGACAGAGAGCGGCCCCTTGGTTGAGAGGGCCGCAGGGGAAGGAGCCGCCCAAGACAGCGCCAGCAGCGGGCCTGGAGACAGGCGCGGTTCTCCCCTTCCGCACAAAAAGGGCCAAAGGGACGCACTTTGCGTCTGAAATTGGGTGGCACCACGAAGCGTTTGTGCGCTCTCGTCCCAATCCAAGGGGACGTAGAGCGCGTTTTTTTACCCTTTTACCCCGAGCACGCCGCTCCTGCCCCCGCTATCCAGTTCTGAAAGGAGTTGTTTTTGATGTTCCGGCCCCAAAAACTTCGCCATGCCCGCCGGGGATACGGCCAGTATCACAAGCACCACCTTCCCCCCAGGGAAGGATAATTGTAATGCCGGGCCCACGGCCCCACGGGAACACACCAAAACACAACTTCATCACAGAAAGGATTTTTGACTTATGAGTAAGGTTCAGCCCCGGACCCTGTCCGGTTTTATGGAATTGATGCCCGCCCGCCAGATCCAGTTCGACCGCATGATGGCCGTTCTGCGCGAGTCCTATTCCCTGTACGGCTTCACCCCCCTGGATACCCCCATCATCGAGGCCAGCGAGGTGCTGCTGGCCAAGGGCGGCGGCGAGACGGAGAAGCAGATCTACCGCTTTCAGAAGGGCGACTCCGACCTGTCCCTGCGCTTTGACCTGACCGTTCCCCTGGCCAAGTATGTGGCCCAGTACAGCGGTCAGCTGGCCTTCCCCTTCCGCCGTTTCCAGATCGGCAAGGTATACCGGGGCGAGCGGGCCCAGCGGGGCCGCTTCCGGGAGTTCTATCAGGCCGATATCGACGTCATCGGCGACGGCAAGCTGGACATCTCCAACGACGCGGAGATCCCCGCCATCATCTATCGCACCTTTACCGCCATGGGCCTGAAGCGCTTCCAGATCCGGGTGAACAACCGCAAAGTTCTGAACGGCTTCTATGCCATGCTGGACCTGACCCACGAGTCCGGGGCCATCATGCGCACCGTGGACAAGCTGGACAAGATCGGCGCGGCCCAGGTGAAGGAGCTGCTCATGTCCGAGGAGATCGGCCTGACCGCCGACCAGGCCGGTGAGATCATGCGCTTTATCGCCATCGACGGCAGCAATGAAGAGGTCCTCCAGGCCCTGGAGGGCTACCGCGGCCGTCACCCCCTGTTTGACGAGGGCCTGGACGAGCTGACCACCGTGGCCCGCTATCTGTCCGCCTTCGGCGTGCCCCAGGAGAACTTTAAGGTGGACCTGACCATCGCCCGTGGCCTGGATTACTACACCGGCACCGTGTACGAGACCACCATGCTGGATCACCCGGAGATCGGCTCCATCTGCTCCGGCGGACGGTATGACAACCTGGCCGAGTATTACACCGACAAGAAGCTGCCCGGCGTGGGCATTTCCATCGGCCTGACCCGCCTGTTCTTCGTGCTGGAGGACCAGGGCTATCTCAACGACCAGCTGAACACCGCCCCCGCCGACGTGCTCATCCTGCCCATGACCGAGGACCTGAGCGCCGCCATCGCCCTGGCCACCCAGCTGCGCAACGCCGGGGTGCGCACCCAGCTGTATGGCGAGCAGAAGAAGTTCAAGCAGAAGATGTCCTATGCCGACAAGCTGGGCGTCCCCTATGTGATCTTCCTGGGCGAGGAGGAGATCTCCTCCGGCGTGGCCGCCGTGAAGAACATGCGCACCGGCGAGCAGGTGAAGCTCTCCCCCGACGAGGCCGTCAAGCTCATCCAGTCCGGTCTGGAGCAGCTGAACCAGGGCGCGCCTGTAGTCGACAAAGTGGTTGACAAGGAGTAAGTGATTTCCGCCGCCCCACCCTGGAAACCCGGGGCTGGAGCGGGGATTTTCTTGACTCTGTGTTATATATCCCCCCAATAATACGATTCGGAGTTGAAATTTCATGGATAACCTTCAGAATTTCCACCGCAGCCATTACTGCGGCGACCTGCGTCTGGCCGACGCGGGCAAGACCGTCTCCCTGTGCGGCTGGGTCCAGCGGCAGCGGGACCTGGGCGGTCTGATCTTTGTGGACCTGCGGGACCGCACCGGCCTCATCCAGCTGTCCTTTGACGACAGCACCCCCAAGGACATCTTTGACAAGGCCGCCTCCCTCCGCTCGGAGTATGTGGTGGCTGCCACCGGTCTGGTCCGGGAGCGCGAGTCCAAGACCGACAAGATCGCCACCGGCGACATCGAGATCTATGTCACCGAGCTGCGCCTGCTGGCCAAAGCGGAGACCCCTCCCTTTGAGATCGTGGAGCACTCCAAGGCCAACGACATGCTGCGCCTGAAGTATCGCTATCTGGATCTGCGCCGCCCGGAGATGCAGCAGGCCATCGCCACCCGGCACAAGATCACCAAGATCGCCCGGGACTACTTTGACGAGAACGGGTTCCTGGAGATCGAGACCCCCATCCTCACCAAGTCCACCCCCGAGGGCGCCCGGGACTATCTGGTGCCCAGCCGCGTCCACCCCGGCAAGTTCTACGCCCTGCCCCAGTCCCCCCAGCAGTATAAGCAGCTGCTGATGCTGTCCGGCTTTGACCGCTATTTCCAGATTGCCCGGTGCTTCCGGGACGAGGACCTGCGGGCTGACCGTCAGCCCGAGTTCACCCAGATCGACCTGGAGATGTCCTTCCTCAACGAGGACGAGATCATGTCTATTCAAGAGGGCTTCCTGAAGCGTGTCTTCAAGGAGATCCTGGACGTGGACGTGCAGACCCCCTTCCAGCGTATGCCCTGGCGGGAGGCCATGGACCGCTTCGGCTCTGACAAGCCCGACCTGCGCTTCGGCTTTGAGCTGAAGGACATCAGCGACATCGTGAAGGACTGCGGCTTCAAGGTCTTCTCCGGCCCTGTGGCCGCGGGCGGCAGCGTGCGGCTCATCAACATCGAGGGCGGCGCGGCTGCCTTCCCCCGGAAGAAGATCGACAAGCTGGGCGAGTTCGTCAAGACCTATAAGGCCAAGGGCCTGGCCTGGACCCGCCTGCACGAGGGCAGCACCACCTCCTCCTATGCCAAGTTCCTCACCGAGGAGGAGAACAAGGCCATCCTGGACCGGGCCGGCGCCAAGGACGGGGACCTGGTCCTGATCGTAGGCGACGAGAAGAACACCGTGGTGTGGGCCGCCCTGGGCGCCCTGCGCTGCGAGATCGCCAAGCAGCTGGGCATCCTGGACCCCAAGGACTTCCGCTTCCTGTGGGTCACCGAGTTCCCCATGTTCGAGTGGTCTGAGGAAGAGAACCGCTATATGGCCATGCACCACCCCTTCACCGCCCCCATGGTGGAGGACGAGGACAAGATCCTCACCGACAAGGCCAACTGCCGCGCCCGGGCCTATGACATCGTGCTCAACGGCGTGGAGCTGGGCGGCGGCTCCATCCGCATCAACACCCCCGAGATGCAGGAGAAGGCCTTCCAGGCCCTGGGCATCAGCGAGGAGGACATTCAGGAGCGCTTTGGCCACCTGGTCAACGCCTTCAAGTTCGGCGCGCCCCCCCACGGCGGCCTGGCCTATGGCCTGGACCGGCTGTGCATGCTCATGGCCGGGGCCCCCTCCATCCGTGACGTCATCGCCTTCCCCAAGGTGCAGAACGCCTCTGACCTGATGATGGCCTGCCCCGACGTGGTGGACGACAAGCAGCTGGACGACCTGTCCATCGCCGTCACCCGCATGGAGCAGAGCGACCCCGAGTCCGAGCAGTAAGATCCAAGCGACCCCATTCGCCGGGGCGGGAATCGTCCCGCTCCGGCGGTTTTATTTTGGGGACGGATTGCCACGTCGCTTCGCTCCTCGCAATGACAAGCACACAGGCCTCTCGTAGGGGCGGCCTTCGTATTCTGTCATTGCGAGGAGGGCAACGCCCGACGCGGCAATCCGTATCCCCGTCCCAAACTCATCTCTCCTAACTCCTAACTCATCACTCACCGAGGTGTTATCTATGAAACTCGTTCAATTCTGGAAAGACAAAACTCCCGCTCTGGGTCTCCAGACCCCTCAGGGCATCATCGACGTGCAGGCGGAGGCCGCACGGCGGGGGGTGTCCGCTCCGGGGGATATGGCTCAGGCCATCGCCCTGGGGGATACTGGGCTGTCCCAGCTGGCTCCCCTGGCGGAGGGCGCTCAGTGCTTTGCTGACTCCCCCCTGGCCCCGGTGGTCACCCAGACCGGGCGTATCCTGTGCATCGGCCTGAACTATCGCCAGCACGCGAAAGAATGCGGCCTGCCCCTGCCCCCGGCTCCCGTGCCCTTCTGCAAGTTCTCCAACGCCCTGGCCGCCCACGGGGACGCCGTGAAGCTGATGCCCGACTATAAAGAATACGACTATGAGGCGGAGCTGGTGGTGGTCATGGGCCGCCCCGCCCGGGATGTGTCTGTGGACGAGGCCCTGGACTATGTCTACGGCTATACCTGCGGCGACGACCTGTCCACCCGGGACCTGCAATTTGCCCGGGGCGGCCAGTGGCTGCTGTCCAAGACCTTCGACGGCTTTGCCCCCATCGGCCCCTGTCTGGTGCCCGCCGGGGAGCTGGACCCCACCGCCCTGGACATCTCCAGCCAGGTAAACGGCCAGACCCGGCAGAGCTCCAACACCGGGGACATGATCTTCTCTGTGGCGCAGATCATCGCCGACCTGTCCCGCCACTTTACCCTGATGCCCGGGGACCTGATCTTCACCGGCACCCCCCAGGGGGTCATGCAGGGCTACCCCGCCGACCAGAAGGACTGGCTGAAGCCCGGGGACCGGGTGTCCGTCACCATCCAGGGCATCGGCACCCTGGAGAACACCTTCGTGTGATGCTGGACGGCATCATCATCGGGTGCATCTCCTTCGCCCTCATCGGCCTGTTCCACCCCATCGTCATCTGGAGCGAGTATCACTTCTCCAGCCGGTGCTGGCCCGCCTTTCTCTTGGCGGGGCTGGCCCTGCTGGCGGGGTCGGTCCTCGTCCGGCAGACCATCCCCTCCGCCGCCCTGGGGGTGGCGGGGATGAGCTGCCTGTGGAGCATTTTAGAGCTGAAGGAGCAGGAAAAACGGGTAGCCCGGGGCTGGTTTCCCAAAAAAGAGCGCAAAAAATCGACGTGAGAAAGCTCACGCCGATTTTTTTATGCTCAGGACAGGATCAGCATCAGCACGGGGATGGTGAAGAAGCAGCCCAGCATGGACAGGCAGGCCCCGGTGGCGGCGTATTCCTCGTCGGCCCCATAGGCCCCGGCCATCACCGTGATCTGGCTGACCACGGGCAGGGCGGACTCCACGATGAACACCCGCATGGCCAGGCCGGACACGCCCCCCAGCAGGCAGAAGGCCGCGCAGATCAGGGGGGAGACGATCAGCCGGATGACCAGCATGGTGGGCATACCCTGGAGAAAGCGCAAGTTCTTCAGCCCCACCTCGTAGACGATGTAGCCGCAGTAAATGAGGGCCAGGGGGGTGACGCTGCCGCTGATCTGGCTAGCAAAGCGCATCACCAGCTCCGGCGGGCGCAGCCCCAGCACCAGCAGCACGATGGACACGGCCATGCCCACGATGGGGGGCTTGCGCAGCATGTCCAGCATCCGGTGGGCCAGGCTGCCCCCCTTCCCCGGCTGGCTGCCCGCCCGCTCGATGAGCACCACGGCCAGAGACTGGGTGAAGATGGTGTTGGACAGGTAATAGACCATCACATAGGGGACGCACACCTCCCCAAACAGCTGGGTACACAGGGGCAGACCCACAAACAGCACGTTGGACAGCCCCGCCATGGGCACGAACACCCCCCACCGGGACCGGGGCAGGCGCAGCAGGGTGGCCGCCAGGGCGCTGAGCGCCAGGGTGAGAACGATGCTGCTCACGGTGAACACCATCATCTGCCCCGCCCGGGCCAGGTCCTCGTGCTTTAAATTGTTCAGCAGACCCACCAGACAGTTGCAGGGCACGGCGATGTTCACCACAAAGCGGCTGAGAAACTTCTTCTCCCCGCTGCCCATCCAGCCGAACACGCCCAGAAAATAGCCCACGGCCATCAGGGAAAACAGCAAAAACACGGCGGACACCGCGTTGAGAAATTCCGCCATTGGGACCCTTCTCTCTTTTTTAATGAAAAGCCTTCCCCCTGCCAGGGGGAAGGTGGCCCGCAGGGCCGGATGAGGGTGGGTTCCGTGGGTGCGGCGGTCATCGCGGGCCGACACAGAGGTCGGCCCCTACGAGAACCATCGTAACACGCCGTAGGGGCGGACCTCCGTGTCCGCCCGTCGATAGCAGATGCACCTCCGGGTGGTCCCCCTCATCCGTCATGGCTTCGCCATGCCACCTTCTCCCCTGCGGGGCGAAGGCTTATCTCAATTACTCCTCCCCCGGTCTTCCTCCGGGGGCTCCGGCGGGGCCGTTGCCCCGGCCCGGGCGGCGGCGACGGCGGCGGGGGCGGTTGGCGCCACCCTCCCGGTCCGGCTGGCCGGGCTGATTCTCTCTCCGCTCCTGCTGAGGCGCCTGCTGACGGGGCTCCCCGTTGCCCTCCTGGGGGCGGCGGGGCGGGCGGCGGCGGTACTCGGGCTTTTTGCCCTCGCCGGACGGCTCCTGGCGGGGGGGCCGCTGATCCTGCCGGGGCCGGTCCTGATTCTGGTTCTGGGGCCGGTCCTCCCCCTGGGGGCGGGGGCGGCGGGTGCGATTGCGCCGGGGCTTGGCGGGGCGCTCCTCCTGGTCGGGAGCGGCGGCATTCTCCGCCGGGCGGCGCAGCTCCTTGGCCGGGCGGCCGGGGAAGGCGTTCTCCAGGGCCACGGTGAGGGCATCGGCCTCCTTCTTGGCCTGGTCCTCCTCGGTGGGGCGGCGGAGCTTGGCCAGCTCCTCCAGGGGAGGCTGGACATAGTCGTCGGGCCGCTTGCCCTTTCCGTTGCGGATGACGCACAGCTCGCAGTTGTGATAGCACTTGGGGGTCTCGGGGGCGCTGTCCAGCCGGACCTGCACCGTCTGCCGCAGCAGGTTCACGCTGGACACGGTGCCCGCCCCATCGGGGGTCTCCACAAAGGACTCCTGCTTGGGAGCGTGCTTCACCAGGTCCTCATAGGCGTCCTGCTCATATTTCAGGCAGCACATCAGCCGCCCGCAGGCCCCGGAGATCTTGGTTGGGTTCAGGGACAGGTTCTGGGTCTTGGCCATTTTGATGGACACGGGCTGGAACTCGTCCAAGAACTGGGCGCAGCAGAAGGGCCGCCCGCAGATGCCCAAGCCGCCCAGCATCCGGGCCTCGTCCCGGACGCCGATCTGCCGCAGCTCGATGCGGGCGTGGATGGTCCCGGCCAGGTCCTTGACCAAGGCCCGGAAGTCCACCCGCCCGTCGGAGGTGAAGAAGAACAGGACCTTGTTCCCCTCGAAGCTATACTCCGCCTCCACCAGCTTCATGTCCAGCCCGTGCTGGGCGATCTTCTCCTGGCAGATGGCGAAGGCTTTTTTCTCCTTCTCCTTGTTCCGCTCCAGGGTCAGCTTGTCCTCCTTGGTGGCCTTGCGCACCACCGGGCGCAGGGGGGCCATCAGCTCGATCTCGTCGATCATGGAGTTTCCGTGGGTACAAAGGCCGTATTCCGTGCCCCGGGTGGTGTCCACAATGACGCCGTCCCCCACCTGGAACTGCTGGCCGTTGGGATTGAAATAATACTGCTTGCCGCCCTCTTTAAAGCGGACACTGATGATCTCTACCATTGCCTTCTCCTTTGGTCCGGTCTTGAAAAACGAAAAACTTTTTGATCCGCCTGCCGGGGCGGGGCCGGACGCCCCCTGTTTCCCGGCGGGTGGTTTTTCAGGAAAACATCCCCGCGCACAGCCACCCGGCCAGCTGGCCCGGATTGGCGTTGAGCTTAGCCGCCTGGCGCAGGGTGCGGACAAGCTCCATGCCCTTTACCAGCCTGCGGCGGTCTTTGGCCGCCACGCACCGGCGGCCCAGGCTCTCCTCCAGGGCCTCCAGCATGGGCAGTAAACTATCTTTTTGGTCCAGAGCCATGGAGGCCTGGAACAGCTCCAGCTCGCCGCCCCGCTCTATGGCCTCTGCCAGCGTCTCTACGGCGCTTTGCCACTGGGGGGTATCGTTACCCTCTAATCGGGCCACCGCCCGGCCCAGCACGCCCTGACAGCTCAGGGCGGCCTGTTCCCGCTCCTCCTCCGGTTTGTCCGGGAAGCGGGCGGCCAGATAGCTCCGGCAGTCGTTCAGGGGCACGGGGGTCAGCTCCAGCTCCTCGCACCGGGAGCGCACCGTCTCCAGCACGCCGGAGCCGTTTTCCGCCAGGAGGAGAAAGGCGGCGTAGTCCGGCCCCTCCTCCAGCAGCTTGAGCATGGCGTTCTGGGCGGAGGCGTTCATCTGGTCGGCCCCCTCCAGCACATAGACCTTCCGCTGCCCCTCGTTGGGACGGACATAGGCGTCGGCCCGGAGAGCGCGCACCTGGTCCACGGCGATGGGCTTGCCCTCGCCCCCGCCGGAAATAAAATTCACGTCTGGATGTACGCCGGCGAGCACCTTTTTGCAGGGCGGGCACTTATGGCAGGGGCGCTGTCCCGCCGGAGCGGTGCAGACCATGGCGGCGGCAAGCTCCTTTGCCAGGGTGTGCCGCCCGGAACCTCTCGGCCCGGCGATGAGATAGGCGTGGGAGAGGCCCCGGCCCTCCTCCCGCTGGGACAGCTGCTGCTTCAAGCGCTCGTTCCCCGCCAAGGCAGGAAAGTCCATGGTCTCACTCCTTTTGTTTTCGGAATTTCCGCGATGTACCGCCGTCAACCCCTGACCACGGCCACGCTGGGGTTATTATACCCTATCCGGGCGAAATAAGAAAGTTCTTTTTTCCCGATCCGCTCCCCTGGGGCCACCACGGGGACGCCGGGGGGATAGGGGGCCAGCTGTCCAGCGGCGACGCGGCCCAGGCAGCCCTCCAGGGGCAGGGTCTCCATGGGGGCGAACAGGGCCTGTCTTGGTGAGAGCACCCGCTCCGGGGCGGGGGGCGCGGGGAGGGGCGGACAGGGGCCCATGTCGCGCTCCAGGGTCTCCAGGGCACGCTCCAGCCGGTCCAGATCCTCCTCCCGGTCCTGGGCGGTACAGATGAACACCACGTGGCCCCCGTCCTCCATCTCGGGGTAGATGCCCATGTCCTCCAGGGCCCGGGCAAAGGCGGGGCCGTTTTTCACTTTCACGGTGAGGCGGGTGGGGTCCCAGGGCAGATCTTTCCCATCGCCCGCTCCCACGCTGGGGAAGCGGCGGCGGAGTTGGGCCACCCGGCGGGCCACCCGGTCATACTCCTGCTTTCCCGGCCCCAGCAGCCATTCCCGGGCGGCGTCCAGGCTGGCCATCATGGGATAGGAGGGGCTGGAGCTGCCGTACAGGCTGGCCCGGCGGCGGACCAGCTCCGGGTCCACCCCCCGGGTGAGGAGCAGGGCGGACTGGCCCATGGCGGGCAGGGTCTTGTGGGCGGATACCACTACCCCGTCTGCCCCGGCAAAGGCGTCCAGCCCCAAGAAAGGCAGGTGGGCCCCGTGGGCCCCATCCACCAATAACTTGGCCCCGTGGGCGTGGGCGACCTGGGCAATGGCGGGGATATCCGATAGCGCTCCGGCATATGTGGGCGAGGTTATACAGATCGTTTTCACATCCGGGGCATTTTCCAAGGCGGCGGCCACCTGCTCCGGGCCGAAGGGACCCACCAGATTCTCCTCCGCCAGCCAGGGCCGGGGGAGATAGACGGGGTCTAAGTCCAGCAGGGCCAGGGCGTTGAAGGCGGAGCGGTGGCAGCCCCGGTCCAGCAGCACCCGGCTGCCCGGGGGGCAGAACAGGGTCAGGCCGGTGAGCACCCCCATGGTGGAGCCGCCGGTGAGGAACTGGCAGTGGTCAAAGCCGAAGGCTTCGGCCCACAGGGCCTGGGCGGAGTCGAAGGGCTCCCCCGCCTCGTACAAATTCCCCGTGCCGGGGATCTCGGTCACGTCCAGAGGGGCCAGGGGGACCAGCTCCGGCAGGGGCAGCCAGCGGCCCTTGTGGCCGGGCATGTGGAACCGGGCCGCCTTTTTTGCGGCATAGTCTTTCAGGGCGTCATAAAGGGGCGTGGACATGATGAAACCTCCTGACAAAAAGGCGGCGGGAGGAAGTTCCTCCCGCCGCCAAAAGCCTCGCAGAATCAAATTTTTACTTCTGCCCCGGGGCGTAGGCCACCACGGTGCGGCGGTTGGGCTCCACGCCGGTGGAGTAGGTGGTCACGTTGGGGTAATCCTGCAGGGCGGTGTGGATCACGTGGCGCTCGTAGGCGTTCATGGCCTCCAGGGTCATGTTCTTGCGATATTTGACCACTTTTCCGGCCACCTTCACCGCCAGGCGCTGGAGGGACTCCTCCCGCTTGGCGCGATAGCCCTCGGCGTCGATGTGGATGCGCACCCGCTTGGACTGGCCGTGGTTGACGGCGTAGTTGGTCAGCTGCTGGATGGCGTCCAGGGTCTCGCCCCGGCGGCCAATGATGGCGCCCAGGTTCTGGCCCTGGAGGATGATCTTATAGCCGCCCTCGTCGGTGGCGAAGATCTCGGGGGTGGCCTCCACCTCCAGCCGCTCCAGCAGGCCGGTGAGGAAGGCGCTGATCTTCTGGGCCTTCTCGTCGTCAGGGGCGGCGGGGGTCAGGGTGACCTCCTTGTGGACGTGGACGGGCTTCTCCCCGCCGATGAGCACCTCGTCCCCCTCCTGAAGCTGGTTCTGGGCGGGGCGGGGACGGCGCTGCTCCCGGCGCTGGGGCCGGGCAGACTTGGAAGCAGGCTTCCAGGCCGTCTTGGCAGTGAGGATGGTCTCCTCCTCCACGGGCTGGGCGGGAGCCTCGGCCTTGACCTCAGGCTCGGCCTTCACTTCGGGCTTGGGCTCAGCCTTGGGCTGAACGGGCTGGGGCTTGGGGGCCTGGGGCTTTTTGACCTCGGCCTTCTTCTCCTGCTTGGGGGCGGAGGGCCGGGCCACGTCCCGCAGCTCCTGGAAGGGGTCCTTCATGGGCTTGGGGCTGCCGCCCTCCTGGTCCACCTCATAGCTGACGCGGACCTTGGCGGGGTTGCCGCCAAAGCCCAGGAAACCGGACTTGGCCCGCTCGATGACTTCGATGGACACGTCGTCCCGCTCCAGACCCAGCTGGAACAGGGCGGCGGAGATGGCGTCCTCCTCAGACCGTCCGGTGGTCTCGATCCATTTCACCATGGTCAGTTCTCCTCCTTCTGCTGCTCCTGCTCCGGCTGCTGGGCAGACTGCTCAGGGGCGGCGTTCTCTTCGGGGGCGGGAGCCTGGACAGGCTCCTGGACCTCGGGGGCGAGGGCCTCAGGCTTGGGCTCGGACTGCTGCTGGGGCTTGGTCTCAGTCTCAGATTTGGTCTCGGCCTGGGCCTTCTTGGCCTCCTGCTCGGCCTTCTCGGCGGCCTTGCGCTCCTTCTTGCTCATAGCCAGCTGGCCCAGCAGCAGGTTGGGGTCAGTGTAGTCGGTGACGGTGTAGCGGTTAGGGCTGTAGGAGCGGCCACGGGCGTGGGCGCGGATGCCCTCCTTGCTGTCGTTGGGGTCCACGCCGGGCTCGGCGTTTTCGGGCTTGGGGAGCTTCTTTTTCTTGTTCTTCTTCTCCTCCTCGGCCCGGCGGGCGCGCTCCAGACGAGCTTCCTCCTTGCGGCGCTTCTCGTCCTCCTTGGCCTGGCGGGCCTGCTCCTCGGCGGCGACGCGGGCGGCCTCATAGTCCTTCTTCAGCAGCTTGGCGCAGATCAGCTCCTGGATCATGTTCACCAGATACTGGGCGATCCAGTAGATGGACAGACCGGCGGGCACGGTGAAGCCGATCCACAGGGACATGAGGGGCATGGTCCACAGCATGGTCTTGTTGGTGCGCTCCATCTGGTCGTTCTTGGGCTGGGCGCTGTTGATCTTGTTGGTGTCCATGCTCACCTTCATGGACAGGAAGGAGATGACGGTGGACACCAAAGGCAGGATAGTCAGGCCGATGCTGCTCCAGCTGAGACCGTTGGCCCAGAACTTCCAGGTGGGCACGCTGGCCAGGTTGATGCCCAGGAAGCTGAAGTCCATGGCGAAGACCTTAGAACCGGCCTCGCCCAGGGCGTCCTTCACGCTCTGGAGGACGGCGGGGTCGTTCATGGCCTCGGCCATATAGATCTGGGGATAGGCGCCGGTGTTGGCGATGCCGGTGATACCGGCCACGGTGTCGATCATGTCCTTGGGCACGTCCATCAGGTTGACCAGGGGCTCCCGGATGATGGCGTACAGGGCGATGAGCAGCACCAGGGGGATCATGGACCACAGGCAGCCGCCCATGGGGTTGACATGCTCCCGCTCATAGAGCTTCTGGACCTCCAGATTATAGCGCTCCCGGTCCTTGCCATACTGCTTTTGCAGCTGCTGCATCTTGCCGGAGAGCATGGTGGTCTGGATCATGCTCTTCTTGCTCTTCAGGGTCACAGGGAACAAAATGACCTTGATGACAATGGCGAACAGGATCAGGGCCAGGCCGTAGCTGTTCAAAAAGTTATAGAAAAACAGCAGCAGCCAGGAAAATGGCATTAAAATGTATTGCACGTTGAAACCTCCACAAGTTTAAAATGGGGGCAGCGCCGCGGTCTGTTCAGGGCACGGGGTCATACTGAACGGACCTCTGCCGGTGGAAGGGATGGCACCGCAGAACTCTCCGCAATGCCAGCCAGCCCCCCTTCACCGCGCCGTATTTCTCCACGGCCTCCAGGGCGTACTGGGAGCAGGTGGGGATAAAGCGGCAGCATGGGGGGCGCAGGGGGGACAGGTAGCGCCGATAGGCTCGGATCAGGGTGAGCAGCAGGGACTTCATCACGGCTTGTCCGCCTCTTTCTGCTCCTTCGCCTTTTGCTTTTTGGCGGGAGCGGGAGCGGGGGAACCGAGGGTCAGCCCCAGCTTGCGGGTGAGCTGGCGGAAGCTGCGCTCCAGATCGGCATAGCGGCCAAAGATGGCCCGGGTGCGGGCCACCACCACGATGTCGTATCCGGGCTGAAGCCCCGCCTCGTTGGTGCGATAGAGGGCGCGGATGCGGCGGCGGACAAAGTTGCGCTTGACGGCGTTGCCCAGCTTCACCCCGGTGGTGATGCCCAGGCGGCTGTAGTCCCGGCCCGTCTTGCGGCAATAGATGGCGAAATAGGGGGACACCGCGCTCTTCCCCCGGTTGTACAGGCGGCGGAACTCGTGGTTTTGCTTGAGCGAAACCGTATGCTGCATGAAAACTGCCTCCCAAATACCAAACGGGGGGACGCCTGCGGCCTCCCCAGTCATCTTCCAGTCCCAAAAAGCTCCAGAATGCACACATGGGGCGGGGGAATACTCCCACGCCCCTTTTGCGCAATTTATGGCTTTATGGCAACTGTGTCCTCTCGTCGCATCGCAAACAGCGATCCGACCCTTGTGCTGCGTTACCGATGCCGCTGGGATATCCCGGCGGATCAGTAAGACAGACGAGCGCGGCCCTTGGCGCGGCGGCGGGCCAGCACCTTGCGGCCGTTCTTGGTGGCCATACGCTTGCGGAAGCCGTGCTCCTTGGAACGCTGGCGCTTCTTGGGCTGATAGGTACGAAGCATGGGGGACACCTCCTCATCAGATTTCAAGCCGGCTCTCCCGGCCCAACAACAGCCCGTTTTACGGGGCTGCGGTCTGCGTGGTATCGGTCAGACTGACCGGCGTTCTGCCGCCGGAAAAGGGTACAAGAACCCCTCCTTTGCTCAGAACGCAAGATTCATTATAGACGATGAGCGGCGGCGCTGTCAACCGTATTTTTCGCCCCGGCGGGGAAATTTTTTTCTGTTTCCGCCCCCTGCACCACATCTAGTGGCCGCCCGGGTATCCGGCTACAATTTGTCCACAGGTCTTTCCACACATTTATATAAAAAATATTGCGATGTCCACAGCCTTCTGCTATAATGGTGGAGAAAAATTCTGCCCTTACAGGCCGCTTTCAGCGGCAGCTTTCTCAACGCCTTTTCCTTTTTTCCGGGGAAAGGCGCTTTGGAGGTTATGCCCTTTTGGCCCCGGTAAGGCGTTTTCCCAGCCCGATCTCTAACATCCAACGACCCGGCTTATGGCCGGACAGCCCCCGCAAGTTCAAAACCGTGAAGGAGGGTCCCCATGAACCTAGCCACAGACATCTGGGCCAAGGTGCTGGAGCTGATGCAGCCCGACATGACCACCACCACCATCCACACCTGGTTCGACGACGCCACCGCCGTCGCCCTGGAGGAGGACCGCTTCGTCCTCTACTCCCCCACCCGCTTCAAACGGGACATCATCGCCACCCGGTATGTCCCCTTCATCCAAAAAGCCCTCCACGAGCTGTTCTCCACCGACTTCGACGTGGCAGTCCTCACCGAGGGCGAGCTGGACACCTATCAGCAGCCCGCCAAGAGCAGCTTTCTCCCCGGCACGGAGGAGTATACCTTCGAGCGGTTCGTGGTGGGCTCGTCCAACAAGTTTGCCCACGCCGCCGCCCGGGCGGTGGCTGACAACCCGGGCCACAGCTATAACCCCCTGTTCATCTATGGCGAGTCCGGTCTGGGCAAGACCCACCTGCTCTATGCCATCGCCCACACCATCCACGACAACCACCCGGACTATAAAGTGGTCTACATCAAGGGCGACACCTTCACCAACGAGCTGATCCAGGCCATCCGAGAGGGGCGCAACTCCGAATTCCGGGAGAAATACCGGGGGGCGGACGTGTTCCTCATGGACGACGTGCAGTTCATCGCCGGGCGGGACTCCACCCAGGAGGAGATGTTCCACACCTTCAATACCCTGTACGAGCTGAAAAAGCAGATCGTCTTCACCTCTGACCGCCCGCCCAAGGAGATGCTCCGCCTGGAGGACCGGCTGAAGACCCGGTTCGAGTGGGGCCTGCTGGCGGACATCCAGCCCCCCGACTATGAGACCCGCATGGCCATCATTAAAAACAAGGCCATCCGCATGGGGGTGGAGCTACCCGAGTTCCTGCTCCAGCTCATCGCCGAGAACATCACCGCCAACGTGCGGCAGATTGAGGGCACCGTGAACAAGATCATGGCCTATCAGGACCTGATGGGCGACTCCGTGGACAAGGAGACGGTGGTCCGGGCCGTGAAAGACATGTTCAAGGAGAAGTCGGACATCGTGCCCACGGCGGAGGTCATCATCGACGAGGTGTGCAAGTTCTATAACATCGAGCCCGCCGTGCTCAAGGGCCAGGGCCGGGCCAAAGACATCTCCATGGCCCGGCAGATCGCCATGTACCTCATCCGCCGGATGACCAACCTATCTCTGAAGGAGATCGGCAAGGAGTTCGAGGGCCGGGACCACACCACCGTGCTCCACTCCATCGAGCGGATCGAGGATCTGTCCAAAAACGACCCGGAGAAGGCGGAGATCATCAAGGACATCACCGCCAACATCAATATCCGCTACGAATAAGCAGATACGGGTATATCCGGGCAGAATGAATATGCTTGCATAAATATTCATTCCATGCATCCGTATTCAGCAGGATTTCCTGCAAAACGGGCGTCTGGGGCGATCTCTTTTTTAAAATTTTTCCAAAAGTTGTCCACACTTGTTTGTGGAATGTTCGTGGACGGATGTGGAAAACTTTTTGACCGGATCGGTCCTGTGGAAAAGCCCAAATTTTTATCCCCACCCCCTGTGGACGGCCAAATCGTTGGCTCCCAGGGCTTTCCCCAGGTTTTCCACACTTTTTTTCTCTACGGCTATTGTTACTAAAATAATCCTATCCTCTCCTCTTGTTGCGGAGAGAAAGAAACTGGAGGCATCCCAATGAAATTCTCCTGCGAGAAGGCCCTGCTCTCCGCCGCGGTGTCCGTGGCGTCCCGGGCGGTGGCCGCAAAAAGTTCCATCCCCGCCATGGAGGGCATCCTCATCGAGGCGGGCAGCCAGCTGCGCCTCACCGGCTATAATCTGGAGACGGGCATCCAGGCCACCGTCCCCGCCGAGATCACCCAGCGGGGCTCTCTGGTCCTGTCCGCCCGGCTCTTCGGCGAGATCGTCCGCAAGATGGCCGACGACGTGGTGGTCTTCTCCGCCGAGGGCTATATGGTCAACATCAAGTGCGGCCTGTCCGAGTTCAATATCCTGGGCAGCGACCCGGAGGAGTTCCCCGAGCTGCCCACCGTGGACCAGCAGAACGCCCTCACCCTGCCCCAGCCCACCCTGCGCTCCATGATCGGCCAGACCCTGTTCGCCGTCAGCGACAACGAGAGCCGCCCGGTGCACACCGGCTCCCTCTTCGACGTGGAGGGGGACAGCCTCACCGTGGTGTCGGTGGACGGCTATCGCCTGGCCCTGCGGCGAGAGGCCGTGGCCGAGAAGAAGGGGGCCGACGCCTTCTCCTTTGTGGTCCCCGGCTCCGCCTTGAGCGAGGTGGAGAAGATCTGCTCCGGCGAGGAGGACGTCACCGTCATCCAGGGTGCCCGGCACATCATGTTCCAGACCGGGGACATCGTGCTGGTCTGCCGCCGGCTGGAGGGGGAGTTCCTCCCCTATAAGAGCGCCATCCCCCGGAACAACCCCATCCACGTGGAATGCAGCGCCCGGGCACTGCTGAGCAGCATCGAGCGCGTCTCCCTTATCATCAGCGAAAAGCTCAAGTCCCCCCTGCGGTGCGTCTTCGGCAGCGGCATGGTGTCCATCACCACCAAGACCGCCATCGGGGACGCCGCCGACCAGTGCCCCATCGACGGCGACGGCCAGGAGCTGGAGATTGGCTTTAACAACAAATATCTCATGGACGCCCTGAAGGCCGCCCCCGCCGAGAAGCTCCGCCTGGAGTTCACCTCCGGCGTGGCCCCCTGCGTCATCCTCCCCGCCGAGGGCGAGGAGAACTTCATTTATATGGTCCTGCCCGTGAGATTGAAGGCAAATTAAATGATATTAAGTTAAATTTTAATTTGGTTATACGAAATGTATAGAAAAGCCTTCCCCTGGGGGAAGGTGCCCTCGAAGAGGGCGGATGAGGGGAAGGCCGAAGGGCTGTGAGCTGTTGCGTGGGAATCCTCCAGTCATCGCCTTGCGGCGATGCCAGCCCCCTTTGACAAGGGGGCCTATTGGTGCAGCACATCAGCCTCCCTTGTGAAAGGGAGGTGGCACGGCGAAGCCGTGACGGAAGGATTCCGTTCCCCCGTCCTAAGCCTTCCCCCTCCCAGGGAAAGGTGGTCCCGAAGGGACCGGATGAGGGTGGGTATCGTGGGTGCGGTGGCCATCGCGGGCGGACACAGAGGTCCGCCCCTACAAAAGCCATCGTGACGCGCCGTCGGGGGGGGAAACGGGGGTCCTCCCTTAAAAATGCTTTTGTTTCGCGTGTGTGGGTGGTTTCTTTGGGTCGGCCCGCCGACAACGGATGCACCCCGTGGTCCCCCTCATCCGTCACGGGCTTGCGCCCGCGCCACCTTCCCCCAGGGGAAGGCAAAAACAAACCCAACCAGAAAGAGGCAGCTATGGAAACTGAACACGTTAAAATTCACACTGAATTCATCAAGCTCCAGGACCTTTTAAAATTTGCCGGGGCGGTGGAGACGGGGGGCGACGCCAAGCTCATCATCCAGGAGGGCCGGGTGGCGGTGAACGGCGAGACCTGCACCATGCGGGGCAAGAAGATGCGCCCGGGGGACAGCGCCGTCATTGACGGCGAGACGGCCCTGGTGGTGGAATGATCGTCCGCAGCCTGGCTCTGGAGGGCTTTCGCAATTACGAGGCCCTGCACGTAGACTTTCACCCCCAGGTGAACCTGATCTACGGGGACAACGCCCAGGGCAAGACCAATCTGCTGGAGGCCATCGCCTATCTGTCCTCCGCCCGGTCCCACCGGGCCCGGTATGACCGGGAGATGATCGGCATGGACCAGACCGCCGCCGACATCCGGGGGATCGTCGAGAGCCGGGGCCGCACCTTCACCGTGGAGGCCCAGCTGGCCCGGGGCCGCACCAGAAAGCTCTTCTCCAACGGGGTCCGGCTGAAAAACGCCGGGGAGCTGGCGGGGGTGCTGAACACGGTGCTGTTCTGCCCGGAGGACCTGTACCTCATCCGGGAGGGGGCCGCCGCCCGGCGGCGGTTTCTGGACAGCGCCATCTGTCAGCTCCGCCCCCGGTACGCCCAGGCCCTGGCGGAATATGGCCGATTGTACCAGCACAAGACCCGGATACTTCGGGACTGGAGCGAGCACCCATCCCTGCTGTCCGCGCTGGACGATTTTGACCTGCGCATGGCCCAGATGGGGGCCCTGCTCATCCACTATCGGGCCCACTTCGTCAAGCGGTTGCAGGAGGCGGCGCCCCCCATCCACCGGGACTTCTCCGGCGGTGGGGAGGAGCTGAGCCTGACCTATACCACCGTGTCCAACATCCCCGACCCCCTGGCCTCGCCGAAGGAGCTGCTGCCCCTGCTGCTGGACCACCAGGCCCGGCATAAACAGGCGGAGCTGGACAGCCGCCAGTGTCTCTCCGGCCCCCACAAGGACGACCTGCTGGTAGACATCAACGGCCTGTCCGCCAAGACATACGGCTCACAGGGCCAGACCCGCACCGCCGCGCTGTCCCTGAAGCTGGCCCAGCGGGAGATCTTCCAGGCGGAGACGGAGGAGTGGCCCGTGCTGCTGCTGGACGACGTGCTCTCGGAACTGGACAGCCGCCGTCAGGCCTTTATTTTGAACCGCATCCGGGGCGGCCAGGTGTTTATCACCTGCTGCGAGGAGGAAAAATTAGAGGGGCTGGAGGGCGGAAAGGCCTTTCACGTCCAGGGCGGCAGCCTGATTTGACCGGATATAGGAGGGAGCGCCGTGTATCTGCACTTGGGCCAGTCGGTGGTGGTGCCCCACCGGGACATTCTGGGCATCTTCGACCTGGACAACGCCAGCTGGGCCTTTAAGACCCGGGAGTTTCTGGAGCGGGCCGAGGCCGAGGGCCGGGCCGTGTGGGTGTGCGACGATCTGCCCCGGTCCTTTGTGCTGGTGGGCGGCCAGGGCGAAAAGCCGACCGTATATATCTCCCAGCTGTCCTCCGCCACCCTCCTCAGCCGGGCCGAGCGCAATTCCTTTGAGTAGAATACAGAAAACCCAGGAAAGTTGAGAGCGGAGAGGAAAGAAGCAGTTTTCTTCCCCCTCCCCTCTCAACCATTCCACGAGATCATTTACCGGAGGTAGTTATGTCAGAAGAATTGAACGAATTGAATTCCACCCAGGTGGAACACGAGTATGGCGGGTCGGAGATCCAGGTGCTGGAGGGCCTGGAGGCCGTCCGCAAGCGCCCGGGCATGTATATCGGCTCCACGTCCGAGTCCGGCCTGCACCACCTGGTCTATGAGATCGTGGACAACTCCATCGACGAGGCCCTGGCCGGTTACTGCACCAACATCACCGTGACCATCAACCCGGGCAACACCATCACCGTCATCGACAATGGCCGCGGCATCCCCGTGGACATCCAGCCCCAGACGGGCAAGCCCGCCCTGGAAGTCGTCTTCACCATCCTGCACGCCGGCGGCAAGTTCGGCGGCGGGGGTTATAAGGTCTCCGGCGGCCTCCACGGCGTGGGCGCGTCGGTGGTCAACGCCCTGTCCGAGTGGCTGGAGGTCCAGGTCCACAAAAACGGGAAGATCTATGAGATGAAGTTCTCCCGGGGCAAGATCACCCAGGAAATGAAGGTGGTGGGCCAGACGGACCGCACCGGCACCACCGTCACCTTCAAGCCCGACCCGGAGATGTTCGAGACCCTGGAGTATAAATACGAGACCCTGCACACCCGTATGCGGGAGGAGGCCTTCCTGAACGCCGGTCTGCGCATCCAGACGGTGGACCTGCGCCCCGGCCAGGAGCAGGAGGACGACATGTGCTATGAGGGCGGCATCCGGGAGTTCGTCTCCTGGATCAACCGGGACAAGGACGCCCTGCACAGCGACGTCATCTACATGTCCGGCTCCCGGGAGGACTCTATGGCCGAGGTGGCCATGCAGTATAACGACGGGTATAACGAGATGATGGTCTCCTTTGCCAACAACGTCCACACCCCCGAGGGCGGCATGCATGAGGAGGGCTTTAAGCGGGCCCTGACCAACGTGCTCAACGCCTATGGCCGGAAGATCAAGCTGCTCAAAGACGACGAGAAGGTCTCCGGCGAGGACTGCCGGGAGGGCCTGACCGTGGTCATCTCCGTCAAGCTCACCGAGGCCCAGTTCGAGGGCCAGACCAAGGCCAAGCTGGGCAACAGCGAGATGCGGGCCCTGGTCAATGCCATCGTCAGCGAGAAGCTGGAGACCTATCTGGAGGAGAACCCCGCCGTGGGCCGCACCATCCTGGACAAGGCCCTCACCGCTAACCGGGCCCGGGAGGCCGCCCGGAAGGCCCGGGAGTCCATCCGCCGCAAGACCGCCCTGGGCGGCGCGGCCATGCCCGACAAGCTGCGGGACTGCAACGAGAATAACCCCGAGCTCACCGAGCTCTACATCGTCGAGGGCGACTCCGCCGGCGGCTCGGCCACCCAGGGCCGTGACTCCCGCTTCCAGGCCATCCTCCCCCTGTGGGGCAAGATGCTCAACGTGGAGAAGGCCCGGGCAGACAAAGTTTATGGCAACGACAAGCTCCAGCCCGTGATCACCGCCCTGGGCGCGGGCATCGGCGAGGAGTTTGACCTGGCCAAGCTGCGCTATCACAAGGTGGTCATCATGGCCGATGCCGACGTGGACGGCGCCCACATCCGCACCTTGCTGCTCACCTTCTTCTTCCGCTTCATGCGGCCTTTGATCGAGGAGGGCTATGTCTATTCCGCCGTGCCCCCCCTCTATAAGCTGACCCGGGGCAAGACCACCCGGGTGGCCTTCTCCGACGAGGAGCGGGACCAGATCTCCGCCGAGATGCGGGGCGGCAACCCCAACGTGAAGATCGACATCAGCCGCTTCAAGGGCCTGGGCGAGATGAACCCCCACGAGCTGTGGGAGACCACCATGGACCC
>ERZ856578.2044-NODE-2044-length-35018-cov-5.423199_pt1 | contig 35018 bp, 34 predicted proteins | sample MGYA00514384_ERZ856578 | MGnify/ENA primary metagenome ERZ856578 (study PRJEB29103, sample SAMN06111958) | human gut metagenome | biome: human gut; feature: ankylosing spondylitis patient; material: healthy_person | host: Homo sapiens | place: China:Hangzhou... | reverse complement strand
TTTACAATACTGATCGTACATGATTGTTTTATTAGAGCTTGTTATAAGATTTAATTGTTGCATAAGTAGTTCCTCCTACTATATATATCGTTTATTTTTTTACTTTTTTCTTCTTTTTTTGTTAAAAAAGTAAAAAAACTTACGAAATATTTATTCCATAAGTTCTTCTTTAAGTTTTAATATTTTCTCTTCGATTTCATAAATCACTTTTATAAATTCTTGATCATCTTTTCCAGTTGAATCATCAAGTTGCCAATTATCATCAAATTCTCTACCAACATATGGACAACCAACATTACATCCCATAGATATAAGCAAATCTACTTGAGGGATTTCATTAATCAACTTTGGATGTTGTGTCTTTTCCATATCTATTCCATACAATTTTTTCATTAAACGAACAGCATCTGGATTTATTTGATTTTTAATTTCACTTCCTGCTGAATAGCTTTCAAAAACATCACTTGCAAGATGTTTTCCTAAAGCTTCAGCAATTTGACTTCTACAAGAATTGTGAACGCATATAAATGCAACTTTTTTCATTACTTTAAACCCTCTTGTTTAAAGACTTTTCGCTAATTGAATAACTTCTGCTAATTTTGAAGATTCTTTCATACTTCCTTTATCTTCCATATTAGGAACACAAATAATACCAAGATCTTCCCATTTTAAATAAGATGTCATAGCTTTATATTGACTTATTGCTGCATCAAAAACATGATCAGCTCCAGCATCTAATAATAAAGCTGTTTTGTGGAAATGAAACCCTGTGCTTCCACCTGCATACATACGATCTATAACAGTTTTTAATTGGGCTGTCATGTCAAACCAATAAATTGGTGATCCAAAGATCAGAACATCTGCTTCTTTTAAATGTTTCCACACTTGTTCCATATCATCTTTTTGAACACATTCCCCTTGATGTGACCAACAATACTTACATCCTAAGCATCCTTTAATATTCATTGATGCAATATTTAATTTAACAACATCATGATCTTTAACATTTTCCATAAATGTATTAATCATAATTTCTGTATTTCCACCTCTACGTGGACTTCCGTTTAATAAAACAATTTTCATATTTACCTCTTCCTTTTCCTTAAATAATACTAACATAAATTGATTATCTTTCATTCATTTTTTATAATAATTTAAAGTAAAAGGAATGATCATTATGAATGAAGAATTAATTTATCAAGTATTAGAAACAGTAGGAGAAATACCTAAAGGATGTGTAGCAACATATAAACAAATTGCTTGTTTAATTGGTAGAGAAAAAAATAGTCGTTTAGTAGGTAAAATACTAGCAAATGCCTCCTATTATGGACATTATCCTTGTCATCGTGTCGTTAATTTTCAAGGAAGGCTTGTTCCTGGTTGGTTTGAACAAAAAGAATTATTAGAAAAAGAAGGGATTACTTTTAAAGATGATCATCATGTTGATTTAAAAAAACATCAATGGAAAATGAAATAAATCATTTTCCATTAAATGCTTTGTGTAATAAGTAAGGATATAGACAACAAATTAAAAAAGTAGAAGTAATCCAGCATAAAGGATTAATATATGTCATGCCTGTAAAGCCTAAAGGATAAACTAAAAAATAAGTACCTAAACATCTCACCATAACTTCTAAAATACCTACTATTAAAGGAATAAAAGTTTCCCCTAAACCTGTTAAAACAAAACGAACAATAAAGAACAAAATAAAACCAAGAAGTAAAAGAAATATAGTTCATTCCCAAATGAATAACCTCTATTTCTTTTTTACTAACAAATAACATCATAAATTGCTTATTAAAAAGATGCGCCATAATAGTAACAACAATACTCAAAGTAATAGTAATAACCAACATAGACTTACTTCCTTCTTTAATTCTTTCAAAAGCATGTTGTCCATAATTTTGAGCAGTATAAGTAGACATGGCTGTACCAAAACCCGCTAACATCTGCATCATTAATGAATCCATCTTATAAGCTGCTGTATAAGCAGCTACTTCTTGACTTCCTAATGAATTTAAAGCTGATTGTTCAATTAAAAAACTAATAGCAAGCAAAGATTAAAAAAAGCCATCGGTAAACCTACTTTTAGATTTTCTTTTATACAAATAAAATCTATTTTAAAATCTTCTTTATTAAAAGAAAATAAATCTAATCTTTTTTTCATATAGAAATAACATAATAAACAACAAATCAATTATGCAATAACCGTAGCAAGTGCAACTCCTGATATGCCTAAATGAAAAATCAAAACAAAAACTAAATCAAAAACAATATTTAATATTGCTGAAAGAATTAAAAATAATAGAGGTGTTACACTATCTCCATAAGCTCTTAAAAGGGCAGATTCATAATTATAAAGTGCACTAAACAAAGCTCCTATAAAAATAATACTATCATAACTAAGAGCTCCTGGTAATAACTCTTTAGAAACATTCATCCATTGAAATAAAGTAGACTGAATCATAAGTCCAATACATGTAATAGATAATCCTAATACGATCATAATATATAAACCATTAATCATTGCCTTTTTTACTTCTGTTCTTTGTTTAGAACCTATTTTTTGAGCTATTACAATAGATAACCCATTAGCTAATCCAATTGCAAGACCTAATAATAAATCAACAACAGGACTTATTACTCCAACAGAGGCAAGGCAAAAGCTATAATAACTTTAACCGGTTTTCCTTTAATTAATTGTGTTTCCATCTCTATCACCTCACCCAAAGTATAAAGTGATTTAAATTTATTGAGAAATATAATTCAAATATAATATTATAAATTTATATTATAACTCTTTTTATTATAATACTAATGAGGTGATTAGATGAAATTAGAAGTTTTTGAATATTTAATAGCAATAGAAAAATTTGGTTCTTTAAACAAAGCAGCTACAAATCTTTATGTCTCACAACCAAACTTAAGTAATGTCATTAAAAGTTTTGAAAATGAAATAGGGTATAAGATTATTTATCGAAATCATCAAGGGGTACAGTTTATAGATAAAGGAAAACAAGTATTAATGATTGCTCATAATATGGTAAAAGAAAAAGAAAATTGATGAAAATAAACTTGAATCATCAAAAAGTATCATTAAAAATTTCTATTGGTAATGGGGATTATGCTTTAAAACCAATTTATCATATTCTTAATCAACAATCTTTCCAAGATGAAATCAATATTACTATTTTAAATATTGCTGTTTGGGATGCTTTAGAAAGCCTATACCAACAAACAATCGATCTGGCTTATCTTATAATTCCTGCTTTTATGAAAAAAGAAATGATAGATTATTGTCAAAACCATCATTTACTTTTTAATCAATTAAAAGAACTCACTTATCAAATTAATCTACGTCAAAATCATCCTTTATTTGATCATTTGTGAAGTAAGACATTTAGAAGATAAAAAAAATCTATTATTTGATGAATTTCATCAAATAATAGAAAATGATATACAAAATTATTTTTAATCATATATAATTGTATTGCACCTTTTCTTTTAATTTAGCTTGAACAACTTTATTAAAAAAGGTGCTTTTTTTATACCCTAAATACTTTCCTTATATTCCTTTCCCCATTGTTCCATTACAGAAATCACTGGTCTCATTGATTCTCCTAAATCTGTTAAACTATATTCTACACGTGGTGGTACTTCAGGATAAGCCACACGTTCTACAATTCCATCATCAACCATTGATTTTAAAGACTCCGTCAATACCTTTTGAGAAATATCAGGTAATGATTTCTTTAACTGTCCAAAACGTTTTGTCCCCGTTAATAAATCTCTTAAAATCAACAATTTCCATTTACTTCCTATCAAAGAAACAGTTGTTGCTACAGGACATTCAGGTAAGTTTTCTTTCTTAATCATAAACTCATCTCCTCATCGCATTGTTAATGATTTACTACTTTTATTGTAACATAGATATACATTTCTAGAAATTTTAGCAGTTTTAAATAAAATATTCTAGTAAGTTAACAATCGTAATCTATAGAAGTTAAGTAAAATGTAGGAATAACAAATTTAATGCTTTAATTATAATTAGAAAAAACAGATGATTCCATGTGTAGTCATCTGTTTTTAATATTCCTTACTTAATAAGAAATCTGTTATATGCATTGTTTTAATTCCTTGATAATTACCACCTGCAAAATCATCTGTTAAAACCACATATTTAGGATAATTATCTTTAATTTCTAATAATTGTTCATATTCCCTTTTTTGTGTTTTTTCAGATTTAATTTCTTGTGTCACTTGAACATAAATTTTCTCATTTTGTTTTGTTGCAACAAAATCAATTTCTTTATCTTTATACTTCCCAATACAAACATCATACCCTCTTCTTTTAAGTTCTAAATAAACAATATTTTCCAATGATGATGCTACGCTATCTATTGTATATCCTAAAACAGCATATCTTAAAGAAATATCAGCTAAATAAAATTTCTCTTGTGTTTTTAAAATAGATTTCCCTTGTAAATCATAACGTGAACATCTATGAAGAATATAAGCTTTTTGCAGTTTTTCTAAATATCTATAAACTGTTTCGTTATCTATTTTTCTTTGCTCAGACTTTAAATAATTTGAAATTGACTTAGCAGAAAAAGTATTACCAACGTTATTAAAAGTATATTTTACCACTCTTTCTAACTGATCTATTTTTTTTACCTGATTTCGACGAACGATATCTGAAAATATTGTGGAATTATAAATATCTCTAACAATCGTATAGACTTCATCTTGTGAGTATTCTTGTAAATGTGTCGCAGGGAAACCACCTAAACGTACATATTGATTAAACTCTTGTTTAATATTATAAATTGTTGAATAGCTTTTTTTAAACGTTAAATATTCATCAAAAGATAATGTATAAATATGAAATGTAACATACCTTCCTGTTAAATATGTTGATATTTCTGAAGACATCATTCTAGAATTTGAACCTGTTATATAAATATCAACATCATAATCAGAAGCGAGTGTATTTACTACTTTTTCCCAACCATTTATTTCTTGAATTTCATCTAAGAATAAATATGTTTTTTTAGTATTTAAAATCTTTGTTTTTAATTCTTGATAAAGCTCTTTTGATGTCATATCTTCATATTCCATTGAATCAAAACGATAACTCAAAATTTGTTCATCAGTAATATGGTATTCTTCTTTTAATTTTTTTTGGATCATCTTTAATATTGTTGATTTACCACATCTTCTTACACCTGTTAATATCTTAACAAAAGGTGTATCAACAAAAGGCATTATTTTATTTAAATAAAGCGGTCTTTCTATCATAATATCACCTCATTTTATATGGATTTTATCGCAAAAATAAATAGCGTTCAATAGTTTTGCGGTTTTAAACCGCAAAACTATATTATTTTATAAATTATTGCGGTTATATTATAGATTTTATTATTATGATTATTAAATTATTACTTATTTTCTTACAACTTTAATTTTCTATATGCATATATTTGATAAATATTCACAAATATCCAACCGATACCACAACCTAAAGCCACAGAATTGATGAATAAGTAAATAAGATAAAATAACACGTAATGTAACATGCATCGTTGTTCCTTTAAAAGGGACATCTACTTTACCGATTCCTCGATAGGATCCTACAAATGCATTTCCTATAAAGCAGAAAATGTAGAAAAGACAAACTACAAACATATGATTAGTTAATGGACAATGCAAAGAAATATAATCACTATTCTTTAATAAGTATCCAATGATACATAATGAATTCCATCATGATCTTCTCTAGGCGTTCTTGTATACACCATAATATCCATATCTAACGCCTGAGCAATTTTTATCACATTTTTTCCTATATGCCCAGCTCCTACCCAATATTAAAAGAAAGCAATTCCTTTTTTTTACACCTATAATAAATTAATCCTATTAAATCTGCAAGTGCCCATCCAATAGGAACAGACCACCAAATACCAGTAACACCAATCGCTGGAATTGCGGATAAAACATACGCTAACACAACACGTGTACCTAAAGAAAATATTGTAAGAATGACACTCATACCAGGTTTACCTAAAGCACGATACAAACCATACAACAAAAACAAACAACCAATTCCACAATAAAAAGCACCTTCAATTTTTAAATACTTGACACCTTCCATAATAATTTCTGTTTCTTTTGCGTCTATAAAAATAGTCATTAAATCTTTAGCAAAAATACATACAATAGTTGAAATAATTATGCAAAATCCCATAGAAAGACAAACTGCTGATTTTAATCCTGATTGAATACGCATTTTTTCTTTTGCACCATAGTTTTGAGCAATAAAAGTAGAAAATGCATTCCCAAAATCTTGTACTGGCATATATGCAAAAGCATCAATTTTAACAGCAGCAGCAAATGCTGCCATGACCACAGTTCCAAAACTATTTACTAACCCTTGTACCATTAAAATACCTAAATTCATTACTGATTGTTGAATACATGTAAGAACTGAAAATGAGATCACTTTATGAACCCTCTTTAAATGAAAATATTGTAATTTCATAATTGCTCGTACCTGCATATTTTTTATAAGTGAGTAAATACTGATGCCAATACCCGAAAGATACTGGGAAATAACCGTAGCAATAGCTGCACCTTCAACTCCTAATTTTAATACAATAACAAAAAATAAATCTAATGCAATATTAAGTATTGCCGAAACAGCTAAAAATATAAGTGGCGTCATTGAATTACCAATAGCTCTTAAATAAGAAGCAAAATAGTTATATAAAAAAATAGCTGGTATTCCTATAAAAATAACAATAAGATAGCCTTTCATATCTTCCCACACTTCATATGGAACATGTAAAAAAACAGAAAGCTGATTAAGAAAAATATAAGATATTACTGTTAGTATAAACGTGATGAGTGCAATAAAGAAAAATGATGCACATACATCTTCCTGTAATCCTTTTTCATCTTTTTGTCCATATCTAATTGAAAACAACGCTCCACTTCCCATACATAAACCAAGGATTATAGATGTTATAAATGTCATTAAGGTAAACGATGAGCCAACACTTGCTAGAGCATTTTTGCCAAGAAATTGACCAACAATCAATGTATCAACAATGTTATAACATTGTTGAAGTAAATCACCTAAAATCATTGGAATTGAAAAAAGAAGCATAGACTTTAAAACTGAACCTTTTGTTAAATCTCTATTCATCTTTTATATTCCTTTCGTAATATCCGTCTTACGTTTTGTAAGTATTATAATCAAATATTTATTTTCAGTCAATATCTCTATTTTTTAAAAGATTTACTTATAATAAGGAGCATGATAGTATTAAATAAATGATTAACGGGGGAATGATTATGTATTTAAATGGACTTGATGAATTAGATCAAAAAATTGTTCAATTATTAATAAAAAATGCACGTTTTTCTTACTCTGATATTGGAAAAGAGGTAGGGATTTCTAGAGTTGCTGTAAAAGCTAGAATTCAAGCATTAGAAAAAAAGGGGGTTATTGAAGAATATACGACAATTATCAATCCTCAAAAAATAAGTGGCGCTATATCTTGTTATTTTGAAATTGAAACATTGTCAAATTCGTTTACTGATGTTATAGAAATATTAAACCAAAATAATATTGTTACTCAAATTTATCGTGTTACAGGAAAAAACAAATTACATGTACACGCTGTTGCTGCTTCTAATAGTGAGATGGAGGATTTCTTACATACTACTATTGATACATTACCAGGGGTTATTAGTTGTAGTTGTAATATTATTCTTTCACGTATTAAAGATATTAAAGGATTACGTTTATAATTATATATCATCTTTTTAATAAAAGAGTTATTTGAAAATCTATCAAGCTCTAGAAATAGTCATTTAGTAGGTTTTTCCAACACATCATATTATTTCAGTTATCCATGTCATCATATTGTCAATTATGCTGGAAAACTTGTTCTATTATTTAACACGTTAGTTGATTATCATTTTATAGAACGTTGAACTTTTCTATCTGTCCTTGATGGGTTCAGATATTTTTTTATATTTCTACTTGGGATGGATCTTTTATTTGATTACGAAAATAGTTTCTTATATTCAATGCTGTTCAACTTGAATTTGAATTACTTTTAAAAGATGGAAAACAAAATACTAAAGAAAAAATAGGTTCTTTCTTACTTTAGGGTAATATTCAAATTAAAAGACCTCATATATTATAGATAATCACTATAAAATTGAGGTCTTTTAATTTATTATTTACCCATTATCGAGTAAGAACCAAAAAATATTCAAGCTTCTTTTCCACATGGTATTATTGTAACCTATGATCATGGAAATCATATTTCTTCAGAAATGTTTTTAGAAGTTTTACCTTGTATCCAAACATTTCCTAAAGCAAATGTCATAACATCATGTATGTCACCTAATACCTATAAATATGATGATGTAACTCTTGAATTTCAAATATAAACTTAATCTTAATAATCTTTACTTAATAAAAAATCTATTATATTCATTGTTTTGATACCTTCATAGTTGCCACCAGCAAAATCATTTGCCATTACAACATACTTAGGATAATTATCTCTTATTTCTAAAAGTTGATCATATTCTATTTTTTGCGTTTTTTCAGATTTTATCTCTTGTGTTACTTGTACATAAATCTTATCGTTTTGCTTTGTAGCAACAAAATCAATTTCTTTATCATTCATTTTTCCTATATAAACATCATAACCTCGTCGTTTAAGTTCTAAATAAACAATATTTTCTAAAGAAGAAGCAATGCTATCGACACTATAACCCAAAACAGAATATCTTAGAGAAATATCCGCTAGATAAAATTTTTCTTGTGTTTTCAAAATTGCTTTCCCTTGAAGATCATATCGAGAACACTTATGAAGAATGTATGCTTTCTGTAATTTTTCTAAATAATTATATACTGTTTCATTATCAATTTTTCTTTGTTCTGCTTTTAAATAATTAGAAATTGATTTTGCGGAAAAAGTATTTCCAATGTTATTAAAAGTATATTTAACAACCCGTTCTAATTGATCTATCTTTTTAATTTGATTTCTACGCACAATATCTGAAAAAATCGTTGAATTATAAATATCTTTTACAATCGTATAAACTTCATCTTGTGAATAATCTTGTAAATGAGTTGCAGGAAATCCACCCAATCGTACATAGTTACTAAATTCTTGTTTTAAATCTTTAAGAGTTGTATAACTTTTTTTAAATGTTAAATATTCTTCAAAGGATAAAGTATAAATATGAAAAGTAATATATCTGCCTGTTAAATATGTTGATATTTCTGAAGACATCATTCTTGAATTAGAACCTGTGATATAAATATCTACATCAAAGTCAGCAGCAAGCGTATTAACAACATTTTCCCAACCTTCAATTTCTTGAATTTCATCTAAAAATAAATACATTTTTTTATCTTGTAATATTTTTGATTTCAATTCTAAATATAATTCTTTTGTAGTCATATCTTCATATTCCATTGAATCAAAACGATAATTTAATATTTGTTCATCAACAATATTTCTTTCTTCTTTTAGTTTTTTCATAATCATTTTTAAAATTGTTGATTTTCCACAACGTCTTACTCCTGTTAGAATCTTCACAAAAGGAGTATCTACATAAGGCATTATTTTATTTAAATACAAAGGTCTATCAATCATATAATCACCACTTTCTTAATTGAATTTTATTGCAACATATCTTAGTTTACAATAGTTTTGCGGTTTTAAACCGCAAAACTATATAAAATATATAATTATTACGGTTATATATTAATATTATATGGTTTTTTATCTCGAATATACAAAAAAACAACTATCTCTAGTTGTTTTCATGATAAAGAACATATTGTGCTCGTCCTTGATGTTTTGCTTTATATAATACTTTATCTGTCTTTTTCATTAATTCTGTCATATCTTGTGGATATTCAAAATGATAAACACCAATACTACAACTTACTTTTTTATCACGTAGTATTTTTGAACAATCTTTTAATAATTGCTCAAGTCTTGTAGTAAGTTCTTCTTGCAACATTTCTTTTTGAATCATAACCGCAAATTCATCACCACCAACTCAACCAATAACACCATTTTTAGAAAAAGTTCTTTGAATATTACTGGCGATTTCTTTTAAAACCTTATCTCCTATATGATGCCCAAAGGTATCATTGATTTCTTTAAAATAATCAACATCCATAAATAAAAACCAACCATTATGTAAATCATATTCTTTATAATTTTCTTGGAATTTATTACATTGATATAAAAACATTCTTCTTCCCATGACGCCTGTAAGTCCATCTAATTCTCCTAAATATTCTTTATAAGACATATATTTATAAATACATAAAAGAATAATCATAGAGATAAAATTAAGTGCTGAAGTTGCAAATAAAAACTGTAATTGAAGATGCAATAAATCACCCTTAATTACTTTTGAAACTGTTACTTGATGAGCTGTTAACATATAAACCGCTCTATTTGAAAAATAAACTGCTGCTGAAATTGTCATACATACAATAAAGAATGCAAAAATATAAACCGAACGGTTAATTCTTTTTTCTACATAAGGATTACGACTCGATTGGTCGATACTTGTACGTAGTTCTTGAAACTTTTCTAAACGATAAGCATGATAGATCACTTCTATGATCAATACACAAAAAAGAGAAAGAATTAAATCATTTAAGTTTGTCGCTAAAGAAGATGTCATATTACCCATTTTAGGAAAGAAACATCCCATAGCTAGATAAACACAAGTTGCATGTAATTTAGAAGCAATAAAAGAAACAAGACCTGTTTTTAAAGTTACATTTTCTCCTTTTTTAGCTAACTTAAATAAAATTCCTATAATCAAGCCAAATAAAACTCTTGAACCAACACTTAATATAATACTTCCCAAAGGATTTGTTGATGAAAAAGGAGAAAAAATCGCATCTCCAGCCATCACATAAGCTACTGATGCTTTATACATACTCCCAAGACCAAAGACAAGTCCCATTAATGTTGCTTCTTTTATTCCAAATAAACATCCTGCCACAACAATAGGAATATAAGCTATTGTAATAGAAATAGGTGGAAGATGAACATATCCTAAAAAGGGAAAAGACATCAAAACTTCAATGGCAACAAGTATGCCAAACATATATCGATCAAAATGTGAAGTCTCGCTTTTTTCCATTTTTCCACCTCCTTAAATTACTTACGTAAATAAATTTTTCAACTAATTGTATCTCTTTTAAAACAGTATTACTAGATAATTAGTTTATTTTCTTAAAATGAAAAGAATTTATATTTTTCTTTCTTTTAAATAAAAGCTTCATTTTATATAATTAAAGAAGAAGTATTTGGGAGGGAAACTTATGGAGAAAGAATTATTAGGCAAGGGAAGGTTTGGTGAAGTCTATAAAGTAACCAAAGATGATGAAACCATTGCCTTAAAAGAAATAATTATAGAAGCTAAAAATAAAGAAAAAGCTTTGATTCTTGGTATTGATTCTACTGAGGAACTTGAAGAAAAGACACAGGAAGTCATGAAAGAAATCTCATTTCTTAATGACTTGAAAGGTGACAGTCATATCGTCAACTATATTGACTACTATGTTGATAAGACAGAAGATCAATATACCCTTTCTATTGAAATGGAACTGCTTAAACAATTAGATTCCATACATGATGGTATCCTAGATGAAAAAGATATCAAAGCACTCCTAGATGATATGTTAGATGCCCTAGCAGTATTAGAAGAACATCATATTGTCCATGGAGATATCAAACCATCAAATATCATGGTAGATGACTATGGAAACTATAAATTGACAGACTTTGGTATTTCTAAGATTTTAGGACAAAAGTTAGTAGGATATACAAAAGCCTATGCACCAAAGGAAGTATTGGAAGAAGGAAGATATACATCATCAAGTGATCTTTATTCATTAGGACTTGTTATCTATCAGATGTTCAATAAGAACCTTTTGCCATTCATGAAAGATAAAGATGATCTCGATTCTATACATAACCGATTTAAAGAAGAACTACCAAGACCAGAAGGAATGGATAATGATTTTTATGAATTCTTAAAGACAGCTTTAAATAATAATCCAGAAGAAAGATATTTCAGTGCAAAAGCAATGAAAAACACATTAGATTATTTATATAAAGAAAATCATATTCCAGCGATTACAATATCGGTAACAGAGCTGTTACTAATTGTATCTAAATTATCTATCACAAATATTAAAGGGATGGAAGTAAAGGTATTAAGTGAAGCAATTAAAACAACCGCAAAAGCAGCAACAGGAAGTGCAGTCAAGAAAGGAATCATCACCAAGATTGCTTCTTTACCAGTACTTGCCAAAGCAGGAATTACAGCTGCTTTAGTTGTCAGTGGTGCTGGTTATTATAAGTATAAAGATTATCAAAATAGTCTTTATGAAGAAAATATTCAAATCGCGGAAGAACATATGGCAAAAAAAGAATATGATCCGGCATTAGAATATTTAAATAAAGCAAGAGATATTAATGGAAAAAGATATGAAGCTTATGAAGATATGGCAAAAGTTTATATTGATCAAGATGAAGGGCAAAAAGCATTAGATACATTAGCAACAGCTAATAGTAAGCTAAATGATAATAATTATAAAAAAGTTAAGAAATATGAAGAACCTGCTTATTATAATGTTTATTCTAAGATTATTAATAAAACAGAAAAGAAGTATGGTTCTATAAATAAAGCATGTTTTAAAAATTATAATAATCTTATTGGTGTTTATTTTTTAGCATTGGTTGATTATAACGGGGATGGCATTAATGAATTAACAATGTTTTGTCGAAAAAACAGCAAAAGTGCTTCTCATGCCATTATCTACACATATCAGCCTAAAGACAGTAAGTGTACACAAATATTTGATGCTTCTAGAAAGAAATTATATGAAGGTTCTGTTGCTTTAACGGATGATCTTACACCAAATTATTTATTATTAGTTAATAAAAGTGGTTTATGTAAATATACCTATGATGGAAGTAATTTCCAATTAGAAAAATGGAAATCTTCTAATACGCTTTTAAAAGAAGGAGAAAAATTAGAGTTTTTATCAAATTATCATGACAATATAAAACTCTATCCAACTTATGAGCTTTCTGATGATGACGATGAAGAAAACATTACTCAACCAACAATAAATACAGTAAGTGAAATAAAAGATACGCTTTTAAAAAGTAAAGATTCTATTGAAAAGTGATTTCTATACCGGAAATCACTTTTTATGTGAAAACGAAAATCCTTTATGTCTATAAAAAAGATTTATGATTTTTATACAAACAAAAAAGGGGGAAAATTTATGAATAAAAAACAAAAAGTAGTCGCAACTACATTATCGACAATTACAGCATTGTCCTCAGTAACAGCCTTAACAAACATACCAAATAGAGCAATGTTAAGCGTACAAGCCTTAGAAAATACAAATGAAACAACAAAACAAACAAAACCATCTAATTTAGAAAGATTAGAAAAAACAGTTGATGAAAAAAATACATTTGTTGTTTCAGCAGGAACAGTATTACAAGGTGCTGATACTGAAAGAGAAAATGCTAAATTAAAATTAAATGATGCAAGAGAAAAAAGAAATCAAAATTTAGAAACAATGACAAAATCAGCAGATACTGTTGATAATGCATTAGCTAAAGAAATCAAATCAAGAGCACAAACAGTGATGGATTTACAACAAAATCTTTCTGATCAAAACAAACAAAAAGATGAATTCACTAAAGCTATTGCTGATAAACAAGCTCAATTAGATGAAGCACAAGCTAAATTTGATGAAGCCCAAAAAGAATTAGATGCGCAAAAAGAACAAAATAAAGATGTGTTAGACAAATTAGAACAAGCTTCTAAAGAAAAAGCACAGTATGAAGAAACATTAAAAGATTTAAACGAACAGTTAACTTCATTAAATACACAAATTGAAGAAACAAACACTAAATTAGAAGAAGCTTCTGCTAAATTAGAAGAAAATAAAAATAATTTAGAACAAATTTCACAAGAAAAAACTGATTTAGAAAGTCAATTAGCAACTGAAAAAGCTCAATTAGATTCTTTAAAAGATCAATTAAATAACCAAGCTCCTGATGAAGAAATTCAACAATATAAAGATTTAATTGATTCAACACAAGCTAAAATTGATGCTGATACAGCTAGAATTGCTGAATTAGATGAAGAATACAATGATGCCTATTCTAAAATGAAAGAACAAGAGCAAGTTTTAACAACTGCTACTAATAATCGTACTCAAATCATGAACGAAGTAGATACAATCAACCACGAATATTTTGATACAATGGATGAATTAGAATTTGCTCAAAAAAATTATGATAATTTACAAAAAATCGTTTATGATTTAAATAATGGCATTGATACTGCTGAATTAACACAATTAAAAACAGAACTTTCTAATTTACAAGTTCAACAAACAGAATTAGAAACAACAGTAGCAGATTTAACAAAACAATTAAAAGAAGCTGAAGATGAATTAAGTAATGCCTATATTAAATACAATGACAATGTTGTAAGTTTCTATAAAGAAATTTATAGAGAAACGGGTTCATTAGATGCCTATTATGCATTTACAGAATTAGAAAAATATGATGGTGTTGAATTTACAGGGGAAAGTACATTTAGTGGAAATACTGGAACGACCTCTATTTATGATAGTAAAAATTATGATAAAACTTGTGCATCATTAACTGATTTAAAAGAAGCAATCAATTATATTAAAATGTGTAATGCTATTAGAGAATATGAAGGTGTTGCACCATTAAAAGTATCTTATTATTTAATGGCTGTATCCGCTATTCAAAATGAATATTCATCTGTCACGATTGATCATTCTAGAAAATATAACGTTGGTGAAAACCTTTACTGGCGTACGGGTGATTATAAATCTAAAGATTTTTTAAATGAAGATGGAAATTTAGATGTAGAATATTTAAATCAACTCGGTCGAAATCCTGCTCAAGATATTCAGCGTGCTAATCCATTCTATGGATGGTGGATCGAAGAAAAAGTCGATTATGAAAAAACACATAATTCATTAAAAGATGGTCATTATTTGAATATAGTAAATAATCAATATACATTAACTGGATTTAGTTATAATAGTCAAATACATAATGATTATTTCCATACTTGGGGACAAGTTTTTTCATATGGATTATCTGCAAAAAATCTAGATGGTAGTGGAAGTACAGTTATTGAAGGAGTTACGACAGATGAATTTGAAAAATTACTAAATGCCTGGATCTTAAAGAAAGCAAATGGAATTCAAATAGAACAAGATAACATAGATGCTATCAAAGAAAAAATAACTGCTGCTCAAAATGAATTAACAACTAAAAAACAAGAAGTATTACAAAAACAAGATGAAGTAAACAAATACATTGAAAACATCAATTCTCAATATCAAGAAGCGAAAGATACACTTGATCAAACACAACAAAAATTTGATGAAATTTCTCAACAAAAAACAGAAAAACAAAAAGAATTAACACAAGCCAATAAAGATGTTGATGATGCTGTACAAGGATTGAGCAAGGCTAATCAAAATTACCGACAAATCAGTGATAAGAAAAGTTTAGAATCAAGTATTAAACAATCACAAACAAGTTTAGAAGCATATCAAGATATGTATAAACGATTAACAGCACCAAAAGAAGAAATTCAAAAACAAATTGATGACGTGTCAAATGAAATAGATAAAACACAATCTGCTATTGATGAAAAACAAGAAGAAATGGATGATGTAAATACATTAATTGCTGAAAATCAAAAAGAAGTTGATGATTATACTGCTGAGTTATCTAAATTAAGTAATGAAGCTACAAGTAAAACTGCTCAAAAAGACCAAACAACTGCAAAAATTGAAGAATTAACAAAAGAAACTGAAAACTACAATAAATCATTACAAGATTATGAAACAGCAAAAGAAAACTATGATAATGCTTCAAAAATATTAAGTAATACAAAAGCTTCTTTTGAACAAACACAAAAGGAATTAGATGCTCTTGAAAGTAAAATAGAAGGAACTTTAATTCAATTAGGTATCGCAAACAAAGAAAATGATAAAGTTCAAAAAGCACAAGCACAATGGGATTCAATTAAAGCTGGTGCAAACATAGAATTTGGACCATTCGATGATACTGTATTAGATGGATTAAAAGATATTGTTGATACTTATATTCAAACACGAAAGTTATCTACTACATTAGAAGATGCTCTAACAAACGCACAAGCTGATTTTGAATTAGCTGATCAAAAAGCAGAAGAAGCATTAGAAGCATATGAAAAAGCCGATGCAGAATATAATCAAGCAAAAGCTGAATTAGATGCATTCAATGAAAAATATGGTGTAGTTACAGTGGATACAATCATTATGCCAACACAAGCTGAATATACAGGAAAACAAATCATTCCAGGAGTATTTGTTAAAGATTCTAAAGGCAATACAGTGGATCCAAATGAATATACAATTACTTATGGAGAAAACGTTGAAATCGGTACAGGAACAGTTACTATTACAATGAATGGTGAAAATTATGTAGGTACTTTCACTAAAACGTTCGAGATCGTTGATAAAATCATTGATAATAATACTGGTGGAAATAATGGAAACACAAATAGTTCCACAACTAATTCATCAAATTTAACAAATGAATCAAATAACAATAATAAACAATCTACAAGTAATTCTAAAAATACTGTAAAAACAGGAGATAATTCTAAGAATGTTTCACAATTAGGTGCTATATCGATTATTTCATTATTACTCTATTCTTTAATTAAAAGAAAAGATAACAAAGAAGAAACTGCCTAATTATTTTAAAGAATAGTTTTCATGATAAAAGCTATTCTTTTCTTTATTTTCATAAAAATATATAATTAAAGAAAGAAGTATTTGAGAGGGGAAAATTTATGGAGAAAGAACTATTAGGCAAGGGAAGATTTGGTGAAGTCTATAAAGTAACCAAAGATGATGAAGCCATTGCCTTAAAAGAAATAATTATAGAAGCCAAAAATAAAGAAAAAGCCTTGATCCTTGGTCTCGATTCTACTGAGGAACTGGAAGAAAAGACACAGGAAGTCATGAAAGAAATCTCATTTCTTAATGACTTGAAAGGTGACAGTCATATTGTCAACTATATTGATTACTTTGTTGATAAAACTGAAGATCAATATACACTTTCTATTGAAATGGAACTGCTCAAACAACTCGATTCCATTCATGATGGTATCCTTGATGAAAAAGATATCAAAGCACTCCTAGATGATATGTTAGATGCCCTAGCAGTATTAGAAGCACATCATATTGTCCATGGAGATATCAAACCATCAAATATCATGGTAGATGACTATGGAAACTATAAACTGACAGACTTTGGTATTTCTAAGGTTTTAGGACAAAAGTTAGTAGGATATACAAAAGCCTATGCACCTAAAGAAGTCTTGGAAGAAGGAAGATATACATCATCAAGTGATCTCTATTCATTAGGACTTGTCATCTATCAGATGTTCAATAAGAACCTTTTGCCATTCATGAAAGATAAAGATGATCTCGATTCTATACATAACCGATTTAAAGAAGAACTACCAAGACCAGAAGGAATGGATAATGATTTTTATGAATTCTTAAAGACAGCTTTAAATAATAATCCAGAAGAAAGATATTTCAGTGCAAAAGCAATGAAAAACACATTAGATTATTTATATAAAGAAAATCATATTCCAGCGATTACAATATCGGTAACAGAGCTGTTACTAATTGTATCTAAATTATCTATCACAAATATTAAAGGGATGGAAGTAAAGGTATTAAGTGAAGCAATTAAAACAACCGCAAAAGCAGCAACAGGAAGTGCAGTCAAGAAAGGAATCATCACCAAGATTGCTTCTTTACCAGTACTTACCAAAGCAGGAATTACAGCTGCTTTAGTTGTCAGTGGAATCGGTGGAGGCTATGTCATTAATGAAAAAGTAAATCCAAGTTACGATGATCTAATTGTTTCAGCACAAGAATGTATATCTAATAGAGATTATGATGGAGCTTTTGAATATTTAAATAAAGCTAAGGATAAAGATTCTAAAAGATACGAAGCTTATGAAGATATGACAAAAATATATATAACACAAGATAAGGGACAAAAAGCACTAAATACATTAAAAGAAGCTAAAAATAATTTATCTAAAGAAAATTATCAAATAGTAGAACAATATGAAAAGCCTGCTTATTATGATGTTTACAAAAACTATGTAAAACAATTAGAAAGTGAATATGGAAAATATTCTATTCAATATGAAGATGATTATCTATCTTATTTAAACGGTTTATCATTTTTATATTTATCAGATTATGATAATGATGGTGTTGATGAATTAACAGCCATTTGTACAGAAAACGCAAACACAACACTTAAGGTTTATACTTATAGTAAAAATGATTTTAATGTAATATCATCCTTTGATCAAAACGCTGATATTTACGATAATGAAATTGCTTTTTCAAAGGGAACAGGTGGAGAAACTTACTTAGCTATGTATGGAAATTTGAATGGAGATATAGATATTGCTGAATATAGTATGAAAAACACAAAATTTTCTATCATCAATCAAGGCTTTGATAATTTAAATTCATACGATGGAGGGCGCTTTAGAGATTTGGTTACTTATCCTTTGTTTGATCCTGTTGGTGATACCACTGATAGCTATTATTCACCTACAATTCAACAAATAGAAAATGTTAAGAATACATTAGACCTTACAACAACTGTTTCTTTTGATATTAGTCAAAAGAAACAAAGTAATAAAAGCAATAAAATAGATTATTCTTTGTATAAATCTTATGTTGATGAAGCTTTATCAAGTGAAGAGATAGATGCTTATAATTATGATAGTAAGGGTTCTCATATTTTTTATGATATTGATAATGACGGAATTAAAGAGTTAGGAATTAATTATTGTCCTAATTTAGCAGATAATAGTATGACATTTTATAAGATTAAAAATAATAGTGTTATGAATCTAGGAACTTTACAAGTTTCTAGGGCATTTCCTTATATTGATAAAAAAAGTAAATGTTTGGTTTTTATTGATAGTCAAGCATTAGATGATGGTATTGCCTATTCTAAAACAACAGTAACTATTAAAAATGATAAGTTAGAAACTAAAAATAAAAATGGTTCTGCTAAATCTAAAGAAGAATTACATAAAAATTTATCAAATATTAAAAAATACACGCTTTTAGAATTAGAAGATATGATAAAATAGAAACATGTAGATATATTTTTTGTAGAGGGGGAATTTATTATGGCAGACAGACTTATACAATCTGCAGATTTATCAAAAATAGAAAGGAATATTCAGCTTATACATTCTAATATTCAAGCTTTAGAAAATGATATGTCAGTTGTAAACAATAATATGCAAGTTGTTTATAATGAAATTAGTGCTCTAGCAAATGAATTTCATGATTTTGCATATCAACAAAGATTGGATAATAGAACTGTTCAAGCAGAAACACGTATTGTAAAAATTAGACAAGAAATTGATGATCAATTTGGTCATTATGATATTGTTAGACGAACAACTACGGGAATTTTACAAGCTACTGATATTGGAATCATTAAAAAGACAACATTGTCTAATGCAACAGAAGAATTGATGATTTCAACACCGGGTTATTGGTTAGCTCCTTGTTTAGTTGCTTTATCTTCTTGGATTTGTGATAAAAGAGAGTTAGCTGAACGTGCTTTAAAAGAGGGAATACGAATAAATGATGAAAAAACATCTTTATTCTTTGGTTTGATTTGTATGAGAGCAAATCGTAAAGATGCTTGTTTGAAATGGTTCCAAAGATATTTAGAAAATCAAGATGAAGAACATCTTGATAGAAAAACAATTATTGTTTTAGATGCATTTGTGAATGGTTTATTAGGGGCAGATACAGATGGAATTATTTCAAAACAAATGACAGAATGGTTAGAACATTTAGCTAATAAGCCAGGTTTTGTTGAAAAGCAAAAGAAACAATGGACAGATGCTATTAATTTAAAAAGAAAACCAATCGATACCAATAATTATACATACCTTCCAAAATATAGTAGCACTTGGCCTCAAATGGCAGATGTATTAGAAGGAACATATCTTCATGATGAAATATATAATTACTTTACAAATATTTTTGAATTAGAATCTTACGCTGATCCTATTAAAACACAATTAGATGACATTCTTACAAGTCTAGTAACAGATTATGATGATGAAGAATTACCACTTAGAAAAAAAGAAAGATTTGAACAACTTGTTGTAGAATACAACGGGGATGAAGCAAAAGCTCGTCAAGCAATGGAAGTTGAAGAAACAGCATTTGAAACACATACTGATTTTACGCAACTTTTAACAGATATTGCGATGAAGCCTGAAATAGCAAATGCAAGTGTTGCTTCTCAAAAATTCGCAATCGCTTTTTCTAAAGAATGGATCCTTGAAGCTTATAATGATGTTATTGCAGCTAATAGAATGAATATTCCAGCTACAATTGAAATAAGTGTTGATAATTTCAATGATAAAACATCAGATGGAAGCGATGAAGATGAAATTATTAATCGTTATACTGATATGATTAATAATGAAAGAGAACAAGAACTTAAAACAAACACTCTATCTACTTATGATATGTTCTTAAAATATGGTGGTATTGGAGTCATTCTTATGGGCGTATTAATGATATTTGGAAGTCCTTTAATGGGAATTGTTGTCATGATTTTTGGTACGACTATGGTATTAAGTCATCGTGGGAAAAAACAAGACATTGTCACAAATACAGAAACTATTAATAAAAAATATGATGATAGACTTGAAAGAGGAACACAAATTATTAGAGCTATAATTGCTGAAATTGTTGATTATAGATTAGAATTTGCGGAAAGAGAAAAAAATAGTGAAAAAGTGATTGATTTCTTAGAACAAATTTCACCTGAACAATATGTAAAAAATATGAATACTACTAGAAAAATCAAATTGTAGGAGGCTAAGTGAATATTATGGAAACAGATAAATTAAATCATATCATATCTTCAAAAAATGAAAGTCCATTTAAATCTATTAAAGAAGATAAAAATAAAGATTATGTAGAAATAATACCTGAAGATACTTTTGCAACAGGTTTACCTGAATGGAATCTTTTACCACCGTATATTGTAGTTAGGAGAAAAATAAAAAAATGATAGAAACTCCGCATAATTATCATCAATGGATGAATGTTTTAGATGAATTAAAAAAGAAAAAGAATGATGAAAAAGTATTACAAATAATGAAAGAAGGAACGCTTCAATGGCAAAGTGGGGTTGCAGAAAGATTTGCCAAGAAACTGATCGATTGTATTAATTTTAGATTAGATGATGCTATTGATGTGTTTCAAAGAAACTTGACACTTTCAAGAGGACGAGAAAGTGAAGTTGTTAAGGCAATACTTGGTTTAAGAAGAGAATTAAATTTCTTAGTTCAAGTAGTTACGATTCCTGTCTTACCTGAAAAAGATAGAAAGTATTATAAAAATCTAATCGTAGATCAAGCAAATCAAATTCAAAAGTCACTTGAAGATTCTGCAAAAAATGATCGTTCAGGAAAAATGTCAAGTATTATAAGAAATCATAAGGTAAATACACTTTAAAGGAGAGACTATGAGCAATATACAAAAAACGAAAGAATTACTTAAACGCTATTCTATAGCTAGAATACCATTTATAGTAATAGATACTATTGAGCCTAGTAGAACATTAGATGTTTTAAAAGAAATATCAGAAGAATTAGAGTTACCTTTTTATGCACATACTTTATCTAAAGGGGTTTATGATATTTCTTCAAATAAAACGTTAAATGATGATCGTTCGATTTATGGAGCTATTGATTTCATGACAGAACAAATGAAAAGAAGACAATATCTTACGATTATTTTGACAGAAGTACCAGATTTAAGTAATGAAAATGTTGATTCAAAACAAATATTGGCACTTGTTAATTTAGCAAATGAATCGGGCGGTGTTGTAATTGTTCTTAATAACAATTCAATATGGAATCAATTACAAAGACAAGGTATGATGATCCATATGGATTTACCTGATGAACAAGAAATGTATTCTATTATTAAAAATTATATTGATGATTATCGTAATGAAATATTTATTGAATGGGATGACATTGATATAAGAGAAGCATCTTCTACTTTAACAGGTGTTACAAAAATTGAGGCTGAAAATGTAATTGCTGCACTTATTGCTAAAAAAGAAATAAAAAAAGCAGATATGGATGAAGTCAGATATGCAAAGGATAGATTATTTTCTGATATATCTGGATTAGAAAAAATAGAAGTTGATAATAGTGTTAAAGATGTTGGTGGACTAGAAGGCCTTAGAAAATGGCTTGATGAAAAGAAAGCATTGTTAACACCTCAAAAAAGAGATGAATTAAAAAGTAAAGGTTTACAACCACCTAGAGGTATTTTATTAGTAGGAGTACCTGGATGTGGAAAATCTTTATCGGCCAAATCAATCTCTGCAAATTGGAAGTTACCTCTCTATAGATTAGATTTTGCAACAGTTCAAGGAAGTTATGTTGGTCAATCAGAACAACAATTAAAAGATGCACTTACTACTGCTGAAAATGTATCTCCATGTATATTGTGGATTGATGAAATTGAAAAAGGGCTATCAGGAGCAAACAGCAGCAATGATGGCGGTGTTTCCACACGTATGGTAGGACAATTCCTATTTTGGATGCAGGAATGTAAAAAACAAGTTTTTGTTGTTGCTACAGCAAATGATGTATCTATGTTACCATCAGAGCTTTTAAGAAGAGGAAGATTTGATGAATTATTTTTCATTGATTTACCAACAGCAAGCGAAAGAAAAGAAATACTTTCTCTTTATATGAGAAAATATTTAGAAATTGATTTCGATGGAGATTTTGCTGATAAAATTGTAGAAATCAGTGATGGATTTACAGGTGCAGATTTGGAATCAACAGTACGTGATTTAGCATATAGAAAAATGGCAAATCCAAATTTCATAATGAATGAAGAAAATATTCTTTCTTCTTTTAACAATGTTGTTCCTTTATCACAAACAAGTCCTGAAAAAATAGAAGCTATTAGAGAATGGGGAAAAACAAGAGCGGTTCCTGCTTCTGGGAAACCAATCGGACAAGAAGAATTAAAACAAAAAACAAATAACTTAAAAACAAGAAAAGTATTAGTATAAAATGGAGGATTATTTATGCCTAAACCATTATTAAAACGAAGTGAAAATATTCACAGTGAAAGTAAGCTTACTTTAAAAAATAATCAAAAAAAATATTCTGTTATTGAAAATAGAAATAAAGAAATATTATTAAGGAAAAAAAGATCAAAAAAGTACATGTCTGTTTTACAATCTTTGGATGCTGGTGGACACACGCATAATCAAAAAGAAGTAGAAAAAATAATTAATACGATTCAAGAAGAATTTCCAGAAGTAAATTTGGAAGGAACATTATTAGGAATTGTATCAAAATGCTATTTAGGAAATCCTTATGAAGTTCATTGCTTAGATTTTAAAGGCGACATTATAGAACATTACAAAAAAGGTCAATCTTTACCTAATGGATTAGAAAAAGCAAGAGGAATTGCACAATTTGGTAATTACGCCTTTGTTGAAGTTTATGAAACATGTTGTAGAGCTATAAGTGCAAATGGAGATGTTGCAGTTATAAATAACTGAAAATGAATATCCTTTTTCTTAAAAATAATGTTTTATTATTAACTTGTAAAAAGAAAGAGAAAGAGGTATATAAAAATGAACGAATTATTAAACAAAATCACAAATTGGTCAGAAGGGTTAAATTTAAAATTTATTGGGTTGATTGCTTCAGCAGTTGTATCAATTGCATCTGTAATCTTATATATGACAAATATGATTGATGCAATGTCAACTCCTGTAACAATTGCTTATGTTGTAGTAGGGCTTATTACTACTATTTTAGCTGGTTCATTTAGAACAACATCAAAAATGGCATTAGCTGCTTTCAAATGGTTTACAATTATTTTCCCTTATTATTTTCTTGATATCCTTGCAGGAGGTATTGTTGGAATTTTAGCTTTAATGCTAATGGGAATGTTACCAATTGTTCCAGTGATTATTAATAAAATTACATTATAATTATAGATACACTGTGTGATAATAATCACACAGTGCATTCACAAGAAATTGATTTTTATTTACAATAAACTTGTTTTTATTTAGAATATTGTTATAAGTTTTTTATATTCTTATGTAAGGGGGAGGAAAAAATGAATATTATTGTAAAACATTCAACAAAAAAGAAAATCGTAACATTTTCTACGATTGTTTCGGGATTTGTTACACTTATTGCATTGATTGCTAAATTTGGATCAGGTTCTTTATCAAATATTAGCAGTATTTCTGAAGCTTCATCTGCACTTGATTCTGTAAATTCATCAATGTCATTTATCATTATTTTATTTTATGTATTCTTAATAGGATCTATCCTTTTAGCTATTTTATCAGGATATTATTTCTTTAAGAAAAATAATAAAGAATATGTAATTCTTACTGAATTTATTGGTTCTGCTATCAATTCTTTATTACTATTATTATCAATTTCAGGAGTTAACGCTATTGCAAAAGCGATTAAAGCTGTTTCTTCTAATGATTATGAAGCTGTATTTTCACTATATACAAAAATTGGAGATATTCAAAATGCAGCTACATATATTAAATATTTTGCTTATCTTTCAATTATTTTATTTATTGTTAATATCTTTATTTGGTTGATTGTTAAAGGTATTGTTAAAGTTGATGCCATTTCATTTAATTTTGATGAAGATGGTGTTATTAATCAACAAAATTCTTCATCTATTCAATTTGATAGCGATGCTGCAAAAGAATTAGGAAAAACTGGTGTAGATAGTGCTAAAAATGGATTAAACAATGTAAGTTCTTTCTTAAAAACTAAAAATGGAAGAATTGTTTTAAGTATTGTTGCCGCTGTTGTTGTTCTATTTGGTGGTTATAAAGTCTATGATACATATTTTAATAAAACTGATTTAAATGTTATGCCAAAGATTTCTATTGAATTTAATGGTAAAGATGGAGCAGGATATGTTTCTGATTTTGAACATGGAGCATTAGATTATGATTATAATGATAGTGAATTAAGAGATTTTGTTAATTCTATTTCTTATGATTATGGTTCAAGCCAAAAATTAAAAAATGGTGATGAAATCAAAGTTCATGCTGTTTATGATAAAGAAAAAGCAAAAAGTTTAAAATTAAATATTGTTAATGACACAACTACTGTTAAAGTAAGAGGATTAACTGTTTCTTATAAAGATGCAGATTCTGTACCAAGTAAAATACTTAAACAAGCTAAAGAAGATATTGAAGATGGTATGGCAAGCGATTATGCATCATCTTCTTATCGTAAATATAGTTATGAACTTGATTCTATTTATTTTGCTAAAGGAAAATCAAATGATTCAATTGTTGCTGTATATAAAGTTGACAGTACATCAAAAGGGTTCTTTAGTGATACAGAAGAAACATCAACATATTATGTCTATGCAAAAGTAGAAGATGTAGCATCTGATTATTTAAAGGATGATTCACATTATGTAACAACTTATACTTTAGATGATCCTGATAGTTATGAAGAATTAACGGATGTTTCTAAAGTAAAACCTGCGTTAGAAGATCAATTTAATAGATATACATTAACTGAATTTAAGTAATAAACTAATAAAAAGATAGTCATTGTACTATCTTTTTACTATAATGAAGAAGGAGGAAAAAATTATGTTTTGTAAGAATTGTGGAAATAAATTGCCAGATACAGCTTCTTTTTGTCCTGAATGCGGAATTAAAGTAAAAAAAGAAGAAAGTAAAACGTCAACAGAAAATAAAAAAATTACTAACATATCTAATGGTTTAGAAACGCGTGTCGAAAGAAATAAAAATAATAAAAAAAATAATAGTACTATTATCATCTCTGCTATCCTTGCTATAGTTGTTATTGTTGGTATAGTAGTTATTATTTCACCTTGGAAATCTCATGACTCCTATAAACCAACAGAAGTAATCGTAGAAAATGATAAAAACGAAGCTATGTTAAAAGATTCATCAAAGAGTACAAGTAAGAAAAAATCAAATAAATCAGATACTAAAAAAGAAGAAGAGCAAACAAATAATGATTATATTTTAAAAGATAGTGATTCAAAACTTATTACAGAATCTGATTTAAGTGAGTTAACCGCAGAGCAGTTAAGACTTGCTAGAAATGAAATATATGCTCGCCATGGTAGAAAATTTAATGATAGTACACTACAATCATATTTTAATAAATGTTCTTGGTATCATGGAACTATTGATCCTGATAGTTTTTCAGACGATTTACTTAATGATTTTGAAAAACAAAATAAAGATATTATCACAAACTACGAAATAAAAATGGGATATAGATAAAATATAAAATTTTTTAGATGATATGAAATTATTTCATATCATTTTTTTTGGACTATTCGTCCATTGAAAGAAGGGAAAGAGAAAGATAAAATAATAAAAAAGAAATATTTGTGAATTAAATTTGAGACAAATGTGAAACAAATATGAGACAAATTTGAGACGAATTATCTTTAAACCTATGATACAATTAAACCAAGAAAGCTCCTTACATCAATATAAAAAAAAGATTTAAATAGCGATGATTACTAAATATAAAACACTCATGAAAGGAGGTAAAAAAATGAGTCAAATAAGAAATGCAAGTGATACAACCTGTAAACAGTTATTAAGAGACGCTAGCTGTTTTGCAGATCTATGCAATGCTCTCTATTTTCATGGTAGACAGGTCATCAAACCAGAAGATCTGATTTCACAGGAAAATGATGTTTCCACATTGATAGGTAAAGAACCCTTACCAATGGAAACAAAAAGATACCGAGATATCGTCAGAAAAGCAAGTATCAATGGAGACTATATGATCATTGGTGTAGAGCATCAAAGTACTTTGGATAAGAATATGATCATTCGTATACTCAACTATGATGCACAGCTTTATACCAATCAGGTAGAAAGAGGAAAAGAAGTATATCCTGTAGGAACATTTGTCTTTTATACGGGAGATAAGGAATGGACCTATCCAAAATCTTTAAAAGAAAGCTTAAAAATACCACCTGAGATGGAAGAGCATATCAATGACTGGAAACTACCAGTCTTGGAACTAAAAAAAATGGATCCTCAAATTCTTAAAAGTAAACGATTAAAAGAAGTGGTAGAGATCAGTCAAAGCATGCTTGAAGGAGACTATGAAAAGTTAAGAACAAATCGAATGATCAGTGTAGAAAATTATAAGATGGCAGCCATCTTGACACATACGGACATTAAAGAAGAAGACTTACCAGAAGGAGATGAAATCAATATGTGTAAGGCAATGGATCAATTATTTCAAAGATTTGAAAATCAAGGAATTGAGAAAGGAGAACTTATAGGACTTGAAAAAGGAAAACAAGAGGAAAAGAAAAATAATTTATTAATTTTAAAGGAATTGCTTAAAGTCAAAGTAGGAACTTTGTCAATTACTTTAGAAGAAAAGCTTACAAATACATCGCTAGAAAAATTGAATGAACTTACATTAAATATTTTTAATGTAACAAGTGAAGAAGATGTTTTAAAAATTATTAATTAAAAAAGTTCAATTTTTGAACTTTTTCTTAATTAACTATCTGACACATCTTTTGATTTAACACCGTTATTATCACTTTAAACCGAGGAGTATCATCTATCACTTCTTTAAAATATTATATACTTGTCTTAAAGATGTTACTATGGCTAAAAATCAAAAACCAAAAAAGGATTCTTTAATTACTTTAACTAGAAAATATGCAAATAATCATAATGAATGTGTAAAATTCTTTTTCAAAATGAAATGGCCTGTTGGCTTTTACTGTGAAAAATGTGGATGTACACATTACTATTCTATTAAAAGAGGTGACGTCTTTCAATGTAAAGAATGTGGTCATCAACATTACCTACTTTCTAATACTATATTTCAAGATAATAAGTTAGATCTTTATAAATTAATTTTAGGAATGTATCTCTTTTTTACGGCAAATAAAGGTCTTTCTGCGATTGAATTAGCTAATGAATTAGAAATAAATTATAAAATAGCGCTATTACTTTGTAGAAAATGTAGGATTCTTATGTCCCAAAGTAACAGTGAAAAAATTCTGGATAGCTTTTTTTATGAAGCAGACGTTGCTTATATAGGCTCAAAAAGTAAAGAAGAACACAAACAAGGAGTTGCTACTGAACAGCAACCCTTTTTAGTAATGTTATCAACAGATAAAGAAAATAAATATCCAAAATTTTTAAAATTAAGGCCAGTAGCTGTAGATAGTACAAAGAATATTGTTAGATTCATCTCAAAAAAAGCAATACTTTCAAAGGAAAGAATACTAAACACTGATGGAAAAACAACTTTTTTAGGATTAACTGATAAAATAACATTAAAACCAGAAAAAATACTCTATGATAAAGAAAATCATAGATTGTATTGGCTTAATGTATTAATTGGTGATATAAAAAATAATATTACTGGTATATGTCATGGAGTAACTAAACGTGACTTACCTTTGTTTTTGAATGAACAAGAATGGCGTTTCAACCATAGATATACTGGAAAGAACTTCATGAACAAAATACAGAAATATGTTTTGAAATCACATCCATGTCCTAAAAAAGCAATTATTACTGTACTCAATTTATCCGAACCATACTATGCACATGTGTCAGATGGTTAATTAAGAACTTTTTTAATTATTTAACAAAACCATTTATCTTTAGTTACTTTATACTCATTATTTAATTGTTCTTTTCCTTTTCATCATATTCTTTATAATTTAATAATTTCCGTACAACTTTTTGCTTCAGGAGAATTGTTTTTGAAAATCAAATGCATCTCAATAAAATCAAAATATAGATGCACTAATTTTTTTATTGTAATTGTACAATCATCCTTATTCAATTGATTTAGATTTGTTTTGGTTTGTCCTGAACAACTAAACATAAACAATACTGTAATAACAACTAATAAAAATTTTTTAAATAATTTTCATTAAGATTATATTTCCTCCACTTATATAATAAGTTTGATATACATATATCGTCAATTCAAGACATTTACCTCGTCATAACCAACATTACTATTTCTTTGCACATACCAATAAAACATGGAATGGCCGGTAAATAAAGTACACCTACACCAAAGAGCAAACATATAAATACCCATTCACCACCAGTAGTAATTGAACTTCCATCACTGTAATATGTTGTAGTAGTTGTTCCATCATCTAATAATGATGGCAATAAAAACATAGCTAACGCAATAAATACTGATCTACTAAAAAAGATACATAACACGTTAACAATAAACTTATTATTTTCTGATGACATGATGAAATTATAAAATACTGTTGTTTTTACAACCTCAGGAACAACTATTCCAAAATCACCATCTAAAGTAAACCACGTTGTAATCAATGAAATTACAAATGCGATTAATACAACACATATTGGTGTAATCTTTTTATACAACCTGCTAATACTATTAATTATATTTTTCAACATATTACTGACCTCCATTAGATTTCTTCAAATATTTCACCACCACACGCTCTAGCAATCAAACAAAATAATATACCAATAATAATGCAAATAATTTGTTGATTAGATGTAAATTGTGTATAGATCAATTTTAAATTCCAAGATTCATCTGCCATAACAACTAACTTATTTAATACAATAAATGCATAATAAATAATTGAAAGTGAAGCAATAATGTTGATCACTTTAAGGTTATAAGAAGATGTTTCAACTAAATATACAAAATATTGATTATTTCTAATTGAATCATTTTCAGGTAATAAGTTATATAATTTCATACAAATTGAATCAATAAATACAACAATTTTTCCTAAAACATATTGAGAAATTATATTTAAAATATGAGCAACATAACCTACTGCACCAATAAGAAAAACAATCAATTCAGCAAAGATTACTAATACTGCTGGTCCACCAATAAATAAGAGAACAAATCCAAAAAAACCTTCTGCAAAAAGATTTCCAAAAAAATCTCCAAACCCATTTTGACTTATAGCTGCTATACTTACAAATAATCCTTTTGAAATTAATATTGTGAATAAAATTGCTACCATATATAAGATAAAATCCTTAATTGCAGCAATCACTGCTCCCAATATTTTTAAAACTAATATTAATGTTGTAACAATCACTTTCTTCATTTTCTTTCACTCCCTCTTTAAATTACACTTTTATTATAAATAACAAAAATATCTAAAAAGGATTTTCAATTTCATATGTATAAATGAAAAAAAGTGACAGTATTCTGCTATCACTTATCATATAACCTATAAATCCAATCCATCTTCAAATATGATTGTTCCAATTCCCCTTGCAATAAGGCATAGTATAACCCCTATAATAACACAAACAATTTGTTGATTAGATGTAAATTGTAAAAACATATCCTTTAAATCCCATCTTTTTTCAGCAAATAAAACAATATTATTTACTGTAATCGCTGCATAATAAATAACAGGTAAGGCAGCTATAAAATTAACAACAGCAATTTTATAAGCAGGTGTTAATGCTAAATAAACAAATACTTTATTATTTCTCATTGTATCACCCGTTGGTAATTTACTATATAAAGCTTCACAAGCTGAATCTAATAAATTAACAATAATCGATAATATAACTTGAGAAATGATATTTAATACAAATGTAATAACTACAACTGCACCAACTATTAAAAGTGCTAAAAAAGCAAAAGCAACAAGAATTAAAGGGCCACCTATAAATAATAAGACACAATAAATAAAACCAGCAGCAAATATACTACCAAAGAAATCACCGAAGCCATTTTGACTTATATATGCTATACTCATAAAAATTCCCTTTGAAATCAATATAGCCAGCAAAATAGCAACCATATATAATACAAAATCTTTAATTGTTGATAACATTGCTGCTATCATTTTAAAAATAAATACAGTTAATGCAATTAATACTTTTTTCATTTTCTTTTCACTCCCCTTTAACTACACTTTTATTATAGAAAATGAAGAAATCGATAAAGGATTTCTAATTTCATATAATAAGAATAATAATAAATAAAATAATAATTACAGGTAGGAAAGGGTAAAATGTAATAATATATAAAAATAACTCAGTTAAAATATTTCTTTTCTTTCTATAGTCTACTTTTTCTTCTAATAGATAATTTCCTTTATTAATAGATGCTTTTTGTAAATGATTTATCATATATGGTATAGAAGATTGGAAAGATGGATTCATATATATTTTTAATAATCTATAGATTCTTGATTTATTATTATCAATAATATTAAGGCCAATATGACAAACATCTTGAATCAAGATCTTATAATTTCCAGTTTCACACACATTATAACAATCTAATTTATAATGATTTTTTGTTTTATAAACATTTTTTAACTGTATGTTTTCTACATACAGTTTTCGTTCTTGAAGTGTATTTACAGCATTAAATAAATCAATGATTAGTTTTTTTACTTCTACCTCATTTAAATGTTCAGGTAAAACATCAATAGTTTCCAAAGCAATATAATCATTCATTTTTTCATATTCAACAATATAACTATTATATTTTAATTTTCTTATCATTTTAAATTGTTCAACAGGTATAACACCATCTATAACACACTTTTCAAAATGAACATCATATTCATCTTTAGATATAATATAAATATTACCTAATGGATGCTTTCCTAAATATTTATCTTCTTTATAGTTATTCATCAAAGATAACATAATTTTCTAAATCTCTTTCTTTAAAAAGTACAGATAATTCTTTTAGGTAATCTGCTAAGCTTGTTTCTTCATTAATAACAGTTTGAATTGCTGCTGATATATAAATACAATCATATTGATTTCTCGCATATAATTTATAAAATCCAGCTTCTTCAAGTTTATTATTAATTTCATCTATACATGAAAAGATACTGACTTCATTACCACTATTTTCAATTGCTTCTACTCCACAATAACCACATGCGATAATTATACGAATAAACTCATCTTTTCGTATCGGTAATTTCCCTTTTAACATTTTTTGTAGACGATCCATTGCTTTTTGTGAATCTTTTTCCCCATACATAAATTCTGCTATAGGTCTTGTAATTCCTTTAGACGAGTATTCAAGTCCCATATTCATTTTAGGATGTTCCATCACATATTTTAAAACCTTAATTTTTTTATCTTTATTACTTTCATAATTCGTTAATTTACTAGAAATATATTTAATAAAACTTTCTTTATTTTTAATATCATAGTTACTTAATTCTTGATTTCCTTCAACAAGTGCATCTTTTGCTTTTAAATATAAAGGTACATCTTCATAAGAAATATCTAGAATTAAACAAAATAAATAAACAGCATCATCTAAATCATCAGGATTTAATTTTTGTTCTCCCGCAAATTTACTAATTAATAAATCACTTTCTTCTTGACTACATTTTAAAGCAAAACATATTTTTATGAGATTTGCACGGTTAGGCACTACTTTTCCATTAAGCCAATTATTTAAATTAACGCGTCCTAATTTCTTTTGTAACTCTTTTTTATCGATTTCTTTTTCTTCAATCATTAAAGATAATTGATTTTTAAAGTTTTTAAAATACTCGTCAGATTGCAAATAATTATAAATATCCTCTCCATCTTCTAATTTTTCTATAATATCTACAGCCATTTCTGTATTAAAACCTTCATCTATCATTCTTTTCCCCTCCATAATAAAATTTTATAAAAAAATAAAGAAGATATCAATATTGAGTATCTTCTTTATTTATGTACAAGAAAACAGAAGGGAGTAAATTTTCTTGTATATATCATTACATTAAAGTTAATTTCTGTAAATCAATTAAATCTTGTTTCTTTGTACCAGCTTTTTCAAAATAAATATTCGTAAATTGTAAATCACTTAAATAAAAATTCTTTCCATCATAATAAATCGTATCTAAATTTATATTTCCATGATAATCAATCGTCGCTAATATTTTTTGAATATCTTTCTTCATTTTTATTAGAAAAGTTTTATTAATCTTATTATCTTTTAAATATTCTTTTACTGGTATACATTGATCTGTAATAAGAATAAGCTTAATATCCTTATCTGTCTCTGATACTAAATAATCATATTCAATAAACCCTGTATGACTATTCATATAATTTATATTATCTATAAATGAATTAAGCTTGTCTCTTGATGTTATATTTTTTATTAAATCTGTTCCTTTTGAAAATGTAATTTCTTTATAAAATGTATGATTTAAATAATACATTTTATTATAAAATAAATTATTTGTTAGAATCATTTTAGCACCTCTTTTTCTCTATCATAAAACATATAATATTCTATAAAAGGATTTTCATTTTCAACAAAATAAATTTGCTCTGTAAAATTCAAAAAGTGACAGAAACTACGTCACTTATCTATTCATTAAAATATTCTTTTTCTTGTTGAAACTAATACTTATGATTCCCTTGAGTTATTTAATATCTTTACACATAAATTTTATTTTTTAAATCTATTTGATAAAGTTTTCCCTTTTTTCAAAAATAGCTAGTCTTTTATACTTTCTATTCTCTTTATAATGTCTGGATATTTTAATCCTCTTTGCATTTTATCTGATACTGTTTTTTTGAAACAATAATCCTCTCTATTATTTTCATTCAAGTAAAATAAGTATTTACCTTTTTCATCACTAATTAAAATACCTGTCAAATATCTGTTATAATGAAAATTTACTCGATAACCATCTTGTCTTAAGAAATTATTAATATAAGCTAATATTTCAGAATATTGTATATCCAATTGCAATTGTTTCGAACATAAAACACCCAAATCTTTCAAAAAATATTGTAATGCTGTATTATTATAATTTAAGGCTATTCTATAAGCATCTATAGGATGTTTTAAATATTTCTTATAAGATAGTATGTATTTTTTAAAATCACTATAAATTTCTTTATCATGCAATCGTACATACTGCGCTTCTTTAGCATCAACAATATTTTGACTATTTTCATCTATATATTTGTTATCTTTTAAAATAACTGCTTTTTTATAATCTAGCCCTGGATTTTTATTAAGAACATTTCTTCCTGTCGATTTTATAAAAAAGCCATTTTTATGTGTCAAATTTGTTTTAAATGGGATTGCATATAAATTATTATCTATTTTTACAGTAAATATTGAGTATGGTCTTGTTTTCTTTTTTAGTATTTGTTCATATTTTTCATCACTATAATCTTGATAAAAATCAATAGAAAAACGAGAAATTTTCTTTAGTCCCATTATTATAAACCTCCTTCAAAAAAAAGAAAAGTGATAGCATTACATACTACCACTTATGTGACAATTCAATCGGGAGTTATTTATTTTTGAATCTTGATACCCACTCAAGATTAATCAACTCTATCGGGAATTATTTATTTTTGAATCTTGATACCCACTCAAGATTAATCAAATTTGAATTGTCATTATATATATTGGTTTTATCAACCAATAATATACTATACATTTTTGAGAAAACTATTCTTCTCACCTTGTATTTTATTATATGGAACAATAAATTTCAAGCTCTATTATTTATTAAAAAATATCTCTAAAGTGGAATTCAACTTTTCACTTTAGCCATCAATTTTAATACCAAAATCTATTGGCAAAGACAATTGCAATGCGTTATAATCATTTTGTTGTAGAATTTTGTTTTCCATATATAAATTATACAACAAAAAAGAACAATGTTTCAGTTTTTGCTGTTTCATTGTTCTTT